>Ga0209036_1000316_pt1 | contig 20410 bp, 19 predicted proteins | sample MarorgKNORR_S2LV_3_FD_188222 | JGI IMG/M metagenome (GOLD analysis project Ga0209036, IMG submission 188222) | Marine microbial communities from the Southern Atlantic Ocean, analyzing organic carbon cycling - DCM_A/KNORR_S2/LV (SPAdes) (version 2) | ecosystem: Environmental > Aquatic > Marine >... | reverse complement strand
AAAGATTTTCGTTAGTCCAATTGACTCAGTAGTTCGAATCAGAACTGGTGACAGGAACGAAACAGCTCTTTAAAATCACAAACATTCTATCAATTTTTCAATTTCAATATTTCCTATAACTTCATCGCCCATCCAAAGAAGATATTCTTGATTACCAGCAGGGCCTTTTAAAGGCGATGCAATTAATCCTTTTGGATACCATCCATATTTTTTAGATTCGTTAACCACACCCTCTACAGCCTCAGCATGTAGCGAATGATCACGAACCACTCCACCTTTGCCAACTTTATCTTTGCCAACCTCAAATTGAGGTTTCACTAATACCAACAACTCAGACCGGTCAGATTGAAGAAGAGATTTGATACTCGGTAAAACAATTTTAAGAGAGATAAAAGATAAGTCTGCTACTGCGAAATCTGGTATTGGGTCTCCATCATTGAATAATTTTTCAGGAGTTAAATGCCTAATATTGGTCCGTTCCAAAAGAACCACTCTTGGATCATTTCTAATACTCCATGCAGTCTGACCATAGCCAACATCAACTCCATAAACCTTTGCCGCTCCTTGCTGTAAAAGACAATCTGTAAAACCACCAGTTGAAATCCCAGCATCTAAACAAATCCTATTCTTAATATCTAGAGGAAATTGATTAAACGCTTCAGCCAACTTTTCACCCCCTCTAGATACATATCTCAAGGGCTGCGTAACTTCTATCTCAAGATCTTTTAAAACTTCTTGGCCTGGCTTATCAAGAATTTGACCGTTAATTGTTTTAACTTTGCCAGCTCTGATAAGGTTCTGAGCCTCTTGACGTGTTTTCACCAACCCTTTAGTCAGCAAGTGAAGATCTAATCGCGATTTTTTAGTCATTTGTTTACAAAAACAAACAGGAAACGGAACAAAAACCGCAGAACTCGTGCTTATCCTCTTTTTCAATAGAGAATCTATTCAACTGACCATAAGGTTTTGTCTAAAAAGCTCAGGCATCCAACCAATGAAAATGAGCTATCTAGCCATGGTCATTTTCATCTAACCTCAAAAAAACAAACTGGAGAAGTGCTTGAACTTCTACCTCCAGGGAGTTTTGCAATATTTGCAAATCAACCAAATGATTTGCCTCCCTTTCAAGTAATTGATTGCAAAGGAGGAAGATGCAGGGTAAGACAGCAAGCTTGGGGAAGATATGTCCATTGGGAAGTTGAACACAATAGACTCAAGTCAGCTTGACCTTGAGGATCTAAATTAATAGCAACCTTTAACTTTGTAGCACTTTGATTGAGCGTTACACAAACCCAGAGATGGGAAATATTTGGTCTGATCAAGCCAAATACCAAACATGGCTTGATGTTGAAATTGCCGCATGTGAGGCTAATTGCAAATTAGGGAAAATCCCTCAAAGTGCAATGGAAACAATTCGAACAAAGGCAAGATTCAAGCCAGAACGCATACTCGAAATAGAGGAGGAAGTTCGCCATGACGTAATTGCCTTTCTAACAAATGTAAATGAATATGTTGGGGATGCTGGCCGTTACATTCACGTTGGAATGACCAGTAGCGATGTCCTTGATACTGGTCTTGCACTTCAATTAAAGTCATCCGTCAAACTTTTAAGAAAAGAGCTTTTATTACTTGAAGAAGCTATTAGAGATTTAGCAAGTCAGCATAAAAAAACCGTAATGATTGGACGTTCTCATGCCATTCATGGAGAACCTATTACCTTTGGATTCAAGTTGGCGGGATGGCTAGCTGAAACTCTCAGGAACAAAGATAGGCTAAACAGTCTTGAGAAAGATATTTCTGTTGGTCAAATCAGCGGAGCTATGGGCACTTATGCCAATACTGATCCAGAAATAGAAAGAATAACTTGCGAACTTTTGGACCTTGAGTGTGACACTGCTAGCACTCAAGTTATCTCAAGAGATAGGCATGCTAATTATGTGCAGATTCTTGCTTTGATTGGATCTTCACTAGATCGTTTTTCTACAGAAATTAGAAACCTTCAAAGAACGGATGTTCTTGAAGTAGAGGAAAACTTTGCTAAAGGCCAAAAAGGAAGCTCTGCAATGCCTCATAAAAGAAATCCCATACGTAGTGAACGGGTAAGTGGGCTTTCCAGGGTTTTAAGAAGTTATGTAGTTGCAGCTCTTGAAAATGTAGCCCTATGGCACGAAAGAGATATAAGCCACAGCTCCAATGAAAGATTAATGCTGCCAGACACATCTATTACTCTTCATTTCATGATCACAGAAATGACCGCAATAATTAAAGGTCTTGGAGTTTATCCAAATAATATGCTGAAAAATTTGAACATTTATGGAGGAGTAGTGTTTAGTCAAAGAGTACTTTTGGCTTTAGTTGAGAATGGAATGAGTAGAGAAGATTCTTATCGATTAGTTCAAAAAAATGCTCATTCAGCCTGGAATCAACCCGAAGGAAATTTCAAAAAGAACCTTGAGAATGACCCAGAGGTAATGAATAGTCTCTCTACTGAAAAACTCTCTGATTGCTTCTCAACCGAATTACATCAATCAAATTTGAGAGTTATTTGGGAAAGACTTGGCATATAACTTTAAAATCTGAATCAATTAATATCAGTGAATACACTCTAAAAAGGTAAAAGAACTATATTTAATCAAAATCTATATTTATAATTTTCTATTCCTTAGGAAACTTAAAAATTCTCAACCCAATATCAATGTCCAACATGAAACGACTTGAGAAAGATAGCCTAGGTTCAATTGATGTTCCAAAGGATGCGCTATGGGGAGCTCAAACTCAACGCTCAATATTGAATTTTGCTATCGGGAATGAGGTCATACCACTCGAGATTATTCTTGCAATTGCCCAAATAAAAGCCTCTGCTGCTCATGTAAACAATCATCTAGGTTTAATAACTACAGAAACTGCTCAATTTATTACCGAAGCAAGTTTAGAAATTATTGAAGGAAAACATAATGATCAATTCCCAGTGAGAGTTTGGCAAACAGGCAGTGGTACTCAAACCAATATGAACGTCAATGAGGTGATCAGCAATATAGCTTCAAAACGTTCAAATAATACGTTAGGTAGTCATAAGCCAATACATCCCAATGATCATGTCAATTGCTCTCAATCAACAAACGATGTTTTTCCAGCTGCAATCCAAATAGCCACAATAGTCACCTTAAAAGACACATTAATACCTGAATTAACCAAACTCATTGATGTATTCCATCAAAAAAGTAAAGAGTGGAAAGATATTATAAAAATAGGACGTACCCATCTTCAAGATGCAGTACCTCTAACTCTTGGACAAGAAGTCTCTGCTTGGGCTTCTCAATTAGAGACTGCTTTAAAACGCATTGAAATCAACATCGAGGAACTTTATCCGCTTCCACTTGGAGGAACCGCTATTGGTACAGGGATTAATACTCCTAAGGATTTCGATAATTTAATCGCTCTTGAAATAGCCAAACAAACAAATTTACCTTTTGAAACTGCAGCTAATAAATTTGCCATCATGGCTAGTCATGATGGTCTTGTAAATATAATGTCTCAAATAAAATTACTAGCCGTCACTTTTCTCAAAATTGTTAATGATCTTCGACTTTTATCTTGTGGACCAAGAGCTGGATTATCAGAACTACAGCTTCCAGCCAATGAACCTGGTAGCTCAATAATGCCAGGGAAAATTAATCCTACTCAATGCGAAGCCATGGCAATGGTGTGTACGCAAATAATTGGCATGGACACCTCAGTATCGATCGCAGGAAGTGGAGGACATCTACAAATGAATGTCTATAAACCACTGATTGGCTACAACATTATAACAAGTATCAACCTTATTCAAAATGCCTGTAAGAGTTGCAGAGAGAATATGATTGAAGGTATTCAACCTAATAAAGCAAAAATCAAACAATTTCTAGACAATTCTTTGATGTTGGTAACCGCCTTATCGCCATCAATAGGATACGAAAAAGCAAGTAAAATTGCTCAACTAGCCCATGAAAAGAATCTAAGTCTAAGACAAGCTTCCAGTCAATTAAATTATCTTGATCAAGAAGAATTTGATAAACTCATGAGTCCAAAATCAATGATTGGAAGTGATTGAAAAAAAGTTTTTTTAATCTCCATTATGTCTTTCAGTCGCTGGATTAGTAAGTTCATGATTTTTTTCTTTTGCTTGATTAATATCTTCAGCTTCACGAACTGGAAATCTATCCATTAATTTCATCGCTGCCTTAGCATTATTTCTGAGTTGTCTACTCACAGACTCGCAATAGGGAATCTGTGAAAGTAAATCATTTGTCCTTCTAAGAATTCTTACTACATCTCCCTCATCTAACGAAGTATTTGAAATTAGATCCGTCCAAGAACTTCCTCTAGCCCATGCTTCTACTAAACCCATTAACTCTGAACTCCATAAGATTGGAATTTCTATACCAAATCGTTCTTGAACTCTAAACAATTCTCTTCGAATATTTGATAAATCATTAAATGCTTCGTCCGCAACTGCACTTGGAATAAATCCAGACCATAGATCAGGGCGATTGACTTCTGTAGCAATTGACTGAACAACTCCAGCTAATTCTGTTGGTGTTAGTTCATCAAGATGTCCACTCATCAAAACCAAGCCTAACCATAACTCATTTTCACCTCTCAGAGATCCAATACTCCTGCCGATCTCAGTAGGGTTTAAATCATCCAAGCATCCGAAGTGGTTTAGTACTTTAATTAGCGATAAGAAAGTTTCCCAGTGACGATTGGACCTGTCGTAGAGCATCTCCTCACGTTCATGTATTTCAATACCCAGTTCATCCATTTTTCGTCTATGTCTCTTTAATTTTTTCTTATCCCCCCATCGATGAGCTGGCTGAATCAATAATTCATCATCCAGAGATTTAACTAATTTAGCTTGAGATAAAACCTCACTAGCAAGATCATATTGAGCTGTTCTCATATCATTTTTCTGAGCCAAATTTGAAATCATTGAAGCTATTTCATTACTTAGTGAATCTCCGTGATGTATCTCACCTAATCTACTAATCTCAGGAGTCGTAAGATGTGATACGTCTAAACAAGTCAAGTCAGCATAAAGACTAACAACTTCCTTACAAGCAATAAGTATCCAAATGTTTTCATCTGTTAAGCATAACAATTGAGTGTGTCTATCTCTTTTTTGTATTTTTTGAATAATGACTGCAGGTGTAACTTTTCCTCGCAATTGTGATGTCTTCAGACTTATGAGGGTTCCATTATTTGCAAATTCTAAGGCTGAGATCAATTCATTAGATAAGGTGTCTGCTGATTGCTTTTGGAGAATTTTTAATAGTCTTCTTTCTTCCTTAAGATGACTTTTTATTTTTTCATATCTTTCAAAATCTGACCATGGTATGTCTTCTGCAAAATTTTTATACTCTTTAAACTCTTCTTTTAATCTTGATAACTCTTCTTCTTCTTCAACTAAATCCAAGCTCGCCAAGTATCTACTAAAGCTTCTTTCTATCAATTCTTTTGATTTATCTAACTCATAACGCTGTAATAGATTCAGTACCATGCCATAGCTAGGTGTGAATTGACTAATAAGTGGATCGGCTGGGCTTGTAGCTAATTGACCAGCTTCTCGAACCCCTTCGAATCGAGTTTGTAAAGTGACCACATAGCCTCTAGAGTCAAGACCTCTTCTTCCAGCCCTACCAGCCATTTGTAAGAATTCACTCCCCATTAATTGACGATGTCCATTATCTGATCTCTTCGACAAAGTAGATATAATTGTGGTTCTCGCCGGCATATTGATTCCTGCAGCTAAGGTTTCAGTTGCAAAAACAACCTTTATCAATCCTTCTTGAAATAATTCCTCAATCAATTCTTTCCAGGCGGGAAGAACTCCTGCGTGATGAGATGCGATCCCATTAAATAAAGCTTGTATATGTAAATCATCTCTTAAACCTTCTGAATTTAAAATTACATATTTTTCAAATCGATCTTGAATTGATTTTCTTTCTTCTTGGTTCACTAAACAAGTGCTAGCTATCGTTTTCACAGCCTTATCACAACCACGACGACTAAATATGAAATAAATAGCGGGTAACATGTTTCTTTCTGCCAACTTTGATATCACAAAGCCCAGTGAAGGAGATTCAGGTTGAGTAGGCTTGGATAAGCGTCCTCTCTTCTTATGTGATTTTGTTGGGCGCCAAATTTTACAGTTTGGATGTAATCCAGTTCCTTTATCATTGAGTAATGGATGAAGTCCTTTTGCACTACAAAAATTGAATTCCAGTGGAACTGGTCTTAAATCACTAGATATCAAATCTGTAGGTCCATGAACTTGCTCAATCCAATCAGTTAATTGACCTGCATTGGCAACGGTTGCCGATAGAGCAACGAACTGAACTGATTTAGGACAATGAATAATTGATTCCTCCCACACTGTCCCTCTATGAGCATCATTCATGTAATGACATTCATCAAGAACAACAGTTTCTATATCAAGCAAAGGGTCATCATTTCTATCTGCTGCTGCATAAAGCATATTTCTAAAAATTTCAGTAGTCATCACAAGAATCGAAGCCTCTCTATTCAGGCTTAAATCACCTGTTAAAAGACCCACATTGCTTGAACCAAATTGATTTCTAAAGTCTCTTAGCTTTTGGTTAGATAAAGCTTTTAAAGGCGTTGTATAAAACACCTTACTTCCATGAGAAATCGCCCTATAAATCGCATACTCACCTATTAGTGTTTTTCCTGATCCTGTAGGGGCACTTACAACTACAGAGTGCCCTTGATTGAGTGAATCAATTGCTTTAAGTTGAAATTCATCCAATGCAAAAGGAAAGATCTGCTCTGGATTTAAATTGTTTTGGAGGATTTCGTTTTCAGACGTATCTCTTTCTGATGAAGTCATTACTAAATCTTAGTCAAAGATTCTATGACCACATGATTTTTGACATGGATAAATAATGAAATCAAGAAACTCAAGAAAAAATGTTAAGCCAACACCCAAATCTTCAATCCCAGAGGACAAAATAAAAATATGCCTGAAATCCCTAACTCTAGAATTCGTAAACTCAGGACATGGATCCCAGGGGCAAGGTCATCAGAATTAATTGGTGTAGATGAAAATAAAAATCAAATTACCTTAACTGACCTTGCAAGTAATGACTATCTAGATCTTGCAAGACACCCATTATTAATTGAGGCCGCCAGACAAACCTTAGGAACTGATGGAGTTGGTTCAGGAGGATCAAGATTTATTACTGGTAGTAGAAATATTCATCAAGAACTTGAAACGAAACTTGCTGAATGGCTTGATCGTGAAATTGTCCTAATTTACCCGAGTGGTTTCCAGGCTAATCTCGCAGCAGTTTTAGCACTTACTGATCGTCACACTCCTGTTATTTGTGATCGTCTGATACACCATTCTCTACTCGTTGGAGTCAAAGCGAGTGGAGCAAAGCTCTTTAGATTCAAACACAATAATTTATCTGAACTAGAAAAGCTTTTAAAAAAATCTAGACAAAACAATCCTCGAAAACAACCTCTAGTAATTACTGAAAGCCTTTTCAGCATGGAGGGTACAACAGCTCCTATAAAAGAAATTTCAAAGCTATGCATTCAATACGATTCAAAGTTATTGATAGATGAAGCTCACGCGTTTGGAGTCATGGGTTCCGCAGGAAGAGGTGAGTCATTTGAACTCAAAGAACCAATTTCAATTATCAGTGGAACTTTCGGTAAAGCGTTTGGAAGTGGAGGAGCATTTCTAGCAACAGATAAGATAACAGGAAAAAATCTCATACAAAACTGTGGAGCATTTCGCTATACCACTGCATTAGCTCCTCCACTCTGTGCAAGTGCTTTAGCTGCATTAAATCTAATTGAAAGCAACCCTAACTGGGGTAGCGAACTGAAAGAGAAATCAAAAGCTTTAAGAGACAGATTGTCTCAAGTTGGTTGGCAACGACCTGCTGGTGAAGGCCCAATAATCTCCATAATTCTTGGTTCAGACAGATTAGCCATGGATTATCAAGAAAGACTTGAGGCACAAGGCCTTCTAACTGTTGCGATCCGTCCACCAACTGTCCCCGAAGGTAAATCGAGACTCAGATTAGTGATCAGGCGAAATACACCAGATCAGGCTTTCGAAAGACTTATCGAAATTCTTAAAAACAAATGAAAGAAATAATCGCTATGCATGGGTGGGCTGGTGATAGCAATCAATGGTCAAATTGGGAACAAATATTTAAGTGTTATGAATGGGAATGGCGAAATTCTGAACGCGGATACACAGCTATAAGTCCACACATACCAAAATGGAATCACAACTCAAATCAAGTCAAACTAAAAAGAGTTGCTATATGTCACTCTCTTGGCTCACATTTAATAGATAAACAAGTTTTATACTCAGCTACACACGTTGTATTAATCAATAGTTTTAGTCGTTTTATTCCTAGTGGTAAAGAGAATCGCCCTATAAAACTGGCCCTAAATAGGATGATGGATGCAATTAATACACCCAATGAAGCATCTATGTTAAGAAAATTTCATGTAAAAGCTTATAAACCGAATCACATAGATGCTGATTCAATCGAATCCAATCTCATAAACATCTCAGATCTAGGAAGGGTGAAATTAAAAAAAGATTTAAAACTTCTGATTGATTCTGATTCTCTACCAATTGGATTAAATACTCTTGCCAACGTACTTATTGTTAACAGTGAAGAAGACAATATATTGGCTAATCAAACGAAAGCAAAGCTAGCTGAAGATTTAAGAAAGCACTTAAAATTCTTACCGAAAATAATCAACCTTCAAGACGAGGGGCATTCCATTACAAAAATTAAAAATATCAAAAAAATAAAACACTGGCTAGAATTTGATCATGCAAAAAATATGGTCTAGCCAAGTTAATAAGAACTTTAATGAAGCTGCATTAAGTTATGACGAATCAGCATCAATTCAAAAAAGTACTGCTTTAAAACTTGCAAAAATATGTTCTCATCATTCAATTAAACATGGACTATGGGTTGACCTTGGTTCTGGCACTGGACTACTCGCCAAATCATTAGAAGATATACATCCAAACCAATATGTAGTGAGATTGGATAATTCTAAAAAGATGATTGATCAACATTCAGAAAAGAGTGTTAAACAACTTTGGGATTTAAATAATGGGTTACCTAAGTGGTCTAAAAAACCAAATTTATTAGCTTCAAGTTTTGTTTTACATTGGCTAGATAATCCACAAAAGAAACTTGAGGAATGGTTCAATTCTCTAAGCTTAGATGGATGGATAGCTTTAGCAATCCCAATCCAAGGAAGTTTCCCAGAATGGTATGAAGCTGCAGAAAAGGCAAATTTAATATGTACGGCTCTTGATTTACCATCATACGACTCACTGATTAGAGTCGTTCCAAAACAAAGTATTTTATATGATAAAATTGAAGTTATCAAACAAACTGCTAAGAAGGCGACTTCTTTATTAAAACCGATGATCAAGGTCGGGGCACAAAGTAGTCAGAAGGAACAATTAAGTGTTTCAGATTGGAGACATCTATTATCTTTTTGGCCAATTTCCAACAAAGATCAACAAGTAAGCCTTAGTTGGTCAATTCAGTTTTTATTAATAAAGCGATGAGTACTTTCTCTAAAAGAATTATTATTTGTGGTACAGATACAGATGTAGGTAAAACGATAGTTAGTAGTTTTCTCGTCCAAGGTCTTAAAGGTATCTACTGGAAACCCATTCAAAGTGGAACAGAGGAAGGCACAGATACCAAAACAGTGTGCAATCTCTTAAGTCTCGAACCTAACAGCTATCTTCCTGAAAGATATAAATTCAAGGCTCCTGTCTCTCCACATTGGGCTGCAGAACAAGAGTCTGCTTTTATTGAACCAAGTAATTTAAAATTACCTGACTTAGATGAATTAATAATAATAGAGACGGCAGGTGGTTTAATGGTTCCTTTAAATCGAGATTGGCTACAAATAGACCAATTAAAGGCTTGGGGAGCTCCAATAATTCTTGTAGCCAGAACCGGTCTTGGCACCCTCAATCACACCTTGTTAAGTCTAGAAGCCTTGAAACATAGAAATTTAGACGTATTAGGAATAATATTAAACGGCCCTCCACATAAAGATAATCCGAAGACTCTAGAGCAATTTGGAAATACTAAAATTCTTGCAAGTCTTCCTATCTTTGACGAAGTCAACGCAAAAGTACTTTCACAAGAGTGGAATAAACAGCAATTAGATCAAAAGCTTAAAAAATACATTTGAAATTAAAATTTTATTTTTTTCTTAATCAAAAGATTTTTTTGACTTCAATCAAGTTAAATGAAACAAGAGGAAAAACTAAATTTGATGAATGAGAAAGAAAATTCAAATCAAACTATTCAGAATCCTCATATATGGCCACCATTCACTCAACTTACATCCTCTAAGCCTCAATTATTGGTTGAAAAAGCCAAAGGTGCCCTTTTACTTCCTAAAGACAGAGCTCCAATAATCGATGGCATAAGTAGCTGGTGGGTCACTCTTCATGGTCATGCAAATGAATATATTGCTAAGGCTATCGCAACTCAAGCAGAGCAATTAGAACAAATTATCTTTGCAGATTTCACTCATCCTCAAGCTGAGCTATTAGCCAATCGACTAAGTAAATTAACAGGCCTAGAAAAGTTATTCTTTTCAGATAATGGCTCTACAGCAGTAGAAGTAGCTTTAAAAATGGCTCGTCAATGGTGGAAAAATAAAGGGGACAATAGATCTCAAATCATTGCATTCGAAGGTGCCTACCATGGAGATACATTCGGAGCTATGGCAGTAGGCGAACGAAATATATTTAGCGAGCCTTTTGATCAAATGCTATTTCCTGTTAGCAGAGTCCCTTGGCCTGAAACATGGTGGGGCGATGAAGATTTTGAAAGACGAGAAAAGGAGGTTTTAGAAACTCTTGATCACCTCCTAAAGACACCAACTATTGCTGTAATTATTGAGCCATTAGTACAAGGGGCTGGAGGGATGCGAATGGTTCGTTCAGAATTTTTAGTAGAAGTCGAAAAAAGAATTCGCCATGCAAATTCTTTACTTATCACAGATGAAGTATTAACTGGCTTTGGAAGGTGTGGAGAACTATTTGCTTTTCAAAGAGCCGGATTAAAGCCAGACCTCATATCACTCTCAAAAGGATTAACCGGTGGATTCCTTCCAATGGGAGTGACTATGTCCAGCAAAAGGATTTCCGAAGGTTTCCTTGGGGAAGATCCCAAGCAAACCTTTTGGCACGGCCATAGTTTCACAGCGAATCCATTAGGCTGCGCAGCTGCAAATGCTAGCTTAGATCTTTTAGAAAGATCCCCTCAAAAATATTTAGATTTTGAATCACGTCACCTACCACATCTACAAAAAATAGTTAAAGATCCAAGAATTGAATGTCCTAGAATCACAGGAACCATTGCTGCTTTTAATATTAAAGTGAAAGGCAACAAAGGGTATTTAAGTTCAGTTGGAAAAATCATGAAAGCAAGTGCATTAAGGGTTGGTGTTTTCATTAGGCCATTAGGAGATGTAGTTTATCTAATGCCACCACTATGTATCACAGACCAAGAATTAGAGAAATGCTATTTTGGAATCCAAGAGGGCTTAAATGCTCTATCCTAAGATTTTTTCTTATACAGACTCTAATCATTTAGCTAAGTAATTATTTCTGAAAATTCAACTTATATCAACCAACTTGGAGTAAAATCCAAGTTTCCGCCTCTTAACAAAGCAATAAAAACTCCTAAAGCCAGACTCAAAAAAATCGAGGTAATTAAAAGAAGAAGTGAAAACAATTCTCCACCTGATAACGGTCGCCTTACTCCTATCGATTTAGAAAACTGTACAGGTTTTATATTAGTTAAATAAGGTTCTTTGTTCTGACTCATAAGATTATTATCTTTCTCTATAGACAAGTCATAGTTTGCCCTTAGGACAGGATCACTTAATAAATCATAAGCCTCACAGACATTTTGAAATTGTCTTGTTGCTTCACCGCTTGGCAAAGATGTCGTATCCGGATGAAGCCGCTTACTTAATTGACGGAAAGCTTTTCTGAGCTCTGCATTATTAGCAGAGGGAGAAACACCCAGTAGTTCGTAACAATTGGAAGAAGGGGTCAACTAAAGAAAATATGATCTAATAATGTATAGATTTTATCTAAATATCTCAGGACTGACTATTTCAAAAACAATTAAAAATGTCTACTGATAAAAAAAACAGAACATCAAATCATCTCATGATATGGAATGAGCTTAAATGGGTGCCAAGTGAAAAACAATTAGCTCAATTCATCCATTTGCAAGAGTTACTTAAAGAATGGAATAAGAAGACCAACCTTACTCGTTTAGTTGATGGGGATGATTTCTGGACTGCACAAGTCTGCGATAGCTTGTTGCCACTCCATGAAGAACTTCAATACCCAGAAGTTTCTCATAAATATATAGATATTGGTTCTGGCTGTGGATTTCCTGGCATAGCCATAGCTATAGCCATGCCAAATTCAGATATTACTCTTTTAGATTCTTCAAGTAAAAAAACGACTTTTCTAAAAGAAGTTTCTAAAGAGATTGGATTGGATTCTCGCATAAAAGTCGTAACCGAACGTGCTGAGAAAGCAGGAAGGGATCCAATCTTTCGAAGTAATTTTGACTATGCGATTGCAAGAGCAGTTGCTTCTGCAAATGTAGTAGCAGAATATCTCGTGCCTTTTTTAAATTCAACAGGTCAGGCGCTCATATTCAAAGGAGGCTGGAGTGAAACAGAGCAACAAATACTAAAAAAAGCTTTAGCTGAACTAAATGCAGAGATCCAACAAACACATGAATTCATACTCCCTAATAATCGCGGTATTAGAAATATTATTAGGATTAGTTCTATTAAAAAATGTCCCCATCAATATCCAAGATCAATTGGCAAACCCAAAAAACAGCCTTTAGGTTACTAAATCCCCCATAATCTGTCTCTTCTTTCTCCCCCTAATCTATCTTTCAATTTCCTGAGGACAAAAGGTATTTCAGAGCTCCACGGGCTATTAATCAAAACTTTTTTCAAGTCATCCTCACTCACTTCACAATCCAAGCAATCTGCGTTTGCCCCTGGGAACCAATGTCCTCCTCTCCCTAAAAGACCATAACGATCTTTAACAAAGCTTTCCATATCCCAAGCCTCTAATAAATTATTTAGCCATAACAAAGTAGGTATATTAATCTCTCCTGGAGTTTGATCCCAACGAGGTAAGCCTATATTCCAAGTAGTCAACCATGACGCTCCAAGCGACTTATACGAGGCATTTATAAGTCGCTTTTCTATGGCATTAATTTCCCCATGCATAGTGTCCATTTTAGAAATCGCACTTAAATGAATATCCAGATCTTCAGGAATTGAGGCTCCAACACTTAATGTATGAACTCTTTTATCCCTCAAACAAAATAGATCATTAAATTCTATTGGATGCAAAGGACTACATAAATCTAAAAGTTTCAATGACGGTGTATGTAAATGACCTCCCTTATCAGTAGGACTTATAATAAAAACCCCCATATCATTAGCATCCGCTGCTTGCAAAGCTCTTTCGTTTTCCTGACGAATAAAATACCAATGCAAATTAACATAATCAAAAAGCCCTGTTTCAATTGTTTTAATTATCAGGTCAACGTTTGCATGAGTTGAGAAGCCAACATGACCAATAAGACCATCTTTTTGCCAACGACGAACAATCTGTAGACATCCATTAGGACGAATAGTCATATCCAAGTGCTCAGGAAGGTTGATACCATGAATAGCTAATAAATCAATTTTTTTGGAATTTAATCTGCTCATACTTAACTCAAGTTCTTGCTCGAATATCGAAGGATCATTATTTGGTGGTACTTTCGTTTGTAATATTCTTTTTGGGTCATCGATTTGATCGAAGGCCCAGCCTATCTGGCGTTCTGATGTTCCATAATGACGAGCAGTTTCTATATGATGCATACCATTTTTAGCAGCATGGTTAATTATTTTTTGCAAGATGTCTTGCTGTTGATTATTGATCTCTTTAGGATCTAAATCCTTCCAGCTTTGTTGAAAGCGCATCCCTCCCAGAGATAAGACTGGTATCTGAATCTCAGTTCGCCCAAATCTTCTTCTAGGAATTGAATTGTTTTTACTATCTTTATTTATTGGCACTTATATTTATAAAAATCAAGTAACAGGTGGTAACCCTAAATTCCTAAAATTATGATTTTTTATAACTTCCTTCAATTTAATTAAATCTTCAAAAGAAACCCAATCTATGCAATCAACTGGGCAGGTATCTATGGCTTCTTGTATTAATTCATCACTATCTCCATCTTGCCTAAAAGCTCTTGCTCTGCCTTCTTCTGGCTCCATTGCAAAAGTATTCGTAGCAACCGAGCTGCAGTATGTACAGCCAATACATTTCCTCTCATCAACCCAAACAGCTTTTTCCCTTAGCCTCCCTCCTAGAACTGGATCTCTACCACTAAGCTCGAAATCTTCATTATTAGCTGCTTCGAATGCAAGATTTGGATCATAAATACCATTTGATGGCTGATATTCAATAGACCTAGTTTCAAAAGCAGCTCTAGGATCAAAAGTCAATTTTCAAAAAAGTCCTAAGAATCCCAGCGAGTAACAACTAGTTCTATTGATCCATCTATATTTTGTTTTTGCTCAGAAACCTGAAAACCCTCTCTAACTGTTGAATTAAGAACAGTATTAAGAGCATAACGCTGAGTGACTTGAGCTAAGAATCTTTCTACTGGTATTGATTGTTTCCAGAGGTCAAGATCAGTTACTAGTTCATATGATTTTGACCCTTCATTCCAACGAAATCCAATATCTGCTCCCTTACTCATCTCAACAGTCATTTGAGCCTTAACTGTTTGACCTCTGTAACCTCTAACCAAATTTTCACCTTCGTTAGGTACATAACCTAAGTCAATAAGAGCTTGTTTTAGAAACTCTTTTTTACGAAGTTGGGTTTTTACTGTGCTGAAATGTGACATCAGTGAATTTCTGCAGAAATAGTCTGTTTTTGAACCTTTTCACGAAGAAAGGTATCGGAGGTTGGTTCTCTTCTCTCCACGGTGCCTAAGGCATCCTCAAGCTTCTCAGTCAAATCGACACATGCTTCACCAACAAGACCCTCAACGGTTTCTTCAACCCGTCCATCTTGTCGAATTTTGAAACGCAATGTTCGTTGTGGCATGAAAGAGTGAGGCCCTAAGTCACGCATGATATATAAAAAAACTCTAGAAACGCGAATTATTAATTACAACGAATTGTTTTTGTACCAAAAATTAAACCAATTGACCATCATCAATTAATGATTTTAATTTTTTTTGTACCTCTTGATTGTCCAATTGCTCCAAAGCTGTCCTTGCTTCATACCTGACAGAAGGCTCACGATCATTCAATAAAACAGAAATAAAAGCCTCTACTATGTGAATTTTGATTTCCTCACTCAAATGAATGTAAAGGCGACCAAGAGACCAAATACAGTTACTCCTAACTATTGGTTCACCATCAATTTGTAAACTTTCAAGTAATTGATTTGCTGCTGGTAAAGAGCTTTCTGATGAATTGAGGCCAACCTCTGCTAAAGAACTGGATGCCCAAAGTCGAACAGCAGCAACATCTTGTTTTAAAGCATTAATCAGAGGTTCTAGAACGGGGGCATTTGAGTAATTTCCAAGACTCCAAGCAGTAGCTTTTCGCACATAAGCATTACTATCGAATCTCAATAAATGCAATAGAAGGTCAATAGCTTGGGGACAAGGATTTCTACCTAAAGCATAAACAGCGCTCATCCTCACAACTGGAGAGGGTTCGTCAAGTAAAGGGAGTAAAAATGGAAGAGCTCTAGAATCCCTGTGTTCACAAAAAACTCTTAAGCCTTGAAGTCTTTCTTCATTTCCAGATTGAAGCCATTTCAATGCAATATCACACTCTTTTGATGAATTCACTAGATCTTCATCAGTTTTATCTAGTTCAATTTCATCTAAAGGATCCCCAGCTAACTGAGCAGCTAGTTCTCGAGCCAAGAGATCAGGGTCTATGGCCAAATTTGCCAACCCTTCTTTACTTAAATTTTGATTTACATCACTCATAGCTCTGACTGAAGAAGAGCAAGCTTAATTAATTGGTGCTGGTGCAAGCATATCCCCAGGCAGCCATATACGAGCGCTGACTGCAAACAAAGCGATACCAAAAAGAGCAACAATCAAGATAGGAAAAAGAGTTGTCCGTAAGAAACCCAAGGTTGCAAGTGAATTAGAATTTCATTCTGCTCTAAATTTTGACCATTTGGCTATTTAGCGTCAACTTATTGAGTTATTAGTCTTGTTTTCTTCATTAAAAACACAGAACTGACCGCAATGGAGAGTGCAATCCAAGCGCTCCTTTCTTGATGTAATAAGAAAGCTCCAATACTGAGTAAGCCTCCATAGAGAATACCTGAGCCAAAAATGAAGCGACATCCAAGCACTGAAAAAGAATCAACTGGATCAATATTCAATTTCTTCCGTATTTTGCTCCAGCCAGGGCCTGGAGGCTTTACCTGCATTACAAAGTTATTGAGTGTCTCGTCAGACTCTGGCTTAGTAAAAAACAAAGTAAGCAACCAAATCAAGGCTGAAAATGAAGTAGTAAATAAGAGTCTTTTTCCAAAATCTTCAATTATGAAATAAGGCGAAACTGAAGTAATTAAGCCTATAAAAAAACCACTCAGCATTGCCGAAAGTTCCGCTAGAGCATTAACTCGCCACCAAAACCACCGAAGGACAAGCACAGCACCTGGGCCTGTACCTATCGCAATAACAAGTCTAAACATTGAACCAATACTGTTACTAAATAAAGCCGTGAGGACTCCAATTAGAAGCAACAAAATACTTGCTAGCTGGCCCATAAAAATCATTTCTCTAGGCCCAGCAAATGGCCTCACAAATCTTTTATAAAGATCATGTGCAAGATAACTTGCCCCCCAATTGATTGAGGTACTTACGGTGCTCATAAATGCAGCGACCAATGAAACCACGACTAATCCAAGTCCAACGGGTGGTAAGTATGTAACAGCAAGGTTTGGATAACTTAATTCCCAGTCAGTTTGTTGAGGCAAGAGGACTAAACCAGCTAAGCCAACTAAAATCCAAAGCCAACTGCGAACAAGATAATTAACAATTAAAAAAACTATTCCTGCCAAAGTTGCTTGTTTTTCATCTTTTGTAGCCAATAAACGTTGAATAAATTCCCCACCACCATCACTACGTCTGAAACTCCACCACTGCAAAGAAATAAAAGCGAAGAAAGTAGTAATACTTATTCCTGAGCTATCCAACCAATTGAAACCATTTTTGTTGAATGTCCATGGAAATAAAGAAAGCAGCTCAGGTCGATCTAATGCCTCTAACTTTGTTAACAAATTCGTCATACCACCTGAAGCATCAAGTGCCACAAAGCAAACAGCAAATGCGCCTAAAAGAGCTAATACAAGTTGTACAAAATCATTAACGACTACTGCCCAAAGCCCGCCTAGTACAGTGTAAACAAGCAAAAACAAAGCAACTAAAATCATTAAAAGTATCGTGTCAGTAAAGGGTCCGAATACAATATGTCCATCTACCACACCTAATGATTCAGCCACTTTACGCATTGCTAAGAAAGCATAACCAATCCCAATACAATTGATTGGAACTGAGAGTAAAAAAGCTTTTATACCTCTTAAGTAAGCTGCTGCTTGCCCCCCATAACGTAATTCAGTAAAGGCTGCGTCAGTCAATACTCCACTACGCCTCCACAGTGGAGCGAATATAACCGTCATAGCAACATGAGCAAGGCCAAAACTCCACCACTCCCAGTTTCCTGCCAAGCCTCGAGTCCCAATAACTCCGGCCACATAAAGAGGTGTGTCAATCGAAAACGTTGTTGCAGCCATAGACATACCTGCAATCAATCCATTCAGACGACGACCAGCAACAAAATAGTCTGCTTCATTATGATTTTTTAGAGATATATAAATTCCTAATACCAAGGAAAAGATCAAATAAACAAATAAAATAAACCAATCAATTAATGTCATAAGAGTCCACAAGACATATATGTTTCCTGCTTAGTTGATTTTTATTTTATCGATTGTTTGCCTTCTTAATTGTCCACATGCCGCATCTTTATCTCTACCTCTACTTGCACGAACACTTACAGCAACTCCCCTATTTTCTAATAGCTCTCTAAAGGCATTAACTCTAGATTGGCTTGGTCGCTTAAAGTTCTCTTCAGCGATTGGATTATAAGCTATCAAATTAACATGGCTCTGAAAGCCTCTCATCAGATTAGCTAACTGCTCTGCATGAATATCTTTGTCATTCAAACCGCCAAGAAGTATATACTCAAAGCTTACTCGTCTACCAGTGAGTTCTATATATTTTTTACAGTCTTTCAGTAATGAATTAATTGGATATGAACTCGCCGAGGGGATTATCAATTCACGCAACGTCTGATTAGGTGCATGAAGACTGACTGCAAGTGTGAATTTAACTCTTCCTAAACGGTCTTGAGCTAATTTTGCTAAATCTGAAAGAGTATTCGGTATCCCAACAGTACTAACAGTTATCTTCCTTTGACCAATACCAATATCACTTGTGAGACATTCAATAGAGTCAAGAACATTCCGAATATTTAGGAGTGGCTCGCCCATACCCATAAACACGACATGAGTAGGCCTCCTATTCATTGTTTCTCTAACACTAATAACTTGATCAACTATCTCATTCACATCAAGAGATCTATTAAGCCCCCCCTTCCCAGTCGCACAAAATTTGCAACCCATAGGGCAGCCAATTTGACTTGAAACACAAACAGTAAGTCTTTTATCTGTTGGTATTCCTACTGTTTCTACAATCTCACCATCAAAAGTCCCCATTAATAATTTCAATGTCTCATCTTCGGCTACAACTCTATTAATTTCGTCCAGCCTTCCAATCTGAATTCCTTTATGTACTAATGAATCTCGCCATTTTTTTGGAAGAACACTTATTGAATCTAAGCTTTTTGCCCCTCTTTGATAAATCCATTCATGAATTTGCCTACCACGAAAAGACTTTTCACCTTCCTGACGAGCAAATTCTTCAAGATCTTCCGAACTTAAGCCAAGCAAGGATGAATTACTTGATAGTTTAGGAAGTTTTGTCACCAATTCATTAAGCCATGTCCCAATTTAAATTCCAAAAGAACTAACGCAATAAAACCAATCATTGCCCATCTGCCATTAACTCTTTCAGTATGTGTATGAAAGCCATAGCGAGGTAATTTACGCTTGGGAACTAGAGGTGGATCAATCATCGATGGACTTTTAATTGGAAGAACTAAATATTAGAAAGTTTAAAAGAGTAATGTAGAAAAATTCATTTATTCATCTGAAAGCAAGCCTTCTTCTTGCAAGCCCTCCAACGCAGCTGGGTCTGGCATTTGGTCTTCAGTAGATAATTCATCATCGCCTGTTGGGCGGGCAAATGCTGCAAAATTACTAGTTGTAGGGTCGATTCCGTGTCTACTTCTAGTTGCCTCTAAGTCCTCTTCGCTGGGATCATCCAAAACAGCGGTGTTCTTAGCAACTGGGGAAGAAGGCATATCAACAGTATAGTCAGGTCTAAGGTTTTGTATCCTTCGATAACCAGCTGGGTCCTCTGCAAGAATATCTGGATGAGGACCTGCTTCAGCATTTAACTCTTCAACAAAGCCACTAAAACCTGTACCGGCAGGTATCAGACGACCAATAATGACATTTTCTTTAAGTCCACGAAGCCAATCAGACTTACCCTCTATAGCCGCTTCGGTAAGAACTCGGGTTGTTTCTTGGAATGAAGCCGCTGAGATGAAACTATCGGTATTTAGCGATGCTTTTGTGATACCAAGTAATACAGGAGTGAATTCCGAGGGGGCACCTCCAGTTATCGATATTGCCTGATTAGTATCTTCAACTTGCCTTAGTTCTATCAACTCTCCTGGTAAAAATGTGGTATCACCTGCATCTTCTATTCGCACTTTACTAGTCATCTGCCGAACTATAACTTCTATGTGTTTATCATCTATGGCTACCCCCTGAGATTTATAAACATTTTGGACTTCACTTACCATCCTATGCTGAAGCTTAGCTATAGCCTCCTGAGCTGCATCCATCAGAGGTTTTTTGTCACGCAAGTCTGTAAAGAAACATTCCAAAAGCTCATGTGGGTTTACTGGGCCATCAGTCAAGAATTCACCAGCTATGACTTGTTGGCTATTTCTAACCATTACGTTACGACCTAACAAAATCGGATACTCAGAGATCACATCATTGTCCTCAATAATAGATACAACTAAGGAGTCGTCGTCATCTCCTTTTTTAATA
>Ga0209036_1000314_pt1 | contig 20467 bp, 18 predicted proteins | sample MarorgKNORR_S2LV_3_FD_188222 | JGI IMG/M metagenome (GOLD analysis project Ga0209036, IMG submission 188222) | Marine microbial communities from the Southern Atlantic Ocean, analyzing organic carbon cycling - DCM_A/KNORR_S2/LV (SPAdes) (version 2) | ecosystem: Environmental > Aquatic > Marine >... | reverse complement strand
TTCCATTAAGCCTCTACCGTTAACAATTATATAAACAACATCAGAGTCGCTAAGCCTATGCCCAATAGTAGATTTACCTGGTTGAATTACTGTTTTACTGGCAATTATCTTTCCCAGTAGATCATTGGTCCAAACTGAATAATCATCAGTAACTTTGTATGGAGATCCACCTACTCTAAAATTTACGTATTTTTTAGCCATTATTTACCTTAAAATTAAATATGTAGTGCATTGAAAAATATTTCTGTTAGATTGTCAATCAAATAAAAATTAGCTGTATATTTAATATTCTATGCAATTTTATTTTGTAGTTTAAATACGAAATTAAATTCATTAGATTAATTATCAAATTTAAATATAATGATAAATTATTAATAAAAAATGTTTTAATTGCATCTTAGGCATATCTACTGGAGAAATTAATGAGTGATAAAAATTATACAAATCCTGCAACTATTGCATTGCACACTGGTTGGAGAAAAGATGAAACAACAAATTCAGTAACAGTTCCAATTCATATGACTTCTAGCTATCAGTTTGATAGCACTGATCATGCAGCAAATTTATTTGCATTAGGTGAATTAGGCAATATTTACTCAAGAATCATGAATCCTACAAATGCTGTCTTTGAAGACAGGATTGCAGCACTTGAGGGAGGGGTTGCTGCATTAGGACTAGCATCAGGGCAGGGTGCATCAGCTTATGCAATTCAAAATTTATGCAGTCACGGTGATAATTTTGTCGCTTCCTCGCAACTTTACGGTGGCACATACAATCAGTTTAAAAATCCTTTCTCTGATATGGGTATAGAAGTAAGATTTGTTGACCCATCTGACCCTCAGAATTTTGCTGATGCTACAGATGATAAAACTAGAGCATATTATGGGGAGGTCCTTCCAAATCCAAGTTTTCAAGTGTTTCCTTTGCAAGAGGTTGCTGATATTGGAAGACCTCTTGGTATTCCATTGATTGTTGACAACACTGCTGCTCCATTGATATGCAGGCCATTTGATCATGGCGCATCAATAATTGTTCACTCTGCAACAAAATATATAGGCGGCCATGGAACTTCAATTGGTGGAGTTATAGTTGATGGTGGTAATTTTGATTGGGAGGCTCATCCGAAGAGACAGCCAAAGCTCAATAATCCTGACCCTAACTATGATGGGGTGGTTTGGACAGAAGCAGTTAAACCCTTGGGTCCAATAGCATACATTCTTAAAGCTAGAACAACTCTTCTAAGAGATATGGGCGCAGCCATGAGTCCATTCAATGCATTTATGTTTATTCAAGGTTTAGAAACATTAAATATAAGAATGAGAGAGCATTCTGCTAACGGGCAAAAAGTGGCTGAATATCTCGATAATCATCCAATGGTTGAGAGAGTTGCCTATCCTGGAACTTCTTCTGGCTTAGCAAAAGAAAGATCTGACAAATACTTATCAAATGGCTGTGGTGGACTTTTAGGCTTTGAAATTAAGGGCGGTCTAGAGGCAGGTAAAAAGTTTATTAACTCTCTTGAGATGCTCTATCACGTTGCTAATATTGGTGATGCTAGGAGCTTAGCAATTCATCCTGCTAGTACAACTCACTCTCAACTAAATGAAGAGGAGTTAACATCAGCTGGAGTAAGTCCTGGATATGTTAGGCTATCGATTGGACTTGAACATATCGACGATATAATTGCAGATATTGAGCAGGCATTCTCTAAGGCTGAATAATTCAGTGTGTCTAAGGAATTTCTCGACGTTAGCTACATAATTATTGGCTCAAAGGAGAGGCTCTCTAAAGTTAAGTCTTATCAAATTGAGGAAGGGGTAGAGTGTTTACTTTGCCCATTCTCATCTGTTGAAGAGTTACCATCTTTATTAGATTCAAAAATTGCTGAATTACAGTCTAATGTAATTTCAATTATTCCTGCTGGCGCTTTTCCAAAAAAAGTTGCCAGAAAACAGCTTTTACATTTTTCAAAAAGTGGTTATCAATTTTGGGGTTGGTATCATTTTGGAAATAAATTTAAAGGAGTGCTTCAGAGCATTGGAAAGTTAAACACTTTTTTTAATAAAGTACCTCAAGTTGAGCAAGGAATTTTTTTTACTAAATCATTATATTTTTCTGTAGGCGGTCTGGGGGAAACTGCTTCAAATCCATTTTCTGAGTTGGCTAAAAGATTTTATCTTCGATTAGATCCACAAAATCCACTTCCATCCCTTACAATAAGGGCAAAATCTATTCTAAATTAGTACCTTATGAAGCTTATTTCAGCTCAAAACATCTCATATAAAATAAATGAGAAAAAGCTTTTTCATAATCTTTCATTTGAAGTGTTCTCAGGAGAGGGCCTTCATATCAAAGGAGGTAATGGGTCAGGTAAAAGCACCTTGATAAAGATTCTTTTAGGGATAACTTCTATAACAAAGGGCTCAATTGAATATAGCAATAAAGATTTAAAGATTTCTTACCTTGGTCATAAAAATGCAATTAAGCATTACTTAACACCCTCTCAAAACCTTCATTTATTATTTGATGATGCTACTTTGAGTAATGCATTTGAATGGCTAGAAAAATTAGATTTATTTCAAATGCAAGATGAGCTTACAGCTAATCTGTCTTTTGGCCAGCAAAAAAAATTAGCATTGATAAGAGTTTTAGCTCAATCTCCAGAATTGATAGTTCTTGATGAGCCTTTTGTTGGCTTGGATCATGCTGCGAGTGACCTATTGAATAATTTTTTTACTCAAAAATTATCTGAAGGAACCGGAATTATTCTTACTTCACACATACATCCAAGTTTTGAATGTCAAGTTATAGCACTGGGTGAAAGAAATGTTTAGATTCCTAAAAATAGAATCTTTTAAATTATTTTATAAACTTAAGTCTTGGCTGGGGCCGATGTTAATTATGATTCTTGTTTTAACAGCCTTTCCATTGAGCATCGACATTTCACAATTTGATCTAGAAAAGTTTTATTTTTCAATTATTGTCGTTTCGTTATTGATGACTTCATTCTTGGCTACAGAAGGGATGTTTGAGGAAGACTTTGAAGATGGATCACTTGAGCAAGAATTTCTTGTGGAGCAAGATTTTTATAAAATAGTATTATCTAAAATATTTGTATACGTTTGTTTTATTGGTGTTCCAATTGCTTTTATTGGTGCAATATTTTCTTTTGCGAATGGAGTTGCAATTGGAAGTTTTATGAACGTATTTTTTTTGCTCAGCCTCTCGAATCTTTTATTGTTTAATTTATTTGCATTCGGGAACGCATTGTCAATTAATAAAGGAGCTATGTTGGGAGTTTTAACCACTTTACCGCTTGCGTTACCTGTGATTATTTTGCTGGGAACGGCAATAAGGAGCATTCAATACGAAGATGGTTTTTTAGAAATTAGTTCTTTGATGATTGGTGTGGGTTTTTTGATTTCAGCCATCATGCCGCTAATTATTTCAACAGCTCTAAAAACACACATAGATTAGTCAAGTTAGGTTTATAATACTGATGTGATTTCAGCATTTATCCACAAATTTTCATCTCCAAAAAGTTTTGTCAAAATAACTAAGACGCTTTATCCCTTTTTAATTTTGATTGGTTTGTCTATGTTGATTGTTGGATGGATATGGGGTCTATTATTTGCCCCACAAGATGCCGTTCAAGGAAATTCATATAGAATTATCTTTCTTCATGTGCCTGCAGTAATCTATGCAGAGCTCATTTATTTTTTTATGGCATTGTGCGCGTTAATGCACCTTGTATGGAGAGTTAAGTTAGCTGCTTACTTAATTAAATCAGCTGCACCAATAGGAGCAATGATTACATTTATAGGTTTATTCTCAGGATCAGTTTGGGGTATTCCAACATGGGGAACGTGGTGGCAATGGGACGCGAGAATTACTTCAACTTTAATTTTATTCATCATGTATCTTGGCATTTTAACTTTACATGGGTCTTTCTCTAACTTAGAAAAGTCAGATCGTTTGATGTCGATACTTGTTGTAATTGGGGTTGTGAATATTCCAATTATTAAAAAATCTGTTGATTGGTGGTCAACACTTCACCAACCAGCCTCAATATCGGTTTCAGGTGGAAGTTCGATTGATCCATCAATGCTATATCCATTATTAATTTCAATAATTGGTTTAGGTTTTACGTTAATTTCCCTTGGTATTTTGAGTAGTCGTTCCTATATATTGGGTAGGGAAAAAAATAAAAAATGGGTTTCAGAATATGTTTGATTTAGCTTTTAATGATCTTAATGAAATCTTGGCTATGGATGGCCATGGTGTATATGTTTGGTCGGTTTACTCAATTGCTATTTCAATTATTGTTGCTAGTTTTCTGATTGCTAAAAATAGAATTAGAGGGGTTAAAAGAAAAATTAAAATAAAAAATGCTCCAAGCTAGAAAAAATCGTCTTTGGAAATTTTTTATCATTCTTTTTATGTCTGCAGGTGGAATTTTATTAATACTTTTTTCTTTAAACTCTAAATTAGATCTTTTCTACACTCCATCTGAGATGTTGAAAGCTGACATTAAACCAGGCTATCGGATTAAATTAGGAGGAATGGTTAAGTCAGGTTCAATAATAAGAGATGGCACAAAAATAAAATTTATTGCTACTGATTTTGAAACAGAAGTACCGGTCATTTTTGATGGCATTCCCCCAGATTTATTTAAAGAGGATAGCGGAGTGGTAGTTTTAGGATATTTTTTAGATGGAATGTTTGAGGCAGAAGAAATTTTTGCTAAACATGATGAGAATTATATGCCTCCAGAGCTATCTATAGAGGCAGCCGAAATATGATCGGTGAGATATCACATTTTTTATCTTTATCAGCAGTTGTTATATTCAGTTTAATCTTAATTTTTAATTTCTTTTTCTTTTTTGGCAAGATTCACCCCAATCAATTAAGTTTATCTATTAGGCTGTTCAATCAGGCCTGTTGGCTGGTTTTTATTTCATTTGCAATGTATGTATATCTTGCAATAAATGATGACTTTTCAATTGCATATATAGCTAGTCACTCCAACTCTCAATTACCAATTTTTTATAAAATTAGTTCAATTTGGAGTGCACATGAGGGATCAATGTTTCTATGGATAGTTTTCTTAACCGCATGGAGCATCTTCTTTATCAATTCTCTTGATGATAGCCACTCTTTAAAGAAAACAACCTTATTGATGGTTAGCTTAATCATTTTAGGCTTTTTATTATTTCTTCTTCTAACATCTAATCCATTTGAGAGACTATTACCATTTGGAGCTATAGAGGGTGCAGATATAAATCCAGTTCTGCAAGATCCTGCCTTAGCAATTCATCCACCAATGTTGTATTTGGGGTATGTAGGATTTGTAATTTCCTTTAGCTACATCACAGCATATCTTTTTCACGGTAATTTTGAATTAGAATGGGAAAAAGATATAAAGAATTGGTCCCTGGTGGCATGGATTTTCTTAACGATTGGAATTACCTTAGGAAGTTGGTGGGCATACTATGAGCTTGGTTGGGGAGGCTATTGGTTTTGGGATCCAGTTGAAAATGTTGCTTTGATGCCATGGCTTGCTGCTACTGCGTTTATGCATTCATTGTATGCCTCTTCAAAATCAAGTGTTCTAAAAACTTGGACTATGTTTTTGGGGATTTTAATCTTTGCTCTGAGCCTTTTTGGAGCTTTTATTGTTAGGTCAGGAATCATTGACAGCGTTCACTCATTTGCAAATGATCCGCAAAGAGGTTTATATCTTTTAATTTTTTCTGGCCTAATTACATTATTAGCATTAGGAGTTTTTGCATATAGAATTCCATCTTTGAATGCGTCAAAATTTGTAGTTTCAGGCTCGAAAGAATCTTTTCTTTCTATGAACAATATATTAATGGTTACGAGCATTTTCTCTATTTTTCTTGGTGTAACATATCCGCTTATAATTGAAGCAATAAATGGAGAAAAAGTTAGCATTGGACCTCCTTATTACAATACAATTTTTACGCCATTAATTCTTATTACCGCTATATTTATCATGGCCTCTGTAGACTCTTTATGGCAAAGGTCCAAGCCTTTAAAAAGCTACGTCTACAAAACATTTTTTCCAGTAATACTATCAATTCTCTTTACTTATTTTGTTTGGCACATAACAGAAACCTTCTCGATTCTCTCATACATAGGAATCTTTTCTGGATTACTCATTCTATTTACTTACTTATTAAGAGTGCTTAATAATTTTTTCTACAAAAAGTTTATTAATAAAGGAAGTGCTATCGCTCACATTGGCTTGGGGCTATTATTTTTAGCAGTTTCTTTAAATAGCATCTTAAGCTATGAGAAAAACCTTTATCTCGCTCCAGGTGAATCTATTTTTGTGAATGAATCCATAAAAGAATTTTCATTTGATGATATAAAAGTTTTGAAAGCTTCAAATCATGATGTGATTTCTGTTGAAGTGTCATTATTGCAAGATGGAAAAAATATCATTCTAAATCCTCAGAAAAGAAAATATGCTACAAGGGGGCAAATTACAACAGAATCTTCTATCTACGCCTCTATCTTGAAAGATACATATCTCACAATCGGTGATCAGCTAGAAAATGGCAGCTGGACTTTTGCTTTAAAAATAAATTATTTTATAAAGTGGATCTGGTTTTCTGCTTCTTTGATGGTCATGGGTATGTTAATTACAATTTTTAAAAAGAAAGCTACATGAATAAATCTCTAAGATTTTTAATAGTCCTAGTACCTATTATTATTTTCACATTCTTTGCTAATGTATTATTAATAGAAGAAGATGAAAAATTTTCAAAATTCAATACTAAAAATTTTCCATCATTTGAACTGAATGATCTTAATGGAATTCCAGTTAAGTACGAATATTTAGATGGAATAAAGTTAGTAAACGTATGGGCAAGTTGGTGCATCACATGCCTTGTCGAGCATCCCTTTTTAACTAAGCTATCGGATGCAAATATTCAAATAGTTGGTTTGAATTATAAAGACTCTAATAATAAAGCAAGTGCTTGGCTTCAAAAGCATGGTAATCCATATATTTTTTCAATATATGATCCAAGAGGAGACTTGGCTTTTGATCTTGGTGTAACGGGAGCGCCTGAATCATATTTAGTAATCGATAATCAGGTTGTAGCTCACATTCAAGGAGAAATGACCTCAAAAAAGTGGGAAACAATTTTTTATCCACTAATTAAAAAAGCAAGTAACGAGACATGATAAAAAGTAATTTTTTTTTAGTATCTTCTTTTTTAATTTTTTCTATGTATAGTTTTGGTGAAATAGTATACCAATTTGAAGACATAGCTCAGGAAAAAAGATTTTACTCATTAATTTCAGAAATAAGATGCCCAAAATGTACCAGCGGCAGTATTGCTAGCTCTGATGCCCCTGTATCTAGAGATTTAAAAAATAAGGTTTATGACTTAATCATTGATGGTTCTTCAGACGATGAAATCAAAAAGTATGTATCAGATAGGTTTGGTAATTTTTCAGATTATAGACCGGCTCTCGAAGGAGCAAACTATATACTTTGGTTTGGACCTTTTATTTTCCTTTCCTTAATTTTGATAATCTTCTTTTTTAAACGCAGAGCCGAATGATATTTATTATTGGTTCTTCAATAATATTATTATTACCTGTAATTGTTTACTTACTTCAGCCTTTATCTAATCAAAAATCACTTATTTTTTTAGTCACCATTTTAGTTTTTGGAGGATTTGTTTTAAATTTTGTCTCTAAAGAACCATTGATAGGTTCCTGGGTTAAAGCTACTCAATCTGAATCGATTCTGATGACTATCTCTCGCGATGAAGAGTTCGATAAGTTTTTTTTAAATGAATATATTTTTGATCAATCCTCCGAGGAGCAATCTTTTATAATGGGCTCACAAGTTTTTTATAAAGCCTTAGAAGAACAATCATTTAATTCAGCAGAAAGCATACTCAAATATTTAAATGTAGAATTTGCTTCTGAGAATTTCCAGGTTCCTATTTTTACTCTTTTGGCAGATTTTAGAGATGAGAAATATCCTGAAATTGCAAATTCAAACCTTATTATCAACGTTGAAAACCCTGCTAATTGCACTTTGCAGTTATTACAGCTGGGGGTGTCAATTCCAAATGGGCCAGGAGTTAACATTGCTTCAGTAGAGCTTTTGTCTCCGAATACTTCAAGGCCTATTAAGCTGGATAAATCTAATTCAACCGTAAGAGGTTTTGATATTGCATCTGCTTTTATGCAGCAAGAAATTATCAAGATTGAGGCTTTAGCTGAATGCGATAATTTTATTTTTGAAGCATTTAAAACGATAGATTTAAAGTATTCACAAGACAGTCAAGAGGAGTTATTTTTTTATACTGATGAATGGTTAAAAAGGGAACAATAGTTTAAAATAAGACAAGGAATAATTTAATGCAGCTTAAACACATTAAACTGGCTGGATTTAAAAGTTTCGTGGATCCCACGAGGATATCCTTCCCTACAAATATGGTCGCTGTTGTTGGTCCAAATGGTTGCGGCAAATCTAATGTTATTGATGCTGTTCGATGGGTTTTAGGAGAGTTATCTGCAAAGAACTTGCGTGGTGATTCTATGTCAGATGTTATCTTTAATGGTTCAGACTTAAGGAAGCCTTCAGGTCAATGCAGCATTGAACTTCTTTTTGACAACTCCTTGGGTAAATTGGGCGGTGAATATGCAAAATATAATGAAATATCCGTTAAGAGATTGATGACAAGAGATGGACAGTCAAATTATTCAATAAATAATACTTCATGCAGACGAAAAGATGTTCAAGACATCTTTCTTGGAACTGGCCTTGGTCCGAGAAGTTATGCAATTATAGAACAAGGGATGGTATCTAAGATAGTAAGCGCCAAACCAGAAGAAATGAGAGTATTTATTGAGGAAGCAGCAGGAATCTCAAAATACAAAGAAAGAAGAAAAGAGACAGAACAGAGAATTAAAAAAACTAAAGAAAACCTTTCTAGGGTAAAAGATATTAGAGACGAAATTCAAAGATTAATTAATAGATTACAAAATCAAGCTAAGGCTGCTGAAAAGTATAAAAAACTACAAATTGAGGAGAAGGAATTAAAGTTAAATATTTCAATTTTAAATACCTTAAGTGCCAAAGCAAAAAAAGATTCGTTAAGTTCAAAAATTGCTAAGCTTGATAATCAGATAACTGTTAAGTCCACTGAAGTTGATACTCATCAAACCTCCATTGACCAAATTAAGACAGAGCACTCTTCTGTTTTATCTGCTTTCGAAGACGCACAAAAAAACTTTTATACGATTGGCTCAGAAATTGCCAGGCTTGAAACGAATCTTCAAAATATTAATAAGGCAATTCTGGGGCATGAGGAGGATCTGTCAAAAGTAAAAGATAGGTATGCCGAGGCGCTGCATAATGAATCTAGCTTGGAGAACATAAGTCCCAAAGAAAAAGCAATGAAATTGCTTGAAGGTATTTTAGAAGGCCTAAAAGATTTTGGTTTGGCAGCTGATTCAATACGTAATAAAGCTCATGAGTTAAAGGATCTATTAACAAGCATTTTAAAAATTACTTCTGCACAATCTAAAAATATAACTAATGAATATTCACTTAGGCAGAATGAAATTTCTGAGCAACTAAGTCGAGCTAAAGAAAATAAGAGCAAAGCAGAAAATGATTTAACAGAGTTAGTAAAAAAGAGCTCTAATGCTGAGGCAGAGCTTAGTTCAATTCGTCAAAAACAATCGGTTGTTGATGCTTCTATTCAAGATGCAGAAAATAAAAAATCTCTTGCCGCTTTAGACCTGAGATCTTTAGAGGAAAAATTAAATAACTTAAAACTGGATTTAAGAACATTTGAGGTCAATTTAGATAATGCATCACAAACCTTGAAGAAGGCCGGAGTCTCTGTTTCTGAGCTAAATAATGAAGATTATGAAGAGATGAATCTTTTAAATCTAGAATCATCTTTGGCATCCACTCAATCGTCTATCATATCTTTAGGAGCTATTAATTTAGCGGCACCAGATGAAATTGAAGAAGAGTCACAACGAATTGACGAGCTTGATTCTCAATTAGAAGATTTAAATGAAGCTTTAGATAAGCTACAAAGTGCAATTAAGAAAATAGATGTTGAGTCTAAGACGAAGTTTGACGAAAGTTTTAATTCCGTGAATGCAAAAATACAAGAAATATTTCCTAAACTTTTTGGTGGCGGTAAAGCTGCACTGCAATTATTAGATGGGGATTTATTAGATTCAGGCATAACTCTTGTTGCACAGCCTCCAGGCAAAAAAAATGCAACTATCTCTCAGCTATCTGGGGGAGAAAAAGCCATGACGGCACTGTCTTTAGTATTTGCATTATTTGAGTTAAACCCCGCTCCCTTTTGCTTGTTAGATGAGGTGGATGCACCCTTAGATGATATAAATGCTTCAAGGTTCGTAGCAATGGTTGAAGAGATGTCTGATAGAGTTCAATTCATATTCATTACTCATAATAAAATTTCTATGGAAAAGAGCGACCATTTGATGGGGATTACAATGCAGGAGGCCGGAGTTTCTCGAGTTGTGTCAGTGGATGTAAAAGAAGCACTAAAGTTAGCTGCTTCATAGCATGCTTAGCAATTTGCAAATTTTGTTAGTTGTTGTAGCCTCAGTAATTTTCTTAACTGTCTTATACTTTTTTTTTAAACCCGTTTTTACTCGCTCATTAATTCAAAATTCTCTTGATGATTCCAAATCCTTACTTTTTGAAAGTGAGTTAGAGCAGGGCACTTTAGGATTTAATGATGAGGATGCACCTCAGCAGGAACAAGAATTAATTATTTTAAATTTGGTTTCAATGGACAAGTCAAATTTCGATATTAATCAAGTTCATACATTATTAAAAAATTTAGATGCAAGATATATTGATGGATTTTTTAGCTACAGAGATATGCACGGAAAAGAGATCTTTAGAATTGCAAGTGGAATTAATCCTGGTCTTCTTAAGGCGGATGTTAAAACTCATGTTCTTCTGCTGGCTCTAGATTTAAATCAGGTTAGCGATCCATTGAAAGCTTTTGAGATAATGCTTGATTCAGCTTCAAGTATTTCAGAAAAACTTTATGCGAGTATTTGCGATGCATCAAGGGCTCCATTGAGTAAACAAATGGTTGAGCATCTTAAATCTAAAGCTCAAGAAGTAGCTCATCTTAAATCTCTAGGAAATTTTTCAAAATGAATAAGTTAAATAAGAGATATCTCAATATCCAAGAGAAAATAAGATCTTATGATCATGAGTACTATATTCTTGATAATCCCTCAATATCTGATCAAGAATATGACGATTTATTCAGAGAATTAAATCAAATAGAGTCTCAAAACCCAGATTGGATTACTCCTGAATCTCCATCACAAAGAGTTGGAATTAAGCCCGCAAATGATTTTTCTACCTTTAAACATTTTTCGCAGATGCTTTCATTAGCTAATGCTTTCAACGAAGAGGATTTAAAAAACTTTCATGATCGGATTATTAAAAATCTTGGCGATGATCAACGTATAAATTTTTTTTGTGAGCCTAAAATGGATGGAGCTGCCATTTCTCTAATTTATGAAAAGGGGATTCTGACTAGAGGAGTTACAAGAGGCGATGGAACCCTTGGAGAGGACATAACCTCTAACATTAGAACAATTAGATCCATTCCTCTTAGGTTAAAACAATCTGAGCATACTTTTCCTGATTTGCTTGAAGTAAGGGGAGAGGTATTTATCAGTAAATCTGACTTCGATGATTTAAACCTAAAAGCAAAACAAAAAAGTGAAAAGGTGTTTGCAAATCCTAGAAATGCTGCGGCTGGAAGTCTAAGACAATTAGATCCTGTAATTACTAGCTCAAGACCCTTGGCTTTTTTTGCTCACGGAATTGGATCGTGCCTTGGAAAAACATTTATAGATTTACAAGAATTATTTACAGTCTTTTCCTCTTGGGGATTGCCTGTAAATGATTTAAATCAGTTGGCATCCTCCATAACTGAATGCTCTAAGTATTTTCAAAACATAGAATCTTCAAGAGATACTATTCCATTTGAAATTGATGGAGTTGTTTTTAAAGTTAATGAGATATCTTTGCAAAAACAACTTGGAGAAATAGCAAGATCACCTAGATGGGCAATTGCACACAAATTCCCTGCTGAGGAAGTTTTTACAGAAATTGAAAAAATAGATTTCCAGGTTGGAAGAACTGGTATTTTGACTCCAGTTGCAAAGCTTAAAACCGTAAATGTAGGCGGAGTAAATGTTAGCAATTGCACTCTCCACAACTTTGATGAATTAAAACGATTGGATCCTAGACCAGGAGACGGTGCTTTAATAAAAAGAGCTGGAGATGTTATCCCAAAAATGGTTGAGGTGATTCCAAAAAAGAAAAATAGATCGCACTCAATCAAAATTCCAAAAAAATGCCCATGTGGTAAAGCTGAAATTGTTATTAATTTTCAATCTGAGTGGACAATAGTTGATACAAATACGTCTAAGCCAATAAAGAGGTTCTCAAGTAGTTACGAAGCAAAAAAATTTTTAGATGAAAATCAGGCATTAAAAATTCACATAGCTGAAGAACGTTTTGAGACTCCATTTATGAAGTGCTCCGGTGGTAATAATTGTCCTGAGATTTTTCAAGGTAAATTCACTCATTTTGTTTCTAGAAAGGCAATGGATATTGACGGGCTTGGTCAAGAAATATTATTAACTCTAATTAATCAAAAATTTATAAAGGATTTTGCTGATCTTTATTCCTTGAAGGACCATCGATTGGAGCTTGAAAAGTTAGAGAGGTTTGGAAAGAAATCAGTTGATAATTTAATTAAGTCAGTAAAGAAATCAACTTCAGTTGAATTACACAGATTAATTTTTGCTATAGGGATAGAGGAAGTTGGCGAAACAACCTCAAGAAATTTAGCTAATTATTTTGGGACTATGGATTCTTTACTTAAATCAAGCTATGAAGATTTAATTGCAGTGCCTGACATTGGCCCAAGGATGGCTGCTAAGATCACAGATTATATTCGTGATATTGAAAATAAAACTTCACTTGAAAAATTACTTAATTGTATAAATATTATTAATCCTGATTTAAAAAGTTCTAATGAAGATTTATTATTCTCTGGAATACAAATTGCAATTACTGGAAAAGTATCCCCAATGTCTCGAGATGATTTAAAAAATATATTTATGTTGCAGGGTGCGAAAGTTACAAGCTCCATCTCAAATAAAACTAATTACTTAATTGCTGGTGAAAATGCTGGCTCAAAACTTGAAAAGGCAAAAACACTTGGTATCAAAATAGTGGATGCCACAGATATAGATGATTTTATAAATGATCCAAAAAAATTCTAGTAGCCTTTTAATTATCTTGCTGTTGATCATTTCCTCTTGTGTAAGTTCGCCTCCTGAAAAACCTGATAACATTTGCGAAATTTTTAACGAAAAGAGAGGCTGGTATAAAGCTGCAATTCAATCAGAGAAAAAATGGAAACTTCCTCCATATGTTTTGATGGCATTTATTCATCAAGAATCAAGTTTTCAAGCAAACATTAGACCAGAAAGAACTACCTTATTAGGAGTTATTCCTTGGCGAAGACCTTCATCGTCAGTGGGTTACTCGCAGGCTTTAAAGACTACGTGGCAAGATTATCAAGATGAAACTGGAAATTCTTGGGCTAGTAGATCTAATTTTAGCGATTCAGCTGATTTTGTTGGATGGTACGCTAGCAAAGGTTTTTATCAAGGTTTTTCTGCAACTGACGCCCGATCCTTGTATCTTGCATATCATGAGGGTTACGCAGGATTCAAAAAGAAAACTTATACAAAAAAAGCATGGTTAATAAAGGTTGCCGATAGAGTTCAAGCAAGATCTAACATGTATCAAAAGCAGTATTGGAGCTGTGCGCAGGAACTAAAGAAAAAAAGGTTTTTCTTTTTTTAATACTATACTTCTCTTAAATTTAATCCCAATGAAGATGCTTCTTTTTTATAGGCCTCTCCAGCAAGAATTGATTTCTTAGATGGCTCAGAAAGGTATTTTTTACATACCCTGACTAGGTCCTCAATTGAACAGTTGATCACTCGTTGCCTCATTTCAAGACGTTCTTTTACAGAAATTCCCTCTAGATTAAAATTAAAATCATTTTTCGCTTCTCCAACTGGCGATAGAGGTTTGTCGATTGATGATACAACTCCGAGGATTGCTTCTTCAAGATGCTGACTAGAAATAGATGTTTTTGCCCACTCAATTGCATCTTTAAATGCTTTGAATGTTTCTGCGCATTTAGGATCTCTGTATGAGAAAAATTTAAAAGTATTTGTTGAGGTATCATTTGTTGCGCCTGCTCCGTATGCTCCTCCTTTTTCACGAATGGCTGTGTGTAAAAAACCATTTCTTAAGACAGCTGCTAAAACAGAAAGAGCAGCAGAATCTGGATTATCTCTAGATACTCCTTGAAAAGCTTCAGCACAGTAGCAAACTTGAGATCCTGTAAGCCATGCTATCTCGCTATCAATCGGTTGGATAAGTGATTGCTGTGGATTAGATTGAATATTCTTAAATTCTACTGCTAGATCTTGCATGGCTTTAGGAGAGCATGCAGTAAAAATTTTGAATGGAGTATTTAATATTTTTGAATGAATACTTTTTAGGATATTCAATATCAAAGTAGCATCATGAGAATTTTTTATTTTGGTAATAGCTTGTTTTGATTGATTTAACATTTGCAGTCCAGACATTTGAAATGCTGTTGCTGAATATGGATTTAGGCTACTAGCAGCTGAATTCATAGCCAAAACATGACCATTTTGATTGATTGACTCTTCATTTTTAGCAATAAATATATTAAATAAATCTAATAATCTACCTTCTTCATCAAAGCGAGCCTTTTCTAATGTATTAAAAATTAGTTTTTCCATTTCATCAAAATTACTTTCCAAACATTTGGAAGAAATGCTTAAGAAAAGATTTCCTGGAGCCTCTTGGTCATCTGTATTTAATCTAAATGAAGCACTTATACCACCTGTGACACTTGATTGAAGAGCTTGAATTTCCTCGTAGGAATTCTCCATAAGACCTACCTCAGTCAATATAAATGTATATAGAGGTGAGAATAGTAACTCTTGTTCAGTAAGATTTTTGCATGGAAATAAAAAATCAGAGTAAATTAGTCCATTTGTTCCAACTTCATATATAGATCTATTACTTTTTGAAAAGGACTCATTAGCATATTCACGCTTGAGGGGGATGTCCTCTCTTGTAACCTTTGGTAAAATTTCAACATCATCTTCAGCTTCTTGACGAGCTTTTAATGCGTCTGCAAGATCATTTATTTCAACTTTTTCATTATCAGTTAATGATTTTTCTTTATTTATAAGAGTAGTAGAAAAGAAATTTTCTAACTTTTCATTAAATTTTGAGTCAGGCTTTAATTCATAATTTAGTCTGTGCTGATTCTTGATTAGGCTGGTAGAAATTAATTCTTCTAAGTATCCTTTTTTTGAAAGAAGAGACTTAAGCTTTTTAAAGTTTGTATCAAGATCCAACATTGAAATTGGATCATCATGATGTATACATGCATTCATGCATCCTAGCATTAACTGCAATCCATATGGCATTCCACCACTAGAAACTTCCCTTTGACTTATTTCTAATTGATGTAAAGAGGAATTTACTAGATCTTTGGGAACTCCATCACTGACCAGCTTCTCAAGAGTAGTTAGAATTAAGTTTTCAACTTCTTCGGCATTACCTTCTTCTACTCCCTCTAATCCAGCCATGAAAACAATTTCCTTATTACTTGGCTCAATGCCAAGGAATGGTGAAGGTGCTTTGCCTAGCTTTGATACCTCTAATGCTTTTCTAAGAGGCGATGCAGAATTATTCAGAAGAATATTTGATAAAAAATATTTCTCTAATAGATTCAATGGATCATGACTATCACCAAGCAACCAGCTAATAACAACATGATGATTATTTTCATCACCGGGAAGGGGTTGGTATGTTCCGCTAGCCTTAACAGGATTTGTAAAAATTTTAGCTGGATTAATTTTCAGCTGGTCTGATGCAGGCGTAAATTTTTGGAAAACATTTTCTTCAAGATGAGCATGAACGTCATCAATAGAAACATTACCAAATGTAAAAAAAGTGGCATTACTTGGATGATAATGTTTTTGATGAAAGGCAACCAAATCATCATGCGTTAAGTCGATGATTTTTTCAGGATCGCCACCACTATTATGATGATAGGTAGTTTCCTCAAAAAGATGTTTTGACATACCATGCCATAATTGGTCAGTAGGGGAGCTCATCGCTCCTTTCATTTCATTAAACACCACTCCTTTAATCTCTAATTTATCTTCGCTATCAATTTCAAGTCGATGGCCTTCTTGAGAAAAATCTAGAGGGTCTAATCTTGGAAAGAAAGCTGAATCAACATAAACATCTAGCAAATTTTTGAAATCTTTATTGTTTTGAGTTGCAAACGGGTAAGCAGTCCAATCACTTGAAGTGAAGGCATTCATGAATGAATTTAGGGACCGTCTTATCATCATAAAAAAAGGATCACGAACAGGATATTTTGCTGAGCCACACAGTGATGTATGTTCTAGGATATGAGCTACACCTGTGGAATCTTCTGGGATAGTACGAAAAGCAACCATAAAAACCTTTTCGTCATTGTCTGCGTCAAGATGAATATGTTGAGTATTAAATTTTGAATGTTTATACACTTGAGCATTAACATCCAATAATTCTATTTTTTTAGATTCTTTTAGTTCAAACATGGTTTAAATATTAATTAAATGCCTTATATTAGTTATATTATAAGAGGATTACTATTACATATGACACTAAAAAGAAATTTTTCAATACTTACAGCAATATTATTTTTTGCTTCGTGCACATCCACACCCTTTACAGAGTTAAATAGTAGGGATAATTTCCAGTTAGACGAAGGAACAACCTTTAAAGTTCAATTAAATAAGGACTCATTGCCAGTGGAGATGGACCCAATTTTAATTGAAAATTTAGGAGATGCTGCCAAAAATTATTTGGAAGGAGTAGGGCATAAATTTTCAAATGATGCTTCGCTTTCTATTGATGTAAGTGTTACAACAAAAGATAAAATTAGATATGATGATTTCCGTTTCTATGGTTACCCAATGTATAGAAGTTATCTTTATGAGCCAGACAGAATTAATTCTATTCCAGAGTTTTTTCTTCGAATTTCTGTGATGGATGATGAGGTAGAAAAGACTTTATGGACTGGCCTAACAAAATGGCGCAAAGGTTCAAGCTATGCTCCCACTGATATGCAATCTGCTGAAATGTTAGTGGAGAATTTACTAATTAATCTTTAAATCTCAATGGCTCTATAGCTATAGCAATTCCTGAGGATATAGGGCTAGGAGTGTTATTGATTAATGATGCAATATGCTCTCCTAATATTGGACCTAAACTAAATCCTCTAGAGCCAAGCGCGCCTATAGCATAAACATTTTCTTCAATTTTTCCTGCTAAAGGTAGTCTATCATTGCTACCAGTCCTTAGACGAGCCTCCATCAAGATGCCTGGTTCACTAATTAGATCAGTTTTAAAGTTTTTATTTATTCTTTTGATGAGCTCTGCTCCAACCTCATAAGAAACTTGAATATCTTCATACTCTTTTTCATGAGACGAACCGATCCAAGTGATATTTTCTAACTTTGGCAAAATATAGCCTGCTGAGTTCACTGGAAGATTAAGATCAATTGACTGATCACCTTTTAAACCAACTAGCTGTCCTTTTGAGATCTTCAGTCCAGATAAATATTTTTCTAGGCTAGGACCATTTGCAATAATTAAATCGTCATAAGCACATTTTTTTTCTTGATTTAAAAATTCAATATCTAATTTAGATCCATTCTTAGACCATTTGTCAAAACAATGATTTAAGGTTATTTTTATCTCAGGATGAGCAGTCATTTCTCGACAAATTAATTTTGGAAAAAGATATCCCCCTTTTTTAACTAACAGGCCATCAGATTTAAATCCATATAACTTTTCCATTTCTTTTTTATCTAAAATCTGAAATAAGTCATCTCTATTTAAACTTTTGATGTCTTGAATCCATTCTTCCTGATAATTATTAGAGTGAGTAAATAAAAGACCAGTATTTTTATATGCATTCGGCATTTGTTTATACAATTTTTCTGCAAAAAAGTAACTTTGCGCAGTTAAAAAAGAATATGGCGAATTATTAACTGAAAATCTGGGATACATTGCAGCAACTGGATTGCCTGATGCGCCAGCAGCAATAGATTCTGCCGACTCAAACATTTCTACATCCGATCCATTTTGTACAGCTGCATAGGCCACAGAACAAGCTGCTATACCAGTTCCAATGATACCTATTTTCTTTTTTTTATTTTGTAAAGTGCTCGCATGAGAAGCGCCAAATGATTTACTTCCAATAAGCTTATGACGTTTTTTTCCAAAGCCTTTCACTTTGTTTACCTCAAACCCAAATTTTTCTAGTCCTCTTTTGACAAAACCAGCCGAAGTAAAAGTTCCAAAAGTTGCATTTCTTGCAGACAAAAAATTTATATATTGAAAAACAGAATTACTCCACATAGATTTATTCTTGTTAGGATCAAATCCATCAAGGTACCAAGCATTAATTTGATTATTCTTTAGCCCAAGAAGATTTTTTAATCCTGACTCAACGTCATTTTGAATAAGCGTAAGTCTAATCTTTAGAGATGGAAAATAAATTCTTTTGGTATCATTATGTGTAAGATCGTAACTCTCTAAAAAAATATTACAGATCTCTTCCAGATCAGGAAAATTTCTAATGATTTTAAGTACCTGTGCTTTAGTTGGAAACGCCTCATCAATTGCAAGATATTCTAGGTTATGAGAGTTAAGATCTTTATTATTTTCAAACCAAAATTTAGCAGTGACGAAAAAATTCAAACCAAGTCCAAATCCTAGTTCTCCAATACATATTTGAGAGGAATTTCTAATTCTTTCAAGGAGCTGATTAGGCTCTATAAAGATATTTGTAATTTCTGAGATCGCATCATCTTGAAAGAATCTGTCATGATATTTGTTCGAGAAGGGCAGGCCATCCTTCCATATAATTTCCTGGAAATTCTCTTCAAAGGGATTTTTAAAACAGCTATGATGAACTGGCATCTATATGAATTTTAGCAGGAAATAAAAAACCAATTCTTGAAATCACAAATTACAATCTAACTTCTGATAAAGATATGCGTCTTCCTAATTTTTTAACAGCATTTATGCCTTTGTTGGAATATCTTTAAAAGCCAAGCCTTTATCGGCTCTTGGATCTTGAGGCAAGCCTAGGACTCTCTCAGCTATTACATTTCTTAAAATCTCATCAGTTCCGCCAGCAATTCTTAAACCAGGCGCTCCAAGCCATGCTCCTTGAAATGAGCTTACACCATCATTCTCATCAATTAACATTCCAGCCATATCATCGGAATCGATTCCAAAGTTACCAATTTCTTGCAACTTATTTGCACTTACGATTTTTGTAATGGAAGCTTCTGGCCCAGGAGCCTCTCCTTTTGAGAGAGCTGAGATTGTTCTAAATTTAGTATATTTAAGACCATTGGCTTCACAAAACCAATCAGCAAGTTTTTCTCTAACTGAGTCATTTTTTATCATTGCTTCACCAGCATCATCTTTGGTTTTAGACAAGATTAATGCCTCTTCAATGTCAGAACCTCTAGCATCGCCAACAGCTAGTCTTTCATTCATAAGAGTAGTAATGGCTACTTTCCATCCATCTCCAATTTCTCCAAGACGTTGAGAATCGGGAATACGAACATCATCAAAATAAACTTCATTAAACCCAGCACCAGTTCCTGCTTGACCTGTGATTTGTTTAATTGGCTTAACAGTTATTCCTGGAGATTTCATATCTACAAAAAAGAATGTAAGCCCTTTATGTTTGGCTACATCCGGATCGTGACGAACAACCAAGATACCAAAATCAGAATAATGTGCCCCAGAAGTCCAGACCTTTTGACCATTAATTATCCAATCATCACCATCTCTTTCAGCTTTGCTTCTAAGACCAGCGACGTCTGAACCTGCTGCCGGCTCAGAAAATAGCTGACACCAAATTTCTTTTCCTTCAGCCATGGGCGCTAGATACCTATCTTTTTGATCTTCAGTTGCATATTGCATCATTACAGGACCACACATACCAAGGCCAATTTCAAAAATGCCCCCTGGCACATTAAATTTAGCTTCTTCTTGTCCCCATATAATTCTTTCAATTGGAGAGGCTTCTATACCACCATATTCTTTTGGCCAATGAAGCATAGCCCAGCCTGCTTCATATTTTTTTTGTTGCCATGCTTTTGCAACTTTTAGATGATCTTCAAGCGTTGAATCGGTATGCCCACTGCTTTTATTTTCTTTAAGTTCTGCATTTCC
>Ga0209036_1000313_pt1 | contig 20505 bp, 21 predicted proteins | sample MarorgKNORR_S2LV_3_FD_188222 | JGI IMG/M metagenome (GOLD analysis project Ga0209036, IMG submission 188222) | Marine microbial communities from the Southern Atlantic Ocean, analyzing organic carbon cycling - DCM_A/KNORR_S2/LV (SPAdes) (version 2) | ecosystem: Environmental > Aquatic > Marine >... | reverse complement strand
GCCTTAAATCACCCCTCCCTGTGAAATATTTGTGGCCCTGTGGGGTAGTTTGGCATCCTTGTGGCTTTGGGAGCCATAGACCCCGGTTCAAATCCGGGCGGGGCCACCACCTTAATTGTATGCAGATTTAGTTGTTGAAATAATTACTGCACCTATTTTGTACGGATCACCATTTGATGCTGGCCTTCTGTCTTCTAACCTTCCCTTCCACCCATCATCGATAGTACCTATAGGAATTCTAATTGAAGCCCCCCTGTCGGAAACCCCGTAAGAAAATTGATCAATTGACTGTGTTTCGTGCAGACCTGTTAATCTCTCTTCATTGTGAGCACCGTAAACGCTCATATGGGACTTAATGTTCTTTCCAAATTCTTCACAAATTTTATTGAAGGTTTCCTCACCACCTACATCTCTCATGGTTGAATCTGAAAAGTTAGCATGCATTCCTGACCCGTTCCAATCTCCTTTGATTGGTTTAGGATGATATTCTATGTAATACCCGTAAATCTCAGTTAATCTATCAAGCATATATCTTGCAACCCAAAGTTCGTCTCCTGCTTTTTTGGCTCCTTTAGCAAATATTTGAAATTCCCATTGGCCACAAGCTACCTCTTGGTTGATACCTTCAAAACCCAGTCCAGCTTCTATGCATAAATCTGCGTGCTGCTCAACTAAATCTCTGCCATGAGTGTTTTTACCCCCTACTGAACAGTAGTACAGACCTTGTGGTCCAGGGTATCCTCCAACAGGGAAACCCAGTGGCAGCTGTGTTTCAACATCCATAATAAAATACTCTTGCTCAAAACCAAACCAGAAATCACTATCATCGTCATCAATTGTCGCGCGGCCGTTGCTTGAATGGGGCGTACCGTCCGCATTCATGACTTCACACATTACTAAGAATCCACTTTCTCTCTGAGGGTCAGGATAGATTGCAACTGGTTTCAATACGCAATCTGAATCCCCACCATCTGCCTGCTTAGTAGACGAACCATCAAAACTCCACATTGGACATTCATCAAGATTGCCCCCGAAGTCTTTCCTAATCATTGTCTTACTTCGCATATTTTGTGTAGGTTCGTAACCATCAAGCCAAATGTATTCTAATTTTGAGAATTCGCTCATAATTTTATATTGTAACACACTATATAAAAAAAGCGGATATATTGATTGAATGTAGCAGAAAAATCATTATAACTAACTTTATGCATACTAATTTATATATAGGGTGAACATGTGTTCAATTTATGGACCTGAATGAAAAAGATTCTGAACTTTTGGTACAGTTAAGTAAAAATGGCAAAGCATCACAAAGAGAACTTGCTAGGGAAACTGGGGTTGCGCTGGGTACTGTGAATGCACATATTAAGCAACTTGAAAAGAACAAAGTAATAAAGGGATATTTTGCAGATATAGATCCCGAAAAAGTTGGGTTTAATCTTACTGCAATAATCAATTTAAGAATTAAAAAAGGCACATTAATAGACGTACAGTCCTCAATTGCAGAGCATTCAAGAGTCTTTGGAGTTTACGATGTAACTGGTGAATGGGACTCCTTAATTTTAGCGAGATTTAAAAATCGAGAGGAAATGGACAATTTTATTAAAACAACACTCTCACAAGAATATATCGAACGTACTAGCACGTCGCTTGTTCTAAATACAGTAAAGGAAGAACCAAGAGTATTATTGTAATATCTAATTAACGAAGATATTCGTTAACTGATTCAATTTGATCAATAGTTAAACCCCTTTGCAATTGACCATCCCACCTTTTTTTCAGATCTCCATTTTCAAAAACAGCCATGGTTGGAACAACGTTAATGTTGAAAACATCCCACAATTTAGATTCTACATCCGTAATATCAGCTATAAAAACATCAGGAATATCAGAATACTCAGTCCAATTGTTAAAGAAAGAGACACAATATGGGCACCAATCTGCAGAAAAAATAACTACTGATTTACCATGATGCTCAATTAATCTATCAAAATCAAAATCATGTTGATTTATCTTTGGAATTAAATTTACTTCTTTTCCCATATCATTAAGGTTTCTCTATCAACCCTTTTACTAATTGAATCTCGCGGCATTTCCTCAGAAACTAGATTCCAATGTAATCCAAATACTTTATGCAACTCAGATATTGTTACGCCCCACGGCGGGCCACCTTCGTCTAATTCTTTATCCAAGGGCAAGAAAAGCCCAACTAATTTTCCACTAGGTTTCAATAGTTGCCAGACTACTCTATCGTATTCGAAACGGCGTAGAGGGCTAATTGCACAAAAACAGGTATACTCCATGACATAATCAAATGAGTAGTGAATGTCTTCAGGAAGATCAAAGATATCTGCTTTAATCAATGTTACATTAACGTTTGCATCTTCCGCGTTTAATCTTGTTGCTGAAATGGCATTACTTGTGAAATCTACAGCAGTTACATCAAAACCTTGCTTAGCAAACGTAACGGCATCGTACCCCCTGCCGCATCCAATAACACATATGCGGCCTTTAGGAAGCTCTGTGGCTAATCTTTGAAAAATAGGAGTTGGCCCTCCTAGATCCCAACCATCCATTTCAGACTCATAGCAGGCCTCCCAAAATTCTGGAGTATTAACCGGATCTTCCATTAATATAGCAAAGAGAAGTACCGTTAAAAAACAAGGGTAGACTTTTTGAAACCACTCTTAATCAAGTAACATGACTGATGTATTGATGCGAACAAGTGCTGGAGACATTACTATAGAGCTATTTGATGATAAGGCTCCAAAAACAGTGGAAAATTTTCTGAAACTAGTTGACAAAAAATTCTATAACGGATTGCATTTCCACAGAATAATCAAGGACTTTATGTTACAAGGAGGATGTCCAAATTCGAAAGATCCTAATAGCCCAAAGGCTGGAACTGGAGGCCCAGGATACCAAATTAATTGTGAATTCCATCCAGAATTAAAACATGATAGACCAGGATTGCTTTCGATGGCAAACGCAGGACCTAATACTGGAGGATCTCAATTTTTCTTAACCACGGTACCAACACCTTGGCTGGACGGAGCTCATGCCATTTTTGGAGAGGTTACAGAGGGTATGAACGTAGTAAAAAAAATAGAGAGTTGTAAAACTGGCCACATGGACAGGCCAAATAAACCTCAAAAAATAATCTCAGTTAATAGAACATAATTACAATTAACGGTCAAGAGCAAACGATTACTTTTCCAATTTATTAAAAAAATTAATCATCGGTAGATGAACCTTCATCCATATAAGGCACATCTATGTCTAACTGAGCAATATACAAGCCTGAAGTTATACAAGAAAGATATGTATATCCATCATGATACTCTGCAGCCCATAAGAAAGGAATCCATCCAAAATCATAGAAATTAGAATCTAGAGGCTCCCCATATGCATTATTTTGAGGTAAAATATAAGCAACAGTCGATGCTAGATGTGATGCATTTCTATCTTCATAGTTGCCTGTGGCTATCATAGATTCAACATCGACAATCCACAGCCCTGCATGATAATGAGATATGTACAATCTACCATCCCATCCTCCACCATAACTTTGATCAGGTTTCTCATCGTCAGTTATGAAATGGCCTGAATCCAAATTATGTGGACTGAAAAGTAACCATTCGTCCCCATCAGAATGAGGTTCACAAGAAGAACCAAAGCAGTGTAAACCAGAAGTTGGAATTTCCCAATCACCGACTAATTTAGGAAGGAAACGCAAATTACCATTAACAACTTCATAATCTGTGTTATCAATAATGTATATCATTCCTGTACCAACGTATGTGGATAATACTTCAACTGCAGCAGTAATCAAATGCCTTTCACCTTCAAGTTCAGGAACTATATGAGAAATATCTACCATTTCAGGATAAGGCTCAGTGTAGTGAATGTAAGATGAACGGCCTCCGTTCTCATTTCCAGTTGAACCGCTGTCTGGTTGACCATCCCCATCAAAATCTGCAAAATCCATCCAATAACCCACTTCTGGAGCCCTCCAAAGACAAGTTACAGGAGAACCTACTGTACTCTTACAGCCTAACCCATAAAAGAGATAATTTTCAGGACTATTAACTGGATGAGGGACATCTGTAACATCTCCTATTCTAACACCAGCTTCCCAATATGCCCCATAAACATAAGTACGTTCATATCGTGGATCTAGGGGGTCATTTCCTGGCCAAGTTTGAACTGTCATATCATGAATGTAAATCCACCCTCCTCTAGTTGTTTCCCAAGCAACTTCATACTCGCCTACTTTAATTACAGTATGGCCATAACCTGAACCTGGTACTCCTTCTAATGTTCTAGCTGCAGAGCCTTGAAGATTCAAATGAGCAATGGTAACTCCACCACACGCTTCACCTACGGCAATATCACAACCTTCATAATCAGGATTAGCGACAAAAATATACCATTCGTTGTCAATCATGTGCGTATACAAATTATGTGGCCCAGAAGGGTGGTCTGAATCATACCAGCTGTCTACCCAAACTGGGTTAGTTTTGTCAGTAACATCTACAAGAACTACACTAACTTGTGTAGGATCTCCCCACTCACCTACTTGAGGATCTGCATATCCAGGATCTACCAGTTGATTCTGAAGAATAACATATTCTCTGCCACTAAATTCTAGGTATTTAATATCTAAAAGCTGAGTATTTGGGTCTGTATACTTACCCATAACTGTTGTATTGTATGGATCGGTCACATCAGTTATGTGAAATTCTGACCAACCTGCTTGATAAGCATAGGTTCGACCGTCCGGAGAATCTGCTACTGTAACTTCAGCATTTCCTCCATTAGTCAAAGGATTGTAGGAAATTTGCTCAATATTGCCACTACTCATGTTATGCATTGAAGCATCCATGTGATCATGACCCTCCTCTTGAATTAAAGGATCTTCCAAAACAACGATATCTTCACTTAAAACATTTTCCTCATCTGAAACCAAAAAATAAGCTGTACCGCTTACTAAACTCAAAGAAATCAAAACTGCTAATGCCATTTCCTTCGTTTGCATTATTTTGAGCAGTATAACCTTTTATTTATAGCCTATTTAGGTGTAATAACATGAAGGCTAGTAAAATCGTAATTAGCATAGCTGTTGCAATTCTCGTCAGCTTTCAAGTATATTCTCCGACAGTTTCTGCACATACCGGAGAAAATTTCATGATTATAATTAAGGAAAACGGGAGCGTCCCCGGAAATCCAACAATGATGGTAAACGACAGTGCACTGTGGGTTAATGTTGACAACAGAGATAATGTTACTCATCAAATTTTTGTCGATGCAAATTCGGATGGAATCTACAATGGCAGTGATGACTGGAAATCTTTAAACTTGACACATGAAGGAAATTGCAGAAACGATAACGGAACTAGGATTGAAAACTGTGAAGCTAGCTACACAGTCACTTTTAATGAAACTGTAATGAACATGAGCTATTATGATATAGTTGGCACATATGCCTATGTTGATATTGATTCTAACGGAACAAAGTTTTACGGAAACATAACTGTGATTCCAGAATTACACGTAACTGCTGGATTCCAAGATACAAATGCTAATAATATAGATGAGGCTAAAGACGAAGAGGAAGATTCAAGCCTTCTTTTGATTATAGCGGCTGCCTCTGCACTAGGGGCTATGATACTGGGGGGAATGATTCTTTTTGGTAACGAAGAAGAATAAAAATTACATTAAAATTCTCTTTCTTAGTTTAATTTCATTCTCTGCTATTCTGAGCGTATATCATTTTAATACATCTGATGAAGATGAAGCTGAGAATGAAAGTTCTTACTTGAAAAGTGAGATATGCTATTACGCGTTAAATGGAATTATTGCCGATCATCACTACCATTTACAATTAAATATAACCATAGAGGATGAAAGAATTGAAATTCCTATGAATATCGGCTTTGAAAGAGACTCTGAAGGCAATACGATTTTCTTACATCCAATACATACTTATGACAATAGTGGCAGAATACATGTTGAAACATCCAAAAATGCTACTGCAGAACTTGGTTTTTTCTTTGAAATATGGGGAAAAGATTTTTCAAATAATAAAATACTTAATAATACTTCAAATGAAGACTACAGTGTTAACATGTTTCTTAACGGAGAACAGGTAGAAACATTTGAGAAAACCGTTCTTGAACCTTATTCATTTATTGAAATATTTTACACAAAGAATGACTAAAGCTTATTTTAGCGGGCCAAGGTAATATCTTATGACATCTGTAGTTGAAGGATTAAAACCTGAAATTATATGGAAACATTTTGAAACTCTCACAAAGATTCCTAGGCCTTCTAAGCACGAAGGTAAAATACTTGCTTATATCAAAAAATTTGCAAATGAAAGACATTTTGAAATAAGAGAAGACGCAACCGGAAACATTGTTGTACTGAGACCTGGTAGCGGAAGTGGAAAAAATGCTCCAACAATTATAATTCAAAGCCATGTGGATATGGTTTGCGAAAAAAATAGAGACTCTCAGCACGATTTTATGAATGATCCACTTAAGTTGTACATCGATAATGGATGGCTAAAGGCTGATGGTACGACATTAGGTGCAGATAATGGAATTGGAGTTGCTGCTGCAATGGCGTTATTAGATTTACCAGAAAATACACCATTGCCTCCTCTTGAATGCTTATTCACAGTTGACGAGGAAACTGGTTTAACTGGAGCATTCGCACTAAATGGAGAAATACTAAAAGGAAGAACCATGCTAAACCTAGATACAGAAGATTGGGGAGAAATTTGTATAGGTTGCGCAGGCGGAGGAGATTCTAGCATTAATTTACCAGTTAATTACGTTGAGGCACCTGCAGATTATTTATCTTTTCAACTTTCTGTGGAGGGTCTAAAAGGAGGTCACTCTGGTGTAGACATACATGAAGAAAGAGGAAATGCAATAGTTTTCATATCATCTATAATTGATGATATTTTAGAACATGCTAAAATTTCTATTACCTCTTTAGAAGGAGGAGATAAACATAATGCAATACCTAGAGAAGCATTTGCTCAACTTTACATTCATCCAGAATCAGTTTCAGACGCACAAAATTCTGTAGCTAACATAGCTAGGGCACTGAAAAATGAATTTGGAACAATGGAGCCAAATTTTGACATTAAATTTACTGGCTCTAGCGAACTACCAGATAAGTGCCTTTCAGATAGTAGCCAGATGGAACTAATAGGATTGCTAAGAACATTACCTCATGGAGTTCTCAAGTATTCTCACGACGTGCAAGGATTAGTGGAAACTTCTAATAATTTAGCATCGGTTAAAAAAATCCACGATAAAATTAACATTGTATGCTCTACAAGATCGTCAATTTCAGAGGCCCTGGAATCACAAAGAAAAAGAATAAGGATAATGTCTGAAGCTTTTGGAGCTGTAGCTGAGCAGGATGAAGCATATCCTGGATGGGCACCTAACATAAACTCTCCTGTGTTAGAAACAACTACAAAGATATATACTGAATTACTAGGTAAAGACCCACACATATGTGCTATACATGCTGGCCTAGAATGTGGTGTAATAGGAGAAAAAGTTAAGGGTATGGATATGGTTTCTTTTGGACCGACAATAAAAGGACCTCACTCTCCTGATGAAAGAGTCGAGATTTCTTCTGTAGATAAATTTTGGGATTTATTACTTAAAATATTAAATGAACTTTCAAAGAAGTGAAACTTGATTAAAAACATTAGAAATAATTTAGAAATAGAATTACCTGGAATAAAATCATGGAATCGAATGACTGTTGAGCCAATGCAAGACAGCAGAACTATCAATGAGAAAATTATAAATTACAAAGAGTGGTCATCTAAAGAAAATGTAAAAAATATGAAAAAAGCAGCCGTACTAGTTTGCTTTTTTAGAAAAAATAACGAATATTATTTTCCGTTAATAAAACGCCCTATGCACGAGAGAAATCATCCTGGTCAAATTGCACTACCTGGCGGATCTATGGAGAAAAATGAAGCCTTGATGACAACTGCATTGAGAGAAGCATTTGAGGAAGTTGGAATTCAACCAAATGATGTTGACGTCATCGGAGAAATGACACCATTACCTGTTCCTGTTTCAAGATACTTGATTTATCCATTTATAGGCATAACTGAAGCTGAACCCAAATGGATACTTAACGAGAAGGAAGTTGACGAACTTATAGTATTAAAATTCGTTGACTTAATTAACTCTGATAATGGATATTATGAAGAGTGGAACCTCAAAGATAAAATGCTTAAAGTACCCATATTCAAAATTATGAACATAAAAATATGGGGAGCTACAGCTGCAATTCTCAGTGAATTAATAGATTTATCGAAGGATTCTAGCTAAATAAAGAATTCAAAGGCTGAACTAAATTAGTCGAAAAAATATCTCCGAAGAATGCTGTCATTATAAATGATAAAGCCAGTGGAATAATGTATGGAACTTTGAATGTAATCCAAGGATTTTTTATCCCCATATTTTCTAATTTTTCCCATTCTTTATTTGAATCCAATTTATGTTTAACAAAAGCCACCATGATCACTTTTTCTCCGATTGCTTGTTGCATCGGCCAAACAAAGCTCTCTCTGGCTTTACTTAATTCCATTTTTGTTCCAAAGAAAATCTGGAAAAAAGGACTTTCTAGATTTCCTTTAACTATATTATAAAAAGCTAAACTGAATGGAATTAGTAAGTAAAGTAAAAGTGAATTCATAAATATTACAAAAGGGTATGGAAAACCACGTGTATCAAAAGCTGTTAAAGATTCACCAGTAAATGAAAAAGAAAAAGGAGTAATCAAACTAATTGCCATAATTGCTTTGACATCCGCACCACCTATGGTTGGACCGAAATAAAACCAAATGTACATTAAAATCATTAATAGTGGAATAGAAATTAAATCAATTAATTGGTAATTATTCTTCGAAATATCATTTGAATCAAAACTAAAAAAGAAATATATAGAACAAAAAATTGCAATATACTGACTAGATTTCCAGAGCATTACTTGATTCTTATCCAATACGTATTCGTCCACAAAAGAATTAAAAAATAGAGTGAAAGTTGCAAATAGTAAAGCCCAAAGATATATCCCAAAATCTTCCCAAATTGAATTTACTTCATAAATTAATAATAAAGAACCTAAGATTCCTCCATAAATCCAAACCAAATTTGAGACTCTTCGTGTTTTTAAATCAGACCAGGAACCATATGAAAGCATGACAAATCCAATTAGAAAACGTAACGTGTCAATACTATCCATATTTATGTAAATTAGCGACAGCATATTAATATATCTTTATTCTACGATTATATTGAATACATTTTATATACTAAACCAAATTCGCAAAGTGTGGATTTAAGAGAGCAATTATTGCCCAATGAAAAACTGTTAACAGAATACACTAATTTATTTATCGAAAATAAGAAGGGAAATGCATATCTTACAAATCGAAGAATATTTTTATCAACTAAAAATAATTTATGGAATTTCAATACAGATGATATAAGATATATGGGAAGAATGAATAAGCCACGTTTCTCATGGATTTGGCAAGTACTCATTTCCCTTATGATTCTGTATAGCATTTTAGGAGGATATACATTACTATTTCTAATTTGTATAATCCTCTCTGCTGCAAGGCAATATCTCAAAATAGACTCTTTAGAAATTGGTTTGGAGAATAAAAAATGGACAATTGCAGATGATAACGAACAGCTTGATGAAATGATGCTTCAAATTCAGACAAACCAAGTTACAGGGTTAGAAAGAAGTGAAGGAAAACCTGTAGTTGATGCCGAAGAAGAATTGGAATCAAAAATTGAAATAAACATATTAGGGGAGAATGAATCTGGCCCTCTTAGGTCTGCATGGCTATCTCTCTCATTTGCATTTCTTTTTTACTACTTAAATTCTTTTAGAGATTCTGGTAGTGTATGGCTTTTTGTTCTTTTGATTTCAGCCCTCTGCTCATATATTATCTACAAAGATAGAAGAAATACAAATACTTTAAGAAAAGTCGAACCCGAGGATGGAGCCATACGTAAATGTTGGTACTTTATCTTAACTAAGCTAAAAATAGAAATAATTAGAGCAAACTACTCATTTAGGCTTAATAATAAGCAATTGGAGGTTAGAAATTTAGGATACATACTAAGCTCTATAGTTCTACTACTTGCCTTTACAGTTACTCACATTAATTCAAATCTAATTCCGATGTTATTTGGAATTTCCCTTGCAACCACAATATACATGATTGGGAGATGTCTTGCAGGAATACCTAGATCTCGTAATAGAATGATTGCAAGGACCTTCGCTTGTACCTTAGTTGCTATATGCGTAATTATGCCATGCCTAACTTTCGCTCCTTTGTATGTACCTGCAAATGCAGTTCTTCCTTCTAACTTTTTAGACGGAGAAAATGGAAATGGTTGGAAAAAATCTTATTCACAAGTAGATGAGTACGGCCTTGGTTTAGCCTCAACTAGCATCTATCTTTATGCTGACGACGCGAAAGATAATGAAGGTAACGAGGATGGATATCCTGCAATCTTATTTGTAATTGTCCTAAAAGTACCATTCGAAATTGACGAAACTGTACCTTTGGACATTTTAAACGATCAATTTCAAAAAATGGCAATAGAACAAGATATTGAATTGGACTCCGAACTGGAAAGTGGAAAACGTAAGACTTCACAAGGCTATGATACTGAATATGTCATATACAATGGAACTACTAAAACTGAAAAAATTGGAACTGAAGATATAAATTACAAAGTAACAAAAGGCTCAGAATCTAAATATATAGGAGAAGTTTGGAAAGCTCCGGAGTACAATTTACTTGTTGTTTCAATGGGAATTGGAATTATATCGTCTGAAACTGTTAACGAGGACACTGGAATTGAACCTATTGATGATTTAGTAGATAATCTAATTCCAAATCCAACAGACACTACTGACGAAAAGAATTGGAATGAAATGATAGATTTAATCCCCGAAATTTATTGCTACGAAGAAGATTGGAATGCCTAATTTTTATCTATTACTAATCCTTCTTTTAATGGAAAAGAAACAAATTCTCCTTCCCACTTAACTTCAGATTCTTCGTCTAACAATCCTGCTGATACCAATTTATTCATCATCATCTCAGCATCATCTTTTGGAACTTTCAAATATTGCCTTTCACTTTCGCTCATATTAACCAAATTCTATTCCTTGTGCCAAAGGTAAGTCATCCGACCAATTAAGAGTATTGGTCTGTCGCCTCATGTAAATTTTCCACGAATCTGAGCCTGCTTCTCTACCTCCCCCGGTATCCTTTTCGCCGCCAAAAGCTCCGCCGATCTCAGCACCGCTTGTTCCAATGTTCACATTAGCAATACCGCAGTCACTACCAGAATGACTCAAGAACTTTTCAACTGACTGCATATCTTTAGTAAAAATGGAGGATGATAATCCCTGATCAACCGAATTGTGGGATTCTATAGCTTCTTCTAAATCTTCAAATTCAAATAAATATAGTATAGGCGCAAAAGTCTCTTCCCTTACAATTTGCATACCCATATTCGCCTTCACAATAGTTGGCTCAACATAAAATCCATCTGATTTAATTATGTTTCCTCCGCAAAGAACCTCTCCCTTTTCTTTTTTAATGATTTCTAAAGCATCAGAGTAATCTTGAACTGCCTTTCCATCCACTAAAGGTCCAACAATAGTATCAGATTCTAAAGGATCACCTATTTTTATTTGTGAATATGACGATATTAATTTTTCAGTAATAGATGACGAAATTGATTTGTGTAGGAATAACCTACGTGTAGATGTACAGCGCTGACCTGAGGTACCAACGGCCCCAAACAATACTGCTCTGAGAACTAATTCAGGATCAGAGTCGGGCATCACAATGATTGCATTATTTCCTCCTAATTCTAAAAGAGATCTACCTAAGCGTTTAGCTACAGCCTCACCTATTTTCCGTCCCATATGACAAGAACCTGTTGCTGAAACAAGCGGTATTCGTCTATCGTGTACCAATAATTCACCAACATCTCTACTAGATCCAACAAGTAATGACATTACGCCATCCCAACCTAAAGGTGTCATGACCTCATTAACAATTTTTTGAATCGCAATCGCTGTAAGTGGTGTTTTAGATGATGGTTTCCAAACCATTACATCCCCACAGACTGCAGCAATCATAGCATTCCATGCCCAAACTGCACCTGGAAAGTTAAATGCAGTAACAATACCTACTGCACCCAAAGGATGCCATTGCTCATACATTCTGTGATTTGGTCTTTCAGAGTGCATCGTTTTTCCATATAATTGGCGACTCAATCCTACTGCATAATCTGCAATGTCAATCATCTCTTGTACCTCGCCTTCTCCTTCAGCTTGAATTTTACCCATTTCCCAAGAAATTAATTTGCCAAGAGAGGTCTTATGCTTACGGAAAGCATTAGCTAACTTTCTAACTACTTCTCCTCTTTTTGGTGCCGGTTCCATTCTCCATTTTTTAAATACTTCGGAAGAAGTTTGCATTATATTTTCGTAGTCGCCGGGATTACATTGTTTAACTTTAGCAATTAGTGTCCCATCCACTGGAGTTATACAATCCAAATCACTTCCAGAGCCTAACCATTTATCTGAATAGCCTCCTAAATTTACATCTTCAATTCCTAACTTATCCAAGAAATCCAGCTTTGTCATACAAGTACATAAAGAGCTACAATAAAGAACTTAATTGTACTATTCATTTTTAATTGCCCACCTTTTACAAGATTATGGCAGTTGGAGATTCAGAGCTTCAAGGATATGACGAGGCCCAAAAAGAAATGATGAATGAAAACTGCATCATAGTAGATGAAAATGATAAAATTATTGGGCAGGACTCGAAAATAAACTGCCATCTTGGTAATGGGAAACTACACAGGGCCTTTAGTGTATTAATTTTCAATTCAAATGAAAAATTATTGATACAACAAAGGGCTGATGAAAAAATAACATTTCCATCTATTTGGGCAAACAGCTGTTGTAGCCACCCTCTTTATCAAGACGGCGAAGAAGAAGGTATCGAAGGCGCAAAAAAAGCTGCAACCAGAAAATTAGTACAAGAGCTTGGGATAAAGCCCAATGTAATTCGAACTGGGGATTTAAATTTTATAACTAAAATGCATTACAAAGCTAGAGCTGATGAAAAATGGATTGAACATGAGATTGATTATATTTTTGTTATTAAAATAGATGTTGAAATAAACCCTAACCCAAACGAAATACAAAAAACTCAATACGTAGATGAAAAAGAACTAAATGATTTATTTGGTAAAGCTAATGGGAATGATGTTAAAATAGGGCCTTGGTTCCGATTAATTAAAGATAATTTCCTAAGTAAAATATGGGGAAATTTGGAATCTATAGAGAACATTAATGATAATGAAGTGCATCATATGGGAGAAGTAGAATGAGTATAAAGATAAAGCTAGCTGAAAAGGCTGTAGATGTTGAAAAGGCTCTAAATAATTACTTGGCTGTACGTGAACCTAGAAAATTATACGAAGCTATGGCCCATATACCTCTTGCGGGGGGAAAACGCTTACGCCCCGTTATGGCACAACTCACTTGTGAGATGGTCGGAGGGAATGGAAAAAAAGCAATTCCTTTCGCGGCCGCCCTTGAAGTTATTCATAATTTCACGTTAGTTCACGATGATGTAATGGACGATGATGATCTTAGACATGGTGTTCCAGCATGTCATACGGTTTATGGACTACCCACTGCAATTTTAGCCGGAGACTCACTCTTCGCGTATGCATTTGAAATGATTGCTGAAAGTGAAGTTGATGATAATATTAAATCCGAATTAGTTAGACATACTGCATACACAGTAAGAAGAATTGCCGAAGGCCAACAAATGGACATAAATTTTGAAGAAGAGGAAACTGTGGATCCTGAGCTTTATCTCGAAATGATTAGGCTAAAAACATCTATATTGTTTGGATCTGCAGCATATGGTGGAGCTTTGATTGGAGGTAAAGATAAGGATGAAGCAAATGAGTTGAGGCAAATGGCAATATGGGTTGGATTAGGATTTCAAATATGGGATGACTATCTTGATGCAACAGCTTCTGCTGAAGTCCTTGGAAAACCGTCTGGATCTGACATTAGACAAGGAAAGCGTACACTCCTAGTAATTGAAGCCTTGAGTCGCACTAAAAACGAAGAGAGAAAAGAATTGATTAAAATTCTAGATGATAGCAGTAATACTGATGCTGATGTAAAACGAGCTGTTACTATTATGTCTAATTGCGGAGCACTTGATAATTGTCGTAAACAAGCATTAGGATATCTAAATGGTGCTAAGAATACTATTGCAAAATATCCTGAGGGTGAGGCAAGAACAATGCTAGAAGAGTTATTAGAATACATGGTTACGAGAGGGCATTAAGTCCACCTAATAACCTAAATACAGGTTACAAATGCGATTACAATGAGCGACTCAGATTCTTGGACCTCTGAGCTAATAAATGAGCAGTTGAGAAAAAGATTTGAAAATCATGATACTGCTAAAGTCACTAATTTAGCAAATCAATCGTGCATTGCTACAAATATGCCTCCTAAAACTAACATTGTATTTGAGGGAAAGGCTGGAGACAATTTTGGAGGATTAAATCAAGGAAGCAAGATTGTTTTGAATGGAGATGCGGGAAGATTTGTTGGAAATGGAATGTTTGATGGTGAAATTATCATCAATGGGAATTGTGATGACGGAGTTGGACATTCAATGTCTAACGGAAGAATAGTTATTCAGGGTACGGTAGATGGAGACGCAGGATCTTCAATGCACGGGGGGAATTTGCTAATCTCAGGTAGTGTAAGAGGTGATCTGGCTACATGTATGAGTCAAGGCAATATCATAATTTGTGGAGACGTGCTTGGCGACATTGGAAAAATGATGGAAAATGGTAAGATATTTATTGCAGGTGAATTTGACGAAAATGAGAATATTGAAACCAAAAATATTTCTCCAAGTGACTGGAAAAAGGTAAAACTTGAACTCAAGGAAAATGGAATTGATTCAAGAGATTTGAATTTCAAATCCCTGTCTTCAAATAATTTAATAAAAAAAGAAAAAAACTATCAACCAGATTATAATAGCCTTAAAGACGACATAATTTTAGTTCCTGCCAGCCTTACAAGAAGACCTAGAACTCCAGGATTAGATGAAGTAAATCTATCTTTGACAATTGGCTCTAAAAAGGAAGAACCTCTTAATCTTACAATTCCACTATTATGGCAGGGAAGTAATGCTCCTTCATATTTCAATTGGAAGATTAATGAGAAAATAAAGGATAATATAACTAATTCAAATGTAGCTATTATTGATTTAACTGCAACTAACATAAACCGTAGATTGGATATGAAAAGACCAACTGATTTATCTGTAATCGTTAATCTATTGAATCAAAGTTCTGCAAATAAAATACCAATTATGGTACGGATTTATGCCGGTGATGTTGATAATGATTTAGGAGTCATTGTGAAATCTGGAGCTGATGGTGTAATCTTAGTTGGCGATAAATTGCCAATTGAAGCTGCACTTGTTTCATCCAGAAATTATAAGAATAAAATTACTATCCTTGCTGAGACAAATCAATTAGATTACAACGATTCATTGAAACTATTAGCATTAGGAGCTTCCGGGATCTTTTTACAGAATAAGTGCAGCGGTAATGAGCTAAAGGACTTTGGGATGAAATTATCGAAAGCTATAGGCTCATTAGGTGTAGGAAACATTTCTGATTTAAGTGCAGAGCATCTTAGAACCACAAGTCAAAAAGTAGCATCTATGACTGGAGTTATTATTGCTGGATATAACTCTGTTTTACCAATGTGGCGCCACTAGTCAATTAAATGAAAAACGGTGCAATCTCAGCCAAGTCGTTGACCAAAAATTATGGGGAATTTTGTGCAGTTAACAATGTTTCTTTAGAAATTCCAAAAGGAATCTGCTTTGGGTTACTCGGCCCAAACGGTGCTGGAAAAACAACAATGATTCAAATGATTCAAGCTTCTTCTCCAATTACAAATGGTAAATTAGAAGTCTTAGGAATGGATACGATTAGCGATAGTCGAGAGATTAGAAAAAAAATTGGAGTCATACCTCAAGAAGATAATTTAGATCCTGATTTTTCAGTTAGATATAATCTTCTTGTTTATGCCAGATATTTTGGAATAGGATTAGATGAAGCGAAAGAAAAGGCCGAAGAACTTCTTAAAAAAGTCGAATTAACCGATAAGGCCGATCAAGAAATTAATAATCTGTCCGGGGGAATGAAAAGGCGCCTTATAGTGGCAAGAGGAATGATAAATGAGCCTGAATTATTAATTTTAGATGAACCAACTACCGGTTTAGACCCACAAGCAAGGCATAGTGTTTGGGACCAAATTCGAATTTTTAAAAATGAAGGAAAGACCGTTCTTCTTACTACGCATTACATGGATGAAGCTGAAATATTATGCGATGAGCTAGCAATTATGGACTCTGGTAGGATTTTAATCCAGGGAAATCCAAAAGAATTAATTAAAAAAACCATCGGAGATAATGCTGCCGAATTGGTAGCACTATCATTCGGAAAAGATGAAGAAACTTTAAACTTAGTTGAGAAAAAATGTAAGTTAATGAAAGTAAGTTTCAGTCGAGTTACTGATAGAATTATCTTATATGGAAAAGAAATTGAAAATATCATATCTGAATTTAAAGATGAGGGAAATTTAACTGATATCATCAGAAGAAGAGCTACGCTCGAAGACGTTTTTTTAAATTTAACAGGGAGACAACTTAGAGACTAAGGATGCAAGAAGTTCAAGGAATTTCACCTCAGATGGTGTACGCCGTATGGAGAAGACATGCTGATGTCTGGGTACGAACTTGGAGAACAAATCTATTGCCACCTCTTGTTGAGCCTATTCTGTACCTTTTAGGATTTGGTTTTGGAGTGGGGGCGTATATTAACGAAATGGGAGGCGTTAGTTATGTAGAGTATATCGCTCCGTCAATTCTTGCAATATCGATGATGTTTGGAGCTTTCTTTGAGGCTACGTATTCAGCTTTTGTACGAATGTATTACCAAAAGACGTGGCAAGCAATAGCTGCAACACCTGCTTCTGCATCTGATGTACTAGTAGCTGAATTATTATGGGCTACCACAAAATCAGTCACTAATGCTACTCTAATGACTACTGCAATCTTATCAGTTGGATATATAGTTAATCAGCCTTTAATTTCGATGCAAGGAGCTATTTTAATGCCAATTGTTGCAATTCCAATTGGATTAATGTTTGCTGGAATGGGACTTATTTTAACTTCATATACGCCCTCAATCGACTGGTTCAACATACCTTTTTTTCTTTTTGTAAATCCAATGTTCATCTTAGCTGGGACCTTTTTTCCTTTGAGTGAATTCCCACCAGTCGCTCAAAATATTGCAATGTGTTTACCTTTGACTCATGCAGCTATAGTCACACGTACCTTAGCCTATGGGGATGGAATAGAAAATTTAATTTTTTCTATAACATACATAACTATCATGACTGTAGTCATGACTTACCTAGGAGTAAAACTATGCCTACGAAGAATTGTAACTTGAAAAATTAAATAAATTTCATGCCTTCATTTCAGAGGAACGAATATAAGACCACGTTGAAACTGCAGTTAAAATTGCTGAGATAATCATTTCTCTTTGATGATCTTCCCAGCTGATTGCTATAATTACTAAGGAAGCTAAACCAATTATTCCAGCGTAAAATTTGGCTTTATCGGGATCTTCAGTGAAAAATGAATGGTTTTTTCCTGACATAAAGAACCATATTGTTACATAAACCATTCCGGAAATCAAAACTGCTGTAGACAATGCGCCTGAAGTATCTGAGACTTCAGAACCGGAACTAAGCAAAGGTATGTTCATCCCTTGCTGAATAACTAAAACTAAGTAAACAACAAGAGTTCCATAACCTGCGCCAGCAATAAGATATAACCAACCTCTTAATGATTCTGCTTTTTCAGCATCTGTTGGGTAATCACTTAGTGATGATCCTGATGACTTAACCGCAGAGGATAACTCTGTTTCTCTTCGTATAACTTCTTCTTTTACATCTTCTTCTATTTCTTGACCTGGTAATGTTTCATCAATATCTAAATCGTTCACTATTCTTCCTCTTTCAATGGCACGATGTTATGCCCCTTAAAATCAAATTTTACCGAACGTCTAACTAAACCTTTCAAAGTAAGCGAACTGACTCCTATATCTCTTCCAACATCGTTAGCAAATGTTCCATCTTCACCTATTAAATCAACTATTTTAGATTCATATTTGATAAACTCTTTATCTGGCATTAAAACAACAGTAAGAAGCTCTTGCGTCTCATCGAATGTTAAAGATGTAGAAATTTGAAAAGCATTGTAAAATGTTCTGTAACTTTTTTCGGGCCTTCCCGTATCTTTATTAACTTCCCATCTAGATTCAATCAATTTAAATTTTTCATAATATACAATAATATCATTAGCTTCATCGCCAAATTTTTCATTCAACTCACTAATCATTGTCCAACCCTCTGCTAAAGTGCTCAATACATTTCTTCTAACTTCTGAATCTACAGCTCTAAAAAGAGCTACTAACTCGGCTGGGTCATTAATTAACTTTACGCGCTTCATCTCTACAAGTTGACCAGTACAAGAACCCTATAAAATATAACTAGACACTATTCTAAATGTCAATTTCTCCTTCTAGACCACAATCCGGACACTTAAGTGCATGTGAACCGGATATCTTAGGAATTTCAATTTGTGAGGAGCATTCTGGACATTCAACAGTCATAGTTTCAGGAATTTCTTTACTAACAACACGTTTTCGCATAATCTTCTTTTTTGCTGGCTTTTTTGCTTCCTCATTAGTAGATTCAGAATTTAAGGGTGAATTATCGGACAACGGTTTAGGAGAAGATGGAGTAGTAGGCGGTGAATAATTGTCAAAGCTATCTCTGCTAAAATAAAAGACGAGCCCTCCAATACCCATGAGAAGAATTGCAATACCAAGTAAGCCTGTAGTGGTCGTTAATTGTGAACTTAATCCAGCTTCTTCGTTTGTAGAGGAAGAAGTAGTTGATATTTCGTCACCAACAATTGGGATTTGACAATAATTCGTTGCAGTTAATCCATCATTATCTGTAACTTTAATTACAACTAAATATCCTTCATCATCATCAGGAGTTGAATTGTAAGAATGTGTTGCAAAATTAAACCCTACAAAATCAACTGAATCTGGTGAAACTCTACTTTGACTATCAAAATCCCATTCATATTTAACAATTGAACCTTGAGGCTTGAAAGCAGATGCTGTGAAGAAAGCTTCCTCGTTCAAAGCTATTTCAGGATCACATATTAATTCAACTGAAGGCTGTGAAATTATAGATAAAGTCAAATTAAGAACATTACTCTTCGCACCTTTAGAATCTTGAACATAAACTGAAACTATATGTTCGCCTTGATCTGTAAGCTCAGAAGAAAATAAAGCTTGATTATTATCATTAAAAAGAGTCACAGTTTCAGTAGACCAATAATAAGTTAGGACATCTCCCTCATCAGCATCTAAACCCAATACTGTAATTTGAGCTTCTTCTCCGGCAATAAGAGGATTTGGATTAATTGAATCTAAATCTATTGTGGGAACTGCATTAACTATAATGCTTACACTAACATTTGCGGACCAAAAACCAACGCTATTTTTAGCTCTAAAGGTTATTGTATGTGTACCTAAGCTTAAGTCTGAAGAAGTCAAATTTAAACTATTTGATATTTCACCATCTAAGTTAGAAATCCATTCAAATGTTTCAATGTCTATTTCTTCTGAAGTTGTAGATGAGGCTAAAGCTGAAATTACTATCATATCTCCTAAACTTATCAAGCAATTATCTAACGTTGGACAGTTTGAAATTGATAATATTGAAACTTCGGGAAAATCTCCTACACCTATTTCCTTAGTAACTGGAGAACTCCATCTCCCCTCATCATCTTGTGCCATGAAAGAGATTATGTGCAGTCCCATCGTCAAGTTAGAAATCGTAAATGTATCTGATGAGGAAAGATTGCCATCTATTGAAGAAGACCAATGATAATTGGAAATTGTTCCATCTAGATCTATTGCTGATCCTGTGAAATTGATTGTTTCACCAGGAAGAGCAATACTTGGATTAATTGAATCTATGTTAGCTACTGGAGCTTGATTGTCTAATAATTGTTCATAATACACAGACAAACCTGATTCACTTCCAACGACAAGATTTTCTCCCCGGTAAGACACTGATACTGCAGTCACTGCATCTACGGCATTTACTCGCCAGACTTCATCCCCTGATGTCACGTTAGCTAAGACTATTTTTTTATTATCTGAACCTGCAAAAACATAAGTTCCTTTTCCGTTAAAA
>Ga0209036_1000310_pt1 | contig 20658 bp, 20 predicted proteins | sample MarorgKNORR_S2LV_3_FD_188222 | JGI IMG/M metagenome (GOLD analysis project Ga0209036, IMG submission 188222) | Marine microbial communities from the Southern Atlantic Ocean, analyzing organic carbon cycling - DCM_A/KNORR_S2/LV (SPAdes) (version 2) | ecosystem: Environmental > Aquatic > Marine >... | reverse complement strand
CTGTTTGGTTGTTATCGCCTTTCGGATCGTACAGGAAACCGTTCCATACGTTTTCAATCAGGATGTGGATGCCCAACTTGGCCGCCAGCGGAATCGCTAAATGAATTTGTTCGATGGAACGATCCCACACATGTTCGGCGTTTTCGTTTTTGGCATCGCGCACGGCACCGGGGACGAGCAGCACGGCCGATCCCCCGACCTTGCTGGTGTCGCGGATGGCTGTCTTGAGCCCCTCCAAGCCCTTGCGCCGGGTGGCCTTGTCGGGCGATGACAGGCGTGTGCCCCAGTGGATGGAATCCACCACACCGTGAATCGGAAAGCCGGTCTCACGGCTGGCCGCCAGAGCTTCGTCCTTGTTAACGCCACCGGGACTGTTGAGTTCGACGCCATCGTAGCCGATCTCTTCCAAAACCCTGAACTTCTCGGCGATGGAGAGTTTCTCCCCGAACATGCCGAACTTGATTGACTTGAGGATGCGCGGCTTGAGTCGCGGTTTTTCTTCGGCCGCTTGGCCAAGCGCGGGCAGTGCTGTGGCGGCAAAGGCCAAGCTGCCGGCCTTGGCAAAATCCCTGCGGTTGAGTTGAGTGGACATCGGTTTAAACGAAGGGGGTGATACCGGGTTGAGCGACAGGCGGCGGCGTGTGTTTGCCAGTCTCCCAGTTCATGTCTTTCGGGTAGCGATCCTCCTTTGAGTTGAGAGCCTGCTCGTAGGTGATCTCCTTGCCGGTGTAGGCAGCCGTCCGGCCCATGATGCCCATCATGGTGCTGAGCGCCATACGTTCGCCGTTGTTGATCGGCTCGCCGTCACGGATGGACTTGAACAATTCGTTGTGCTCGACCTGATACATGTTCTCGCGCTTGCCCTCATATCTCCAGCGGCCCTTGGCATTTTCGATGAAGATCCCGCGGGCGATGTCGCCCCGTCCCTTCGTGCCGAGCAGGTAGTCGTTGTTTTCGTTGTGGCAACGGCGCTGCTGGCGCTGGGCCATGTAGGCACGCACACCGTTGGGGTACAGATAATTTACCTCGATATGGTCGAAGATATTTCCACTATGATTCGGGATGCCGCGTCCGCCAACGGCGGTGCAGCTGACGGGAGGGGTGTCGCCCATGGCCCACGCGATCTTGTCGACGCTGTGCACGGCCTGCTCCACCAACCCATCGCCGCTTAGCCAAGTAAAGTTGTACCAGTTGCGCACCTGCCACTCGATGTCGCTCCAGCTCTCATCACGGGCGGAGTCTGGGCGCATCGGCTTCACCGGTCCGGTCAGGTAGGTCGCGTAGATCGACTGCACATCGCCAATCTCCCCGCCAAGAATTCGCTCGTAAAAAGCGCGACGCTCAAACTCGTAGCGCCAGCAGAAGCCGGCCACAATCGCGAGGTTCTTTTGCTTGGAAATCTTCACCGACTCGAGGATTGACCGCACGCCCGGCGCGTCGGTGGCCATCGGTTTCTCGATAAAGCAGTGTTTGCCAGCCTCAACTACCGCGCGAAAGTGCAACGGACGAAAACCCGGGGGTGTCGCGAGAATCACCATGTCCACCCCGCTGTCGATCAGCTTTTGGTAGGAATCCAGACCAACAAACTGGTGCGGCACATCCACTTTTTTCTCGTGCTGCTTCTTGAGAATGTTCACCGCACGATCGACCTTGTCAGGAAAAACATCCGCCACCGCGGTTAATTTCACGTTGTTATCGGCCGACAGCGCCTGGTTAGCAGCACCGGTACCGCGACCGCCACAGCCGACCAATCCCACGCGGATCGTGTCGCTGTTTTGCGCGTAGGCACTGCTGCGCGAGATGAAGTTGAGTGATGCGGCGCCAGCCACGGCAGCCGAGGACGAGGTTTTGAGAAAGTCCCGACGGCTGGCTTCGTTGAAAGGTGTTGATTTACTCATAACTGGAAATAAAGACGGCACGCTACGCCTGCGCTTGACCAAGTGCAAGCTCCCGCTTGGCCAAGCGGGATTCGCCCAACAAAAAAGGCGGACTGCTGGAGTCCGCCTTTTCTTCAAAATAAATTCGCCCTACTTGATTGCCGAGAAATCGGTTCCCGTGAGGAATTCGCTATCGATCTTCTTCACCAACTTGCCGTCCTTGGTCGAGGCCTTGTAGGCGGCCTTCCAGTCCGGGTCATTGACAAATCCCTGAAAAGCCTTCTTGCGGGCCTCCTTGTTGGGGAAGGCTAGGATGTAGACCAACTTGTTGTCCTTATTATCGACCGGGACCCAATAACCAACGTTGGTCATGCCGTGTTTCTTGAACAGCGCCACGGTGTGGTCGCGAAAACGGGCCTTCAGAGCATCCAGTTTACCCTCGTTGGCATAATAGGTGCGGATTTCGAAGAGGCGGTTTTTCTTTTCCTCCGCCTGCGCGGATTCCAGACCGAAAATCGTGCTGACAAAAAGAGCCGCCAGCAACGCCAAGAACGTATTTGTTTTTTTCAACATAGCTCGAAGAGTTCGCGGCGCATCGCACCACCCCGGACGTGCCATGTCAATCAAAGTTCCGCCCTACCTTCGCGGGCGACGTTTAGCGGGTAATCGTAAATCCCACGCCTCCACCCAGCGTTCATTGACAAGTTTCATGTCGAACTCGTCCACCATACGGCGGCTCATGTCTGCGAGATGTCCCGCCCCGTAAAAGATGCCGATCTTTTTCACACCCTTTTCGAGTTGCTCTCGCAAGACGTTCATCGCCACGATATTCCGCTCGGTGATAATCGCCGAACCCTTTTCGCCACCCAGTTCGATCAGCACATCCGACTCAGCAAACTGCTGCGCCATCACGCGCTTCATCACCAACTCGCGGTTGCTCGAAAACAAGGCAAACAACAGGGCAAGATCATTGGGCGCTTTGTTTTTGTTGGCCTGCTGTTGCTTTAGCCCCTGCACGAACAGATCCATGAACAGCGTGAAAAACGACTCGCCACGCTCCTTCATTTTCTCTGCGAACTCCTCCGGCGACATGTCGGCGTGCACCATGTTTTTAGCGGAGTAATCGATCCAGTCCACCTGGAACGCCAGCCCCAACATGTCCTTTGCACCCAATTGCATCCCACCCACGACCGCCATCCCGGCCTTAAATCCGCTTTCCTCCGAGGCATCTTTCGCTGCAGGCTCCTTCGGCTTGGTTGTGCCGTCATCATCAACCGGCTCTCCCCGATCCACGAACCGAACCGGTTCACCTCCCAAGTCGTCCTTCTCAGCAACCATCTCGAATAGCAACGCGTCGTACTCCTTGAACTCTTTATTCAGTTGCTGAAAATAACTGCGATCGCCGATGTGAATTGCGCCAATCAGATCCACCGAGACTCCGGCCTTGGCAAGTTTTTCATCCTTTGGCACAAACCGGATGATGGATGTGTCAAGCGACTGCGGCACTTTCGGGCGAGCCGGGTTCATCGTCATTCGGATGTACTTCTCCGGCACATCCGATGCCGGATTGGCCTCCTCGGCAGCAACCGCCCCGGCCACACCGACCAGTAACATACCGCACAGGTATATTTTCCAAATCGCCTTCATTTCCAGACACCCTACTTGGCCAAGCGACAAATTGCCCTCCAAAAATGTGCCCGTAGCCGATACGATTCGCGCATGCCGGACGAGGCGAAAACAGGTGGAGCAGACGCCGAGTGGCCGGGGTTGTTTTATCGGTTCCTAATCGATGAAAAAGATGCCTCGGTTTATACGCAGCGCAATTACCGGCAGGCGCTCGACGAGTTCGACAAGTGGTATCGCAAGGCCAACGTGTCGCCTGTGCGCTGGGCGGAGCTGAAGCGGAATGATTTTCGGCTGTTCCTCCGGCAACTGGGTCGGAGGGAATTGAGTCAGGCAGCCATTCGGCTTCGGTTCAGCGCGCTCAATTCTTTTTACAAATTTCTCATGCGCCGCGGACTGGTGGAGGCTTCGCCGGTGAAGGGGGTCACCCTGCCCAAGCCAGCCAAGCGGTTGCCGCAATTCCTGACAATTGACCAGATGATCGCGCTGCTCAACGCCCCGGAGGCGGAGTATAACGCCGATCGCTTGGCCAAGGAGGGCACTTCAAAAAAAGTTCGCAAGGCGCTTTACCTCCGGGACCGCGCCATTCTTGAGACCATTTACTCCTGCGGTCTTCGTATCGGGGAAATGTGCCGGATGACGGTCGATGAGATCGATTTTGAGGAATCGGTCGTCAACGTGCAGGGCAAGGGAAAAAAAGAACGGCAAGTGCCGATCGGACGCGCTGCACTTGATGCGATTCAGGGATACTGGCAGCACCTGGCTAAGCCGCCCGCCATCGACGAACCAGTGTTCTTCGCATCTGAAACCAAGCGCACTCCGGTCTACCCAAGGCTGGTTCAAATACGCCTAAAAAAATACCTCAACGCCTGCAAGCTGGACGCGACACTCACACCGCACAAGTTGCGACACAGCTACGCGACACACATGCTGGATGCGGGCGCGGATTTGCGAAGCGTGCAGGAACTGCTTGGCCACTCGAACCTCGCCACCACGCAGGTTTACACGCACGTGACCACCGAACGAATCAAGCGCGCCTACGACGAGGCTCACCCGCGGGCGTGAATCAAGCGCTTGGCCAAGCGTTAGTTGGCGGCCGGTTGCTCTGCAGCCGGCGGGGGGGCTGAATCAGGCTTGCCCCCCTTGGGTTGGGGAAAAATCTGGTACAGCAGAAGGTAGATTAGAACACCTGTTACGGAGACGTACATCCACAGTGGCCACGTCCATCGAGCGATTTTTTTGTGCAACTCGTAGCGGGCCTTGAGCGCGCGGCTAAAGGTCATGAAAATGAGTGGTAGGATCACCACCGCCAGCACGACGTGCGTGAAGAGAATGACAAGATAGATCGGCCGAAACCAAGCGGGATCCACAAATCGCGTCACTACCTCGGTGTTGAAGTGATAGATCAAATAGCAGGTCAAAAACACCGCCGAGGTGATGAAGGCGCTGATCATGCATTTTTTGTGGGCCTGCTTGTTGCCTTTCTTGATGAAGACAAAACCGAGCGTCAGAAAAACAGTCGCCAGAGAGTTTAGGCAGGCATTGATCAGCGGTAGATCCTGAATGGTCATGGTTGTTCGTTTAACAGTTGGGTGGCGAGATCGACTGCCTTCTCCTTCCAGCCATCGTCCAGACTCTCCAGAACGCCGCGGAGGCGCCCCCGCTGATCGATCACAACAAAGTAGGATGAGTGGATAAAAAGATCCTCCGGCGTGACCTGTTCACCTTTTGGTTTTTCACGGGCGATGAGTTTCATTTCATCAACAGCCAGTCGCACGATCTCAGACTTTGCCCCGGTCAAAAAATCCCAGTTTTCATTACGGGCACCGTGCCGTTTGGCAAAGCGATTCATAACTCCGGGCGTGTCGAACTCAGGGTCGGTTGTCAGGGTGGCGAATGCCACGGCTGGGTTATCTGCATATTGCGCCTGCAACTCAGCCATGCGCTTGGTCATAGTGGGGCACGGCCCGGCGCAGCGGGTAAACACAATGTCCGCGAACCAGACCTTGTCCGCAAATCTGGCCAAGCGCACCGGCTGGTCGAGTTGGTTCGTCAGGGTAAAGTCGGTTAACTGGGAGATGACGGGTGACTTTCCCGCCTTGGCCAAGCCGGGATTACTTGGAGCCGCCGCTTCCCCCCCGCGCTGCTCACGAACGAAAGCAAAACAGATGGCCAGAATCACCACGGCCAAACCGCTCCAGACCACCCAGTGAACCATTCGTGAATTGGATTCCATTACGTCAAAAAAAGGGCACTCCCATCAGGAGCGCCCCAAACTCGATTGTCTCCCGAGGTCGATCAGGCTTTCTCGTCGTCGGTGGAGACGGCCGCCTGCTCAGTCTGTTCAGCCTCGCCGGACTCAGCCTTTTGCCACTCGTTCCACTCCTGCTCGGTGATCACCTTGATCACACCGCGCATCCGGGCATGACCATCGCCGCACAACTGGGCGCAGGTGATGAGGTATCGACCGGTCTTAGTCGGCTTGAAGTGAATCGGGATGTTCAACCCAGGGATTGCGTCCTGACAAACTCGCAGCGGCAGCACCTTGAAGCTGTGAATCACATCCTTAGAAGTAAGGTCGATAGTGACACTTCGTACAGTACCATCTTGGACTGCCTCAAATGCACCTGCTCCATACTTGGCCTCAGCTGCCTTCAATTCCGTGGAAGTTAGCAATTCTCCAGGTTTCAGGTCAGTCTCGCCGGGATTTTCAACTCTGTGATTGTAAATCAACGGGACGATGATGTCAGACTTGAGTACCACAATGTCGTCGGAACCGGAGACAGTGTCAGGGATAATACCGAACGGATTGTCGGCACCAACCAAGGCCTTTTCCTGTTCGCCAAGCAAGCCATTAAGACCAGGGTAATGGGCGTTCCAAGCGAACTGTTCCGCCGTGACCCGCACCACGTGAAGGTCTTTTTTCCCTTTTTGCACCGCAGTGACATGGGCGTAGTCATCGGCTGTATTAACGTAAAAATTCCAGTAGTAGGTGGCCACGACAACGAGGATCAGTTCTGCAACAATCACCCCTCCCTCAACCGAGTTGGTGACAGTCTTACTCTTTACGCCCTTGTAGTCGGCCTTGGGGTTTCGAGTTGAGCGAAACTTCCAAAGCGCGGCAAAGTAATAAATGATCCAACCTAGAAACAACACCAACATCAGCAGATGCACGGCGATGACAAGCCCATCAATTTTGCCCCCATCCTGAGAAACCAGTTCCGGGAACGAAAACGCTTCAACAATATCGGAAAACAACTCCATCTTAAGTGATTACTCCTTGAACAGCTCCGGGTCTTCGAAGGCTGCATAAGCCTTGCCGCGCCGGGATAAAAATACAAAAAAGCCACCCAGGCCACCAAGTACTGGCACGAGGATGAATATCAACGAGGCGATGCCCCACTGCATGCCCTTGGTCATCGGGTCATCCGGTGCCCCAAAGCAAACCGCGCAGGCTTGCGCTGCACTTGGCCAAGCGACAAGGCCAAGCGCAAACAGCCAAATGAATTTGAATCTTAGATGGTTCACAGGTAGCTGACGTGTTTAAATTTTTTCAAAAAGAAAAACAGGTAAATTGACATGCCCACGGTCCCAACCAGCGAGATGATGCCCAGCACCAGCTCGGCCGTTTTTTCGCTCGATCCATAGCTCAGCACCGCCCAAATCCCGAACACCAGCGAAAACAGGATCGAGAGGATGATGAACACAAGATGGAAAGCTTTGAGAGACATGAAACGTTAGGTTGTTTTTTTCTTGCGTGTTGTGCGCTTGGCTTTGGATTTCGGAGTCTGTGCAGACTCCAATACTGCTGGCTGATTCATTAATTTAATAGTTAACACAGTAAACGAAGCTGGCAAAATAATCCCTAATAATGAAGCCAAAATAGGCCATATTGCGGGAAGTTCTGGTCGATGTAACTTCGGAATGTCTCCCTCAGCCCACATAATCAAGCCCATCATACCAGCGAAAAAGAAAAAAGTCAGAACCATAGTCCAAGTGATCATGATTAGCTTCTTATCCCACTTGTAGTGCATGAAAATAGCTATCACAAAACAAGATTTCACTAAAGCAATGCTGAGGCCAATAATAGCAGCAAAAACAAGGGGCATAGGTATCAACACGTCGATTAAAACAGTAATAAGTGTGCCCGCAACCAGCACCCCACCCACCATGTAAAATAACTTGATAAGGTACTGGATAAAATCGGGAGAGTCGTGTGAGTCAGCCATTTGAATTATAGGATATAAAGGATTGGAAAGAGAAAAATCCAAACCAAGTCTACAAAGTGCCAAAAGAGGCCGAAGGACTCGATCCGGTTAGCAAACTGTTCTCGGTCTCGGTGCCAAGTTGCCAAACCTATCGGCAACAAGTTGTAAAGCATCACGATAATACCACCGAAAACGTGGGCAGCGTGAAGCCCAGTAATGGTGTAGTAAATACCAAAAAACGTACTGTGCTTCGGCTCGTAGGAGTTGAGACGCTTAATGTCCTTGGTGAAAATTTTCACCTCGGGATGATGTTCCTTCTTGTCCCCGGAATTAACGTCCAACCCAAAATCGATCGAAAGGACCCGGGGCTTCCCGCCGATGTCCTCGTTGACCCGGCCGGTACGCCAAAAATAAGGATGCGCCTCTTTATATTGATAGCCGACAACTGAAAGCGCCAAAGAATAACCGGCCTTGGTCAGCTTGTACTCAGCGAGCTTAGCCGTGTCGTAATCTGTTTTTTCAAGGAGCGTGCCGCCATTCTTTCGAAGGTCATCCGGGGACTTCGCCCCCTGGTTTTCCAACGCCTTGTCGGCATCCGCTTCGGACACGCCTTTGTCGGAACTCCAGCCAATTATCTCCACTTTGATTTCGGCCTCTTCGTATCCGTTGATGTGGCCAGACAACGCCAGCGAACCGTCTTCCCAGGCCTTGGTGAAGGCCGATTGACTCTTCTTACTGTCAGTCTTGAAATATCGACCAACGTAAATTTTCTTTTCAGCATATAGCCTTGGCAGGCCAAGCGCCTTGTTCTCCTCATCCCGCAATGCAGCCTTGTTTTCCTCTGTTCCTGCCACCTTGCCGTAGCCCTCATTCACGTGTGCGTGAAGCACCGCGGTATCCTTGAACCATACGTCGTAGTGCTTAAACTTGGAAGGCCATTCGTATGACCACTTCACCATAAGAAACAATACGGCACAGCCCACAGTAGCCCACTTCCATTTCTTATAACCTGCCAAGTCTCCCTGCTTTAATTGCGCCCAAGCCAATACGACAAACATACTGGAAGCAATAAGTACCATAGTGTTGCCTGCTCCCACGATGACATCCATAAGACCCATCGACCAAGTGCCATCAGCAGCTCCTACCCGCAACAGGACGTAAGAGGAAAAAAGCGCACCAAACAACATTACCTCTGACGCTAGGAAAAGCCAGATGCCCAGTTTTGCATTGTATAAGCCGGTGTCTGGCCTGGGTTTAACCGTGTAGGGGATTTCCATGTAGATTAAAGTCGGTTACCTTGATGGTTGAGCCTGTGGAGTAAAGTCTTCCTTCGCACCCGGAACACTATATTCATACGGGTCGCGGTAAACCTTGATCTCCTTGGTGAAATTGCCGTGTGGTGGAGGAGTCGGTGTTTCCCATTCCAAAGTGGTAGCGCGCCAAGGATTATCTGACTCGACTTTCTTGCCATATTTCACGCTCCAGAACAAATTGATGATGAATGGTATCTGCGCCAGAAGCATCGCCCATGCTGCAGCAGAGATGGAAACATTCAACCCCATGATTGTGTCGCTGAGTGCCCCGCCGGCATCGGCGTTATCCGGATTGGCCAACGAGTATGTCGCACCACCGTCCGACATACGTCGACTCATCCCAGCCATACCCTGTGCAAACATCGGCATAAAAATCAGGTTCATGAAAATGAGCGACGACCAAAAGTGCACCCTACCCCAGAACTCGCTCATTATTCGCCCAGTCATTTTCGGGTACCAATAATAGACACCGGCAAAAATTGCGAAAATGGTTCCCGGGGCCACCACGTAGTGGAAGTGAGCGATCACGTAGTAGCTGTCATGCAGCGCGACATCACTAAAGTTAAAGCCGAGAGGAAGACCAGTTAAACCTCCTATCCCAAACATCGGCAACCAAGCCAAAGCAAAAAGCATTGGGGTATTGAAACGGATCGATCCACCCCAAAGTGATATAAATAAGCATGTCAAAATAATCACCGACGGAATTGAGATTAGAAGGGTGGTCGTCTGAAAGAATGCACTGATCACAGTACCCATACCAGTCATATACATATGGTGTGCCCAGACTATGAACGCCAGGAAGCCCAGCACGACCACCGCGCCAACCAGATACTTATATCCCCAGATCGGCTTGCGAGTATTATTTGAAATTACTTCAGCAACAATGCCCATCCCCGGTAAAACGAGAACATAGACCTCAGGATGCGCTAGGAACCAAAACAAGTGCTGCCACAAAAGCGGACTTCCACCTCCGCTGACGTCTACATCAGTTCCATTAACAACTAAACCGGTTGGAAGAAAGAAGCTTGTTTCTAAAACACGATCCATCAACTGAAGGATGCCGGCTGCTTCTAGCGGTGGAAAAGCGAGCAGTAATAGGAATGCTGTAATGAACTGTGCCCAAACGAAGAAAGGAAGGCGCATCCAAGTAAGTCCTGGTGCACGCAGATTGATGATAGTCACAAGAAAGTTCACAGCCCCTAATAATGATGAGGTAATAAGTAAAATCATTCCAATCAACCAGTAAGTCTGACCATCGGTCGGGATAATGGTCGCCAATGGAGAGTAGGAGGTCCAACCCGCCTGCGCGGCTCCACCCGGGATAAAAAAGCTCACCGTCATCACTACACAACCGATGAAGAACGACCAGAAACTAGCCATATTAATACGCGGAAAAGACATATCAACCGCACCAATCTGTAACGGTACCACATAATTGCCAAACGCCGCGAACGCCGCCGGCACAATGCCCATAAATACCATTATCGTACCATGCATTGCACCAAACACATTATAAAGCTGCGCACTCATCACGCCGCCCGGCGCCACGCCACTCCCTAATAGTGCTTCGAGCATCGGCCCCACGAATGGAATCGGGGCCCCCTCGTAGGCCATAGACCACCGCATCATTGCAATTAAGCAAAAACCAAAGAACAAAAACGCCAATCCGGTAAATCCATACTGGATGCCGATGATCTTGTGGTCAGTGGAGAAAATGTAGGTGCGCCAAAAACCTTGCTCGTGATGATCATGATGCTCGTCATGATGCACCTCCGCAGCATCAGCCGTTTTGGTCGCCTCGGTTGTTGCGCTCATTATCTAAACGTTTCTCAAATACAGTCTTTTTTCTTGTTAGCCTGCGTCGCCGCAAAAGCGAGACAAACTATCGGCTCGGCCGGCCCGCTGTCAATCGCAGGGTGGCCAAAAACCGCCTAAATCATCAACTTGTCCACCACCATCAACCCCAGCAGCAGCGGGAGATAGATGATGGAGGCAAAAAACAGGCGCCGGGCACTTTGCCGGCTTAAATTCCGTGAAAAACTCACCGCTGCCATCAGGAACAGCAACCCCAGCAACACGGCCCCCACCAAATACGCCGCCCCTACGAGTTTCAAAGTGAATGGCATCAGGCTGGCGATTATCAAAAATACCGTGTGGCTGATAGCCTGCCGGCCAGTCCTCACCCCGTCCTCATCGACATTGGGCAGCATGACGAACCCGGCCTTGGCGTAATCCTCCCGGTACAGCCAAGCGATCGCCATAAAATGCGGCACCTGCCAGAAAAACAGAATACCAAACAGCGTCCAGCCAAGCGGATCCACCTGTCCGCGGGCAGCCGCCCAGCCCATCAACGGCGGTAGCGCGCCGGGGATCGCTCCAATGATCGTGTTCCACTCCGACTTACGTTTCAGCGGCGTGTAAACGAACAAATACGTCACCAAAGTGACCGCGCCCAGCACCGCCACCAGCAAATTCACCCAAGCCGAGAGTGTCAGCAGGCCAAGTACCGAAAACGCACCGCCGAGAAGCAGCGCGGCCTCCGCCCCGATCGCCCCGCTTGGCAGCGGCCGATCCAGCGTGCGGTTCATCCTCGCATCATACTCACGCTCAAGGTACTGGTTCAGGATGGCCGCGCCGGCAGCCAGCAGCCCGGTGCCCAGCAATGTCATGCCCAGTTTAGCTAAATTCTGGGCCAGACCGCCTGTATCATTGGTCAACGCCGCGTAAAACCCCACTAACGTTGTGATCAACACCAGCGCCGTCAGCCGCAGTTTAACTAGTTCGGAGAATGTCTCCCAAGCTGTAGACTTCGCCTTTGCGTTGTTTTCTGCCTGTTGAATGGATTTGCCCATTAAAAATTATACCGCCAATGCCGCCCGATCCGCGTCTGCCATCCCGCTCAGGTCGCGCTTGGCCAAGTGGCCCTCCGCTCCAGCCACGAACGCACAGCGCTTGGCCACCATCAGCATCAAACTTGTGAACGCCAGACACACCGCACCCAGCACCACATGCCCCGTGGCCACATCCGCAGCCTTGTTACTTAAAAGCGTCCAAATCCCCATACCCGCTTGGCCAAGGATTATCGCCAGTAACACATAACTGGCTCTGGTAAACCGGTGCGCTTGGCCAAGCTGTTGGCGCGTTTTCACCACCAAAGCCACGACCAACGCCAACGTGGCCACGGCACCCACCCGGTGCAGCATTTGCATCCAGACATGCCAAACTTGAATCTCCTTGCCCGTGGCCAGAAAAGTCACCGGATTACCGGATTCGTCCAGTAATTTTTTACTCGCATGCAACTCACCCTGAAGCGCCAAACGCTTTTCGTTGTAGTTGGCCACCGAAGCGGCATCCGTCGCCGGCCAAACCTGCCCGTGCGCCAGCGGGAAATCCCATATCGCCAACCCGGCATGCTGATGCCGCATCGTCGCCCCAAGCAAAAGCTGAACGAACACCAGACAGAGAACCGTGATGATCGCCCCCTGAATTCGGCCAAAGCTTGCCTCCTTCTCTCTCCCAACTTTCACCCGGTGCCACCAACCGCTGGTAACCAGTGCAATACCGCAAATAAGGATCAAAAACAGCTGAGCCACAGCCCCATGTATGAGGCCAAGGTTGGGGTTGATCTCCGTAACGCGCAACCCACCCAAAATCCCCTGTGCAACTACAAGCACGAACGCCGTCACCCCCAGCCGCCGCACCCACTTTCGGGGCTCAGAGAACCAGAGCCAAATAGCCAGAATCATGGTCAAAAAGCCCACAAACGAAGCCACCAACCGGTGGGCGTGTTCCTCAAAAATTCCAAACTGACCAATCCAACGGTCGAAAGGCACCAAAAACATGTTGTAACCGAATGTGTTTGGCCAATCTGGAACCGCCATCCCTACACCTTTTGTCGTCACCAATCCACCTATCCCAATAAGAACCAGTGTCGACAATGCGGTAAACATTGCGAACCTGTGCAACCAAGGACTTTGCTGCAACGGAGCAGGCATCAAAAACTAAATAAAAATAGCAAGAAAGGGGAAATTGGCCAGTTTTTAGACTCGAACCGCGTCCAGCGTATCACCGCCAAAATAACGCAGCAACCTCTTTGTGAAAAAATTCACAATCTCCTCCTCGGCCCCAATTTCACGCCTTCCCGCACCTCCCCCAATGAAAGTGAATTACGCGTGACCATTTTCGTATTTACAATCCAACAAGCCCTTCATAGGCTGAACTGCAGTTACACCTATTATCAACCCGAAATACTTTATCCACCATGAATCTATCCAACGAACTGACTTTTCGTGAAAGCGTCGACCGCATGTTCGACCGGGCCATCGACACAATGAGCCTGCCACCGGGCCTTGCCGACCAAATTCGAAGCTGCAACTCCTGCTACCAACTCAAGTTCGGCGTCAAGCTGGACGACCGCTACGAAGTATTCACTGGTTGGCGCGCTGTACACAGCGAGCATATTCTCCCGGTGAAAGGTGGCATCCGCTACGCCGATTTTGCCAATCAGGACGAAGTCGAGGCACTCGCCGCTCTCATGACCTACAAGTGCGCCATCGTGTTCATTCCGTTTGGCGGTTCCAAGGGCGCGCTCAAGATTAATCCTCGAAATTACTCCGAACACGAACTGGAGAAAATCACGCGCCGCTTCACGCAGGAGTTGGCCAAGCGCGACCTCGTTCATCCCAGCCTCAACGTCCCCGCCCCGGACATGGGCACCGGCGAACGAGAGATGGGCTGGATATCCGACACGTACCAAAACCTTTATCCCGAACAAGTCAGCGGCATGGGCTGTGTCACCGGCAAGCCAGTTCACCTCGGCGGCATCGGCGGCCGCACCGAGGCCACCGGCCGGGGTGTGCAATTCGGCCTACGCGAATTTTTCCGTCATCCTGAGGACGTGGCCCGAGCCAAGCTCGAAGGCACACTGGAAGGCAAACGCATCGTGATTCAGGGCCTAGGCAACGTCGGCTATCACGCCGCTAAATTTCTCAGCGAAGAAGACGGCGCAAAGATCGTCTCCATCATCGAGCGTGACGGCGCCATCAGCTCCCCCGATGGGTTCGACATCGAGGCGGTCAAACAGCACGTTAATGAAAACCGTGGAGTGAAAGGTTTCCCCGGTGCCGAATACACCGAGGACGGCTCCGCCCTGCTCGAGGCCGACTGCGACATTCTCATTCCCGCCGCCCTCGAGGGTGTGATCAACAAGGGCAACGCCGCCAACATCAAGGCGCCGCTCATTGCCGAGGCAGCCAACGGCCCGGTCACCTTTGCCGCCGACGAAATCCTCCGCGAAAAGGGAACAGTCATCATCCCCGACGCCTACATGAACGCCGGCGGTGTCACGGTTTCCTACTTTGAGTGGGTCAAAAATCTCGCGCGCATTCGCTTCGGTTACCTAGAGCGCCGCCACGAGGAACGCCGAGGCCAGTTGATCATCGATGCCCTCGAGAAAATGCTCAACACATCGGTACCGCAGGAGATTCGCGATCAATTGACCACCGGCGCAGACGAACTGGCACTCGTCCGCTCCGGACTCGATGACACCATGCGAAACGCCTACAACGAGATTCGCAACATCTTCAACTCACGCAACAACGTGGTCGATCTCCGCACCGCCGCCTTCGTGCTCGCCATCGAGCGAATCGCGAAAAAATACGAAAGCATGGGTCTATAAGGTAAGTATTCAGTTTTCAGCAGTAACGCGCTTGGCCAAGCGGTTCCCACTTTTACTTTTTGGCGCGGCCGACTAGGCTGTCGCCGCTTTATGGGCTTGAATGTTTTCAACACCCTCTCCCGCTCGGTCGAACCGTTCGTGCCGTTGGATCCCAACGGTAAAAAAGTCGGGCTCTACTGCTGCGGCCCGACCGTGCACGACTACGCGCACATCGGGAACTTCCGCACGTTTGTCTTCGCCGACGTTGTCCGGCGCTACCTCACCTTTCGCGGCTTCGACGTCCGCCACGTGATGAACATCACTGATGTCGAGGACAAGATCATCCGCCGCGTTAATGAGTCCGGCAAGTCGCTCAGTGAATACACCGGCGAATTTGAAAAGGCCTTTTTCAACGACCTCGAAGCGCTTGGCTGCCTGCTGCCGGACGAACGGCCGCACGCGACCAAGTTCATCGGCCCGATCATCAAGCTTATCAAAAAGCTTGAGGAAAACGGCATCGCCTACCGCGCCGGGGACGGCTCGGTTTACTTCAGCATCGAGAAATACCGCGAGGCCGGAAACCGCTACGGCCAGTTGCTCAATCTCAACCTCGACGAAATGCGACCGGGCGAGCGCGTCAGCAGCGACGAGTACGAAAAAGAATCCGTCGCCGACTTCGCACTCTGGAAGGCGCGCGTGCCGGAGGACGGCGAGGTGTTCTGGAAAAGTCCTTGGGGCGAGGGGCGGCCCGGCTGGCACATCGAGTGCAGCGCCATGAGCATGGAATTACTCGGGCCAAGTTTCGACCTGCACCTCGGCGGCGAAGACCTGGTGTTCCCCCATCACGAGGACGAAATCGCCCAGAGCGAAGGTGCCTGCGCGCAATGCGACGGCCAAAAATTTGTCAAATACTGGATGCACGGCGCGCACCTTTTGGTCGAAGGCAAAAAGATGAGTAAGTCCCTCGGAAACTTTTTCACGCTGCGCGACCTGTTGGCCAAGGGCAGTGCCGGGCGAGAGGTGCGCTACCTGATGATCTCCGCCCACTACCGCGAGACCTTCAACTTCACCCTCGAGAACCTTGCCGGGGCCAAGACCGCGTTAGGCCGCATCGACGAATGCACGGCCAAGCTGCGCGAACTCGCGCTTGGCCAAGCGGCCAAGCCGGCTGCCGACTCGCCGCTCATCACCCGCTTCACCGAGGCGATGGACGACGACCTGAACGTCTCCGCCGCCTGGGCCGCTGCTTTCGACTGGGTGCGCGACACCAACCGCAAACTCGCCGCCGAAGAACTGGACGCCGCTGCGGCCGCCACCGAGTTGGCCAACTGGGAAAAGATCAACAGCGTGCTTGGCATCGAGACGGTTGGGGAGGAAGCGCCGGCCGAGATTCTCGCGCTTGCCGAGGAACGCCAAGCCGCCCGCAAGGCGAAAGACTTTGCGCGGTCGGACCAGATCCGCGACGAACTCGCAGCCCAAGGCTGGGTCATCGAAGACACTCCAAAAGGGCCAAGGGTCAAGAGGGCTTAAAAACGGGCAAGGACTCGATGGCTCGTCCCTCCATATTCACGCATTAAAATGTTGCAACTTGGAGGGACGAGCCTGCGAGTCCGTGAAAAGATAAAAAGACTCCTCCCGATTCAAAACCACTTACCGCTTTTGGTTGTGTGAGTCGCTTTCGTATTTGCGCTTGGCCAAGCGCTTGGTTTCGTCGGTGAACGATTCGGGCGGTTGCCATTCGCTGCACTGAACTTCTGCGAGCATCACGTTCTCCCAACTCTGCCGTTCCACCCCGGTGGCCTTGGCCTGCACGGATCCTTGGATCAGCAGGCCGCTGCGGTTACGGCGCTGGGCCGCCCCGGCGATTTTGTTCCCGCAATAAAGGAGGTCACTTTTCTCCGCACCAACAAAGCATTGGCCGGCGCCGGCCGGGCGCGTTTCCGGGCAAAGCTCCGTGACCACGCCGCAACGCTCGAAGGCACGGCGCAACCAATCGTGCACGCGGCGATAACTTTCCTCCGCCTTCAGTTGCCACCACGGATGGCCCGGCGGAAATGTCAGGCTGTACGTCCACTCGTCTTCGTCGTGCTGCACCAGCCCTCCCCCGGTGGGGCGGCGAATGAGCGGACGCAACTCTGTCCAACCCTCGACATCCGCGTATCGTTGGAAATAGCCGAACGACGATGACGGCTGATCCCATGAGTAAAATCGCAGCGCAGCCTGGCCAAGCGCAGCCGCCTCCCTCAACATCAACTCGTCCGCGGCCATGTTCCACGCCGGGGAGGCCACCCCGCATCGCCAGACGTGTAGAGCTTGGCCAAGCGCGGTCATTCGCAGTACTCGCCGTCCTTTTCCGAGGGGCAAAGCGCGGCGATCTCGCACGCGCTGCATTCCGGTTTGCGCGCGGAGCAACGGCGGCGGCCGTGCCAGATCAGCCAATGACTGAACATCGTCCAGTCATCCCTCGGCACCAGTTTTTGCAGCACGGCCTCGACTTTTTCCGCCGTCTTTTCGGACGCCAAGCCAAGGCGCCTGGAGAGGCGCGCGACGTGGGTGTCCACCACGACGCCCTCGTTGATGTTGAACGCGTTGCCAAGCACGACGTTCGCCGTCTTGCGACCCACCCCGGCCAGCGCGACAAGCGCCTTCATGTCGGCCGGAACGTTCCCGTCGTGGGTGTCGATCAATGCGCGGCAGCAGTTTTGAATGCTCTTGGCCTTGTTGCGAAACAGGCCGATGCGCTTGATGTCCTCCTGCAACGACTCCAGCGGCACGGCAGTGTAGTCAGCCGCGCAACGGTATTTTTTGAAGAGGTCAGCCGTGACGATGTTGACCTGCTTGTCGGTGCACTGGGCCGAGAGGATGGTCGCGATCAGCAACTCGAGCGGGTTGGTGTAGTCGAGTTCGCAGCGGGCGTCCGGGTAGGTTTGCTTCAGGCTGTCGATGATGGCGGCGGTGCGTTCGGTCTTTGCCTTGATCGATTCGCGCGGCATCAGTTGGTCGGAGTTGGCACCGGGGTTCCCATGGCCGGTTTCGGCGTGGCGACTTCCGGCTTGAATAACAACAGTCGCCGGTCCGCTCCGTCGAGCAACCGCACCGCCTCGTCGATTATCGGGGCCACCTTCGGGCGGGCCTGTCCCCGGCGCGGCTTGAAGTTGGCGACACGCATCCGCTTGGCCAAATACATCTCGAGGATGCGGCCGTACTCGTTGACGAACGGCAGCAGTTGTCGCGGCATTTTCAACCGGGCGACGATCAACTGATTGATTTTCTGCTGCAGAGTCGGCCGCTGCACGTCGAAGTCCCAGCCTCGCAACGCCTGTTGCAGCGTGATCTCCGCCTCAAGCGGCGAGTCGGCGCTGTTGAGTTTCAACTCGGCCGGTAGCTTGAGCAGATCCTCAAGTTTCTCCACCGCCTCGAGCAACGTCCAGTTTTGGTACTGGTTCTGCCCGGTCAACTGCACGATCATCACCGCCCACCATTTCTCCACCACGAGCATGTCGGCGAACAGGTCGCCGTAAATCTTCATGAAAACCGTCTGCCAATTGAGGCTCTCCGGCAACTGGCGGATCATCCCCTGCAACCGCTGCGGCCCCATCGGCAACGTGAGCAGCCGGTTCACCAGCAGGTGCGAGCACGCTTGAAAGTCCTTCCAGTTTTCGCCCCGCAAGTGGGACGGCGACGGCATGGAGATTTCGCTGAAATCAAACGCGCGGCGACCGTTCAGCCGGGCGCGCGCACCGGCCAGCGGGTCGTGACGGCGCACGGTGCGGATCACCTCCTCGGTCGCCATCTCCTTCCCCCCGGACTCCGGCTTGCGGATGACCAGCACCAAGTCCGGCTCTGTCAAAAGTATCTGCGTGAACCCTACGGTCAGCCAAAACGGAATCACCGTGTCGCGCAACTGCGGCTTGCGGTTGGCCAGGTCGAGCAGCGTCACCTGCACAAGTGCACGAACCAGCTTGGGGGCATCGATCTCACAGGGCAGCGTCAACTCGTACGTGTATCCGGAGAGATGACGCACAGTCACCACCGGCACGGTCGCGGCCGGGAGCAGCGTAGGGTCGAGCCTGATCTTAACTTTCCCGCCGAGGAACGGTCGCACGCCCAGTTGTTTCAAGATAGCGAACCGCATTCGATCCGCCGCGATCGCCACGTGATCCGGTGCGATGAGGATCGTGTCCGCGTTGACATCGAGTATGCCTCCCCGGCGCTTGGGCGAGACTGGCCCGAACACGGTGAACTGACTGGACTGGCTGTTGGCGGTCTTGTACCCGGCACGATGCTTGAGTAGTCGATCGATGTTGTCCGGCAGGCGGGTGGGCACGACCGGCTTGGGGTTCGTATTGCGCGGAGGCGCCGTACGCGGGGGCACGACCGGCTTGGGCGGTGTCGCCGGAGCGGTCGCCTTGGGCGGAGCTGTGACGGGACGGGGCGGGACCGGTTGCGCCTGGCCAAGCGCCTGGCCAACAGCAAACCAAATACACATGAAGGCGATCGCTCCGCAGCGCAAAACCGCCCCGTATCCGCGCCCGTATTTATGCGTCCTGAAACTCATCCTCCTGGCCAATTCAGCGGCGGAAATTGTGGCTGTTTTTGGTGGCAACATAAAGCCTGCGTTTCGGCTTCGAACGCCGGTGATGCCCTTTTTTGAACGCGCTCATTTTTTTTGCGTCGAACAGGGCGAAACCTCTTGACAGGTAGGGTAGTATTCCCGGCCCTTTTTGAGGGGAAACCGAACGATTGGGGGTATTTTGAGCCTCCCCAACGCTTGGCCAAGCGCTTGGCCAAGGTTTCAAAAGCGAACAAAATTGAAATGATCAAAGTCGAAAATCTGAGCAAGGAATTCGGGGCGAAGGTCGCCGTGGATGACGTCTCGTTCACCGTCGAGCGGGGAGAAATCCTTGGCTTCCTCGGGCCGAACGGCGCAGGTAAATCCACCACGATGAGAATGATCACCGGGTACATCCCGCCCACCGCTGGCGTGGCCCGAGTGGGGAATCATGACGTCATCGAGAATCCCATTGAGGCAAAACGCCTGATCGGCTATTTGCCGGAAAGTGCGCCATTGTATACGGACATGACCGTGGAGGGTTTCCTTGGTTTCTGTGCTGAGGTGCGCGGCATCAGCGGCGCAGACAAGGCCAAGGCGATCGACCGTGCCATGGAGATGTGCTTCCTCGAGCAGGTGCGCCACCAAAGCGTCGATACCCTCTCGAAGGGTTACCGGCATCGCACCTGTTTCGCACAGTCAATTATTCATGACCCGGACATACTCGTGATGGACGAACCTACGGACGGCCTCGACCCAAACCAAAAACACGAGATGCGCATGTTAATTCGACGCATGGGCCAATCTAAAGCAATAATCTTTTCCACACACATCCTCGAGGAGGTAGAGGCGGCTTGCACAAGAGCGATTATCATCGATCAAGGCAAGGTTGTAGCGAATGGCACTCCTGACGAACTCAAAAACAAGTCAGAATTAGCCGGCAGCTATATAGTCTCCTTAAACAACTCTGAAGCAGCGGCAGTCCGCGATAAGCTAAATACTATCGTTCAGGCAGCCAAGGTGACCGTTATCAATGATAAAGCTCCAATAATCACAGTTCGGGTATTCCCCAAAAGTAAAGATTCGAATGGTGAACTAGGACGGGCCATATTTGAAACAGCCTCTCAGAACAGTTGGAAAATTAGTGAAATTAAAAAGGATGAAGGACGTCTGGATGATGTCTTCAGAGAAATAACTCTATCTGAAACAAAAAATTAATATAAAAATGAGTAGTATTTGGACAATAACAAAGAGGGAGCTTGCTGGGTATTTCTACTCGCCTGTAGCTTACGTTTTCCTTGTCATTTTCTTATTAATGACAGGGGCATTTACATTCCTAATTGGTCAATTTATGGAAAGCAAGCAAGCGTCATTAAGACCTTTTTTCCAGTGGCACCCCTGGTTGTATTTGTTTTTGGTTCCAGCTGTT
>Ga0209036_1000309_pt1 | contig 20674 bp, 32 predicted proteins | sample MarorgKNORR_S2LV_3_FD_188222 | JGI IMG/M metagenome (GOLD analysis project Ga0209036, IMG submission 188222) | Marine microbial communities from the Southern Atlantic Ocean, analyzing organic carbon cycling - DCM_A/KNORR_S2/LV (SPAdes) (version 2) | ecosystem: Environmental > Aquatic > Marine >... | reverse complement strand
GGTTTGTTAATAAAATGGATAGGCAAGGATCAAATTTTCTTAATGTGTGTAAACAGATCAAAGAAATGTTGAAATCGAATGCCGTCCCTGTTGTATTACCTATTGGTGAAGAAGATAATTTTAAGGGAATTGTGGATTTAGTTAAAAATCAAGCAATAGTCTGGCATGAGGAAAAAATGGGTTCAACTTATGACATTATTGAAATTCCTGAAGAAATGAAATCTGAGGTTGATGAATACCGCGCTAACTTAATTGAAGCTGTTGCTGAGTACGATGATGCTTTGTTAGAAAAGTTTTTTGATGATCCAGATTCAATTTCTGAAGAAGAAATTCACGAAGCACTGAGGAAAGCAACTCAAGATATGAGTATAATTCCAATGATTTGTGGATCTGCATTTAAAAATAAGGGAGTTCAGTTTCTTTTAGATGCGGTATGTAGGTATCTCCCATCCCCTCTTGACAAAGAGGCAATTGTTGGAACTGACCCTAAAACAGAAAATAATATTGAAAGAAAACCCAGTGTTAGTGAACCATTTTCGGCACTTGCTTTCAAGATTGCAACCGATCCGTACGTTGGAAGATTAGCTTTTTTCAGGGTATACTCTGGTAAACTTGACGCAGGTTCTTATGTTTTAAATAACAGATCGGGTAATAAAGAAAGGATTTCTAGAATTTTTCAAATGCACGCTGATAAACAAAATTCAATTCCTCTAATTGAAGCAGGTGATATTGGTGCAGCTGTTGGTTTTAAAGATATAAAAACTGGAGACACTCTTTCCTCTGAAAAAAACCCTATTATTCTTGAAAGTATGGTTTTTCCTGACCCCGTTATAGGAATTGCTGTTGAGCCCAAAACAAAAGCTGATGTTGATAAGTTAGGATTGGCTCTTGGAAAACTTGCGGAAGAGGATCCTACATTTCAGGTTAAAACTGATGAAGCATCTGGACAAACGATCATTTCTGGAATGGGTGAGCTACACCTTGATATTTTAGTTGATCGTCTAAGAAGAGAGTTCAAGGTAGAAGTCAATCAAGGGCAACCCCAAGTTGAGTATAAAGAAGCGATTACTGCATCTGCGGATCACCGGGAAGTTTACAAAAAACAATCTGGTGGCCGAGGTAAGTTTGCAGACATTGTTTTCACAATGGAGCCCGCCGACGATGGAAAGCCTGGACTTGAATTTGTTAATAAAATTAAAGGTGGTAATATCCCAAGAGAATTTATTCCCTCTGTTGAAAAAGGATTTAAAGAGGCTATGAAGAATGGACCACTTGCAGGTTTTGAAATGGATTCAATGAAAGTTACTTTAAATGATGGATCCTTTCATGCAGTAGATTCCGATTCACTTTCTTTCGAATTAGCGGCAAAGTTAGGTTTCAAAAGTGCTGCCAAGTTAGCAAAGTCTGTGATCATGGAACCCATAATGAAATTGGAGGTTCTAACACCTGAGGAAAATATGGGTGATATCGTAGGAGATTTAAATAGGAGAAGAGGACAGGTTAATAGCATGGATGATCGTGCAGGTTCCAAAGTTGTAAAAGCAGAGGTTCCATTATCTGAAATGTTCGGATATGTTACTTCACTTAGAACATTAAGTTCAGGAAGAGCTACATCCACAATGGAATTTGATCATTATTCAGCTACACCGCAAAACGTCTCCACTGAAGTGATTGCATCTATAAACGGAACAAAAGAATAAAGCCAAATATATGAGTCAAAAAATTAGAATAAAATTAAAATCATATGACTTCAATTTGGTTGATAAATCAGCCGAGAAAATTGTAAAGACTGTAAAGACAACTGGAGCAATTGTTACGGGGCCAATTCCCCTTCCAACCCACAAGAAAATTTTTACAGTGCTGAGATCACCTCACGTGAATAAAAAATCAAGAGAACAATTTCAATTGTCCTCTTACAAAAGATTATTAGATATATATAGTTCATCATCAAAAACAATTGACGCATTGATGAAACTGGAGCTTCCAAGTGGAGTTGAAGTTGAGATTAAAGTATAAAAAATAAATAAATGTCCGGATTGATTGGAAAAAAAATAGGAATGACAAGTATCTTTGATGAAAGTGGTAAAAATTTACCATGTACTGTTATTCAAGCAGGCCCTTGCGTGGTAACTCAAATTAAATCAAAGAGCTCAGATGGATATAACTCTGTTCAACTTGGATTTAATGAAAAAAATGAAAAACATACAAACAATGCTGAGATTGGACATTTTAAAAGATCTAAATCCAATCCAACCCAAAACTTAATTGAGTTCAAAGGATTTGATGAAGAATTGAAGATTGGAGATAAATTAACTGTAGATCATTTTGAGGAAGGGGAATTTGTTGATGTTTCTGGAATGTCTAAGGGACGAGGATTTCAAGGTGTTGTTAAAAGACATGGTTTTGCAGGCGTTGGCCAAGCAACTCATGGTCAGCATAATAGGCTTAGAGCACCTGGTTCTATTGGTGCTGCTTCCTATCCAGCAAGAGTTTTTAAAGGCATGAAAATGGCTGGTAGAATGGGAAATCAAAAGACAACCATTCAAAACCTAAAAGTTTTAAAAGTAGTTGCTGATAAAAATCTTCTTGTCTTAAAAGGGAGTGTTCCTGGTCACAAAAATTCAATTGTAATAATTAGAAAATAATGAAAGTAGAGGTTCTAAATAGAAAGGGTAAACAAACTGGAAGAAATATAGAGCTTTCCAAATCTGTTTTTGAAATAGAACCCAACGAACATGCTATTTACCTTGACGTAAAAAGATTTTTAGCCAATAAAAGACAAGGAACAAATAAAACAAAAGAAAGATCTGAAATCAAAGGAAGTACCAGGAAAATTAAAAAACAAAAAGGTACCGGAACTGCTAGAGCAGGAAGTATTAAAAATCCACTTTTTAGAGGTGGGGGTAATATATTTGGTCCAAGAGTTAGATCATATACTCAAAAGCTAAATAAAAATCAAAAAAAGTTGGCTCGAAAGTCGGCCCTTTCATTAAAAGTTAAGAAAAAGGAAATTACAATTTTAGAGGATTTACAACTTAAAGAACCAAAAACAAAATCTTTTAAAGATATTATAAGTGCACTTGGGCTGAATGATAAAAAATTACTCTTTGTTACACCTGATGTTAACAAGAATGTTTTTTTGTCAGCTAGAAATTTAGAGAAGACCAAAGTAATTACAAATAACGAAATTAACACCTACGGAATAATGAATGTAGAGCATTTGGTTGTGTTTGAAAGTTCTGTAAGCAAAATTGAATTAACATTAAAGTAGTATAATGGAAATTTTAAAGAAACCTTTGATTACCGAAAAAGCTACTAGTGATAGCGAACTTAAAAATAGATTTACTTTTTTAGTAAAATCAGATTCAAATAAGGTTGAGATCAAAAAAGCAGTTGAAATGAAGTATGGGGTTTCTGTTCAAAAAGTTTGGACTCAGATTTATGGGCCAACTAGAAGAACCCGATATACTAAAAATGGAATTCAAAGAGGAAAATCTTCAGTTATTAAGAAAGCCATAGTACAACTTTCTGAGGGAGATACAATAGATTTTTATAATAATATTTAAACTAATAAATAATGGCTGTTAAATTTTTAAAACCTATCACACCTGGACAACGAGGAAAAGTCGTTAATGGTTTTGATGCCATTACAAAAGATAGACCTGAAAAAAGTTTATTGAAATCTAAAAAAAGATCTGGTGGAAGAAACAACCAAGGAAAGATGACAATGAAGTTTATTGGAGGTGGTCATAAAAAAAGATACAGGTTAATTGATTTTAAAAGAGATAGAAAGGAAGATATTTCTGAAGTTGTCTCTATTGAGTACGATCCTAATAGGTCTGCTTTTATAGCACTAACTAAGTTCGAAGACAATGAAAAAAGATATGTCATTGCTCAAAAAGGTTTAAAAGTTGGAGATAAAATAGTGTCTGGCTCTACTGTTGCACCCGATATTGGAAATTGCATGCCTCTTTCAGGTATCCCTTTAGGTACCATTATCTCATGTATTGAAATGAACCCAGGTAAAGGTGCGCAAATCGCAAGAAGCGCAGGATCTTTTGCACAACTAATGGCAAAAGAAGGAAAGTTTGTTACAATAAAACTTCCCTCTGGTGAAACTAGACTAATCCTTTCTGTCTGTAATGCAACTATTGGTGCTGTTTCAAACTCTGATCATCAACTGACTGTGTTTGGAAAAGCTGGTTCAAAAAGATGGTTAGGAAGAAGACCCAGGACTCGACCAGTTGTTATGAATCCTGTGGATCATCCAATGGGTGGTGGGGAAGGAAGAGCATCAGGAGGACATCCAAGATCAAAAAACGGAATTCCTGCTAAAGGCTTCAGAACTAGGAACAAGAAAAAGGCAAGTAACAAGTACATAATTGAAAGAAAAAAGAAATAAAAAATGGCAAGATCATTAAAAAAAGGACCTTACGTACACTACAGCTTGATTAAGAAAGTCCAGAAAAACTTGGACAGTAATAAAAAGCCTGTAATTAAGACTTGGTCTAGGTCGTCTATGATTATCCCTGATTTTGTGGGTCAGACCATAGCGGTTCATAATGGCAGACAATTTGTACCAGTTTATATTACAGAAAATATGGTCGGTCATAAGCTTGGTGAATTTTCACCCACCAGATCATTCAGAGGACATGCTGGAGGAAAAAAAGGTAAAAAATAATTTATAAAAGGTTAATGGGACAAAGAAAAAGACAAACAGCCGAAAAATATAAAGAAGCAAAAAAGAACATTGCCTTTGCTACTCTTAAGAGTTGTCCTACATCTCCAAGAAAAATGCGTCTTGTAGCTGATATCATCAGAGGAAAAGACGTCGATCAGGCGCTAACGACTCTAAAGTTTAGCCAAAAGGAAGCATCAAATAGATTAGAAAAGTTGCTGCTTTCTGCAATTTCAAATTGGCAATCAAAAAATGAAAATAATGACGTTGAAGATGCGCAGTTGTTTGTAAAGGAAATTAGAGTTGATAGTGCTGGTATGTTAAAAAGATTAAGACCAGCGCCTCAGGGTAGAGCACACCGAATCAGGAAAAGATCAAATCATGTGACTTTGATCTTAGGTTCTAAAAATTTAATACAAGGTTAGTATGGGACAAAAAACAAACCCAATAGGAAATAGATTAGGGATCATCAGAGGATGGGAATCAAATTGGTATGGAGGTTCCAACTACGGAGATAAGTTAGCTGAAGATCACAAACTTAGAAAATATGTTTTTGCAAGATTAGCTAAAGCGAGTGTATCACGTATTATAATTGAAAGAACTTTAAAATTGGTAACTCTTACAATCACAACTGCAAGGCCAGGAATAATTATTGGAAAAGCAGGTCAAGAGGTTGATAAATTGAAAGAAGAATTAAAGAAAATTTCGGGTAAAGATGTTCAGCTCAACATTATTGAAATTAAACGACCTGAACTTGAAGCTCAACTGGTTGCGTCCAGCATTTCAAGACAAATTGAAAGCAGGATATCATACAGAAGGGCAATTAAAATGGCAATTGCAGCAACAATGAGAATGAATGCAGAGGGTATTAAAGTTCAAATTTCTGGTAGACTGAATGGCGCAGAAATGGCAAGATCCGAATCCTACAAGGAAGGGAGAATCCCGTTATCTACATTTAGAGCTGATATTGACTATGCCTTAGTAGAAGCTCAAACTACTTACGGAAAACTAGGAGTAAAGGTTTGGATTATGAAAGGTGAGGTCTATGGTAAAAGAGAATTATCTCCACTTGTTGGATTAAGTTTAAGTGCAGCCAAATCCAAGGGAAATTCGCCAAAGGGCAGAAAACAAAGAAGAAGATAAATTTTAAATATGTTATCACCGAAAAGAACAAAATATAGAAAAATGCAAAAAGGTCGTATGAAAGGTGTCTCTAACAGGGGTCACGTTTTATCTAATGGCATGTACGGTATTAAATCACTTGATTCTTCTTTTGTTACATCTAGACAAATTGAAGCGGCTAGGATCGCTGCGACCAGATTTATGAAAAGAGAAGGTCAATTGTGGATTAAAATTTTTCCCGATAAGCCCATCACAAAGAAGCCGTTGGAAGTTAGAATGGGTAAAGGTAAAGGGGCACCTGAATATTTTGTTGCTGTTGTCAAACCTGGAAGAATAATGTTTGAAGTTGCTGGCGTCACTATTGACGTTGCCAGGGAGGCTTTAAGGTTAGCGGCGCAGAAACTACCTGTTAAAACAAAATTTATAATTGCAAGAGATTACGAAGCATAAAAATTTAAAATGAAACAAAAAGAAGTCATAGAAATGTCAATTGATGAACTGAATGAAAAGCTTACTTCATTTAAAAAAGACCTAAGTGAAATGAAAATGACACATGCTGTTTCTCCCATTGAAAATCCACTTCAAATAAGAAATATTCGTAGAACCATTGCCAGAATAAATAGTGAGTTATCAAAAAGAAACCAAGAACAATAATCACATGGAAAAAAGAAATTTAAGAAAAGAGAGAATTGGTGTTGTAACCAGTAATAAAATGCAAAAATCCATTGTTGTATCTGAGGTTAATAAGGTTAAGCATCCAATGTATGGAAAATTTGTTTTGAAGACGAAAAAATATATCGCTCATGATAAAGATAATGAATGTAATATTGGTGATACCGTAAAAATAATGGAAACAAGACCTGTAAGTAAATCAAAATGTTGGAGGCTTGTTAAAATTTTAGAAAGAGCAAAATAATGTTACAACAAGAATCAAGATTATCGGTTGCAGACAACACTGGAGCAAAAGAAGTCCTCACAATACGTGTATTGGGAGGTACAAAAAGGAGATACGCATCAGTTGGTGACAAGATAGTCGTTACTATCAAACAGTCTACTCCAAACGGAACTATGAAAAAGGGACAAGTTTCAACCGCTGTTGTTGTAAGAACAAAAAAAGAGGTTCGTAGAAAAGACGGATCTTACATTCGATTTGATGACAATGCATGTGTCTTATTGGATGCTGCTGGTGAAATGAGAGGCACTAGAGTGTTTGGTCCTGTAGCAAGAGAGCTTAGAGATAAAAAATTTATGAGAATTATATCATTAGCACCCGAAGTTTTATAGAATGAAAAAGATTAAAATTAGAATAGGAGACACTGTTAAAATTATTGCTGGAGACCACAAGGGGTCTGAGGGTAAGATTATTAAAATATTTAAAGCTAATAATACGGCTTTAATTGAAGGTATAAATATGGTTAAAAAGCATAATAAACCGAGCTCAAAGAACCCTAAAGGAGGTATTACCGAAAAGGAATCACCTCTCAATATATCCAACATATCTTTAATCAATTCAAAAGGTGAAACTACCAGAGTTGGTTATAAGACCATTGATGGTGTTAAAAAAAGAATAGCACTAAAATCGGATGAAATAATTTAATTATGAGCTACCAACCAAGGTTAAAAAAAGAATTCAATGAAAGGATCGTTTCTTCTCTCAAGAAAGAATATTCCTACAAGAATGTGATGATGGTTCCAAAGCTAATGAAAATCGTAATTAGTAAAGGAGTCGGTGCTGCTGTTTCTGACAAAAAGCTTATTGATCATGCTATAGAAGAACTTACAATGATCTCCGGTCAAAAAGCAATTGCAACTATTTCTAAAAAGGATGTAGCATCCTTTAAACTTAGAAAAGGCATGCCTATTGGGGCAAAAGTTACTCTGAGATCTGAAAGAATGTATGAATTTTTAGACAGATTGATTACTTCAGCCTTGCCCAGAGTTCGTGATTTTCAAGGGATAAAATCATCTGGTTTTGACGGAAGAGGAAACTACAATCTCGGTGTCACAGAACAAATAATCTTTCCTGAAATAGATATTGATAAAGTAAATAAAATCTCAGGAATGGATATTTCATTCGTAACAAGTGCTAACACTGATAAGGAAGCTCAATCACTGCTTTCAGAACTTGGTCTACCGTTCAAGAAAAATACAAGCTTCAATACTAATCCTCAAGTTTCTGATGAAATAAATATAGAGAATGCTCCAGTTGTTGAAGAAGCTATTGCTTCAGAAGCGAATGAGGTTGTTGAATCAAAAGAGGATACTCCAGTTGTTGAAGAAGCTATTGCTTCAGAAGCGAATGAGGTTGTTGAATCAAAAGAGGATAACCAGATTGATGTCGATGAAGACGTTAATAATAAAAAAGAAAAAGAATAATTTATGGCTAAAGAATCAATGAAAGCACGTGAAATTAAAAGGGCTAAGCTCTGTGCTAGGTATGCTGAAAAAAGAAAGGCTTTGAAAAAAGCTGGTGATTATGAGGCTTTACAAAAGTTGCCTAAGAATTCATCCCCAGTTAGAGCACATAATAGATGTAAATTAACAGGAAGACCAAAAGGTTACATGAGACAGTTTGGGATTTCAAGAGTATTGTTCAGAGAAATGGCAAATAAAGGGTTGATACCTGGTGTCAGAAAAGCAAGTTGGTAAAATAAATATTATGAATACAGATCCAATAGCAGATTATTTAACAAGAATTAGAAATGCCAATAGTGCTGGTCATAAAGTTGTTGATATTCCTGCGTCGAATGTAAAAAAAGAATTAACTAAAATTTTATTTGATCAGGGATATATTCTAAGCTACAAGTTCGATGATTCTTCATCTCAAGGATCAATCAAAATAGCTTTGAAATATGGTAGCTACGACAAGATTCCAGTGATAAAAAAACTAGAAAGAGTTAGTAAGCCTGGTTTGAGAAAGTACACTAGTTCCGATACTATACCAAGAGTAATTAATGGTTTAGGAATCGCAGTAATCTCAACTTCAAAAGGACTAATGACAGGTAAGAAAGCTAAACAATCAAACCTCGGCGGTGAGATTTTATGTTATATCTATTAAAAAATTAATTATGTCAAGAATAGGTAATAATCCAATATCAATTCCCGAAGGAGTTTCTTTAGAAATTCTTCCTAATCTTTTGGTTGTTAAAGGAAAATTAGGTGAATTATCTCAAAAATACGATTCAGTGCATATTGATAAATCCGAAAATATTTTAACAATTAAAAGAACTAGTGAAGCAAAATCTCACAAAGCAAAACACGGTCTTTATCGTTCTTTGTTTTTTAATATGATTCAAGGAGTTAGTAAGGGATGGACCAAAGAGCTTGAACTTGTCGGTGTTGGATACAGAGCAAATGCACAAGGCCAAAAATTAGAACTTGCATTAGGTTTTTCTCATAATATTGTTTTTATGATTCCAAATGAAGTCAAAGTTGAAACGGTTTCTGAAAAAGGTAAAAATCCAATTATAAAATTATCTTCTTTTGATAAACAACTTGTAGGTTCAATCGCCTCGAAGATTAGAAGTTTTAGAAAGCCGGAACCCTACAAAGGAAAGGGAGTTAAATATGTTGGTGAACAAATTAGAAGAAAAGCAGGTAAGTCTGCATAATTTTTTGTTATGAGTAATATAAAGTTATATAAACGAAATAAAATTAAAAAAAGAATACGAAGGATTGTAGTCGGAAGTCCTAAACGTCCAAGGCTTTCTGTTTTTCGTAGCAATAAAGAAATTTACGCTCAACTGGTTGATGATATCTCTGGAAATACCCTAGTAAGTTCCTCTAGTCGAGATAAAGATATTAAGAAAGGTTCACTGAAGAGAACAGAAATTTCAAAACTTGTAGGAATCTCTTTGGGGAAAAGAGCTTTAAAAGCCGGTCTTGAAAAAATTGGATTTGATAGAGGAGGTTATCTTTATCACGGCAGAGTTAAATCTTTAGCAGAAGGAGCAAGGGAAGCAGGATTAAAATTTTAAGACATTATGAAAAGTAAAAATAAATTTGTTAAACCAGGAGGTCTTGAACTAAAGGATAGACTCGTTAGTATCCAAAGAGTTACTAAAGTAACTAAAGGAGGAAGAGCTTTTGGTTTTTCTGCAATTGTCGTTGTTGGAGATGAAAATGGTGTTGTAGGACATGGTTTGGGAAAGGCTAAAGAAGTAGCTACTGCTATAGCAAAAGCAGTTGAGGATGCTAAAAAGCACTTGGTGAGGATCCCACTGAACAAATCAACTGTTCCTCACGAGCAAAAAGGAAAGCATGGAGGTGCTCGCGTGTATATAAAACCTGCTTCGGAAGGTACTGGAGTTATTGCTGGAGGAGCTGTTAGAGCAGTACTTGAAACACTTGGTGTTCAGGACGTTCTTTCTAAATCACAAGGATCTTCCAACCCTCATAATGTTGTTAAAGCTACTTTTGATGCACTAATGAGATTAAGAAATGCAAACAAAGTAGCAGAAGAAAGAGGAATTACAATTGAAAAAGTTTTTAATGGATAATTGATTATGGGAATTATTAAGATAAAAAAAGTGAAAAGTGAAATTAGTAGGCCTAGTGATCAAAAAAAAACACTATTGGCACTTGGACTTAAAAAAATTGGACAAGTGGTAGAACACAATGATACTCCAAATATAATGGGTATGATTAAAAAAGTTGAACATCTTGTTGTTGTTGTTAAATAATTTGTTATGAAATTAAATAGTTTAAAACCAAATGAAGGTTCTGTAACTAATCCGAAAAAAAGATTAGGCAGAGGACAAGGCTCTGGAAAGGGAGGAACTGCTACAAGAGGACATAAAGGTGCTAAGTCAAGGTCAGGATATTCCAAAAAACTAGGTTTTGAGGGAGGGCAAATGCCTTTACAAAGAAGAGTACCCAAATTTGGCTTTAAAAACATAAACAGATTAGAATATCAACCAATAAACCTGGATAAATTACAGTTGTTATTTGATGAAAAAAAAATAAAGAAAATAGTCGATTTGAATTCATTTATTGAAAATGGTTTTGCAAAAAAAAATGATTTAGTTAAGATTTTAGGAAATGGAGAATTAACTGTTTCGTTAAAAATTAGTGCCCATAAATTCTCAAAATCTGCTAAGAAAGCAATTGAGAAAGCTGGTGGAGAAATCACATTATTATAGATATGAACAAATTTATAGATACTATTTATAACATTTGGAAAATTGAAGAGTTGAGAAACAGAATCTTCATTACACTTTTTTTTATTGCTATATACCGGCTTGGAGCTCAAGTTGTTTTACCAGGAATAGATTCAGTTCAATTGGGTGAACTTTCAAGTAGAACAGAAGGTGGTGGTCTCTTAGGTATTCTTAATGCTTTTACTGGTGGAGCTTTTGCCAATGCATCTATTTTTGCCCTTGGAATTATGCCTTACATCTCAGCCTCAATTGTAGTACAGCTAATGGGAATAGCTGTTCCATATTTACAAAAACTTCAAAAAGAGGGAGAAAGTGGTCGAAAAACTATTAATCAAATTACAAGGTGGTTAACAATCTTGATTTGTGTTGTTCAAGCACCTGCTTATTTGTATAGCTTAGGTGCCTTAGGTGTTCCTGAAAGTGCTTTTATAATGGGTAAAGGAGTTGGTTTCATTGTTCCCTCTGTTATTATTTTAGTTACAGGATGTGTTTTTGCGATGTGGCTTGGAGAAAAAATTACTGATAGAGGAATTGGAAATGGAATCTCTCTATTGATAACTGTCGGTATTATTGCTTCACTTCCACAGTCTTTTGCTCAGGAATTTACATCACGTGTATTTGAAAGTAACGGTGGTCTAATTCTGATTTTAATAGAGTTAGTTGTTTGGGTTATTGTAATTGGTTTATGTGTTTTATTGGTCTTGGCAGTTAGACAAATTCCTGTTCAATATGCCAGAAGAACAAGATCTGGTAGTTTAGATAGAAATCAGGCTGGAACAAGACAATATATTCCATTAAGACTTAACGCATCTGGTGTTATGCCAATTATATTTGCTCAGGCAATTATGTTTGCACCGGTTTATTTAGGTCAGTTATTAGGAGACTCTAATATTGGTCTTTGGATGCAAGCTTCATTTTCAGATATGTTTGGACTATGGTATAATATTTTGTTTGGGTTATTGATTGTTGGTTTTACTTTTTTTTATACAGCTATTACAGTTCCAACTAACAAAATGTCTGATGATTTAAAAAGAAGCGGAGGTTTTGTTCCAGGTATTCGACCTGGTTCTGAAACATCTGAATTTTTAGATAAAGTAATGTCATTGATTACATTTCCAGGTTCACTATTTCTAGCTGCACTTTCAGTTCTTCCTGCAATAGTTGTTCAAATTATGGATATGCAACAAGGGTGGGCTCTATTTTACGGAGGAACATCACTACTAATCATGGTTGGAGTAGCGATTGATACAATACAGCAAATAAATGCTTATTTGTTAAACAGACACTATGATGGTTTAATGAAAACTGGAAAAAACAGAAAATTAGCTTGATTATGGCAAAACAAGAAGCGATAGAACAAGATGGAACTATAATTGAGTCTCTCTCAAACGCAATGTTTAGAGTTGAATTGGAAAATGGACATGTAGTTACCGCCCATATTTCAGGAAAGATGAGAATGCATTATATTAAATTATTACCTGGTGACAAGGTCAAATTAGAGATGAGTCCATATGACTTAACAAAAGCTAGAATAACATACAGACATTAAAATTATGAAAGTTAAAGCATCAATAAAAAAAAGAAGCCCGGAGTGTAAAATTGTGAGAAGGAAGGGTAGATTATACGTAATTAACAAAAAGAATCCAAGATTCAAACAAAGACAAGGATAATTATTATGGCAAGAATATCTGGTATAGACATACCCAAACAAAAAAGAGGAGCTATTGCTCTTACCTACATTTATGGAATTGGTCAAAGTAGAGCTAAGATGATATTAGAGAAAGCAAATGTTTCCTTAGATAAAAAAGTGTCTGAATGGAATGATGAAGAGACTTCAAAAATTAGAGAAGTAGTTGGTAACTACACAATTGAAGGGGAATTACGTTCCGAAAACCAAATAAACATCAAAAGATTGATGGATATTGGTAGTTACAGAGGAATTAGACACAGGACAGGTCTCCCCCTTAGAGGTCAGAAAACTAAAAATAATTCAAGAACAAGAAAAGGCAAAAGAAAAACTGTTGCTAACAAGAAAAAAGTAACTAAATAAATCATATGGCTAAGGTAGTTTCAAAAAAAAGAAAAGTAGTAGTTGAAATGTATGGGGAAGTACACATCAACGCTTCGTTTAATAATATAATAATAACAATAACCAATAAAAAAGGTGAAGTAATTTCTTGGTCCTCTGCTGGAAAAATGGGATTTAGAGGATCTAAAAAAAACACTCCTTACGCAGCGCAATTAGCTGCTGAAGATGCAGTTAAAGTTGCAAATGAAGCAGGAATGAGAAAGGCTAAGGTTTATGTCAAAGGTCCTGGAAATGGAAGAGAATCAGCAATTAGAACAATTCATAATAATGGAATTGAAGTAACAGAAATTTTTGATGTTACACCTCAACCACATAATGGATGTAGACCACCTAAAAGAAGAAGAGTTTAATTAAAATAATTTTTGTCGAAGGATAGACCTTAATTCACAAAACAATAAAAAAAATAATATGGCAAGATACACTGGTCCGAAAACTAAAATAGCAAGAAAATTTGGTGAACCCATTTTTGGTGAGGATAAATCTTTTGAGAAAAAGAAATATCCCCCTGGACAGCATGGAAATAACAGAAGAAGGGGTAAAAAATCTGAATATGCAATTCAATTGATGGAAAAACAAAAGGCTAAATATACTTACGGAATTCTTGAGAGACAATTTAGAAATATTTTTGAAAAAGCCAACCGAAGTAAGGGTGTGACAGGCGAAGTTTTGCTTCAGCTTTGTGAATCCAGATTAGACAATTTAGTATATCGTTTTGGGATTGCATCAAGCAGAAGAGGAGCCCGACAACTTGTTAGTCACAGGCATATAACCGTTGATGGAAAAATATGTAATATACCCTCAAGAATAATAAAAGTTGGTGAAAAAATCGGGGTTAGAGAAAAGTCTAAATCGATCATTTATATTGAGAATTCTCTTTCTAACACTTCAAATAATTATGAGTGGATATCTTGGAACTCAGATCAATTACAGGGAACCTTTGTTAATGTTCCTGAAAGAGATCAAATACCTGAAAACATTAAAGAACAACTAATCGTCGAACTATATTCGAAATAAATAAAAAAACTATGGCAGTATTCAATTTTCAAAAACCTGATAAAGTAATAATGATAGACTCTTCCGAGTTTGAGGGAAAGTTTGAATTCCGTCCACTTGAGCCTGGCTACGGATTAACAATAGGAAACGCTTTAAGAAGAGTTTTGTTGTCTTCACTTGAAGGTTTCGCATTTACATCAGTTAGAATAGACAAAATAGATCATGAGTTTTCATCTCTTCCTGGTATTGTGGAAGATGTTACGGAGATCGTTTTGAATTTAAAACAAGTTTGTCTAAAAAGACAAATTGATTCTGTTGAAAACGAAACTGTAAATGTATCCATAACTGGACAAGAGCAAATAACAGCAGGTGACTTACAAAAATTTATTTCAAGTTATCAAGTTCTTAATCCTGATTTGGTAATTTGTAATTTAGAAAAAGGTGTAAGTTTCAATATTGAATTAACTATTGAAAAAGGTAGGGGTTATGTACCAGCTGAAGAAAATAAAAAATCAACTGCTCCTCTGGGAACCATATTTATGGATTCGATTTTCACTCCTATCAAGAATGTTAAGTATTCCATCGAGAATTTCAGGGTTGAACAAAAGACTGACTATGAAAAACTAGTTTTCGAAATTATTTCTGATGGATCAATTCACCCTAAAGATGCTCTGACTGAAGGAGCTAAGACTTTGATCCACCACTTTATGTTGTTTTCTGATGAAAGAATAACATTAGAAGCAGATGAGATTGCTCAGACTGAAACTTATGATGAGGAATCCTTACATATGAGACAATTGCTAAAAACAAGGCTAATTGATATGGATCTTTCAGTCCGAGCTTTAAATTGCCTTAAAGCTGCTGAAGTTGAAACCTTAGGTGATCTTGTTTCCTTTAACAAGAGTGATTTAATGAAGTTCAGAAACTTTGGAAAAAAATCACTTACTGAGCTAGAAGAGCTTGTTATCATTAAAGGGCTTAACTTCGGAATGGATCTTTCTAAATATAAGCTAGATAAAGATTAATATTAGTATATGAAACATGGAAAAAAAATAGCACGATTAGGTAGAAAAACTGCCCATAGAAAATATATGCTAGCCAATATGGCCTCATCTCTAATTGAACACAAGTGTATAAACACCACTGTAACTAAAGCAAAAGCCTTAAAAAGATTTGTTGAACCTTTGATTACAAAATCCAAAAATGATTCTACACACAACCGAAGAATTGTTTTTAGATATCTAAGAAATAAACTTGCTGTTTCCGAACTTTTCCGAAATATTTCTCAAAAAATTGGTGACCGACCTGGAGGTTATACTAGAATAATTAAGCTTGGCAACAGATTAGGTGATAATGCAAGTATGGCAATGATTGAACTAGTAGACTATAACTCTGTTTATAACACTAGTTCAGAATCAGGAAAAAGAAAAAGAAGAAGAAGAAAGAAAAGTTCTGACTCAGAAATTCCTGCTACTACTGAATCAAAGGATGCTATTGAGTCAAAAGAGGATTCTCCTGTTGTGGAAGAATCTGTACCGGATGCTATTGAGTCAAAAGAGGATTCTCCTGTTGTGGAAGAATCTGTACCGGATGCTGTTGAGTCAAAAGAGGATTCCCCTGTTGTGGAAGAATCTGTACCGGATGCTGTTGAGTCAAAAGAGGATACATTGGAGATTGATAAAGATGTTAATAAAACAGAAAAGTAACAAAAGCTCTCAAATTAATTATCCTTTCTATATTTTTCACTTATAATTTTTTAAAAAAAAATTATTTGAGTCTGTTTTATAAAATAATATTGTAAAAAAATAAACAATCAACAATTCTTAATAAAATTGAATTAAACAAACTGTATTTACTTATTTTATTTCCTTTTTTATAGTAATTTTAAGTTTTAGATGGTCGAAAATAAAATAAAAAATAAAGCTTTAATCTTATTACAAGATGGAACAATTTTTTTTGGTAAAGCTCTAGGTGTTGATGGTACAGCTTTTGGAGAACTTTGCTTCAACACTGGGATGACAGGCTATCAGGAAATTTTTACCGATCCATCATATTTTGGTCAACTCATGGTTACTACAAATGCTCACATCGGAAATTATGGTGTTAATGAAGATGAAGTAGAGTCTGAGAGCCCAAAAATAGCTGGATTAATTTGTAAAAATTTCAATGAAAAATTTTCAAGACCAAATGCAAATGGCTCTTTACAGGATTTTTTTAATAATCATAATTTAGTTGCAATTTCAGATGTTGATACTAGAGCTCTAGTTTCATACATAAGAGATAATGGTGCTATGAATGCTGTTATTACAACTCAAATCGACAACTTAACTAAGTTAAAAGACCAATTGTCTAAACAGCCAACTATGGAAGGGTTAGAACTTGCATCCAAAGTTTCAACTAAAAAACCATATTTTTTTGGTAACCCAGATTCAAAACTCAAAGTCTCTGCCCTGGACCTTGGAATAAAAAGAAATATTTTAAAAAATCTATCCAAAAGAGATGTTTACATAAAGGTTTTTCCGTTTAATTCTACTCTTACAGAAATGTCAGATTGGAATCCTGATGGATATTTTATTTCAAATGGACCTGGTGATCCTGAGCCTTTGGAATCTGCAATTCAGCTTGCAAAAGATATAATGCAAACCAAATCTCCACTCTTTGGCATTTGTTTGGGGCACCAAATAATTGCTCTTGCAATGGGTATTTCAACTTATAAAATGCACAATGGTCACAGGGGAATAAATCATCCTGTTATAAATTTAAAAACTGGAAAAGGAGAGATCTCATCACAAAACCATGGTTTTGCTATTAACCGAAAAGAAACCGAAGCCCACCCTGATATTGAAATTACTCACGTTCATTTGAATGATGATACAATTGCCGGGATTAGTATTAAAAATAATAATTGTTTTTCTGTTCAGTATCACCCAGAAGCAAGTCCCGGTCCACATGACTCAAACTATCTTTTTGATCAGTTTGTCCAAATGATAATTAATAAAAAGATAAAATGAGTAAAATCAGTAAAGTTTTTGCAAGGCAAATTTTTGATTCCAGAGGAAATCCAACTGTAGAAGTTGATGTATTAAGTGAAGACGGTTCTTTTGGAAGAGCAGCTGTTCCCTCGGGAGCATCCACTGGTGAACATGAGGCTGTCGAATTAAGAGATGGGGGTCAAAAATACATGGGTAAAGGTGTATCAAAAGCAGTTAAAAACATTAATGATATTATATCACAAGAATTAATTGGAAAATCAGTTTTTGACCAAGAATTAATCGATCAACTGATGATAGATTTGGATGGGACTTCTAATAAAGCAAAACTTGGTGCTAATGCTATTTTGGGAGTCTCACTAGCAGTAGCGAAAGCAGCTAGTGATCAAAAAAAAATTCCCTTACATAATTACTTGTCTGCAGGGTTGGGTGTAACCCTTCCTGTACCTATGATGAACATTATAAATGGGGGATCACACTCTGATGCTCCTATTGCATTTCAGGAATTTATGATTGTTCCAGTAAAAGCAGAATCATTCAATCATGCTATGCAAATTGGAACTGAAATTTTCCACAATTTAAAAAAAATATTAAACGACAGGGGACTCTCCACATCTGTTGGTGATGAGGGTGGATTTGCTCCAAATCTTGAGGGTACCGAAGATGCATTAAAAACAATTATTTCTGCCATTGCTCAATCTGGGTATAAGTCTGGTGAAGAAGTTATGATTGCTTTGGATTGTGCATCCTCTGAGTTTTATAAAGATGGTCTTTACGATTATTCAATATTCGAGGGTGCTAATGGAAAGAAATTAAACTCAAATGAACAAGCTGATTACTTATCTGAACTATCATCTAAATATCCAATTATTTCAATTGAGGATGGTATGGACGAAAATGATTGGGACGGCTGGAAGTATTTGACTAAAATCTGCGGAGATAGAGTTCAACTTGTTGGTGATGATCTATTTGTTACAAACTCAGAAAGATTGAATAGGGGAATTAAAGAAAAAATTGGAAACTCAATTCTAATAAAAGTCAACCAAATTGGAACTTTGACTGAAACTATTGATGCTGTAAAAATTGCTCAAAAAGCTGGTTTTACAACAGTAATGTCACATAGATCTGGCGAAACTGAAGATAGTACCATTGCAGATTTAGCAGTTGCATTATCAACTGGCCAAATTAAGACTGGTTCTGCCTCCAGAAGTGATAGAATGTCAAAATATAATCAATTACTAAGAATTGAAGAAGCACTAGGTAAAAAAGCACATTACCCAAAAAAAGATGCTTTTAATATTATATTTTAATTATACTTTTTTTCAGTAATTTTATAATAGAATAATATTTGATGTCTAAAAGAGTAGATCTTAAAATAAAAAATAAAAATTATAGTCTTGACCTTATTGAGGGTTCTGAAAATGAATTTGGTATTGATATTAGTAATTTAAGAAAGGACTCGAAATTAATAACTATCGATCCAGGTTACAAAAATACTGGTTCATGTAAAAGCGGAATTACCTTTTTAGATGGTGAAAAAGGGGTACTAAGGTATAGAGGTTATTCAATTGAAGAGCTTGCTCAAAAAGCTAGCTTTCTTGAGGTTGCTTTTTTACTTATTTACGGGGAATTACCAAATAAAGATCAATTGAATAAACTACTTAATGATATTCAAAATAACTCAATTATTGATGAAGATGTAAAGAGAATTCTTGAAACATTCCCTAAATCAGCTCATCCAATGGGGATTTTATCATCGTTAACAAGCGCGTTGATTGCGTTTAAGCCTGAAAAGAAAATCAGTCTTAATAATAAAGAAAATAGTGATGAGGATTATATGTACTCTAATATAGTTCAATTACTAGCTAAAATACCAATGCTAGTAGCATGGGTTCACAGAAGAAGGAGAGGATTACCACTAAATTATGGTAACTATAATTTGGGATACGTTGAAAATATCACAAAAATGATGTTTCAATTACCAAATCAAGATTACATTGAAAATAATGTAATTATTGATGCAATGAACAAGCTTTTAATTTTACATGCAGATCATGAGCAGAATTGCTCAACATCCACTGTTAGAATTGTTGGATCCTCCGAAGCAAGTCTTTTTGCCTCAGTATCAGCCGGTATTTCTGCATTGTGGGGAAGGTTACATGGTGGAGCTAATGAAGCAGTTTTACAAATGCTTGAGGCTATCAGAAGAGATGGTGGCGACACAAAAAAATTTATGTCCAAAGCCAAAGATAAATCAGATCCATTCAGATTAATGGGATTTGGTCACAGAGTGTATAAAAATTTTGACCCAAGGGCTAAAATAATTAAAGTGGCTGCAGATGAAGTATTAAATGATTTGGGAATTAAAGATCCGATTTTAGACATAGCGAAAAGTTTAGAACATGAAGCCTTAAACGACCAATACTTTATTGACAGAAAACTTTATCCAAATGTTGATTTTTATTCTGGAATAATTTATAAAGCATTGGATATTCCTACAGAAATGTTTACAGTAATGTTTGCATTGGGAAGGCTTCCTGGATGGGTAGCACACTGGAGGGAAATGCGAATGAATAAAGAACCCATAGGAAGACCAAGACAAGTCTATACTGGTAAAACTTCTAGGAGTTTTATTGAGATCAATATGCGTTAAAAAATTTTTTAATGAACTTCAATGTTATTGACGAAACATCTAATCTAAGGTCAGTAATAATTGGAATAGCTAAAAACTCAGGAAATGTCCCCAAAATCAAAGACTTTTATGACCCTCAATCGATCCAAAATTTCAAAAATAATAACTACCCTTCTGAAATAGATTTAGTTGATGAGCTCGATTCTTTTGTTAAAGTTTTAAGAAAAAATAATATAAAAGTTTACAGACCAAATAATATTAAAAATTGTAATCAAATTTTTGTTCGTGATGTTGGTTTTGTTATTGATAAAACTTTTTTTAAATCTAATATTTTACCCAAAAGAAAAATGGAGTATGACGGAATTAAAAAAATACTTAATGAATTCCAAGGTGAAATTGTTGAGATTCCTCACGATATTCATGTAGAGGGTGGAGATATTATTTCATTTTCCAATAATATTTTTATTGGATATTACAGTAAAAAAAATTATTCTAAACTTTATACTGCAAGAACTAATAAAAATGCCATTGAATTTTTCAAAAATTATTTCCCCCAAAAACAAATTAAAGAATTTCATTTAAATAAGTCTAATACAAATCCGAACAAAAATGCATTGCATCTCGATTGTTGTTTACAAATAGTCGGTGAAATGAATGCAATTATATGTCCCGATTTATTTACTGATAAAAATGATGTTATTTGGTTGAAATCGTTCTTTGGAGAAGAAAATATTCTGTTAATTAATGAAATTGAAATGTCATCAATGCACTGTAATGTACTCTCTCTAAATAAAAACACTGTAGTATCCCAACCATCATTTATAAGACTTAATAAATGGTTGGAAAAGATGAATTTTAACATTGAAAAAGTTGATTTTAATGAAGTGTCAAAGCAAGGTGGTTCATTTCGTTGTTGTTCTCTTCCAATTATTAGAAATTAAGATGGAAAAAAATGTAAACTCAATTTTAATGATTAGACCCTCAAGCTTTAGGAAGAATATTCAAACTTCT
>Ga0209036_1000306_pt1 | contig 20763 bp, 18 predicted proteins | sample MarorgKNORR_S2LV_3_FD_188222 | JGI IMG/M metagenome (GOLD analysis project Ga0209036, IMG submission 188222) | Marine microbial communities from the Southern Atlantic Ocean, analyzing organic carbon cycling - DCM_A/KNORR_S2/LV (SPAdes) (version 2) | ecosystem: Environmental > Aquatic > Marine >... | reverse complement strand
TATATAACAAGAAAAGTAGCTGATAAATTAAATTCATTATTTAAAAAAGACCGAAAAAAGTTTGAAGATAAATGGAATGATATTAAAGTAATTATTGAATATGGTATGTTAAGTGAAGATAAGTTTTTTGAAAAATCAGATAACTTTACATTATATCCATCCACTGACAATAATTTCTTTACTTATGATGAGTTGATGAAAAAAATTAAAAAACATCACACAGATAAAGAAGGAAAAACAATTATTTTATATACATCTAATATTGAAGAGCAAGATTCATATATAAAACAGGCCAATAAAAAAGGTTATACCGTTTTATTACTTGATTCTCCAATAGTTAGTCATTTAATTCAAAAATTAGAAACAACAAAAGAAAAAATATCTTTTGCAAGAGTTGATTCAGATGCAATTGAAAATCTAATTAAAAAGGATGAAGAAAATATATCAAAATTGAATGAAAAAGATGAAGAAAAATTAAAATTAGATATTGAAAAAGTTGTTCCAAAAGAAAAATATACAATTCAATTACAAGCTATGGATAGCGAAGCTTCGCCATTTATTATTACTCAACCAGAATTTATGAGAAGAATGAAAGACATGCAAAACTCTGGAGGAAATTCAATGTTTGGAAATATGCCTGAAATGTATAACCTTATTGTTAATACAAATAATAAATTAATTTCTGATATACTCAATACAAAAACTAAAAATAAAAAGGAAAGGCTTATAAAACAGTCTCTAGATCTTGCTAAATTATCTCAAAATCTATTAAAAGGGGAAGATTTAACCAAATTCATTAAAAGAAGTTTTGATCTTATTAAATAAGTTAATTTTGTAAGATGAAATTATATTATATTCTTTTTTTATTATTTATAATTGGATGTGTAGATGAATCACAAAAATCAACTATAAATCTTGATGTTAAAGGTCTTAAAAAAGGGACATTAGTTTTGAAAAAATTAAGTGACTCATCATTCGTAAAGTTAGATTCATTCATTGTTAATTCGGGTGATAAAATTAATTTTAGTGTATTATTGGATCAGCCTGAAATGTTATTCATTGATTTAAAACTAAATGAAGGTTCGGATATAAAAACATTGAATTTTTTTGCTGAAAAATCTAAAATGGATATAGTAACTAATCTGGAAAACTTTGGTTATGAACTTGTTGTAAAAGGATCTAAAAATGATTCTATATATAGAAATTATATTTCATTAAATAAAAAATTTAATGACCAGAAATTAGATTTATTTAAAAGATCTTTTGAAAAATCTAAATCAAATGATTTAGATAGTTTAAAAATTATTGAGGACTTAGTCGTAAATATCAATAAACGACAATTTCTCCATAATGCAAATTTTGCAGTTAGGAATTCTGAATTTGAATTATCACCTTACATAGCTCTAACAGATTTATATGAATCTAAAAAAATATTAGATACAGTATATAAATCTCTGAGTGCAAGAATTAAAAATTCTAAATACGCTAAACAATTAAAATCAATTATTGATTAGCCTGAATATTCAATAAAGTTTCTAGGAGTTTCATATAGTACTATAGAAAGATCACAATCCATTTGAATTGCTTTATTAAGTCTATCCCATATGAAGATAGCTAAATTTTCAGTAGAGGGTATTAAGTTTTTAAAGTATGGAATATCAAGGTTTAAATTCTTATGATCAAGTACATCCTCAACTTCTTCTTTAATAATTTTTTTAAGTACTGATAGGTCCATGACCATACCTGTTTCAATATCTATATCGCCAGTTACTTTTACAACAAGTTCGTAATTATGTCCATGATAATTTTCATATGAACATTTACCAAATACTTTTAAGTTTTTTTCTTTAGTCCAATTTTGATTAGCTAACTTATGAGCTGAATTGAAGTGAGCTTTTCTACAAACTGTTATTTTCATAATCTTCAAAATATTTAAAATAATTATTAATCATGATTTGCAACCAGACTGTAAAGTTACCTGGATTTTTTTCAATCTGAGCCTTTAAATCTGAAATTTTAATCCATTTATAATCTATTGCTTCATCAGGGTTTAAAATTGGTTGATTGTTACTAATCCCAAACAGAACATGATCATACTCATATTCAGATAGCCCATTATCAAATTCAGCTTGATATATAAATGAAAATACTTCATTTAAATTTGCCTTAATACCCATTTCTTCAACAAGTCTTTTTTTTGCGGACTCAACTAAGCTTAAATTTTCTAGAGGATGACTACAACAAGTATTTGTCCATAAATTACCAGAATGATATTTATTTGGTGCTCTCTTTTGTAATAAAATTTCAAAAGAGTCATTGAATATAAAAATTGAAAAAGCTCTATGTAATAAATTTTTCTTGTGAGCTAAAATTTTTTCTTCTAAACCTATTTGATTATTATTTTCATCAACTAAAATAACATAGTCATTCATTTATAAACAATTATGCTTCTCCTTTTGGCCCAAAACTAATTGGAAACACCTCTTTTTTAAAATTCTTAATTTCTCCAAAAGAAGATTCAAATTTATTTAAATTTTCATCAAGAGCTTTAATGAATTTTTTTACGTGTTCAGGTGTTAAAATTATTCTAGATCTAACTTTAGCCTTAGGTGTACCAGGCATGACGTTGATAAAATCTAAAACAAACTCAGTTGGAGAATGATTAACAATAACAAGATTAGAATAAGAACCTTGAGCTATACTTTCATCAAGCTCAATATTGATATTTTTGTTTGAAGGATTATTCTTCTTCATTGAATCGAATTCTTTTGCTTTCTAATAGATCTTCGTATTCATCAACATAACCTACAATTATATCATCATATTCGCGATTTCCAGTTCCTGCAGGAATCTTGTGTCCAACAATTACGTTTTCTTTAAGACCCTCAAGATTATCTACTCTACCATTAACAGCAGCTTCATTCAGTACTTTAGTTGTTTCTTGGAATGATGCAGCTGAAATAAATGATTTCGTTTGTAGAGAGGCTCTAGTTATTCCCTGTAAAATTGGAAAACCTGTAGCATTTATTGCATCACGAGCTACAACAAGTTCTTTATCTTCTCTTTTCAATAGTGAGTTCTCATCTCTTAATTCTCTAGCAGTAATAATTTGTCCCACTTTTAAATTTTCAGAATTACCGACAGATTCAATAACCTTTTTGCCAAATAAATTATCATTTTCAGTTATAAACTCGTTCTTATGAATAATTTGACCCTCTAAAAATATTGAATCTCCTGAATCTTGAATTTTAACTTTTTGCATCATTTGTCTAACTAAGACTTCAAAGTGCTTGTCATTAATTTTTACACCTTGCAATCTATAAACTTCTTGAACTTCGTTAACAAGATACTGCTGAACAGCAGAAGGACCTTTTATATTAAGTATATCATTTGGAGTAATTGAACCATCGGAAAGAGGCATACCAGCTTTTACAAAATCATTTTCTTGTACAAGAATTTGATTAGATAATTTAACAAGATATTTCTTAATCTCACCTGTTTTAGATTCTACAATAATTTCTCTATTTCCACGTTTAATTTTACCGAATGAAATGACTCCATCAATTTCACTAACGACAGCTGGATTTGATGGATTTCTAGCTTCAAAAAGTTCAGTAACTCTTGGAAGACCACCTGTAATATCTCCAGATTTTGCAGATTTTCTTGGTATTTTCACTAAAATTTTACCATTTTCAACTTTTTCTGCATCATCAACCATTATATGTGCTCCTACAGGTAAATTATAGGTTCTAATATTCTTTCCTTTATTATCGTTAATTAATAGTGTTGGGATCAACTTTTTATTTCTACTCTCTGAAATAACTTTTTCTTTAAAACCTGTTTGCTCATCTATTTCAACCTGATAAGTAATCCCTTGTTCTATATTTTCATATTGTACATTACCTCCAAATTCAGAAATTATCACTCCATTATATGGATCCCAAGAACAAACTACATCATCTTTTTTAATTTTTTTACCATTTTTAACTAAGATTGATGAACCGTAAGGAATAATATTTGAACTCAATACTACTCCAGATTTTTCATCAAGAACTTTAATTTCACAAGTTCTAGATATTACCAAATCAATAGCTTTACCGTCATTATCTTTAGTTTTAACAACCTTTAAGTCATCAATTTCAGTAACTCCATCAAATTTTGATATCAACTGATTTTCTTCAGAAATATTTCCTGCAATACCACCAACATGGAATGTTCTTAATGTAAGCTGAGTACCAGGTTCTCCAATTGATTGTGCTGCAACAACTCCTACAGCTTCTCCAATTTGAACCATTTTTCCAGTAGCGAGATTTCTTCCATAACACTTTACACATAAACCTCTTTTAGCTTCACATGTAAGTGGAGATCTAACATCAATTGAATCAATTGGTAATTTTTCAATCATTTCAACATCCATTTCAGTTATTTCTTGACCAGCGTTAATAAAGATCTCATTTGTTAATGGATTGTATACGTCATGTAATGACACTCTACCTAAAACTCTTTCACCAAGCGTTTCAACAACTTCTTCATTCTTTTTTAGAGCTTTCACAGAAACACCCCTTAAAGTATTGCAATCTTCAATGTTAATTATAACATCTTGTGCAACATCAACTAATCTTCTTGTTAAATATCCAGCATCAGCAGTTTTTAAAGCAGTATCGGCTAAACCTTTCCTTGCTCCGTGAGTTGAAATAAAGTATTCTAAAATTGATAAACCTTCTTTAAAATTAGATAGAATAGGGTTTTCAATAATTTCCCCACCACCTGCACTAGCTTTTTTAGGTTTAGCCATTAAACCTCTCATACCAGTTAACTGTCTAATTTGTTCTTTTGATCCTCTTGCACCTGAATCTAACATCATGTAAACTGAATTGAAACCTTGTTGGTCTTCTCTAATCCTTTTCATTGCTAATTCTGTCAAGGAAGCGTTTGAAGATGTCCAAACATCAATAACTTGATTATATCTCTCATTATTGGTAATTAAACCCATATTATAATTTGAAATTATAGAATCAACTTCTTTGTTTGCAGAATCAATCATTGTATGTTTTTCATTTGGAATGATTATATCTCCCAAACTAAAAGATAAGCCTCCTTTAAATGCAAAAGTGAATCCCATTTCTTTAATTTTATCAAGAAAATCTGCAGTTTCAGGTACACTTGTTAGTTTAAGAATTCTACCAATAATATCTCTTAAGGATTTCTTTGTAAGTACTTCATTGATGTAACCAGCTTTTTCAGGAACAACTTCATTAAATAAAACTCTTCCAACTGTTGTCTCAATGAGTTTCATTTCTAATTCATCATTATCGTTTAAATCATTTGCTCTAACCTTGATTGATGCATTTAAATCAGCTTTATTCTCATTAAAGGCAATTTTAACCTCTTCAAAAGAATAAAAAACTAATCCTTCACCTTTAACGATCATTTCTTTAGTAGACTTTTTTTCTTTTGTCATATAATATAATCCAAGAACCATATCTTGCGATGGAACAGTTATTGGAGATCCATTAGCAGGATTTAAAATATTATGGGATGCTAACATCAATAATTGTGACTCTAATATAGCCTCTGGTCCAAGTGGAAGATGAACTGCCATTTGATCACCGTCAAAGTCAGCGTTAAATGCAGTACAAACTAAAGGATGTACTTGAATTGCTTTACCCTCAATTAATATTGGTTGAAATGCTTGAATACCCAACCTGTGCAAGGTTGGAGCTCTATTTAATAAGACAGGGTGACCTTTAAGAACATTTTCTAAAATATCCCAAACTAAAGGTTCTCTCTTATCAATAATTTTTTTTGCAGACTTAACAGTCTTTACAATTCCTCTTTCAATTAATTTTTTTACAATAAAAGGCTTATAAAGTTCAGCTGCCATATCTTTAGGCAAACCACATTCATAAAGTTTTAAAGTTGGACCACCTACAATTACGGATCTAGCAGAGTAATCAACTCTTTTACCAAGAAGGTTTTGTCTAAATCTACCTTGTTTACCCTTTAAAGAATCTGAAAGTGATTTTAAAGGCCTATTTGCCTCAGTCTTTACAGCAGAAGATTTTCTAGTGTTATCGAATAAAGAGTCTACAGATTCTTGTAACATTCTTTTTTCATTTCTTAATATGACCTCAGGAGCTTTAATTTCAACTAATCTTTTAAGTCTGTTATTTCTAATTATAACTCTTCTGTATAGATCATTAAGATCTGAAGTTGCAAACCTACCTCCATCAAGGGGAACAAGTGGTCTTAGTTCTGGTGGAATGACTGGAATAGCCTTCAAAATCATCCATTCTGGCTTATTCTCTTTTGTAAGATTTGCTTCTCTTAAGGACTCAACAACTTGTAACCTTTTAAGAGCTTCTGTTTTTCTTTGTTTTGAAGTTTCATTATTTGCCTTGTGTCTCAGTTCATAAGAAAGCTCATCTAAATCAATTCTTGATAAAAGCTCTATCAAACATTCAGCACCCATTTTAGCAATAAATTTTTGAGGGTCATTATCATCTAAAAATTGATTTTCTGGTGGTAACTTTTCTAAAATATTTAAATATTCTTCCTCAGTTAAAAAATCCATTTTATTTAATGGATTACCCTCTTGATCTAAAGCTGCACCAGGCTGAACAACAACATATCTTTCATAATAAATTATCATATCCAACTTTTTCGTTGGAAGACCAAGCAGATAACCTATTTTGTTAGGCAATGATCTAAAATACCATATATGGGCAACTGGAACTACGAGATTAATATGTCCCACTCTATCTCTTCTAACTTTTTTTTCAGTTACTTCAACACCACATCTATCACAAACAATTCCCTTATATCTTATTCTTTTATATTTTCCACAGGCACATTCATAATCTTTGACAGGACCAAAAATTCTTTCACAAAATAAGCCATCTCTTTCAGGCTTATGAGTTCTATAATTAATAGTTTCAGGCTTAAGAACTTCACCTCTTGATGAGGCTAATATAGTTTCAGGGGAAGCTAATCCTATTGAAATTTTATTAAATTTTTTTGTTTTATTTAATTCCATATGTGATATATATTTATTCTTCTAATCTTATATCTAAGCCTAAACCTTTAAGTTCATGCATTAATACATTAAATGACTCGGGTAAACCTGAATCAGGCATTCTTTCTCCTTTAACAATAGCCTCATAGGCTTTAGCACGTCCTATTACATCATCAGATTTGATTGTTAAAATTTCTTGTAGAGTACTAGATGCACCATAAGCCTCTAGTGCCCAAACTTCCATTTCTCCAAATCTCTGGCCACCAAATTGAGCTTTACCTCCCAATGGTTGTTGTGTTATTAAAGAGTATGGTCCAATCGATCTTGAATGCATTTTATCTTCAACCATATGCCCAAGCTTAAGCATATAGATGACTCCAACAGTAGCAGGTTGATCAAATTTTTCACCTGTTCCACCGTCATATAAATAAGTATTACCATACCTAGGAACACCTGCTTCATCAGTTAAAGAGTTTATTTCATCAATTGTAGCTCCATCAAAAATTGGAGTGGAGAATTTTTTTCCTAGATTTAAACCAGCCCAACCTAAAACAGTTTCATAAATTTGGCCAATGTTCATTCTTGACGGAACACCAAGTGGATTCAATACGATATCTACTGGAGTTCCATCTTCTAGGAATGGCATATCTTCTTGCCTTACAATTCTAGCAACGATACCCTTGTTACCATGTCTACCAGCCATTTTATCTCCAACTTTTAACTTTCTTTTTTTAGCAACATATACCTTTGCTAACTTCATTATACCTGGTGGTAACTCATCACCAACAGAAATAGTAAACTTTTCTCTTCTCAACATTCCTTGTAGGTCGTTCTCCTTTATTTTATAATTATGAAGAAGAGTTGATACTAGATTATTTACTTTCTTGTCAACGCTCCAAATGGAATCCATTAAGTGTGTATAATCATCAATTTGATTCAAAAGTTTTAAAGAATACTTTTTTCCTTTTGGAATTAATTCTTCGCCAAGATCATTAAAAATACCTTGACAAGTTTTTCCGTTAATAATTGAATAGAGTTTTTCAATCATCTTACTTTTTAAATCTTGAAATAAAGTGTCGTAATCGCTTTCAAGTTTTTTAAGTTGATCTTTATCTTCAGCTCTTTTTCTCTTATCTTTTATAGTTCTTGTAAATAATTTTTTATCGATAACGATACCATTCAAAGATGGAGGAGCTTTCAAAGATGCATCTTTAACATCACCTGCCTTGTCTCCAAAAATAGCACGTAGTAACTTTTCTTCAGGCGTAGGATCAGATTCGCCCTTTGGAGTTATTTTTCCAATAAGGATATCTCCAGATTTAACTTCAGCCCCAATTCTAATCATTCCATTTTCATCAAGCTCACTAGTAGCTTCTTCACTAATATTAGGAATATCACTTGTTAATTCTTCCATACCTAGTTTAGTATCTCTGACATCTAAAGAATATTCATCAATATGCACTGATGTAAAATAATCATCTCTAACAACTTTTTCAGAAATAACTATGGCATCCTCAAAATTATAACCTTTCCAAGGCATAAATGCAACCTTAAGATTCCTTCCTAATGCTAACTCACCAGCTTTTGTGGCATAACCTTCACAAAGCACTTGTCCTTTAGAAACTTTATCTCCTTTCTTTACGATAGGAGTTAAATTTATACAGGTACCTTGATTTGTCTTTCTAAACTTAATTAAAGAGTAAGTTTTTTCATCAGATTCAAAACTTGTTAGCTTTTGATCTTTAGTCATATCATACTTGATTGTGATTTTTTGTGAATCAACATATGTTACTTTTCCATCCATATCAGCATTCAAAAGAACTCTAGAGTCTGAGGCAACTTGTTTTTCCAAACCAGTACCAACAATCGGTGACTCAGGTCTCATTAAAGGAACAGATTGTCGCATCATGTTAGATCCCATCAAAGCTCTGTTTGCATCATCGTGCTCCAAAAATGGAATTAAAGAGGCAGAAATCGATGCAATTTGATTTGGAGCAACATCGACATAATTTACATCTTTAGGTTCAACAACAGGATAATCTGCTTCAAGTCGTGCAATAACCTTTTTATCTAAAATCTTACCGTCTTTGTCTCTGTTAATATTTGCTTGAGTTATATATTTTCCCTCCTCTTCTTCTGCTGATAAATACTTGACATTTTTGAGGTCAATTTTACCTTTTTCAACTTCTCTGTAAGGAGTTTCAATAAAACCTAAGTTATTGACTTTAGCAAATACACTTAATGATGAAATTAATCCAATATTTGGACCTTCAGGTGTTTCAATTGGGCATAATCTACCATAATGTGTATAATGAACATCTCTAACTTCAAATCCAGCTCTTTCTCTTGATAAACCTCCTGGCCCTAATGCTGAAAGCCTTCTTTTATGAGTTAGTTCAGCTAATGGGTTTGTTTGATCCATAAATTGAGATAACTGGTTAGTTCCAAAGAATGTATTAATTACTGACGATAAAGTTTTAGCATTTATTAAGTCAATTGGTGTAAATACTTCGTTATCTCTAACATTCATTCTCTCTCTAATAGTTCTAGCCATTCTTGAAAGGCCAACCCCAAATTGACCTGAGAGTTGTTCCCCAACTGTTCGGACTCTTCTATTAGATAAGTGATCTATATCATCAATTTCAGATTTTGAATTTATTAATTCAATAAGAAATTTTATTATTGTAATTATATCTTGTTTCGTTAGAACTAGGTTCTCCATATCAATATCAAGACCTAATTTTTTATTCATTCTATATCTACCGACTTCACCTAGATTATATCTTTGTTCAGAGAAAAATAACTTATCTATTATTCCTCTGGCAGTTTCTTCATCTGGCGGTTCAGCATTTCTCAGTTGACGATATACATGTTCTATAGCTTCTTTTTCTGAATTAGTAGGGTCTTTTTGTAAAGTATTATGAATTATAGCGTACTCAGACTTATCATCAAATTCTTTATTAATTAATACAGATTTAGTATTTGATTCTAAAATTAATTCAATATTTTCCTTATCTATAATTGTATCTCTATCAAGTATTACTTCATTTCTTTCAATGGAAATAACCTCACCAGTATCCTCATCAACAAAATCTTCATACCAAGAATTTAAAACTCTTGCAGCAAGTTTTCTTCCGGAAATTTTCTTGAGAGCTGCCTTTGAAACTTTAACTTCTTCAGCTAAATCAAATATTTCTAAAATATCTTTATCTCTCTCATATCCAATAGTTCTTAATAGAGTTGTTACAGGCAACTTTTTCTTTCTATCGATGTAAGCATACATAACACCATTAATATCAGATGAAAACTCAATCCAAGAACCTTTGAATGGAATCACTCTTGCAGAGTATAGTTTAGTTCCATTAGCATGAAATGATTGTCCAAAAAAGACACCTGGAGATCTATGCAGTTGAGAAACTACTACCCTCTCGGCACCATTAATAATGAAAGTACCACTAAGTGTCATGTAAGGAATAACTCCAAGATATACATCTTGAACGATTGTTTCAAAATCTTCGTGTTCTGGATCTGTACAATACAGCTTAAGTCTTGCCTTTAATGGAACACTGTAGGTTAAACCTCTTTCAATACATTCCTGTGTTGAATATCTTGGAGGATCAACAAAGTAGTCCAAAAATTCTAGAACAAACTGATTTCTAGCATCAGAAATTGGAAAATTTTCCAAAAAGGTTTTGTACAAGCCTTCATCACTTCTTTCGTTGGACTTTGTTTCTAATTGAAAAAAGTCTTGGAATGATTTAACCTGAATATCCAGAAAATCCGGATAATTCGGGATATCAGCTGATGTGGCAAAATTTACTCTATTAGATAAACTCATAAAAATATTTTTAGTTAAAGAACGATTAAATTTTAAGCTTTAAAGCTTAAAAAAGTGAGATGTGAATTTATTTTAATTCAACCTCAGCACCTGCTTCTTCTAAAGAAGTTTTGAAGCCTTCAGCTTCATCCTTAGAAACATCTTCTTTAATGTTACTAGGTGCGTTATCTACAAGTTCTTTAGCCTCTTTAAGACCTAATCCTGTAAGTTCTTTAACTAATTTGACAACAGCTAATTTTGAACCACCTGCTGCTTTTAATACAACAGTAAATTCAGTTTTTTCGTCAGCTGCATCAGCTCCTGCTGCAGCTCCTGCTGCACCTGCTACAGCAACTGGTGCTGAAGCTGCTGGTTCTATACCGTATTCTTCTTTAAGAATATCAGCAAGCTCACTAACTTCTTTAACTGTTAAGTTTACTAATTTTTCTGCAAAATCTTTTAAATCTGCCATTTTATAAAATTTAAGTTATGTTATTAATTATCATCATTTTTTTCAGAAAGTGTTTTTAAAACACCACTGATTTTATTACCACTTGACTTTAAAGCGGATATTAAGTTTTTAGCTGGTGACTGAAGTAATGAAATTATTTCTCCAATTAATTCTTCTTTAGATTTAATGTCAACTAGTGAATCTAGCATATCATCACCTAAATAGATTGATTCTTCTACAAACGCACCTTTCAAGATTGGTTTTTCAGATTTTTTTCTAAAATTCTTAATAACCTTGGCTGGAGCATTACCAACTTCTGAATACATTAATGCCGTATTACCCTTTAATACCGACTTAAGTTCGCCGAAATCCTTTTCAACTTCCTCCATAGCTTTTACAAGCAATGTATTTTTAACTACTGATAGTTTTATATTAGATTTGAAACAAGCTCTTCTAAGTTTAGAAGTTAGATCAGCGTTCAATCCAGAACAATCAGTTAAATATATATTAGAACTATTATCAAGTTCGGACTTGATAGAGTTAATCATATTATTTTTTTCTTCTCTTGTCATTTTATATAATGTTTGTGTCCACTTTAATTCCTGGACTCATTGTACTAGACATTGAAATACTTTTTAGATAATTACCTTTTGATGATGAAGGTTTTATCTTAACAATGTGGTCAATTACTTCTTTTGCATTTTGGTAAATTTTATCAGAATCAAATGAGGCTTTTCCAATTGATACATGAACAATTCCATTTTTATCTACTTTAAAATCTATTTTACCTGCTTTAACTTCCTCAACAGCTTTACCAACATTCATAGTAACGGTACCTGTTTTTGGATTTGGCATTAACCCTCTTGGTCCTAAAACTTTTCCAAGAGGTCCCAATTTACCCATAACACTGGGCATAGTTATAATCACATCGACGTCGGTCCAACCATCTTTAATTTTTTTAATATAATCATCTAATCCTACCATATCTGCACCAGCTTTTTTAGCCTCATCTTCTTTGTCAGGTGTGACAATAGCTAAAACTTTTACATCTTTACCCGTTCCATTAGGAAGACTTACAACACCTCTTACATTTTGATCAGCTTTTTTTGGATCAACACTTAGATTTACAGCTATATCTATTGAAGAATCAAACTTCAATTTTGAAAAACTTTTAATTAAATCTGAAGCTTCTTTTAAACTATAAAGTTTATCCTTATCATATTTCTCAAGAGAACTCTTCCTATTCTTAGTTAATTTTGCCATAATAAATTATTAAAAGGGTGATTGACCTTTAACATTTAATCCCATGGATCTAGCTGTACCCGCAACCATTTTCATCGCAGATTCAACAGTAAATGCATTTAAATCTACCATCTTATCCTCAGCAATTTTTCTAATTTGATCCCATGAAACAGAAGCGACTTTAATCCTATTAGGTTCACCAGAGCCTTTTTTGACTTTAGCAGCTTCAAGTAATTGAGCTGCAGCAGGTGGTGTTTTTATAACAAACTCAAATGATTTATCTGCGAAAACAGATATAACAACAGGAACTACTTTTCCAGGTTTGTCTTGAGTTCTAGCATTAAATTGCTTACAAAACTCCATTATATTAACACCAGCAGCACCTAATGCAGGGCCTACAGGAGGAGAGGGATTAGCTGCTCCGCCCCTAATCTGCAATTTTAAAACTTTTTGTACTTCTTTTGCCATTAGTATAAATTTTATTTTTAAGAGTGGAAGCCACTTAAAAATGATTTACTCGTAACAATTATATTTTTTCAACCTGCATATATGATAATTCAAGTGGAGTTTTACGTCCAAATATTTTTACCATAACCTCTAATTTTCTTTTTTCCTCATTTACTTTTTCAATGTTTCCATTAAAACCGTTAAAGGGTCCATCAATAACTTTAATACTTTCACCAATAGTAAATGGAATTGCAACATTTTCACCTTCCATTGATAACTCATCAACCTTACCTAACATTCTGCTAACCTCATTATTTCTAAGAGGAATAGGCTCTCCACCTTTAGTTTCTCCTAAGAATCCTAAAATATTAGGAAAAGATCTTATGATATGAGGAATTTCACCAGTAAGGTTTGCTTTGATCATAATATATCCAGGAAAATAAACTTTTTCCTTGCTAACTTTCTTGCCATTTCTAATTTGAATAACCTTTTGTGTTGGAACAATTATGTCTTCTACAAAAGAATCAATTTTCAATCTTTTAATCTCTCCTTCAATATAAGTCTTGATCTTATTCTCCTGACCACTTATAGCTCTAATAACATACCACTTATTTTCTTTTACTTCAGTCATCACTTTAATAAATCAAAATATATTTCAAAAACTTCAGATAAAAATGTATCTGCTAACCAAATAATTAAGGCAAATATTACAGAAAAAACAAAAACTACAACAGTCATTTTCTGAAGTTCCATCAGAGGAGTCCATGTGACATGCCCTTTTAATTCTTCAAAAGAATCTTTTACGTAGTTAATTATTTCACCCATTACCTTTTTCTAGCACGGGTTGAGAGACTCGAACTCCCGACACCTGGTTTTGGAGACCAGTGCTCTACCAACTGAGCTAAACCCGTTTGTGTTGAGAATCTTATCAATCAAACCGAATAAAAATAAAGGTTAGTTTCTAACCTTTATTTTTATTAAAATTTAATCTAAAATTTCTGTTACCTGACCAGCACCTACTGTTCTACCACCCTCTCTAATCGCAAATCTTAATCCTACATTACATGCAATAGGCTGGATTAAATCAACAGTTATAGTTAGGTTATCACCAGGCATTACCATTTCAACTCCACTTGGAAGCTCGATATTTCCAGTAACATCAGTCGTTCTAACATAAAACTGAGGTCTATAATTATTGTGGAAAGGAGTGTGTCTACCACCCTCTTCTTTTTTCAATATATATACTTCAGCTTTAAATTTCTTGTGAGGTTTTACTGAACCAGGTTTACATATTACCATTCCTCTACCGATATCAGTTTTTTCAATACCTCTTAAAAGAATACCAACATTATCACCTGCCTCGCCTCTATCTAATATTTTTCTAAACATTTCAACACCAGTAACAGTAGATGCAAGCTTTTCAGCTCCCATACCAATTATGTCAACTGCGTCTCCTGTGTTCGCAACACCACTTTCAATTCTACCTGTTGCTACAGTTCCTCTACCTGTAATAGAGAAAACATCTTCGATTGGCATTAAGAAATCTTTATCAACTTCTCTTTTAGGAAGCTCAATCCAAGTATCAACAGAATCCATAAGCTTTGAAACTGTTTCAACCCATTTTTCTTCACCATTAAGTGCTCCTAATGCTGATCCAAGAATAACAGGCGTATTATCACCATCATATTTATAAAAAGTTAATAAATCTCTAACTTCCATTTCTACAAGTTCAAGTAGTTCTTCATCATCAACTTGATCTGCTTTATTTAAGAAAACCACAATTCTTGGAATACCAACTTGTCTTCCTAGAAGTATGTGTTCTCTTGTTTGAGGCATAGGGCCATCAGTTGCAGCTACAACCAATATAGCACCATCCATTTGAGCAGCACCAGTTACCATGTTTTTTACATAATCTGCGTGACCTGGACAATCTACGTGAGCATAATGTCTAGATGCAGTTTGATATTCAACGTGAGATGTGTTGATAGTTATTCCTCTTTCTTTTTCCTCAGGAGCGTTGTCAATTTGATCAAAGCTTTTAAGTTCTGAAAGACCTTTTCCAGCAAGCACTGTTGTGATAGCTGCAGTAAGGGTAGTTTTACCGTGATCTACATGTCCAATTGTACCAATGTTAAGATGGGGTTTTGAACGATCAAAAGTTTCCTTAGCCATAATTTTTGAATTTTTTGTTTATAAATGCGCGCAAATATAACGATTTTCTCATTAAAAATTCAAATTATTTTCATTTTTTAATGACAGGTAATCTTTAGTAGTAAAATTTTGTAATTAGTTAGCTCTTTTTTTAACTATAAATAGGCCAGAATTAATATCACTAATTAAGATGTTTTCACTATTAAAAAATGGATAAACGTTCCAGGCTCCATTGAAAGCTTCAATTTCTTGCCCTTTTTTACCAGTATGATCTCCTGGATCACTCCATCTTGGTAAACTTAAATTAAATGTATTATGATCGTGATCTTCAATGTGTGTGTCAAAAAAACCAATTTCAGTAAAGTTTTTTTGTTCAATATTAATAATATCAATTACTCTCATTCCTGATGTATAACTAGCTAAGTAAAATTTACTTCCAACTACATACCCATTGTGGTCAATAGCTTCATTATCAGATAAATAGTTGAAATGTAAAACAGGATTATCCAAATCTGAAACATCAATTACAATAGTTCTAGTTTTTACATTTTCTTTTAAAACCCATGGCCTAACAGATTGGTCCAATTCGTCTAATTCATCACCAAGAAGAGCATATCTATGGTCTTCTGTCAACCAAGACTGATGAGTGTATTCATCATCATAAAAAAATTGGCTAATTAATTCTGGATTATTTTTATCCGTAACATCAACAAAAACAACTTTTGTCTCATTACTTCCCATGTAAATTTCTTTACCATAATGATCACTGTCAGGTCCTTTATAATTAACTATCTGGGCATCATGGGAATATCCATATTCAGATAATTGAAGTTCAAGAACAGGAGCTAATGGATTACTAATGTTAAGAGCATGAATTCCCACAGGGTCATTACTACTTCCAGCACCAGCAGTGTAGGCATAACCAGAGTCGGTATTAATAGCAATATTGTGAGAATGCCCATAGCCACTGTAAACATAATCAGCTGTAAAGTTTTGCTTGGAGTCTAAACCTCTTAATTGCTTTAGATCAAATACTTGCATTCCATGACCTGCAGCTTCACTAACTATAAAAACATGATCATTATAAACTTTTAAGTCCCTCCAAGAACTAGGGACGGTAGCGGTAGGAATTTTACCTAAATAAAGTGGAGCGGTTGGTATACTTATATCAACAATTGCAGTACCATTATCAAGTCCCATTAATGCATACTCTTTTCCAGTTGACGAGTCTGTCCAACCCCAAGAATCATTACCTGAATCAGCATTCATTTCATCAAGTGATACATATCCCATTAAATCATATCCATCACACTCATACTCATATTCTTGACCATTTAAAGTGAACTTAGCGTGCCCATCAATACATTCAGCCAATGGACTTGTACTCGCGGCAGGTTCATATTTTTCATATTTACATGAAAAAATGAACAATATTGATAATAAATATATAATTCTCACAATTATTAAAATTACAAAAACCAAGCCAACATTGGCACAAGTTTATACATTCTACTAAAAGTAGTTATATAGTTTATAGATGATATGTTCTAAAGTGATTTAAGCTAAAGTAACGTTGATAGCGGCTTTCCCTTTTCTTCCTTCACCTTCCTCGAAATTTACTTTATCACCGTCTTTGATTGTTACTCCTTCTAAAGCTGTTGCATGAACAAATATATCCTCACCGCTTTCGTCGTTAGTAATAAAACCAAAACCTTTAGATACATTGAAAAATTTTACTGTTCCTGTCATTTTGAATTAATTTTCAGCAAATCTATACTTTAATTTGAATTATTTCTAATTTTTTTAAAAAAATAATAATTAAAAAGAAATATCTCGCTTTATAAAATTATAAAAAAGAACAATTTGAGCCAATGCCGAGAGTTGAACTCGGGACCTTTTCCTTACCAAGGAAACGCTCTACCCCTGAGCTACATCGGCTTGAAGTTGAGCGGGAGACCGGGTTCGAACCGGCGACATTCAGCTTGGAAGGCTGACGCTCTACCAACTGAGCTACTCCCGCTTTTGTTGGTGGTTGTGGGGAGAGCAGGATTCGAACCTGCGAAGGTAAAACCAACAGATTTACAGTCTGTCCTCGTTGGCCGCTTGAGTATCTCCCCAAAATCTGAGCCGATGGAGGGACTCGAACCCACGACCTGCTGATTACAAATCAGCTGCTCTAGCCAGCTGAGCTACATCGGCGATTTTAGCGATCGCAAATGTATTTAATTATTTTTTTTTAATCAATAATATTGGATTTTTATTTTAACCTAATTCTCTTGGATGACTTTTATTGTAGTCATTAACAATCTTTGGAAGTTTAATTTTTGTATAAATCTGAGTAGAAGAAAGTGAACTATGTCCTAATATTTCTTTAATAGTGTTTATGTCTGCACCATTATTTAACATGTGTGTTGCAAAAGTGTGTCTTAGTACATGGGGGCTTACTTTTACTTTGCTGGAAACTAGACGAAAGTATTTATTGATCAATCTGTAAACAGTTGATACACTTATTTTTTTTAATTTTTTTGTTTCAAATAAATACTTAGAATTATTATTATTACTTATGAAATTTTTTAAATTTTTTGAAAGTGATGGAAGTATGGGTATCAATCTTTCTTTGCTTCTTTTACCCAAAATTTTAATTAAACCTTCCTTAAGAAAAATATCTTGAATTTTTATGTTAATTAACTCTTCCCTTCTTAATCCAGTTGAGTAAAATATTTCAATTATTAGCTTATCACGATCACTTATTTTAGAATCATTAAAGTTTTCAAATACTTGCATTATTTCATCCTCTGAAAATGGAATAACAATTTTTGAAGAACTTTTTAAATTCTTGTGTCCTTTTAGTGGAGATGATTCAATTATATCAATATTTACTAAAAAATTAAAATATGATTTTAATGATGCTATTTTTCTATTAATTGACGTTTTTGAATACCTCTTTTCAGACAGAGAAACTATCCATTGTCTAATGAATGAATAATTAATTTCATTCGATATTTTACAATCATTTTGAGCTAAAAATTTTTCAAAAACTTTAACGTCCCGTAAATATGCAGAGACAGTATGTTCAGAAAAGTTTTTTTCGTAATTAAGATAATCCTCATACTTATCAAATAACATGATATGGTTATTTAATGCTAAAGTAATGAATATATAAGATTAGAGATTTGCTTCTTTATCTCTTAATTTTTGAATGTAAGAAGCTTTAATAATTTTATCTCTATTCTTTACAGATGGTTTAGTGAAAGCTTGTCTTTCACGAATAGATTTAAGTTTTCCAGTTTTATCAAACTTTCTTTTGAACCTTTTTATGGCTTTATCAATACTTTCTCCTTCTTTTACTGGTATAATTAACATAATTATTATTTAAGCGAGGCAAATATAATATTTAAATACAAAAAAGAATTTATTTTGATAAAATTTTTCTAGAAATAACAAGTTTTTGGATTTCGCTTGTACCTTCTCCAATAGTACAAAGCTTAGAATCACGATAAAACTTTTCAACTGGAAAATCTTTTATATATCCATATCCTCCAAAAATTTGAACTGCTTCACTTGATACCTTAACACATACCTCAGATGAATAAAGTTTACACATTGCACTAATTTCAGTTACTGGTTCATTATTATTAATAATATGACATGCCTTGTGAATTAATAATTCAGATGCTTCAATTTCAGTTGCTATTTCAGCTAATTTAAATGAGATTGCTTGAAATGAACTTATTGGTTTGCCAAATTGAATTCTTTCATTAGAATATTTAAGAGCTGCTTCATATGCTCCTTTGGCAATACCTAATGATAATGCAGCGATTGAAATTCTTCCACCATCCAATATTTTCATGGATTGTTTAAATCCATCACCAACGTTTCCAATACGATTTGAATCATCTACTATACATTCATCAAAGATCATTTCAGCAGTTTCAGAGGCACGCATGCCTAATTTATTTTCTTTTTTTCCAGCTGAAAGACCTCTCATTCCTTTTTCAACAATAAAGGCAGTTGCATTATTCTTTTCTCCAACTAGCCCAGTTCTAAAAATTACAATAGCAACATCCCCAGATTTTCCGTGAGTAATAAAATTTTTAGTTCCGTTAAGAATCCATTTATTACCCTTTTTTACAGCTGTAGAAGCCATTTTACTAGCATCTGAACCAGTGTTAGGCTCAGTTAAACCCCATGCGCCAACAAGTTTTCCAGAGGCAAGACCAGGTAGCCACTTTTTGATTTGATCTTCATTTCCAAATTTCAGTAAATGGTTTGTACAAAGAGAATTGTGAGCAGCAAGAGATAAACCAATTGATGGGTCTATTTTTGATACTTCTTCAATTACCGCAACATATTCATGGTAACCAAGTCCTGATCCACCATATTCTTCTGGAACTAACATTCCCATAAAACCATATTCGCCTGATTTTACTAAAACTTCCTTTGGAAAATGTTGATTTTCATCCCAATCTAATACATATGGTTTAATATATTGAAGGGCAAAATCTCTAGCACTTTCTCTAATAATTTTTAACGATTGTCCACTTCCAAAAATGTTTTCTATTTCACTTTTAATCTTCATTACTTAATTATTTATTTTTTTATTACTTCTAAATATTTTGTTAATTGTTGTTTAACAACTGGGAATAATATATATAAACCAACCATGTTAGGAAATACCATTGCAAAAATCATTGCATCAGAAAATGCCCATATTGAATTCATGCTAGCTGCTGATCCTATTATTATAAATGAAAGGAATAGCAATTTATATGTTAAATCAGATTTTTCTCCTCTTCCAAATAAATATTTCCATGACTGAAGACCATAATATGACCATGAAATCATTGTTGAAACAGCAAATAAAACTACCGCTACAGTTAAAAATATATCAGAGTAAGGAATATATTCAGCAAAAGCTTTTGATGTAATTCCTGCACCTTCATACATTATACCATCAATCATTACTCCCCCATCTTGTCCACCATAAGTGAAAACTCCAGTTGAGTTAAATGTAATTATTACAAGAGCCGTCAATGTACATATTACGACCGTATCAATGAAAGGTTCCAGCAATGCAACTAAACCTTCAGAGGCAGCATACTTGGTTTTAACTGCTGAATGAGCAATTGAAGCTGAACCAACTCCTGCTTCATTAGAAAATGCAGCTCTTTTAAATCCAATCATCAACACTCCAATAAATCCACCTACCCCAATCGCTGTTGGATTGAATGCCTCTCTGACAATTAAAGCAATTGCGTCGTCAAGAAAACTAAAATTAATTAATAATATGTATAAACATGCAACAATATATAAAACAGCCATAAAGGGTACAATTTTTTCAGTAACGGATGCAATTCTTTTGATACCTCCAATAATAATTATACCAACCACTATTGCTAAAACTATGCCAATCACAGCTCCTGAAAAAGTAGATTCAAAGCCTAATAAATCTTTTAAAACTATAGCAGCTTGATTAGCTTGTGCTGCATTACCTCCTCCAAAAGAACCACCAATACAGAAAATTGCAAAGAAAATAGCTGATATCTTTCCAAGTGTTGCAAAACCTTTTTCTTTAAGTCCTTTACTTAAATAGTACATTGGACCACCATATACTACACCATTTTCATCGACATCACGATA
>Ga0209036_1000304_pt1 | contig 20905 bp, 23 predicted proteins | sample MarorgKNORR_S2LV_3_FD_188222 | JGI IMG/M metagenome (GOLD analysis project Ga0209036, IMG submission 188222) | Marine microbial communities from the Southern Atlantic Ocean, analyzing organic carbon cycling - DCM_A/KNORR_S2/LV (SPAdes) (version 2) | ecosystem: Environmental > Aquatic > Marine >... | reverse complement strand
ATGGCAGAAAATATTGAAAAGATGGAAAACCTAGGTATTTATGAAGTTGCGCCTGAAGATTTTTCACTGATTGATTATTCGTCGTCATCAAAAATTGAAGCTCAACATATCATAAGAAAAGGATTAGATTTAATGATTTCAGAAGTAGGTTAATAAAGAAATATGAACTTAAGACAAACAATAGATAGTTTAAAAAAGCCATTCAATAAAGGCGAAAAGTGGGAAAGATATGCCCCTGCTTTCAACGCACTTGATACCTTTTTGTATGTTCCGAATCATACCACAAAGTATGGATCGCACATAAGAGATTCAGTGGATTTGAAAAGAACAATGATAACTGTAATAATAGCGTTGATTCCAGCTTTATTATATGGAATTTATAATACAGGTTTTCAGTATTATGTTCAAACGGATCTTCAATACACAGTGTTTGATGTTATAATTCACGGTTCTTTAAAAATTATCCCAATGATAGCTGTTTCATACATTGTTGGACTTGCAATTGAATTTGCTTTTGCAGTTTTTAGAGGTCACGAAGTTAACGAAGGTTATCTAGTAACTGGATTACTAATACCTATGATCATGCCTATTGATATTCCACTTTGGATGGTTGGTTTTTCTGTAGCTTTTGCAGTTATTATTGGAAAAGAAGCCTTTGGTGGTACTGGAATGAATATCCTAAACCCTGCTTTGACAGCGAGAGCATTTGCTTTTTTTGCTTATCCAACATACATGTCTGGAAATCAGGTTTGGGTTTCTGAGGCTTCAAATGTGGATGGAGTTTCTGGTGAAACCATTCTAGGAATGTTAGCGGCTGGAAACAGCAACCTTCCATATGAATCAAGTCAAATGTTTATGGGTTCAGTTCCTGGTTCAATTGCAGAAACTTCAACATTAATGGTTCTTATAGGAGCAGCTATTCTAATTTACACAGGTGTTGGTAGTTGGAGAATAATGCTAGGAAGTATAGTTGGAGCTGCATTAACTGGAATTTTATTTAATCTTTGGGGTGCAAATGAGTTAATGAGTTTCGAATGGTTTAACCATTTGTTGGTAGGAGGTTTTGCATTTGGAATAGTTTTCATGGCAACAGATCCTGTTTCAGCCGCCCAGACTATTAAAGGTAAATGGATATATGGTCTTTTGATTGGACTATTTTGTATTTTAATTAGGGTTTTTAATCCTGCTTACCCAGAGGGTGTTATGCTTGCTATTCTACTTATGAATGTTTTTGCTCCCACTATTGACCATTATGTTATTGAGTCAAATATTAAAATGAGAAAAAAAAGACAATCTAAATTAATTTCAAAATTGGCTTGATTATGGATAGAGATTCAAACTTTTATACTTTCCTTTTCGCAACTGTTATGGTCTTGGCTGTCGCATCTGTTCTTGCATTTACGTCTCAGTCTTTAAAAGATCTACAGAGGGAAAATGTCAGAAAAGAAAAAATGCAAAATATACTTTCAACTGTTGGTATAAATGTTAGTAGAGAAGAATCTGAGGAACTCTACAGAAAATATATTGTTGAGGAATTAGCACTTAAAATTGATGGATCAGTAAATGAAAGTATTAACCCTTTTTCTGATATTGAATTGGCTAAAGAAATTAAAAAAGATTACAGCAAGCAACATTTTCCTTTATATGTAGCAGAAATTGAGAATGAAAAATATTACATTATTGAGCTTAGGGGGGTAGGGTTATGGGACGCAATATGGGGTTACATGTCATTAAAGAATGACCTAAATACAATCAAAGGTGTTTCATTTGATCACAAAGGAGAAACTGCTGGTCTAGGTGCTGAAATAACCAAGGATTGGTTTAAGGACAGTTTTGTAGATGAAAAAGTTTTTGATCTCGATGGAAATCTTGCAGGAATTACTGTCTTAAAGGGTAATAATGATCCCGACAACAATGATAAGAACGACCATGAAGTTGACGCAATTTCTGGCTCAACAATTACTGGAGATGGTGTAACCGATATGATAAAAGAAAGGTTAAACAACTATCTTGCATATTTTGACAATTTAAGCGTAAACAATAACTTGAATAAAAATGAAAAAATTTAATAAAAATCCCTTACTTCTTTTTATTTCAAGTATCAAAGGCCCCATTTTGTCAAAAAAGGATAGAAAACTTTTAAAAGATCCTCTCGATGATAATAACCCTATTACAGTTCAAGTACTTGGTATTTGCTCAGCATTGGCAATTACCGTTCAGTTAAAACCGGCAGTTGTTATGACTATTTCAGTAATTTTTGTCATGGCTTGTAGTAATGTCATTATTTCTGTTTTGAGGAATTTAATTCCAAACAGAATAAGAATTATTGTTTTTTTAGTTGTAATATCATCGCTGGTTGCTTTAGTTGATCAATTTTTAAAAGCATATGCTTACGATGTTAGTAAAGAACTTTCAATTTTTATTGGTTTAATAGTTACTAACTGTATAGTTATGGGAAGATTAGAGGCTTTTGCTCTTGGAAATGGGGTTTGGAAATCTTTTTTAGATGGAGTTGGCAATGCATTTGGATATGGAATTATTTTGATAGCTGTTGCTTTTTTTAGAGAATTACTTGGTTCAGGAAATTTATGGGGAATACAAGTTATTCCTGACTTTGTTTATGATTTCGGCTATGAAAATAATGGTTTAATGCTACTTTCTCCAATGGCATTAATAACAGTTGGAATTATCATTTGGATTCAAAGATCAAGAAATAGGACATTAATTGAAGATAACTAGATATTATGTGGGAACAATACGCTAATCTGTTTGTAAAAAGTATCTTCATTGAAAATATGGTTTTTGCTTACTTTCTTGGTATGTGCTCATATTTAGCTATTTCAAAAACATTGAAAAATGGAGTTGGAATGGGCCTAGCAGTCATATTTGTATTAACAATTACGGTCCCTTTGAATTATTTGATTTATGAATACTTATTAGTTGATGGTGCTCTTAAATGGGCTGGTCCAGAGTTTGCTGAATTAGATTTAAGCTTTCTAAGTTTGATTATGTTTATCGCTGTAATCGCTTCTATGGTGCAACTTGTTGAAATGATAGTTGAAAAATTTTCACCATCTCTTTATGGATCCCTGGGGATTTTTCTCCCATTAATAGCAGTTAATTGTGCCATTTTAGGAGGATCTCTTTTTATGCAAATAAAAGATTTTTCTGGGATTTCAGAAGCAGCAGTTTACGGCTTTGGTTCTGGTGTAGGATGGTTTTTAGCTATTGTCGCAATTGCAGCAATAAGAGAAAAAATGGCCTATTCTAATGTTCCAGCTCCTCTACGAGGCTTGGGCATCACATTTATCATTACTGGTCTTATGGCTCTTGGTTTTATGAGCTTTATGGGAATTAAATTATAAGTTATATGACATCAATTACAACCTATATTATTATTAGCACAATAATTTTTCTAATGATTATTTTTGTTTTGGTCGCTATGCTACTTGGCGTTAAAGCGAAATTACTTCCTTCTGGACCTGTTACTCTTATGGTTAATGGAGAGAACGAGGTCGAGGTATCATCTGGGAGCACTTTACTTTCTACTCTTGGAAATAATAAGATTTTCCTTCCATCGGCTTGTGGTGGGGGTGGTACATGTGTACAGTGCAAGTGTGTTGTAAAAGAAGGTGGAGGTGAAATTTTACCAACCGAAGTACCTCACTTTAGTAGAAAAGAGATAGCTGAAGGCTGGAGGTTAGGTTGTCAAGTAAAAGTAAAGGAAAATATGGTTATTGAAGTTCCTGAAGAAGTTTTTGGAATAAAAAAATGGGAGGCTACTGTTGTTAGAAATTGGAATGTTGCGTCTTTTATCAAAGAGTTTGTTGTTGAAATTCCAAATGACATGGGCTACAAAGCAGGAGGATATATACAAATTGAAATCCCTGAATGTGAAGTGGATTTTAAGAATATTGATATAAGTGCACATCCTGATGAACATCCTGATGATGTCAATAAGTTTAAGTTAGAATGGGATAAGTTTAAGCTTTGGGATTTAAAAATGAAAAATCCAGAACTTGTTGAAAGAGCCTATTCAATGGCCTCATTTCCAGCTGAAGGAAAAGAAATAATGTTAAATGTTAGAATTGCCACACCCCCATGGGATAGAAACTCAAATGGGTGGATGGATGTTAATCCAGGCATTGCTTCCTCTTACATTTTTTCAAAGAAAGCAGGAGAAAAGGTAACTATTTCTGGACCATACGGGGAATTTTTTATAAATCATTCAGAAGCAGAAATGTTATATGTTGGTGGTGGTGCAGGAATGGCTCCAATGAGATCTCATTTATATCATTTATTTAGAACTCTTAAAACAGGAAGAAAAGTTAATTTTTGGTATGGAGGTAGATCCAGAAGAGAATTATTCTATGTTGACCACTTTAAAGCTTTGGAAAAAGATTTTCCAAATTTCAAATTTTATTTAGCTCTTTCTGAACCCAGTGATGAAGACAACTGGAAGGTTAAAGATGGTTTAGATGGAGACGGAGATGGTTTTGTTGGTTTTGTTCATCAAACACTGATTGATAACTATCTAATCCATCACGATGCACCTGAGGATATTGAAGTTTATTTTTGTGGACCCCCTCTCATGAATCAGGCCATAGAAAAAATGGCTGATGATTTTGGTGTTCCACCCGAAAATGTAAGATTCGATGACTTTGGGGGATGATATTCTTCCAAAACCTTTAACTAAAAAAGAACTACACCAGCTTGCAATGAACATTGTTGGTGAGGAACTAAAAAAGTCTGGTTTTGAATTTTTATCAGTCAATAGTAAATTACAAAAAGATCCTCAGTTTGTTTGTTTAAAAAAAAAGAAATTATATTTTGTGATTGTAAGGGCAATTGAATATCCAAATGAGCCAAACATAATTGAAAAAACAATAATCGAAAAACTGAAGACCCATGCTAAAAACTTTAAAGCAACATTGTTTTCTGCTGGTGTAGGGTTAGCAAATGCAGAGAATTATGAATTACCAATTTTTAAAAATTCAAATTATGCAATTAATTTTAAGGGGCTCAAAAAAATTAATTAGCCTACTATTTTTTTTGTTATTATTAGGTTGTCTATCTAATGAAAAGAGACAATACACCTTAACTGGTTTTGCGCTTGGTACCCCTTTTAAAATAATTTACTTTTCTAGTTCTGAAAATCAAAGTATAGAAAAGTCAATGGATTCAATTTTCAATGAAATTAACCAGTCCATGTCTACATATATTCCTTCGTCTGATATTTCTAAAATTAACGATGGTAATACATCAATTATTGTTGATGATCACTTTGTTAAAGTTTTTAAAAAATCTAAAGAAATATGGAAAATTTCTGAGGGATTTTTTGATCCCACAGCTGGTATAATTACAAAGGCAAATGGCCTGGGTCCAAAAGACAATTCAATATCAAATAATGATATCCAGAGTCTTTTAAATCTAACAGGTTTTAAGAAAGTACAAATTAAAAATAGACGGATTATTAAAGAAAATAAAAATATTTTTTTGGATTTCAATGCCATAGCTAAGGGCTATTGTGTAGACGTAATTGGTCAATTTTTTAAAAATAAAAAAATTAATAATTTTCTTATTGAGATAGGAGGCGAAATGGTTGCAAAGGGTAAAAACTTAACATCTAACAGTCCATGGAAAGTCGCTATAATTGATCCCATAAATCCAGATTCAAAAGATTTTTTTAAAAAAATTTTACTTGTTGATAGGGCTATGGCTTCGTCAGGAAATTATAGAAAGTATAAAATTGATGAAAAATCTGGAAATAAAATTGTTCACACTGTTAATCCAAAAAATGGGCAATCAATTGAAACAAATGTCGCTGGAGTGACAGTCTTAGCAGAGGACTGTATGAGCGCAGATGCATTGGCTACAGCATTTATGGTGATGCCTATAAAAAAATCTTTAGAAATTATTTCAAAGAATAAAGAAATCGATGCACTGATTATTTATTTTGATAAAAATAGAAAACTACAAACTTTTTCAAGTGCTGGTTTTGATATGGTTAGCTCAAATTAATTTTTTACAAACCGGAATGATCTCATTTTCATTTAAACCATATTTTTTTATTTCTTTTTTATTGAACTTTTTAGCATAAATATTTTTTTCAACCTTAAAACCTACAGATTCTAGTCTTTTGAAATAGTCACACCCATATAATCTTACATGGTCATATTGACCAAATTTTTCACTTCTTTCTTTTTCACTTGTAATCATAGGATCTTCAAAAGTTTTTAAACTTGAAGTGTCTATCGGAACTTGCAAAATAGCGGTACCATTTGGTTTTAATACTCTGAAAATTTCCATCATTGCTAATCTATCATCATCAATATGCTCTAAAACATGATTGCATAAAATCAAATCGAAGAAATTATTTTTAAATGGCATTTTACAAATATCTCCTTTTATATCAGCAATGGGAGAATCAAGATCAAATGTTGTGTAATTGATTTTTTTTGATTTTTTAAAAATTTTGTAAAAAGATTGTTCCGGAGCTATGTGTAACATTTTTATTTGTTGACTCAGAAATTTGGTTTCATTTTTTAGGTAAAGCCACAACAACCTGTGTCTTTCCAAGGACAACGTTCCTGGACTAAGAGCATTTTGCCTAATTTTATTATATCCGTAAGGCAGAAACATTCTGTAAGATTTGTTATTAATCGGATCTTTAAACTTTGACCCTCTTAAAATAATATCTAATAATGGAAGAAAGAATAGGCTTAATGATATTAAAATATCGCGCGGAAAATTCTTAAGAAATATTTTTACTAACCAATTCAACTATTAAATTTTGTAAGGGTTTTCTTCGTCAGATTTTATTCCGAGGGAATCATAGATATAATCAAATGTTGAAAGCAAATTTGGTTTACCATTGATAATAGCAACGTTATGCTCAAAATGAACACTTGGTAAACCATCCTTAGTTAAAATTGTCCAACCATCGCTCAATTGATTTATCATATATGTTCCAAGATTTATCATGGGCTCAATCGCTACCACCATACCATTTTGAAACTTTTTTCCAGTTCCTCGTTTTCCGTAGTTGGGCATCTCTGGTTTTTCATGCATTTTTTTTCCTATTCCGTGTCCAACAAGTTCACGAACAACACCATACCCAAATGATTCGTTGTGTTGTTGAACAGCAAAACCAACATCTCCAACTCTGTTTCCTAATTTGAACTCTTTAATTCCGAGGTATAAAGACTCTTTAGCTACTTTCAGAAGTTTTTTTGTTTCAGAATTTACATTTCCAACTTCAAAAGTATATGCATGATCTCCATAATAGCCATTTTTTAAAACACCACAATCAATTGAAAGTATTTCACCATCTTTAATTTCATCTTTATTTGGAATTCCATGAACAACTTGGGAATTTGGACTTACACAAAGTGTGTTAGGAAAATCATAGAGCCCTAGAAAGCCGGGTAAGGCATTATGATCTCTGATAAATTCCTCAGCCAATGAGTCGAGATGAAGAGTGTTGATGCCTGGCTTAATTTCTTTTGCAAGCATTCCAAGAGTTTTTGAAACCAAAAGTGCACTATCTTTTATTAATTCAATTTCTTCATTTGTTTTAATAAGACTCATATTTTAAAAATCGGCATAGATATTTTTATAATCTTGACCACTTACAATTTTATAAATGTCTTTCTCAAGTGTTTCTACAGGGAATTCTACAATTCTATTTATTTCAATTCCATTTTTTTTGAAAATAAAAGTAGGAATGTTATATATTTCTAATCCTTTTTCATACTTATTTGGTGTTGTTTTTTCTTCACTCATTGCTATCAATTCTATTTTTTTATTATCAAAATTAGTTTGGTCAATAATTTTAAAAAAAGCAGGTAAATCTTTTTGACTTTCTTCGCACCAAGTACCCATGAAAATTGTTATTTCATAGTCATTAATTAATTGAGATATTAGACTTGTTGTTTCGTTGTCAATTAAATAATTTTGATAACTTTTTTCAAACCAGATTGAATATGGAAACTCTTCTATGTCTTGTCTTGTTAAAGTCCCTATGATGTGATCATATTCCTCACTTTTTTCAATTAATTCGTTAAAGTCCACATTTTTTTTAGTATTGGTGTTTTTACATCCAATAAAGAATATAAAAATTAATAAGGTAAAAGAAGTTCTCATTTAATTAAGGATTTTTGGGTCATTAGTTTTGGTTTGTCAATTAACATCAAGTCAAGTATAGTTGGAGCAATATCGCCCAAAATTCCATTTTCAACAGATTTTACATCGTCATCGACTACAATTATGGGAACAAGATTTTTTGTATGAGCTGTGTTAGGTGTTCCGTCTTGATTCTTCATTACATCACAATTTCCGTGATCTGATATGACAACTATTGAGTAATTATTTTGTAAAGCTGTATTAATAATATCTTTACAACATTCATCAACAGTCTCACACGCTTTTACAGCTGCTTTAATATTTCCAGTATGTCCAACCATGTCAGGATTTGCAAAATTCAAACAAATAAAGTCATAAACTTTAGAATTAAGTTCTTTAATAGTTTTGTTTCTAATTTCAAATGCACTCATTTCTGGTTTCATATCGTAGGTAGCCACTTTGGGAGAAGGACACAAGATTCTTTTTTCATTTTTAAATGGTTGTTCCTTACCTCCATTGAAGAAAAATGTAACATGAGGGTATTTTTCTGTTTCTGCAATTCGTAATTGTTTTTTGTTGTTTTTTTCTAAAGTTTCACCTAAAGTATCTAAAATATAATCTGAATTGTAGACACTCTTAACACCAACAAAGTTCTTATCATAATTTGTCATTGTCAAAAGATTTAGATCCAGTTTATTCATTTTGAATTCTTCATAATCAAATTGAGTTAACACTTTGGTTAATTGCCTTCCTCTGTCAGTTCTGAAATTAAAAAACATCACATAATCTCCTTTTTCGATCAGACCTTTGTAATTTTTCTTTTTATCGATGTATTTAATTGGTTCAATAAATTCATCAGAGATGTTTTTTTCATAAGATTTAAGAATGGCTTCTTCAATATTATTAGTTTTCAAACCAACTCCTTTCGTTAAAAGATCATAAGCTTTTTTAATTCTCTCCCATCTGTTATCTCTGTCCATCGCGAAGTATCTTCCAATTACACTAGAAATTTTAAAATTTGTTGATTTAATTCTTTTATTAATTCTTTTAACAAATTCAATTCCTGAATAAGGGTCAACATCTCTTCCATCAGTGAATGCATGGATGTTTAAATTTTTGATTCTTTGATTTTTACAGATTTCAATTATGTTCTCTAAATGATTTATATGTGAATGCACCCCACCATCCGAAACCAAACCGATGAGATGGAGTTTTTTATCACTTTTTTTAAAATTTTCTAAAAATTCTTTGAAATTAATTTGTTGACTAAATTTCTTTTTTTTGAAATCTATGTTAATTCTTTCAAGTTCTTGGTAAACTATTCTACCAGCCCCAATATTCATATGACCTACCTCACTGTTTCCCATTTGGTTTTTGGGAAGACCTACGCTTTTCCCGTGAGTTATTAGCGTCGAACTGGGGGAGTTTTTCAATAAAGAATCTATGAATGGTGTTTTAGCTTTATCAATTGCTGAGATTTTGGGGTTTTTCGAAATACCCCAACCGTCCAAAATCATTAATATGACTTTTTTAGAAACACCCAAAACACTTCAACTTTATCATAAAACCAAATATACCCATATATAATAAAAAAATTATTTTAAAATTTCATTTATGTCTAAAACATGTTCTTTGATATATTTTTCTATGAATTCATTTGTAAAGTAGTCAGACCCTTCTATTTCATTATTTCGTATAACTTTTTTCAAATCTGATTTGATAAATGATCTTAATATTTTTTTTGAAACAGGTAAATAACTAAAATGCCATGGTTCATGTTCAAAACCCCTTCTTCCTTTATCGTCGTTGTAAACTATGTAAAAACCAAAACTTTCAGAATTTTCATTAAGCCATTTTTTTACTCTGAAGAATATTCCATTTTTTTTAAAATTCTCTCCAATTAGCAAATCTCCTTCCCCTGTATAACTCCCATCAATTATATCAATATCAGTACCCCAGTGATGTCTAGAGGTTCCAGGAATTGTAGAAAATCTGATAATTTCGTCTATGGCTTTTTTAGGTTCTAAATTGAATTCTTTTGTATACTTCAAATACTTATTATTCCATATCGTCTTTTGTCTCTCATAACTCCTGTATGCAGAAATAATTTTTAATTCAACTCCATCACTTAGAGCTGCTTTTTGCATTTTTTTATAAGCTTCATAAGTCCTTTTTTCAAGTTGTATTGAATCACCAACCAAATTGGAGTTTCTAATTCCATAAAGTATGCCTGAATCCATTTTTTGACCAAAAGTTATGTTACTCAAGATAAATAGAAATATGAACTTTGACCTCATTTTAATTTTTTATATAAGAAATGATGTAGACCAATATTTGAAATTTCATATGTGATTCCCGGGTCTTTATAATTCATTTTTAAATAAAAATCCAAAGCTACTATCCTTGCATTCATCCAAATAAAATCAATACTCATTTCTATGCATTTTTTTTCTGCTTCCATAATCAACTTTTTTCCTACACCCATTTTTTGAAAGTTATTTAAAATACACATTCCTCTTATTTGAACACAATTTTTTAAATTTTTATAAATAGGTTTATTTCTAATTAATGAAACACCCCCAATTATTTTATTATTTAAAAAACCAGCAAGATGAATGCTTCCCTTTTTTTTGTCGCCCTGATATCGACATAAATTAAAGTTGGAATTATTTCTTAATATTAGACTCCTTATCGGTAGAAGATTCTCGGGGTCTGTCATTCTTATTTCATAATTCATTAATATAAATTTATGATATAATTTTATATTATGATCCTGCAGATATATTGATGATATATAATACTATATTTGTATTTAAGCGGGAGTAGCTCAGTTGGTAGAGCGTCAGCCTTCCAAGCTGAATGTCGCCGGTTCGAACCCGGTCTCCCGCTCAATTTTAGTTTAATGAAAAATTGTATTTACATAATTATTTTTCTAATCATTGGTCATCTATCCTTTTCTCAGTCTGATGATAGAACTTGGATAAGAGGAAAAGTTTTATACAAAAACAATAGTGTTATTGCAGCCAATGTAGTAAATAATACGTCACAGCAGGCGACAATTACTGATGATGAAGGTGAGTTTGAAATCAAAGTTAAGATGAATGACAGATTGGTGTTTTCGTCAGTTCAGTATCAAATTAGATCCATTGTTATTGACAAGGAAATACTTCAAAAAAGTAGAATTGTAATTGATGTTAATGAAAAAGTTAATCAGCTTAGAGAAGTAGTTGTTGGACCTGAAAACACAGAGAAGTTCATTGATCTAAAGGAAGAAGAATTCAAAAAAGTTGATTACACCTTTGACAAATCATCCAGAATAGAAAATCAAATTTTAAAATCAGGAAGATTCAACAATGGTTTAAATTTTATTAATTTATATAAAGTAATCGCCAAGTCAGGCTCTAATCGAGTAATGTCAGATGATATAAATGAAATTACTTATAAACCTAGTAATTTGATAAGAGAAGTTTATGATGACATTTTTTTTATAAAAAATTTGGGTATACCCAGAGACAAGATCATGGATTTTCTTTTGTTCTGCGATGAAAAGTTTCCCTCCAAGGTTTTGTTTAAAAAAAGCAATGAATTTCAGTTAATTGATTTTTTAGTTAAGCAAAGTGATAAGTACAAGAAAATTATTAAAAAAGGTTAGTTTATTATTGATTTTCTTTTTTTTTGGAAATAGTTGTCTTTTTTCTCAAGAAAATCAAAAATACAAGTTATTAAAAGGAGAGGTTATTAGTGACTCTCTCAATGTAAGTGGCATCCACATAATCAATAAAAATAGTGGAGCAAAGTCAATCACAGATTTTACAGGAATATTCTCAATTGGGGTAAAAATTAATGATACAATTGTCATTTCATCTATTCAAACTAAACCAAAAATTATCGTTGTAAACTCAAAAATATTTGTTCAGGATTTGATCAAAGTTTATCCTGAACCGTTTGTAAATCAACTTGATAATGTTGAAGTGAGACCCCACAATTTAACGGGTAATCTTTTCAACGATATGAAAGATTCTGGGCTAAACAATCAGATTAACTTTGATGATGTAGGGGTTCCTGGTTTTAAAGGTGAAAGAGCAGAAAAAATTGTCTTTAAAAATGATGCTCAAGTTCTTTTAAATGTTCTTCTTTTACCCATCATGCCGATAAACATTGAAGGAGTATATAAACAACTTTCTGGCTATTATGACGATCTCAAAAAAACAAGAATATTGGATAAACAGTTTAGTGTGGTTTACCAGGCAATTGAATTTTATGGTGTGGCTTTTTTTATAAAGAATTATAGTTTGGAGGAGGATGAAGTCTATGAGTTTGTTTTAGGTGCATTTGAGAATTCTGATATTGAGAATGATTTCTTAGCATCAAATCATAACTTGGTTATTAAATCTTTTGAAAACTTTAAAAAATCAATCAGTGAAAAATAAAATCGTCTTAATTATAATTTTTATTTTTCTAAGCTCATTTAAAACACATAAATACTATGTAAGTACTTCTTTATTTGAATATAAAAAAAGTATGAATTCTCTGCACGTAACCATAAGAGTGTTTGAAGATGATTTTATAAATGTTTTAAATAAAAACTTTAATAAAGACCTAGATTTAGATAGTGATTTGAACGAGTCCAATATTAAGCAAAATATTATTGATTACTTAATGTTAAACCTTCACATATACACAAAAAATCAAAAATTACTTTTTACATATTTGGGTTCCGAAGAAAAAAATGATACCACTGCTCTTTATATCGAGATTGAAAATCTTAGAAACCCAAAATCGATACAAATAAAAAATACTATGTTGTTCGACACTTTTAATGATCAACAAAATATTATTCATTTTAAAAGTAGTCTTCTTAGAAAAAGTTTTCTTTTGAGTAAAGACTCTGATACTATTTCAATTGATCTGTAAACTTTTTGTTAAATTTGAGTCCGAAAATTTAAAATATGAACAAAAAACATGTATTATACATTCTAATATTCTTTTTAATCCCTTTTTTTTCATTTTCGCAGAATGACACTGAAAACCAAAAACAAAAAGGACACATAAATATTAATAAGTTTAGGCAGTTGTATGAGGAGTTTTCTTCCCCAAATATGTTTAGAACTGCATCTGGAGCACCAGGGCCTGCATATTATCAACAACAGGCTGATTACATAATGCAAATAGAGTTAGACGACCAAAATAAAAGGATTTACGGAAATCAAACGATCACTTATACTAACAATTCCCCAGATGAATTAGAATATTTATGGGTTCAGTTGGATCAGAACGTCAGAAAAAAAGATACACCATCATCAAAAATTGATGGTAGTGGTGTTAGATCCCTCTACAGACCATCTGAGTTTGCCACCGAATTTATTAATGAACCTTTTGATGGAGGTTTTAATATTGATTATGTTCTGGATGGAAACAGAAAACCACTTTCTCATTTTGTTAATCAAACAATGATGAGAATCAACCTTCCATTACCGTTAAAAACAGGTGAAAAATTTTCTTTTTCGATTAAGTGGTGGTTTAATATTCCAGATCATGTTAAAGAGAATAGTCGCTCCGGTTACGAGTATTTTCCTGGTGATGGAAATAGTGCGTTTACAATTGCTCAATTTTTCCCAAGAATGGCTGTTTATAATGAGGTTGAAGGTTGGCAAAATTATCAGTTCTGGGGAGATGGAGAGTTTGCTCTGCCATTCGGAAATTATGATGTGAAAATAACTGTTCCTTCTGATCACATATTGGATGCAACTGGTGAGCTTCAAAATAGAAAAGAAGTTTTTTCTAAAGAAATGTTGAAGAGATATAATAAAGCAAGAAAATCTTACGAAGAACCAGTGATGATTGTAACTCAGTCAGAAGCTGAAGAAGCTGAAAAGAATTTCTCTAATCAAACCAAAACATGGCACTTTAAAGCTCAAAATGTTAGAGATTTTGCTTTTGCTTCCTCTAGAAAGTATGTATGGGATATGATGGCTGTTAAAATTGGAAAAAAAGATGTTATGGCTGTCTCAATGTATCCCAAAGAAGGAAATCCACTTTGGGAAGATTATTCGACCCTTACAGTAGCCGAAACTTTAAAAACATATTCGGATTACACTTTTGATTACCCCTACAGTAAAGCTATTTCTGTGCACGCAAAACAGCAAGGAATGGAATATCCGATGATTTGTTTCAATTTTGGAAGACCTAATATAGACGGTTCTTATTCAGATGATGTTAAATTTGGAATGATTGGGGTTATTGTTCATGAAATCGGTCATAATTTTTTTCCAATGATTGTGAACTCCGACGAGCGTCAATGGGCATGGATGGACGAAGGTATCAATACGTTTGTTCAATATGTTGCAGAACAAAAACTAGGTGAAGATTATCCAGATATTATTTATCCATTAAAAAACTTTCCCTCTGACAGAGGACCAGCTGAACTAATCACAAGATATATGAGCATTGACCAAAGCATTCTGGCTCCAATTATGTCAAATCCTGAAAACATTTTTAATTTAGGACCAAATGCCTATGGAAAACCAGCTGCTGCTTTGAACATACTAAGAGAAACAATTATGGGCAGGGAGCTTTTTGATCACGCTTTTAAAACTTTTTCAAAAAGATGGATGTTTAAGCATCCTTCCCCTGAAGATTTTTTCCGTACTATGGAAGATGCTTCTGCAGTTGATCTAGATTGGTTTTGGAGAGGATGGTTTTACTCAACAGACTATGTAGATATTGGTATTAAAGACGTTAGACAGTTCTATGTTTCGCCAGTTCCTGGCATCAAACTCAAAGAATATTTAGATGAGAGAGGGATTCCAATGAACCGTTTGGGATCTATGATCTATTTCGAAGATTTTGAAAATGATTCAAATAATTTAAAAGATGGTTCAGCTATGGAAAACTCAAAACTTTTAACTAATTATTTGAAAGAAAATTATTCTGCTGAAGAAATTGAAAAACTTAAAATTCCTAAATACTTTTATCAAGTAGTTTTTGATAAACCTGGTGGTTTGGTTATGCCAATAATTGTTGAGTATGAGTATGAGGATGGATCAAAAGAAAGAATAAAGTATCCTGCACAGGTTTGGAGAAAAAATGATGATCAAGTTAATAAAGTTGTCTTGTCTGATAAAAAAATTATAAGTATAATTCTAGACCCTGATTTGGAAACAGCCGATATAGATACATCAAATAATACATGGCCCAAAAATCAAGATAAGTCTGATTTTGAAAAATTTAAAGAAAAAATAAAAGGATAATTTTAAGATAATGTATTTATTTATTAGTGGACCAGAGATACTTTTTATTGGACTAGTTGTTTTATTGGTTTTCGGAGCTGATAAAATACCTGAAATTTCAAAAGGATTGGGTAAAGGTATTAGAGCTGTCAAAGACGCTACTGAGGAGGTTAAAAGTGAAATAAAAAAAAGTGCAAAATCAAAAGGAGTGGATACAGAATCCATTAAAAAAGATATTGATGATGTTAAAGATAAAATTGATGAAATTGGGGGATCGATTAAGAGGAAGCTTTAGTTTTTCTGCTAATTGTTATTCCATCTCTAATTGGCATAACGAAAGTTTCAATTCTAGGATCTTTTTTTAAAAGTTTATTAAATGCAACCAATTGCTTTGTAATGAAATCAAAATTGGTTTCTTTATCGACAACTTTACCACTCCAAAGCACATTATCAGACAGGATCAATCCACCTGGAACCAATTTTTCAATAATCAAATTATAATAATTGATATAGTTTTCTTTGTCAGCATCTAAGTAAACAAAGTCATAAAATGATTCTAATTTTGGAATGATATCCAAGGCTGTTCCTGTATGTTGAATTATATTATTTCTATAATGAGATTCCTTGAAGTACCTATTCTGAATTTCAATTAATTCTTCATTACAATCAATTGTTAAAATAGTTCCTTTTTTATCAAGTCCCTCTGCAATACAAAGTGTTGAATATCCAGTGTAGGTTCCAATTTCTAATACAGATTTAGGTTGGAAAATTTTTGATATTATTGATAGTAATCTTCCTTGGTAAGGACTGCATAACATTCTTGGATGTAGAATTTTTAAATGAGTTTCTTTATTTAATTTTTTTAAAAGTTTTGGTTCGTTTTCTGTATGTTTTTCAACATAATCCTGTATGTTTCTATCTATAAAATCATTCATTCTTTTTAGGTTTAGCATACTTATATCTTTCAATCAACTTAGGTAATGCATAACCATCCAAACCGTTTATTGAAACAGAATCAGCTTTATCCAATCGAAGCCACCCATCTTCTTCCAAACATTCTTTTTTGAAGAAGATATCGATTATTTCAGCAATCATAAGAACTGTATTGTTTTCTTTAATTTCGTACATATTTAAAAACTTACATGCAAGCTTAATATTTGAACTCTTAACAAACGGGGCAGGAAAATCATTTAAATATTCACTTTCAAATTTTGTAACATCAAATTCCGAAATTTTTGCATGATATCTTGCTGAAGTGTGATGAGCGTCTTCAATATCATCTGAGTTGACATGATTTACTGTAAAAAAATTGTTAGAAATTATATTTCTGTAGGTATCTCTAGGTACAATTGTGGGACGAACAACAAAACTTAAAAGAGCGGGGTTACTCCCCATATGGGTAATTGAACTGAAGATCGCTAAATTTTCAATATTGTCGTCAGATTTAGAACCGATCAAGTTTGCAGATTTATAACCTGTACAACTATTTATCAAATTCAATCTAAATATTTTCTCCATTGAGTCAATATCGTTTTTTGAAAAGTGTTCCATAAAAATTTTTAGAATGTAATAAAATTATGAAATAATATTAGACAATTGACACTAAAATTGGTATTGATTAAATCCAATAAAAATTAGTATTTTGAAAGAAAATCATAAATGAGAATAACAATTTTATTCTTTTTGTTTATTATTCAGTTTTACCTTGTTGGTTGTCATAATCATTCAAATAAATTAATAAAACCTACACCAAATGTGATCCTAATAATGGCTGATGACATTGGGTTTGAGTCCTTAGGAATAAATGGTGCTACGGATTTCAAAACACCTTTTCTGGACTCGTTAGCAAAAAGTGGTATTAATTTTACAAATGCATATTCTCAACCATTATGTACGCCATCTCGTGTAAAAATAATGACAGGCAAACCAAATTACTTAAATTATGAATCATTTACTTATTTAAATCCAAATCAGAAAACATTTGGTAATCTATTTAAAGAAAACGGATACAAAACTGCAATTGCTGGAAAATGGCAATTAAACGGTGTTCAATTTGATATGGAAGATAACCAAGATTTAAATAGGCCTCACAAATTTGGTTTTGATGAATATTCTTTGTGGTGGTTAACGGAAAGAGGGGAAAGGTTTGCAGATCCCAATATATTTCAAAATGGGTCAAAAGTTGAAACGACTATAGATGACTACGGTCCTGATGTTTTTACAGATTTTATAATTGAGTTCATCAATAAAAACAAGAATAATCCTTTTTTCGTTTATTATCCTATGGCCTTGGTCCACGATCCATTTAGGCCAACACCTGATTCTCAAGATTGGAATGATTCAAACAAAAGAAATCTTGGAAATAACCCAATCTTTTTTGGTGATATGGTTACTTACATGGATAAAATTATTGCAAGGATAAGTAATTCACTCAAAGAAAATGATATTGAAAAAAATACACTACTAATATTTGTAGGAGATAATGGAACTGATCAAGACGTGGTAACTTTAAACCGTGGATCTGAAATTCCTGGATCAAAAGGAGGTTCTGTAATTTACTCATCAAATGTCCCAATGATTATTAACTGGACAAATAAAATTAAACAACCATTCAAAAGTGATGTGTTAATTGATTTTACCGATTTTTACGCAACATTTGAGGATATTTTAAATATTGATAAAAAAGATTCTTATGGGAAAAGTTTTTTACCACTTATAAACGACTCCGAATATATCCAAAGAGAGGTTTTAATTACTTATTACAATCCGATGTGGTCAACTAGAGGATTAGGAAGAGGAGTTTATGCTCAAAATAAAAGATATAAATTATATAAAGATGGAAGTTTTTTTGACTATTTGAATGATCCTTTTGAATTAAAAAAAATAAATGTAAAAAATTTAAGAAAAAGTGAAATAAATACTTATAATGAACTCAAAAAATCATTGGATACTGTTCCTGATTTACCAAATATAAACCACAACAACTGGAAAGAGCGGCTTAAAACTGTAAGAGAAAGTAATAAGTTTGATTCAAACTGGAGGATCATAAAATAGTTATAAAAAAAGCCTCAAATTGAGGCTTTGGTATTTAATTAATTTAGATGCTTACCCTCTTTTTCCGTCACCGTCTTTGCCTTCACCGTCTTTACCGTCACCGTCTTTACCATCACCACTTTTACTTTTTCCTCTTGAGCAATATGACATTGCATCTTTTAACTCATCATAAGAGTTTAGTATTTTTTCAACGACATTTTTATCATCGTCTAATACTTGTATGGTTATTGGAAAATTTAATTGTGGCTCTTTGGAGTCTTTAGTTTTTTCATAACTGTCGTAAAAAACTCTCATTTTTTCATGAATTTCTTTTCTATCATTACCGGAAATTATAGATCCGTCGGCCATCGTGTAAGATATTGGATAAACAAATTTAAAACAAGGTCCTCTTTTCTTTTTACCTTTTGCGTCTTTACTTCTTTTGTCTCCCCATTTACTATCTTTATTTGAGGCTTCTAATTTTCTGCCATCAATTGCGAAATATTGATTATCATTTCTCTCGAAATCTAATTCAAAAACAAATGAACTAAAACTTTTCATTTCTATTTCATAGCCTAATTCTGGAGCAATTTCAGCATAATTTATTAGGTCGTTTGGCATGTCAATTTTAATAGAGGACAATGCGGTTTGAGGCAAATCATTTTGATTGATTTCAACTCTGTCATTAGAATTAATTATTGCATCAATTAATTCATCATCAGACATCATTGTATCATTTGAGTCATCACATGAGAAAGTTATGACTACTAAACTTAGTAACAAAAGGAATATGTTTTTCATAATTTAATTTTATTAAAGTAGTTGCACATTTAATGCCAACTAAAAAAACAATATGTTAAAATATTGTTAATCAATCCTCTAAATTAAAAAAAAATAAGACTTCGACAAATAATTTTATGATCAATCGAGTTTTAAAAAAAATATGTTTTATTTGTGATTCAGTAGTGATGTTTAAAAACAAAACCCTCTTATTGCTTGTTTTTTGCTGTTTTTTTATTAACGCGCAGGAACAGATTATATCTAATCCAATTTTTCCGATTTGTAAACTTATCCCTGAAGATTTAATTGAAAAATGCTTTGAGGAAACTATTCAAGATCATATCAATCAAAATCTTGTTTATCCACAAGCCGCAAGCGAAATGGGTTTGCAATCAATTGTAAATGTGTTTTTTGAAATAAATTTTGAAGGAAATGTTGAAAATGTTAAAGCTAAATCTAATCTAGTGGCAGTAGAATTTGATGATATTGATGCATTATCTGCTGCTAACAAATTGTTTGAAGATGCTGCAATTGAAATTATTGATAAATTACCCACTATGATTCCTGGAAAAATAGATGGGAAAAATGCTACTTTTTCTTTTCAGGTTCCGATTACTTATCGTTTCAGTAACGACTTTGCTGATGATATGATTTATAATCTTGAAGACGTTGACTTTCCGCCCGAGTTAAAGGGTTGTAAATCAACTAATGAACCCAAAAAATGTTTTAAAGAAAAATTAAAATTATATATTGACAAAAATATAAAAAAACAAAAAAAATCGGATGCAGAAAAAGTTATATTTGTTGAGGTGTTCGTTGATGTTAATGGAGAAATAATGGATTTTTCGATTATTGGTCCAGAATCTTTTAGAAAACAATCTGAAAAATTAATAAAAAAGATACCAATTGTCTCTCCTGCTTTTAGAAAAAATGTCCCAGTAAATTTTTCTCACTCATTTCAAATTGTCATTAATTGAAATATGCTAAAAAATAATAACAAAGGTTGGTTAAAATCGTTTCTTGTTTTTCCTTTGATTTTTATTCCTCAAATTTTCGCTTCAATTATTTTAATTCTGCTAGGTTTTGATTTAAACTCTGTTACAACTTCCAAAATTGATTTAACAACCATGGTTTTTTTAGAATACAGTATGATTTTTTTCATGTTAATTATACTTTATTTCTGCATGAAATACATAGATAAAGAAAAATTTACAAGTATTGGACTAGATTTCAGCGGGAGGTTCGTAGAATTCATTTTTGGAATTTTCTTAGGCTTTATAATAATGGCCTTTGCTTTTTCAACTTTAATCTTATTTGGTGAAATTGTTTTTGAGAGAGTAATTATTGATTTCAATAAAATTATAATGTCCATAATATTGTTTATTGGGGTTTCTTTCTATGAGGAAGTTATTTTTAGAGGTTATATGTTAAAAAATTTAATGCAATCTTTTAATCCTTTTGTATCCTTATTTATTTCTTCAATATTGTTTTGTTTGATTCATAGTTCTAATCCAAATGTCAATTATCTGGGTTTAATTAATATTTTTCTCGCCGGTTATTTTCTTGGAATTTCTTATGTGTATACAAAGAATTTGTGGTTCCCTTTTGCTTTACATTTTAGCTGGAATTTTTTTCAATCTATGTTTGGATTTAATGTGAGTGGACTTGATTCTTACTCCATAATTGATTTTAGTACTCCAAAAAATAATTTTTTTAACGGTGGAGAGTTTGGATTTGAG
>Ga0209036_1000302_pt1 | contig 20935 bp, 16 predicted proteins | sample MarorgKNORR_S2LV_3_FD_188222 | JGI IMG/M metagenome (GOLD analysis project Ga0209036, IMG submission 188222) | Marine microbial communities from the Southern Atlantic Ocean, analyzing organic carbon cycling - DCM_A/KNORR_S2/LV (SPAdes) (version 2) | ecosystem: Environmental > Aquatic > Marine >... | reverse complement strand
GACGAGCGCCCGGTCAGTCCATATGCCATCGACGGCGGCGGCTGACTGGACGTCAAACCGGAAGCCGTGCCACGCAGGCCAACTGAACCGCAACCGCCCGTCAACCAACGATCGCAATCGAACGTCGAATTCCCGATCAAACAAGGCCGGGTTCGTGTGCATCGCCTGCTCGCGCGAATTGGGCCAGCCGTCCCGGTCGGGATCGTCGAGTCGCCCTTCGTCGAGTGAGCCGAAATTGGCCTGTTCCCATTCGTCGTCGAGGCCGTCGTTGTCCGTGTCAGTCAAGGCGGTGCCGCGAACAGTCAACTCGATCGAACTGAGCACGCCGGTGAACGACTCGGCCATGTCCGTGACGGCGATCGTCCAGTCTCCCTTGGCTGGTTCGTAAAAAAATTGGTTTGACCAAAACACCCAGTCCGACCCCCAATCGCTGCCGCTCGGCACATTGGCCTGCAGCACGCTGCGGGTGCCGGAGGGCGACTTGACCGTCAGCCGGATGTCGCCGCGAATTGGGTGCTTCATGTCCACTCGGACGCCGACTTGTTCGCACAGCAGCGAGTCCGGCACGTTGATCACCGCGCCGGCCTGCTCCAGCGCCAACTTAACCTTCACCCGCTCCTCGGCGGTGCTGGCCATGATGGTGCGGATTTTTTCACCGTCGTTTTGCGTGATGAAAACCGCCGGGATGGGGACGGAATTCATGTCGCCGAGGATGAATCGCTCGTCACCGCCGGTGTGATTGTAAATCACCGCGAACACCGCCCCGGCGTCTGCCGCGTGCCGCACTTTCTCGGAGAAAAATGCACCGCCACGCTGGATCAACGCCCCCGCGCCGCTGAGATTCGTCACGATCGGTTTCAACGCCTTGCCGACGTCGATGAGCGGCAGTGCCTCGATGGGATCGTCCGGCACCAACCCGTTGCCTGGACTCGCGCGGAAGGTGTTCACGGCCCCGCCAAGGATGGTCTGCACGAGCAGGCCATCGTCCGGCACGTTGTTGAGCGACTCCTCCTTGTAGGTTTTCTCGACCAACGATTCGGCGTTCGTCCAGTGCTTGGCCAAGCGAACTGATGAGCCGGCATCCGGCACTCCAAATCCGGTGTTGATGCTGAACCAATAGCCGGCCGCATTCGGCGCGAGAAAGGGATCCTCAAAATCGTAGTGCCGGGATGCGTGGATCAAAACCTGTTGCACATCGCGATACGTCAGTTCCGGGTTTGCCTCGAGCATCAACGCCACGACGCCGGCAATCTGCGGCACCGAGTACGAGTTGCCGCCGCGGTCGATCGCAATGTAGCTGCCGACCTCCGGGTCGTCGTTGTTTGACTTGCGATTCCAGCCCACCGAACCCATGCGATCGGTGGAGTAGACCGGTTGGTCTCCGCCAGTCTCACCGATCAACCCGGCGCACAGCACACAGGCGCCGGCGTTGCTGAAACCGGCAACACGACCATCGGCCCCAACAGCCCCGACGGTTACCACCCGGGGATCGTTCGAGTAGCCGTCATCGGCGGCGCTCCAGTCGCTGCTGCGGTTGTTGCCGGTCACTCGGACCATGATCACGCCTTTGCCATCGCGGCCGTTTTCGATTGCCTCATCGATTGCCACCGCCTCGATCTCTGGCACATCCAACTGCTCAATCGAGCTTGAGCCCCAGCTATGGTTTTGCACGTGGATGGCATCCACACGGTGCTTGAACATGTTGGCCACCTCGAGTTCCGTCCCAAAACTGTCGCCGGCATCCCACACGACCTGGCTGGCAAACCGCGCTCCCGGCGAGACCCCGGCAATTCCCTTCCCGTTGTTGATCGTTGCCACAGCCAAGCCGGCGACCACTGTGCCGTGATTCTGCCTCGTGTTGAGGGGTTCACCCTTCGGCTGTTCAATGGTGAAATTATAGTGCAGATCCTCGGCGCCCTGCCCCTGAAAATCCGTATGTGTCAGTTCCACCCCGTCATCGGCAAAGCCGATCACGATCCCCTTGCCGGTGGCCGTTGCCCACGCTTCACGGATGTTGAATTCCGGGCCGAGGATGGCTCCAGTTTCGGCGTCCCGATTCTCAAGCGTCCACTGCAGCGGAAACAATGGGTCATTCGGCCGCTTGGCCAAGCGCGTCATTTTTTGCATTGGCCGCCGCCGAACCGGGTGGCTCACCTGCACGCCGTCGCGCAGGCCAAGCGTCTCGGCTGCGACCAATGCATTCCAGACAGAACGAGCCTCGAGGATGAACAGTTGCGGGGCAAACTCCCGTACGAATTCCAGCCCAAGGCCGGCGGTCGCCTGGCCAAGCGCCTGCCCCTTGGCCAAGCGCAGGATGATCTGTGAACCAAACTCTACCCGCACCCCGGGTCGATCCCGCTCATGCGCCTGCAGCCAACGAAGCCCCTCCGCCCGCTTGGCCAAGGGCGCGACCTCATACGCAACCGGCGACGGTGTCTTGAAGTTGAACTGCGTTCGCGGAAGCCCCTCCGCCGCCACTGCCCCAACGATGGGGAGCAGCAAAAGAATCCACCCGCTCACGATGACACGACGAAACCCGTGCATGCGCTCACCCTAACAAAGCCACCGGCACAATCCCACACCAAGCTTGGTTTACCCAAGTCGCACAGGCACAATCGCCGCATGACGACAGGAGAAAACCTGCTACAGGCACTTCGGGAATTCGAAGCCGCGGTGGCTGCAGTCAACGAGGAGCCGAAGCCGGACCTGATGGCGCACTTCAACCGGCTCGACGAGTTGACCGCCCAACTGCCGGGCGACACTGACGGCGAGTTGCTTCATTATCTGCACAAGAAAAGCTACGAGAAAGCCCGGCTGTTTCTCGAGGGGCGCCACGCTGAGATACAAAAGGGCGGCTGTCTCCGGTAGCGGATTGCTATGCTCGACGACACCATCGCCGCCATCGCCACTCCGCTCGGCCAGGGAGGACTCGCGATTATTCGCGTCTCCGGCGAAAACGCCGTGACGGTTGGGGACGCCGTGTTCCGGCCGCCGAACGGAGCAGACGATCACCTGGCCAAGGCGAATTCACACACGATCCACTACGGCCACATCGTGCACGGCTCGCAGCGGATCGACGAGGTGATGGTATCCGTCATGCGCGCCCCGGCGACGTTTACCCGTGAGGACATCGTTGAGATCAACTGCCACGGCGGCATGCAGTCCACGCGAGCCGTGCTCGATGCGGTGCTCAATGCCGGAGCCCGGTTGGCCCTGCCGGGGGAATTCACCAAGCGCGCATTCCTCCACGGGCGGATTGACCTCGCGCAAGCCGAGGCGGTCGCAGACCTGATCCACGCCCGAACTGACCTCGCCCTGAATGCCGCCAACGAACAACTGGCCGGGAAGTTGTCGCAACGGATCAACCAACTGCGCGACGACACCATGCACGTGCTGGCGCATGTCGAGGCGCACATCGATTTCCCCGACGAGGACATCGAGCCGGACACGATGGACGGTCTGCTAAAACGACTCGAGTCTGCGGAGGCATTTATCGATCAATTGCTTGCCACGGCAAACGAGGGGCAACTTGTCCGGAAGGGTATCCGGGTGGCGATCGTCGGCCGGCCGAATGCCGGCAAGTCGAGTTTGTTGAACCAATTGCTTGGCCACGACCGTGCCATCGTATCTGACATCGCCGGAACGACACGCGACACGATTTCGGAGGAGGCGCAGATTCGCGGAATCCCGGTCGTGTTCGTTGACACGGCCGGGCTGCAGGAAACCGAGGACGTGGTCGAGCAGGAGGGAGTGCGCCGCAGTCGCGCCTCGCTTGGCCAAGCGGACCTCGTGCTGCATGTGCTCGATGCCTCCGAGCCGCCCGACCCGGATGCGGAGGCGCGACTGGCCGATTTGGCTGATCGCAATTGCATCGTGGTCCTGAACAAAAGCGACCTGCCATCGCAGCTTGGCCAAGCGAACATGCACGGCTGCCAGTCTGTGCCGGTTAGCTGCCTCAACCGCGACGGGATTGAGGCTTTGAAGGACGCCATCCGCGCCTCAGTCTGGGACGGCGAGATCACCACGGAGATGCTCGAGGTGATGGTAAACTCCCGGCATCAGGAGGCGCTCAACCGCGCCAAGGCCTCGCTGCAGGCGGCGCTTGGCCAACTGCGGGAGGGTGCGGTGCTCGACCTCGTGGCGGTGGATCTGCGAATCGCCACCAACGCCATCGGCGAGATCGTTGGCAAAACGACCACGGAAGATTTGCTCGACTCGATTTTCAGCACATTTTGCATCGGCAAATAGCGGCGGGGCAAATTCCTTGAAGCACCCACTTTGGGCGCGTAATCTACCCCCGTAATACTCGAACTGAGACAAAAGTTCGGGCACAACAATGAAGTTCACCAGTTCATTCATCATCCTGTTTCTGCCGTGGTTGATCCTGTCCGGCAAGTATGATGCGTCGTACATCGGGATGGGTGTGCTCTGCGCGGCGATGGTGGCGTGGTGGTGCAAGGATTTGCTGTTCCCCAACGAGCACCTCTCGATCGGCAACTGCATCCGCCAGGGGATACGATTCATCCCCTACGCCTGCTGGTTGTTTTGGCAGATCGTCCTGTCGAACATCCACGTCCTCAAGGTTTCGCTTTCGCCCCGGATGCACGATCTTATTTCGCCGAAGATGGTTCGCTTCAACACGGACGTGAACGAGGAGATTTCCAAGTTCGTGCTCGCCAACTCCATCACGCTGACCCCGGGGACAGTCACCGTGCGAGTGGAGGGACGAAAATTTCTCGTACATGCCCTGACGGAAAAGGCGGCCTCCGGGCTTCCCGGTGAATCCGACGAGATGGAACGCCGCATCATCAACGTATTCGAGAGGGAAAGTTGAACTCGTTCATCACCATCGCAGGCGTCGTCCTGATCGGCCTGATGCTGCTCGTGCTGGTGCGGGTCATAAAGGGGCCGACAGTGATCGACCGGCTGGTCGCCGTGAACGTGATCGGCACCAAGTCAATCGTGCTGCTGCTGTTTTCGGGCATCATTTTCGGCCAACTGGAAATGTTCGTGGACATCGCGCTTGGCTATGGACTGCTCAACTTTATCGTCTCCATTGCCGCCTCCCGCTACTACCAACACCGTCGATGCCTCGAGCAGAAAGGGCAACCGTCCTGATGGAGTACATCGCCTATATTCTCATCGTGGTGGGGCTGGTTTTCTTTTTGGGAACCTCGATCGGGCTGTTGCGGTTCCCTGATTTTTACACCCGGATGCACGCCGCCGGTAAAGGCGACACGCTCTCGACGGTGTTGATCCTGGCCGGCTGCATTTTTGCAGTGGCCAGTCAGGGGGAGATGAGTTGGCTGATCGGCCTGAAAATCCTGTTGATCATCAACTTTGTATTCATCGGCAGCCCGACCGCCACCCACGCCATGATGGATGCCGGTGAACGCGCCGGGGCCAAGCCATGGAAAAAGAAGGGAGGCGACAAATAATGGCCGAGTTGCCCATTTGGCAGTACGACACGCTGTTCCTGATCACCGTGGTCCTATTTGGCGTCACTGCGCTGACGATGCAAAACCTGATGAGCGCCGCGATTGTGTTCGGTGCGTACAGTTTTTTGATGTGCCTCATCTGGACCGCGATGGGCGCGGTGGACGTGGCGTTCACCGAGGCGGCCGTGGGCGCCGGTGTGAGCACGGTTTTTATCGTTGCCACGATTTACAACACCGGCGCCTCCGCCAAGCCAAGGAAGCCCCGTGTTGGCTTTAAATTATTTGCCGGGGCCGTCGCTGTTGCCACCGGCGCATTTCTGCTGAGTGCCCTGCCCGATTTTCCGGCTTGGGGCGACCCACAATCCCCGGTCAACTCAACCGTTGCTCCGTACTACATCGAGAACACGATCAGGGACGCCCACGTCCCGAATATCGTGACCACAGTGCTCGCCGACTATCGGGGCTTTGACACGCTGCTGGAGACCGCGGTGGTTTTCATCGCGTGCATCGCGATCTATTCCATTCTGCGGGTTGACAGTGCCAAATCCACGGTCGACGAACCGGACATCATCGCCGCTCCCCCGGCATACGACCCGACCGACAGCCTGATCATCCGGCAGGCCAGCCGCATCATGGTTCCGTTTATGCAAATCTTCGCGCTGTACGTGATCGCCCATGGACACTACAGCCCGGGCGGCGGATTTCAGGGCGGCGTGATCCTCGGTGCAAGTGTCATCCTGCTTTGCATTTCGTTTGACCTGAAGTTTGTCCTCCGGCAGTGGACTGAAAAGAAGATCATGCTCCTGACCGCCCTCGGCGTGCTGATCTATGCCGCCGTCGGTGTCGCCTGCATGTTCATGGGAGGAGACTACCTGAACTACAATGCGCTGGACCCCGTGTTGCCCGGGGACATGGCTTACGCGAGGTATTACGGCATCCTGCTGGTCGAGATAGGCGTCGGCGTCACGGTCATGTTCAGCATGATCGGCATCTACATCATCCTGGCCTCGAACGGCCGGTTCAAACGAGGTTTGTAGTAATGGAAGAAATCGTTCCCAAGTTTAACTACATCGTTGTCGTGATCCTCATGATGACCGGACTCTGGTCGATGCTGGCGCAGAGCAACCTCATCAAGAAATGCATCGGGATGGCCATCTTCCAGACCGGGATCATCCTGTTTTTCATTTCAATCGGGGCAAAAAACAACGCATCCATCCCCATCGTCGCCAAGGAACCGCTTGGGCAAGTGCTTGGCCAAGCGCACGCGCCGGAGGGATCGCAGCCCCCGGCCAAGCCCGAGTTGGCAGCCGCAAAGGCCAAGGTCTATCCCGACCCGCCCGACGTCAACAAACTGACCAATCCGTTGACGCAGATTCTCATGCTCACTGCGATCGTGGTGGGCGTGGCCACGCTGGGCGTCGGCTTGGCCCTGGCCCAAAAAGTCTATCAGCAGCACAACTCATTCGATGAGGATGAGATTCTGGAAAACCAAACCAAGTGACCGAGCACCTGCCCATTTTGATTGTGTTGGCACCCTTGCTCGGGGCGGTGTTCGCTGCGTTGACCAGTTGGTTTTGGCCAAGGGTCTCTTTCCCGATAGTCCTCGCCGGATTGGCAATCTCGTGCATCTCGTCGTTGCTGCTCGTTTTTGAAGTCCCGGCATCCGGCGTCATCCACTATCAACTCGGGGGCTGGGGCAAGCAGAAGGAGTACGCCGACATGGTCGTCGGCATCCAGATCAGCGTCGACTATCTTAACGGACTCATTCTCGCCGCCGTCACAACCATCGCCCTGCTTACGGCGATCTATTCCCGGCCAACCGTCGAGCGGGAACTCGAGGGACAACAGCGCTATTTCTACGCCCTGTTTTCCCTGCTGGTGGCCGGTCTGCTTGGCATCACGATCACGGGCGATATTTTCAACCTGTACGTGTTCATGGAGATCGCCGCGCTCTCGAGCTATGCGCTGCTTGCCTACGGTAAAAAACGGGCCACCATGGCGTCGTTCAACTACCTCATCATGGGCACGATGGGCGCCTGTTTGTATCTGCTCGGGGTCGGTTTTGTTTTCGTCAAAGCCGGCACTCTCAACATCGAAAACCTTTCGCAGATTATTCCCGACTCCCTGTTTTCCTCTCAGGCGGCGTTCGTTGGGTTTGTGCTGATCATCGTCGGGGCCTGGTCAAAGATGGCGTTCTTCCCGATGCACGGCTGGCTGACCAACGCCTACACCTACGCACCCACCGCGAGCGGCGCGCTGCTGGCGCCCCTCGCCACGAAGGTCTCCGTGTACGCCATGCTGCGGATCATGATCACGGTTTACTCGATCGACTACATCATCCAGTCGCCAAACATCCAGACAATCGCCATCCTGCTTTCGACAATCGCCATCCTTGTTGGCTCTTTCTATTCGCTGACGCAAACGAACCTCCGGAAGATCGCCTGTTTTTTTATTGTCTCCGAGATCGGATACATGGTCGGCGGAGCCTGGCTGGCCAACGCTCCCGGTCTCAAGGGTGCCATCTATCATGTGGTCGCCGATGCCGCGATGACCTCGGCGATCTTCATGGTCATCGGCTGCATCATCTACCGGCTTGGCCAAGCGGACCTCAAAAAACTCGACGGCCTGTACTACAGGATGCCGGTGACGTTCATCGCCCTGGTCATCACCATGGCGGCGCTGATCGGCGTGCCGCCAACCTGCGGTTTCTTCAGTAAGTTTTACCTGATCCAAGGCGCCGCCCAGGCGGGCACATGGCACTTCGTTATCGCCCTGCTGATCTCGAGCCTGATTAAGGCGATCATCCTCTTTCGCATCATCGAGATCGCCTATAACAAGGTGCCGAATCCGGCCAAAGACGGCAACGAAACCATCCCTCGTGAGGAGGCGCCCCTCACGATGCTCATCCCGACCGCGTTGGTTGCGCTTGGCCTGATTGCGCTTGGCCTGGCCACGGACACATTGGTCACCGACTTCATCGCCAAGGCCCTGCCGGCCGGTCTCACCTCGTAGGACATGGAAGAACCCTCATCAACCATCCCGTTATGGATCGTCCTCATCTCCTCGATGGCAGCGGTGGGGATCACATTGTGCGGGCGAATTCCGAACCTCCGTGAGTCGATCATCTTTCTGGCGGCAGGTTTGAAACTGACCCTGCTACTCTCGATCACTCCTGAAGTTTTGGGCGGGGAAACATTTGCCTTTACGGCCTTTGAGCTACTTCCGGGTGTTGGCCTTTCCTTCAACATCGATGCCGCAGGACTCTTGTTCGCGCTGGTCTCTGTGTCGTTGTGGATTCCGGTGACGATCTATTCGATTGGGCTGCTCCGCACCAATGACGACAGGGCGCAAACCCGGTTTTATGCCTGCTTCGCCATCGCGATTTCCTCGGCAGTCGGTGTCGCCTTTTCGGCGAACCTGCTGACGCTGTTTATCTTTTACGAGATCCTGTCGCTCTCCACTTATCCGCTCGTCACCCACAATCAGGATGACGAGGCGGTCAAGGGCGGCCGCAAGTATCTCATTTACTTGCTCACCACCTCTGTAGGCCTGGCCCTGCCGGCGATGATCATCGTGTACCAGCAGACCGGCACGCTGGACTTTACGGGCAGCGGTGTATTTCAGGAAACAAGCGCGACGATGCTCACCGTGTTGCTGGTGATGTTCCTGTACGGCTTTGCCAAGGCCGGGTTGATGCCGTTTCACGCCTGGCTTCCGGGGGCGATGGTGGCTCCCGCTCCGGTCAGTGCGCTGCTGCATGCGGTCGCCGTGGTGAAGGTGGGGGTCTTTTCCATCCTCCGCGTGTTGACCGGCATCTTCGGAGTCGACCGCTTGGCCAACGCACCCTCGCTCACGACCATCATCTGCATCCTTGCCGGCATTACACTCATCGTGGCGTCGCTCATCGCATTGACGCAGGACAACCTCAAGGCGCGCTTGGCCTACTCCACCGTCGGCCAGCTTTCCTACATCATCCTTGGGGTCGGCTTGGCCTCAGAGAGCGGAGCCGCCGGGGCGCTGTTGCACATCCCCATGCATGCGGTTGGCAAGATCACCTTGTTCCTTTGCGCCGGGGCAATCTACGAAGCTTGCGGCGCCAAGTACATCAGCCAAATGCACGGCATCGGGCGAAAAATTCCGCTCACCATGACCGCTTTTTTCGTTGGATCCCTTTGCGTCATCGGGCTTCCGCCAACCGGCGGTTTTGTCAGCAAATGGCATCTGCTTAACGGCGCACTGGATTCCAGCCAACAATGGGCATTCGCCATCTTTTTGGTCAGTTCACTGCTCAATGCCGCGTACTTTTTGCCAATCGTTTACAAGGCGTTTTTCGCTCCGCCATCGGACGAGGCGAAATTCGCGAAGGCCGCTGAGCCTTCGATGTTGATGGTCGTACCGATACTGATCACCGCGACCGGGTGTTTGCTGATCTTTTTCTTTTCCAACACGCTGTACCGATTTGCCGAGCAGTTTGTGACCGTGTACGCACAGAGCAACTAACCGATGACCACCAAGAAAAAAGCGACACGAAAAAAGGCTCCCGCAAACAAGGCGGATGCCAAGGCCACGCCCGCGCAGGACAATCCGCACCTCAGTCCCAGGTTTTGGAAAATCATGTTGATTCTCTGCGGGACAACCGTCCTGCTAGAGCTGTTCGTCCATCGGCATCCTCATTTCGTAATCGAAAAGGGCGAACCGGCAACGCTTCCTGACATGAGCGACTCGGTGCTGGCGACCATGAGCAATTGGTTCGGCTTTTACGGTGTTTACGGACTACTCGCCTGCGTCGGCTCTGTTTTATTGGCAAAGGGATTGAGCGTTTTTCTCAAGACCGGGAAGGACTATTACGATGGAACTCCTTAACAACATCCCTCCCGCATTCCTGCTGATCATCGGGGCCATCGCCCTGTTGGCACTGCCGGCTACTGCGAGAAAAGTTGGAGCCATCGCGCTGGCGGCACTCGGTTTTTTCGTCATCACACAATTGAGTGAAGGCACAAGGGGCAACCCGGAATTTCTCGGGCATACTCTGGAAATGTTGCGTGTCGATTCCACCAGCAAGGCCTTCGGTTATATTTTCACAATCAGTGCGTTCGGTGCGTTCATTTTTTCGTGGAGCGAGCGCTGCCGACTGCAAAACACAGCCGCCCTGGTTTACATCGGAAGTGCCCTGGGTGTCGTTTTCGCCGGGGACATGATCACCTGGTATCTCTTTTGGGAAATGATGGCCGTCTCGTCCACTTTTCTCGTGCTTGCCCGGAACACCGAAGCCTCACGACTGGCCGCTCAGCGTTATATTCTCGTTCATCTGGCCGGCGGCTTGGTTTTGTTGGCCGGCATCCTGATGGCTGTCAACTCAACCGGATCGATCGCTTTTACGCTGGAGAACATCCATCAAAACAGCACAGCGAAGTGGCTCATCCTGATCGGGATCCTGATCAACGCCGCCGCCGTGCCGTTTTCCAGTTGGTTGCCGGACGCTTATCCCGAGTCGACTGTTTTTGGAGGAATCGTTCTCAGCGCCTACACCACCAAGACTGCAGTCTACACTCTCGTGCGCGGATTCCCCGGTGAGGAAATCCTGATACCGATCGGCTGTGTCATGACACTCTACGGCATCGTGTACGCGCTGCTTGAAAATGACATGCGGCGCATCCTGGCCTACAGCATCGTCAACCAGATCGGTTTCATGGTGTGCGGGGTCGGGGTAGGCACACCACTGGCGATAGCCGGTGTGGTCGCCCATGCGTTCTGCCATATCATCTACAAGGCTCTGCTCTGGATGTCGATCGGCGCCGTGCTTCATCGCACCGGCAAAAGCAAATGCACCGAATTGGGCGGACTGTACAAATCCATGCCGATCACGACGATGATGACAATCATTGGGGCACTCTCGATCTCGGCCGTGCCTTTGACCTGCGGTTTCATCAGCAAAACCCTCATCACTGCCGCCACGGAACAACAGCACCACCTTTGGGCATGGTTCGCTCTTGAGGTGGCCTCGGCCGGGGTATTCGTCTACGCCTGTATTCCGTTCTACACTTTTTTCAACGTCGATCGCGGACTCCGCCCCAAGGAAGCCCCGCGCGCAATGATTACGGGCATGGCCCTGATGGCCTTCCTCTGCATCTACCTCGGTCTCAACCCCGGACACCTTTACGGCATCCTCCCGCATGGTGAAGTTTTGGCTGAGAAAGCCTCGTTTTATTACACCTACATCAAGAGCTTCGATAAGGTCGTCACCGTGCTTCAGATGCTGCTGTTCTCCGCGCTCATGTTTTTCATCCTCCTGCCACTCCTAAAACGCACGTCGACCATCTCCATCGACTTCGACTGGTTTTACCGCAAGGGTGCCAAGCTGTTTTACGATGCGATGGACAAGACTTTTAACAGCCTTAACAAGGCGGCGGAGCGACTGGTCATCAAGACCCTTCTCCCTGCCATCGCCCAGTTCGTCATCGTCGCTCCGGCCACGTTGACCGTGATGCTGCTGCGCCCCGTCTGGCGGGAGTCACTGGATGCAGACGAGAAGAGCCTCAAAAAACGGGAGGAGGAACTGATCGCCCGATTTTCCTCCGGTACATTTCCTGTGGCCTACTCGGCCATTTTCGTCCTGATCTTTATCGGGCTGCTCGTCCTCCTTGGCCGCGCCGCCGGCTAAACCAAGCGCTTGGCCAAGCGCTGGCGGCTTTGGCCCTTGCATTTTCATATGCGCGCATTGAGAGTCTGCGGACGCAGAACCTCAATCACGCTCCAATGAAAACCCCGCATACTCCCACCCCGCTAGGCTGTTTTTTTCTCGGATTGTCACTTCTCCTCGGGCTCTCCCCAGCAACCGCCCGGGCGGATATCACCGGCCAATGGAACTTCACCGACGGCCTTTCGGCCGAGATCGGGCAGGATCTCGAGTGGAACTTTGACCAGGGCGAAGCCCAGTTCGGCAAGGGCAGCGCGTTCCGGTTGAAGCCGCTCGACGGCAAGGATCCGATGGTGATGAGTTTCCCGAACAGTGACCCCGACTCCGACTTCACCGGGCTGGATGTTTATCACGGTGGTGAACCCAACGGCGGCTCCGACTGGCTATTGAACCAGTATACGATCGTTGCCGACCTTTACTACTCCGTCCGGTCGTACAACAAGCCAAGGGCGTTGGTGGCCTTGAACGATTTCGAGGGGGCGCAGTTCCTGATCGGCACCTCGAACGGAATCGGCAGCCGCACGTTCTCCGGCAAACTCAGGCCCAATCGCTGGTATCGCGTGGCATTGACCGTCGACCATGTCTCCGGCGAAGCCAACTACTACGTCAACGGTGAACACGTTGGCACCGAGCAGATCGGCAAGGCGCAGGACGACACCGGCAAGTATGCGATGGAGGACGTCTTTTACCTGTTCAAGCATAGCTCAGAGACGTTCGGCGGATTCATCAGCAGCCTGCAGTTCCGCGACGAGGCTGCCCCGGCTGCAGTCATCGCGGAGCTTGGCCAAGCGAGCGCCGACGGCATCCCTTCCGAGCCACCGGCCAAGCCATATCTGGTTTCCGTCACCCCGAAACCGACCCCGTTTCGGCGCCCCATCCCGACCGACATTCTCCCGAACACACTGATCCAATGCGGCCTGAAAGACGGGCAGGCCAAGCTCAAGGAATCCACGGCCAAGCTCTGGCTGAACAACAAGCCACTCGAAATCAAGGCCAAGCGGGCCGACGACCTCGTCACCCTCTCAGCCCAGCCGGAATCGCTGCTGGAGCCGCTTGGCAATTACGAGGTGGTCGTGAAATTTGACGACAGCAACGGGGAAAGCCACACTAAGAAATGGCGCTTCACGGTGACTGATTTTCAGAAACTACCAGCCGCCGCCGCCCTGCCAATCGATGCCGGGACCGAGCCCGGTTTTCTCGTCCGCTCCGCGCAGGCACCGGCCGAAGCCGCAATCCAGCACGACTTCAAGCGCGCCATCCATCAACTTGAGGGCATCCTCAAGGATAACGAGGGTAACACAGTCAAAAACACCGCCTTTCCCAGCGAGGGAGACAGTGGGTTTGATTTGATTGAGTTGATCGATTTTCAAAAAGACGGCTCACCGTTCGGCCACTTTGAGTTCGATGACTTTTTCCCGGGCATCCCCGGCGAGGAGGATCACGACACCAATTTCAGTACGGAAATCCTCACCTGCCTCGCGCTCAAACCGGGCACACACCGCCTCGGGTTGACCGTCCACGTCGGCAAGCCGGACCAAAACGACGAGGATCGCTTCAAGGTCTTCGCCGCCACCAGCCCACGCGATCGATTCGCGCAGGAAATCGGCGACTTCGAGCTGACCCTGCTCGGCTACCGGGAGGGGCCAAACGATTGTTCCTTCGATTTCACCGTGGAGAAGGAGGGGCTTTACCCGTTTCGGATTGTGTACTGGAACAAGTCCGGAAATGCTGCGCTTGAGTTTTACTCGATCGACCTCGAGACCGAGGAGCGCATCCTCATCAACGACACGGAGAACGACAACGCCATCCAAGCCTACACATCCGCCGGGCAAACTCGGACGCCCTACGTCGCACTGGCCGGCCCGGCCCCGAACACCTCCGGTAACAGCAAGGACACACCCATCTCAATCGTGCTCGCCGACGACGAAACCAAAGTCGACCCTGGCTCCGTCAAACTGTACGTCAACCGGCGCCGCACCAAGCCGACCATCTCGACCGAGGGCCGCCACACGTACATCCACTTTCAGCCCGAGCACAAAAGCCTGAGCGAGCTGGACTATGAGGTGAAACTGACGTTCAAGGATTCGGAAGGCACCAGTCTCAAGCGGGAATGGAATTTCAGCGTGGACGCCCGCGATAAAATCGAGATCACCGGCTACTGGAATTTCAGTAGCGGACTCAAGGCCGCCATCGGCAGCCCTCTTCAGTTTCTCGACGGCGAAAAAGGAGCCACTGCCAATGCGACTGAGTTTGGTTCAACCGGTGATTTTGGCATCCCGGACATAGACGGCAAAAGCACCACAGTGATGAAAGTCGGCCATGTGGGATCGAACGCGAACTTTGGCTATCTCATGGACCACGGTATCACGCCAAACGGCGGCGGCAAGAAGGTCAATCAATACACGATCGTCTACGACATCCACTTCACAGGTGGTGGCAACGGCTGGGCCTCGCTGCTGAACATGGACAGTCAGGGCGATGGTGATGTGTTTTGGCGCCGCAACGACGGCGGACTTGGCCAGGGCGGTGGTGGATACGAACCGGATGACCCGGAACTCAAGGTCAACAAGGGCCAATGGCACCGGATCGTCCTCGCCGTCGACCTCGCCCAAGGGCTGTACGAAAAGTACATCGACGGGGTTTACCACTCCAGTCAGGCAAACGCCGGACTGGACGGAAGGCAATCGATGAAACAAAGCGTCTGGCTGTTCAACGATAACGACGGCGAAAACGGGGAACTTTACGTAGCCGCGATTCAAGTACGAAACGGCAAGGTCAGCCGCGACGAGGCCCGCGCGCTTGGCGGCCCATCTGCACTGGGCATCCCCATGCCGACGCCCGTGCGCGGCCTCTGGAGTTTCGACGACGGCGACCTCTCGGCCACGCTTGGCCAAGCGCTGGAATACCTCGACGGCCCCAAGGGGGCGACCGCCGGGGCGACCGATTTTGGCACCACCGAGTCTTTCGAAATCGAGGGTGTGGACGGCAAGACGATGAACGTGATGAAAGCGGGCCACGTGGGCGCCAATGCGAACTTCGGCTACATCCTCCGGCACAACATTGAGCCGAACGGCGGCGGCAAAAGAGTCAACCAGTTTAGCCTCGTCTACGACGTCTACTTTTCCGGTAAGGGCAATGGCTGGGCGTCAATCGCCAACCTCGACAGCAAGGGCGACGGCGATGTCTTTTGGCGCAAGGGCGATGGCGGCCTTGGCCAGGGCGGTGGCGGCTATGAGCCGGACGATCGCGAAATCAAGGTCACCGCGGAGCAGTGGCACAGGATCATCCTTTCATTCGACCTCGCTGCCGGGACGTACACGAAATACCTGAACGGAGTCTATCACTCCAAGCAGGCCAACGGCGGACTCGACGGCCGACAATCGATGGGAGACAGCGTCTGGCTGTTCAACGATAACGACGGTGAAAACGGCGAGGTATTCGTCGGCTCAGTGGCGGTGTACAACCGCGAAATTACTGCAGAAGAAGCCGCGCTACTTGGCGGTGTAGACGCCGAAGGCCTGCCGCTGTTCATCCCGGAGCCGGGGGTCGTCGAGCCCGATGCCCCCGGGATCAGTTTCAAGCGAGGCGCCAACGGAATCGTCGTCGTGTTTGAAGGCAAACTCCAATCGTCACCCAACCCGGCCGGGCCGTGGAAAGACATCGAGGCCTCCAGCCCGGCGTCATTCGATGCCAGCGAGGCATTCCTATTTTTCCGCTCCCGCACACCCTAGCCGATCGAGCAACCGGTTTGGATCGGTCTCGGAGAAAAACAGCTCCGAGTGTTTTGGCCGCAGGAAGCCGGTGGAAATCATCGTATCGAAAAACTGCTCGATGCCATCGTAAAAGCCGTCCACGTTCAACAGCGCGATTGGCTTGGCATGGTAGTCGAGCTGCCGCCAAGTGACCGCCTCGAAAAATTCCTCCATCGTGCCGATTCCACCGGGCAGCGAGATGTAGGAGTCACTCAACTCGTGCATCTTCGCCTTTCGCTCATGCATGGTCTCCACCACGAGCAACTCGTTCAATCCGTCATGCGCGAGTTCGCGGTCGACCAGTTTTTCCGGAATCACCCCGACCGCCCTGCCCCCTCCCGCCAGCACGGCATCGGCCAGCACGCCCATCAGGCCGATGTTACCGGCTCCGTAAACCAAGCCCAGCCCCCGCCGGGCTATCGCTTGGCCAAGCGCCTGGGCAGCCTCTGCATGAATCGGGTCGTTCCCCTTCGACGACCCACAAAAGACACAGATGTCTTGAATCTCCCCCATCGTCTGGCCTAACCCTTGGGCTTCATCCCGTTGCGCTTGGCCCATGCAACCCAGTCGGCAGCCAAGCGCTTGGCCAAGTCGGGATATTTCGCGGCCAAGTCAGTAGTCTCGGTCCGGTCCGCGACGAGGTCAAACAACGCCCACCGCTTGTCCGCTTTATCCCAGACCACCTTCCATTTGCCCTCGCGCAACGCCCGGTTGCCAGACCACTCCCACGCCAGTTGCTTGTGGCCCTTTCGCGTCTGGCCACGCAGCACGCTCACGAGACTCTTGCCCTCGACCGGAAGGATTTTGTTCCCCTTGAACTCTTTCGGATAACTGCCATCGCCCAGTTCGAGAAATGTCGGCATGAAGTCGATGATATGCCCGACCTCCCCTGTGATGCCCCCGCGCGGCACTCGGCCCGGCCACCAGGCGATGCACGGCGTGGCGATGCCGCCCTCGTGCGCCCAGCTTTTGTAGCGGCGAAACGGTGAGTTTTGCGCCCAACCCCAGGACGGCCCCACTGCCGCGTAAAACTCCTTCGGCCCGGGAACGATCTTGGGCGAGCGCCCGCCCGGCTCCTCGGCACAACCGCCGTTGTCGGAGAGGAACAAAACCAGCGTGTTGTCTCCGCCCTTGTTGGCCCGGATCGCCTTCATCAACCGGCCAATGTTTTGGTCCATGCTGTCGATCATCGCGGCGTAGACTGCCATCCTCAAATCCTCGTGCTTATGGTTCGCCGTCTCCCAGTCGTACGCTCGCGAGTCCCGGCCGGAGAGTTTCCAGTTGGCGTCGATCAGCCCCATGTCGATCAGCCGCTTGTAACGCTGCTCACGCATGGTATCCCAGCCCATCCTGAATTTGCCGACGTATTTCTTGATGTCCTGCGGCTTGGCATGCAGCGGGTAGTGCGGCGCCGTGTAGTTGATGTGCAGAAAGTACGGCTTGCTGTTTTTCGTGAACTTTTCAACGCACTCAATCGCGTGGTCGGTAAAAGCGTCCGTGGTGTAATAGTCGTCCGGAAACTCGGAGAGATCCCGGTCGTTGTGGCCGAACTTCCGAATGCGTCCGCCCTTGTATTTTGGATCCCGCTGCTTTGGGTTGAAGAAATTGCAGCAGCCGTCCAGCAGGCCATAGTACTCGTCGAAGCCACGGCGGTACGGATGCGTCGTCTCGCCTGAGCCAAGGTGCCACTTGCCGCTCAGGGCCGTTTGGTAACCGGCAAGCTTCATCGCCTCACCCAGCGTCACCATGTTTTCGCGGAGCAACCCGCCCTTCCCCCGGCGGGGATACAGCCCGGTCAGGATCGATGCCCGTGTCGTGGTGCATTTTGCATTGTTATAAAACTGGGTGAACCGGAGCCCCTCGGCGGCCATCCGGTCGAGATGAGGCGTTTTCACCTCGCCCCCGTAACAGCCGATGTCACTCCAGCCCATATCGTCACACATGATGAGGACAATATTCGGCCGCTCGGCCGGCTTGCGGGCCTCCGCGGCGGTCGGCCAGCCAAGGCAGATCCCGGTGACAACCAGCAGCGCCAGTCGGATTGGTTTGGAAAAATGCATCGGCGGCAGGCTAAAGCGCTTGGCCAAGCGCGGCCAGTTCTTTCAGCAGATTGCCAAGCGCTTGGCCAAGCCCTATGCTCAGGCGACATGCGCAACCCGAACCGCACCCGAACCGTTCTCGCCCTGGCACTGATCGCACTCCTCGGCTTCAAGGCCGCTCAACCCTTGGCCAACCCGCTTTCGCCGCGCGACCCCGGTGCCCTCTGGCCCGGCTGGGAACTGGTCGACTTCCAACCCAAGAGTCCCAAGTACAATCAAAAGTACGGCCTGGACCATTTCAAGGGACGCATCACCATGGTTGCCTTGCTCGCCACCTGGTGTCCTTACTGCCAAAAACAAGTCACCAAGATGGAGGAGTTGAAAAAGGACCTCGAGGCCGACCGCGTCCAGGTCAATTTCGTCGCGGTGAACATCCAGTCCGGCGAAGGCGATCAGCACGAGTTCACCTCGCGCTGCAGCTTCCCGTTGTTTCAGGACACCAAAGAGATCGATGCGTTCAAGCAACACCGCGGCCGGAAGGACGACTATTTCATATACAATGAACGCGGCGAACTCACCGACTACTTCCCGTACCTCGGCGACCGAAAGTCGGACCTCACTTCGCCGGAGGGCTACGAGAATATCAAGAAGGCACTGTTGCGGGCGCCATTCAAAACGACCCTCACCGCCGAAACGGTGATCAAGTTGACGGTGGAAGGCGTGCAGGGCCGCACGTACCGGGTGCAATACAGCGAGGACCTTGGCGCGGACAAAAAGTGGAAGACCCTGAAAAAAATCACCCTGCTGACCGACCGGGCTGAGATTGTTGACATAACCGCCACCCCTTCACGCAAACGCCGGTTTTACCGAACCGTGGAGATTCCCTGACCTGTCATGGCCAAGCGTAAGTTCATCCTCGCACTGGACCAGGGCACGACCAGTTCACGGGCCATTGTTTTTGATTCAAACAGCCGCATCGTTGCCGTTGGCCAAAGGGAATTCCCTCAGATTTTCCCCCGGTCCGGTTGGGTGGAACACGATCCGGAGATCATTTGGAAAACGCAACTGGCAACGGCAAGACAAGCGCTTCGGCAGGCCAATCTGACCGCCTCGGACATCGCCGCCATTGGCATCACCAACCAGCGGGAGACAACGGTCGTCTGGGATCGTGACACCGGCAAACCCATCGCCAATGCCATTGTGTGGCAGGATCGTCGAACCGCCGATTTTTGTGACGCACTGAAAAAGGACAAGGCCAATCGGCTAATCCGCCGCCTGACCGGACTCGAGCTGGACGCTTATTTCAGCGCGACAAAAATCAATTGGCTGCTCAAGCACACCAAGGGAGCGAAGGCCAAGGCAAAGGCGGGACGGCTGGCCTTTGGCACGATCGACACCTGGCTGCTCTGGAAACTGACCGGCGGCCGTGCCCACAAGACTGATGTCTCAAATGCCTCCCGCACGATGTTGTTCAATATCCGCACCGGCCAATGGGATGACCGGCTGCTCGAGCTGTTCGACATCCCCCGATCCATGATGCCGGAGGTCACCGACTCGAGTGGACTGCTCACGGAGACTTCAGCCCTTGGCGGCACCATCCCCGTGGCAGGTGTGGCCGGAGATCAACAGGCGGCCCTGTTTGGCCAATGCTGTCATCGCAGTGGCATGGCCAAGTGCACTTACGGAACCGGGTGTTTTTTGCTGATGCATACCGGCAACAAGCCGATGCCATCCAAAAATCGGCTGCTCACGACTGTCGCCTGGCAGATCGGCGGCAAAATGGAATACGCCCTCGAGGGAAGCGTGTTCACGGCCGGAGCAGTGGTACAGTGGCTTCGTGATCAACTTGGCCTGATTAAATCGGCTCCGGAGATCGAGCGCTTGGCCAAGCGCGTGCCCGACAACGGCGGAGTGCACTTTGTGCCGGCGTTCACCGGCCTGGGCGCACCACACTGGAACCCCAACGCCCGGGCCACCATCAGCGGACTCAGCCGTGGCACCAGCGACGCTCACATCGCCCGGGCGGCTCTGGAGGGCATCGCGTTTCAGGTGAACGATGTGATACGCGCAATGACAGCTGACGCCGCGCTGCCGCTCCGGGAGCTGCGGGTGGACGGCGGCGCCAGTGAAAATAATCTCCTGATGCAATTGCAAAGCGACCTGCTCGGCACCCGTGTCATCCGCCCCACCGTCACGGAGACAACCGCCCTTGGAGCGGCGTATCTTGCAGGCTTGGCCGTGGGTGTCTGGAAAAACAAACGCGACATCGCCAGACAATGGAAAGCAGCCAGACAATTCAAACCAGCGATGAAACCAAACACCCGTGATGCGCTGATTGTCGATTGGAATAAAGCCCTGGCACGGACCGAACTTCAATGATTTACGCCTGTTGTTTCGTGTTGAATCACAAACGGCTCACGATAGAATGGCTACATGGCCGAAGCGAAATTCCTGCATCCGCACGGTAACTATCGTGAATTGCTCTCCTACCGAAAGGCGGAGATAATTTACGACCTCACTTTTCAGATTGATTCTTCCTTGGAAATACGGCCATTAGTTTATTGACATAAAACAAAAAAAACGCCTACATAATTGCCATGCAATATCCCGTTATATTGAACTTCAAGAAAATCGCGCTGGCCAAGCAGGCCACACTAAGCGATGCCGCCAACGCTCCCATAGCCTACGCCCGGCAAAAGATTCTCAAGCTCAAGGAGGAACTTGAGGTGTTTAAGGACAAAACCAAGTCTGAGCGGGTCTGCACCATCAAGGCAACCAAGGTCATCGACTTCAGATCGGCATACAATTTCGTCGCGGAGAATGAGCAGTCGTTCGGGTCCATTAAGCGGGAGGGGCTTAAATCCATCTGGAAGGCAACCTACCTATTGAATGATGCCGGAGAAAATCATTACGCCACCATCAGGGAGGAAAAACCGTTCGCTAAGGTCATGGACACGCTGGCCGGCCAACTGCCCGGCGTCGGCATGATCTGCAACTACATTTTCAACC
>Ga0209036_1000299_pt1 | contig 20956 bp, 15 predicted proteins | sample MarorgKNORR_S2LV_3_FD_188222 | JGI IMG/M metagenome (GOLD analysis project Ga0209036, IMG submission 188222) | Marine microbial communities from the Southern Atlantic Ocean, analyzing organic carbon cycling - DCM_A/KNORR_S2/LV (SPAdes) (version 2) | ecosystem: Environmental > Aquatic > Marine >... | reverse complement strand
GGCCGGAATCAAGCATGAGGTCTGCGGTAAGCTGGTGGTGGCGTGCAATGAGGAGGAATTGGGGCGTCTCCGTAACCTTGAAGTGCGCGGCCGTCAAAACGGACTTGAGGGGATCGAGTATCTGGAGCGCGAAGCGATGCTGGAAGTCGAGCCAAACGTGGGAGGCATCGCCGCGTTGCGCGTGCCGCAGGAGGGGATCGTCGATTACCCCGCCGTTTGCCGGGAGTTGAAGCGGCGCATCGTTGGAAACGGAGGTGTGGTTGTCACCGGTGCGACAGTCACGGGACTGCGGGAGCAGGGCGGTCAGTGGATCGCCCGCACTCCGGTCGGTGAGTATTCCGGGACATTCCTCGTGAATTGCGCCGGACTGCATTGCGACCGGGTGGCGGAGATCGCAGGAGAAAAACGCGAGACGCGCATCGTTCCGTTTCGTGGCGAGTACTATAAATTAAAGTCCGGCCGGGAGGGGATCGTTCGCAACCTGATTTACCCGGTGCCAGATGCGCAGTTTCCATTTCTGGGCGTTCACTTCACGCGATTGATTCACGGCGGGATGGAGGCTGGCCCGAACGCGGCGATGGCATTTGCCCGTGAAGGGTATCTCAAGACGAACATCAGTCTGCGCGACATGTGGGATGCGATGACCTATCCCGGCCTGTGGCGGTTCGTCGCGAAACACCCACGGATGACGGCGTTGGAGTTATGGCAGACGTTTAGCAAGCGTCGATTTTGCAGGGCGCTGCAAAAGCTCGTGCCAAGCATTCAACTCGGCGACATTGAGCCGGGCGGTGCCGGTGTGCGTGCCCAGGCAATGGCGCGAGAAGGCGAGTTGATTCAGGACTTTTGCCTCATCCGGCGTCGGGCGGCGTTGCATGTTTTGAACGCGCCCAGCCCGGCGGCAACTGCATCACTGGCAATCGGTGAGGAGATCGTCCGCCGCATTCTTTCGGATTCGTAGCGCTTGGCCAAGCGCCTGGCTTTAGCGGCCCATGCCGATCAACTTGAGGATGGTGCCCTCAAACTCGCCTTCGAATTGATCGCCCTCCTCGAGGCTGGCCTTGGTGAGCTTGGCTTTGCCGTTGATGAACTGCATGCCCAGCGGTCCGAAGCTGAAGCCTCGCCCCTCCTTGAAAACTCCGCCAGATTCAATGGCATCGGCCGGCTTGAATTTGTCCTCCGGGATGGAGATGTCGACCGACACTGATTTGCCGTCGGATTTACGGCGACCGGAAAAACGGATCGTCGGCTTGTTGCTTCGCCCAAAACCGCCTCCAGCCCATGCACCGTGCACGCCGACATCCGTCAACTCGACCGGCTTGTCGTTGAGCGTAAGTTGAAGCATGGCCTTGCCGAGATTGGTTTGTTCGCGCGGCGATTCCTCCATCCATTCGCCGTAGAACTTGGCTTTTACGTTTCCGATTTCGGCGATGACAGGTGGTGCCTTGGGGGTCTTGGTCCACCTTGGCATTGCTGCGCCGGTTTCGTCCATAATGTCTTCGCGGCGTTCCCTGATGAATTCGCGTGTGCCGCGCAGCGATCGGCTAAAACGGGACTGTTCACGGTTGAGGTGCGGCTCGATCAACGCTTCAATCCGATCACACTCTGCGAGCAGTTCTTCCTCGTTCCAATGTTCCTTGAGAAGGCCGTGGAGAGTCTTGCGGTAACGATCACGCCCCGCCTCAGTCTGATAGAGGAGATAGGCGATGCGGCCCTTGGTTTTCACGGAGAGTGGGGCGCGAAAATCGAAGTTGAGCATGCTACGTTTTTTGAAAAGCGAATCAGCGCCCCACGGCATGAAGTGAAACTTGTTCGTCTTGGGATTGAGATAGGCAAAAAAGTTATTGGCGTTGCCGGAGTAGCCATCCCAAAAACCGAGCAGTCCTTCCATCGCCCAGAATCGGTAGAACGAATCGAGGTCGACCAATTCGCCGATGGCTTCCTCGGTGACGGAGTCGCCTTCGGACAGTTCGATCAATTTGCGTATATGCGCACGCCCGGCTTTGTCGTCGCCTGTTTTGCGTTCGAAGCTGCCTTCCCAGCCATTATAAAAATCCACCACTGTTCCCTCATAAAGTGTTCCGTCGTCATTGCCAAAGCCGCGCTTCAGCACAGTCTTGCGGACTGTCTCGACGTGCGTGTACACACCATGATTTTTTCCGTTCACTGTCACTTTGGCGAAGGCGGTGCGAGGGGCGGGGGATCCGGCGGCATTGAACAGGGCGTATCCCATGACCTGACTGACGATGGTTGAATCCTGCTTGTTGTTGTTCATCGTCAGGTTGGTCAATCCACCGATCTTTGCCTTATTGTTCGTGTGGTTGAGTTTAATCTTCAGCGACGGCCGGCTCGTGCTTTGTGAGCCGATGAACCCTTTTTTCCGAAGCCCCACTTTTTCAAATTTTACCCCATCGATGGTGACGTCGGCGGTGACATACTCGTATGGCCCGTCGATCGGCGCAGTTTTGCGATCCTCATGCAGCGCTGAGATGAAATTGCGTGCCTGATGACGTATCTTGTCCCAGTCTTTTTCGGCGACCGTGATCTGCACGTCAAGCACGCGATCTGTCGGGAAGACGTCGTCCAGAGTCAATTCCTTCGCCGATCCCGTTGCGGCTGCCATGACAGCGGCAAATAGCCAAGCTGTTTGTCTGTTATTGTTTTTCAAGAACATCGTTCCCATTACGTATTTTACAGGGTTGAAGTTACCTATTAGCGGAAAAAGTCACGCCGTCCAAAGTCCCTCGCTTGTGGTTGTCCCCTTGGCATTAGTGATAAGCCCGGCCATTTTTGCAGCATCCTTAACGCCGGGGGAGGCTTCCACGCCGCCGGAGACATCCAGTCCGAACGGGGAAACCTGTCCGACTGCGTCGGCGGCATTGTCCGGAGTCAGGCCGCCGGCGAGCAGGATTGGTTTACCCAGGCGCTTGGCTTCCACGGCCAGTTCCCAGTTGAATTTTTCACCGGTGCCACCCGGCACGCCCTTGACGTAGCTATCCAGCAGCCAGGCGTCTGTGTCGTAGTCCGGCAACTCGGCAAGCGTGGTTCGGTCCTTCACCCGAAACGCCTTGATCGTGCGCTGCTCAAACTGTGAGCAATACCGGGGTGACTCGTTTCCATGAAACTGAAGTGTGTCCAACCCCGCCGTCTCAATAGTGTGCTGAACTGTTTTCGCATCGGCATCGACAAAAACACCGACTCTGGCGACCTGCTTCGGGAGATCGAGGATGATGTCGGCCGCCTTTTCTGCGGACAGGTATCGCGGGCTGGGTTCGTAAAACATGAAACCAAGCGCATCGGCACCGGCGTCGACCGCCGCCAGCGCATCCTCCGTCGAGGTGATCCCGCAAATTTTCACACGCACACTCACGGGCAGGACGCTATTGCGATTGTGGCGCGTGTCAACGCTGCTGTCCGGTTTCGGGTTGCTTTGGCCAAGCGGGCAGGGCAAACCAAGCGCGTGAGTGCAGAGCCAACAATGGCATACGTGGCGCTGGGCGCGAATACCGGCGAACCGGCGGCGACTCTGCGTCTGGCCGCCGTCGAGATTGCCCGTTGGTCGCTTGGCCAAGCGCTTGGCTCGTCCCTTTGGCAGACCGAGCCGGTCGACTGCCCACCGGGTTCGCCACCTTTCATCAATGCCGCGCTTGGCTTTGAGCCAAGGCCGGGCACAACACCGGAGTCGCTGCTGGAGCAATTATTGCAACTTGAGGCGCGCCTTGGCCGGGAGCGCACCGGCTTGGCCAACGAGCCTCGGAAAATCGACTTGGATTTGATCGCGTTTGGGGATGAACAGCGCAATGCCGAGACGTTGATTCTGCCTCACCCCCGTGCCCACGAGCGACAATTCGTACTCGCGCCGATGGTGGAAATTGCATCCGACCTGATTTTTCCGGGACGAACAAAAACTGTCCAAATGCTATTGGATGAACTGCCCGATCAGGGCGCTGTAAAACTGGGCGAGCCGCTACTCTGACCTACCCTATGATGTCTTGGATTGCGTTTCCTGTGGTAATTGGCAGGGGACGGTCGCCGACGCCGATGACCTCGGTGTGCGGATCGATGCCAAGCAGTTGATACATTGTCGCGGCGATGTCGTCCGGTCGAACCGGGTTTTCTGCCGGGTAGGATGCATTCTTGTCGGACGCCCCGTAGACGTAGCCGCGCTTGATCCCGCCGCCCGCGAGGAGGACGGTGTAGCACTGCGGCCAATGATCGCGGCTGGAGTTGGCATTGATCTTCGGTGTGCGGCCGAATTCGCCCATCCAAACCACGAGCGTCTCGTCGAGCAAGCCGCGGTCATCCAGGTCGTTGAGGAAAGTCGGGAGCGTTTGATTGGTGATCGGCAGATGGCGCTTTTCGACGATGGGATACATTCTCGTGTTGTTGAAGCCGTGCGTGTCCCAACCGCCGAAGGTGGTGCTTTGTCCGCCGATGCTGTCGGAAAAGTAGACGTTCACAAACTTGGTGCCGGCCTCGACCAACCGTCGGGCGAGCAGCACGCTTTGCCCGTACGTGTGCCGACCGTAGGTGTCGCGTATTTTATCCGGCTCCTGTGTGAGGTCGAAAGCGTTGCGCATCTTTGGCGAGTTCAACATGCCAAGCGCTCGCTCGTAGTAGGCATCGAGGCCGCGTGCACTCGCGGAGTAGTCTAGCAGTCGCGACTGCTGGTCGACGAGCTGCTGCAGTTGGCGGCGCGAGGCCAGTCGCTTTGGATCGATGTTTGTCGGCAGGCTCAACTCCGGCAGGGCAAAGTTCTTTGAGCTGGGATCGTTCGTGAACAGGAACGGGTCGTGGGCTTTGCCGAGGAAGCTGGCGTGTTGACCCGGGGGTGCGGAGCCGTCGCGCATGATGTACGGGTACGCGACGAAGGTTGGCATGTCGCCCTTCGTCGGTGTGAGGTGATCGACCACCGAGCCGTAGGCCGGGTACATCTCCTTCGTGTCGCGCAGGCGCTGGTCATCGAAGTCCGGCGCGCTGCCGGACAGGGCGTAGTAGCCGGCGGAGTTGTGGTTCTTCATGGTGTGGTGAACGCTGCGGACGAGCGTCACCTTGTTCATGATTTTGGCCACCGCCGGCATGTGCTCGTTGGTGATGACGCCGGGCAGGTTGGTATCGATCCACTTGTGCGGTGAGCGAATGCCATCCGGCGCGTCTGGCTTCATGTCGAACATGTCGAGCTGGCTTGGGCCGCCCCATTGAAAAAGAAAAACGACCGACTTGGCCTTGGGCACGATCCTGCGCTTGGCCTTCTCGGCGGCAAAGAGCTTGCGCATATTCAGCCCAAGCAGGCCCAGGCCGCCCACGCGAAGGGCGCTTCGTCGGTTGAGTGGATGGAATACGTTCATGGAGCTATCGGCGCAAAATAAATTCCTTTGAGTTCATCAGTGCCCAGGCGATGTCTTCCAGTTGACCGCGCTTGGCCTCGGTGGTCTCGGCCTTGGCCAAGTGCTGCAGGCCAGCCTCGAGTTCGGTGGCCGTGGGTGGGCGCGACAGGGCGGTCCAGTAAAGTGATTCCAGCGTCTGCTGAGCCGGTTGGTCGGCTTTGGCCAAGCGCTCGAGCCGGTTGGCTTTGCCGGTCAACAGACCGTTCAACACCGGGCCGCTGATCATCTGGAACGCCTGCGCGAGGGTGGTCTCGTCGGAGCGTTCGCATTCGCAATTGAGCAGCCGCTGTGGTTTGCCGAACGCCTCCAGCACAACGTCGACGATGTCGTCTTTACTGCGCCGCCGTTTTTCCTTGATGGTGTTGGCCACCTGCACAACGCGCGTGCCGGGCGGATGATCCCGGATGGGTAGGGGTGCATCGGCCACCTGTGCCTGTGTGTCGAGCAACTGCTCGGCGCTCAGGCGGCGGGGGATCGCGTGCGAGTAATTGATTTCGTCACCGGCATTTGTGGCGTTGGGCTCGGAGGCGAGTTGGTACGTCGCGGAACTCGTGATCAGGCGGATCATGTGCCGGAGGTCGTAGCCGCTGGCGATGAACTCCGTCGCGAGCAAATCAAGCAACACCGGGTGTGTGGCCGGGTTAGTCGGACGAAAGTCGTCGATCGGGTTCACTAGTCCACGGCCCATGAGATGAAACCAAATTCGATTCGCCTGCGCACGGGCGAAGAACGGATTGTCCGGGGCCGTCATCCACTTGGCCATCTCGCGCAGCGGATCGTCGCCCCCGGGCACCGGTTGCCCCGCGGAGAGAAAACGCGCCGGGGCGGCCTTGCCGGTCTTGGGGTTTTTCACGCTGCCGTTCGATTTCATGTAGACGACCTGTTCACCGTTGAACTCGTGTTTGTCCAGTCCGTCCCGGCGGATGTTTTTCAGCAGTTTGTAGTCGATTTTCGCGAACGCACTGGCCCAGTCGTAGTAGTCGCCCTGCGTCCAGCGGTCGAACGGGTGATTGTGGCACTGCGCGCATTGCAGCCGTCTCCCGAGGAACACCTGCGCGGTGGCCTCGGCCAGTTCCTGCGGCTTGCGAATCGCACGAAAATAGTTTGCCGCCGGGTTGGTGTATGTGCTGCCGCGGGCGGAAATGATCGACCGGGCGAATTCATCCATCGGCGTATTGTCGGCGATGCGATCACGAATCCAACCGTGAAACAGTTGCACGCCCTTGGGGTCGAGTGTCCGCACCTCGACGTTCAGCAGGTCGGCCCACTTGAGCGCCCAAAACTCGGCGAACTCCTCCCGTTCCATCAAACGGTTCACCAGTTTTTTGCGCTTGACCGGATCGGAGTCGGTGACGAATTCGCGCGCCTCGTTTTCAGTCGGCAACAGGCCGATCAAATCCAGATAGGCGCGGCGCATGAACACCGTGTCATCCGCGAGCGGGGATGGATTGATCCTCAGCTTTTGCAATTTGCCAAAGATCATCGTGTCGATCATCCCCTGCCTGGTGGGCGGACTCCAGGCAAAGTCGACACGCTCCGGCACGAACGCCAGCCTCACCGGTTCCTGCCGGTTCAAAAAACGGACGAGCACGGTGGTCTCCCCCGGCTTGTTGAATGTCACTTGGCCAAGCGGAGTGACCTCGAGCAGATTGTTGGACGGTTCGTAGACCGCCTGCGACGTGACGTCGCGTTCGCTGCCGTCGGCGAAGCGGGCCTTGGCCGTGATTTGAATTTGGTTGTCCGGCGCGTAAAGAGTGCGATGGGTCGGTGCCACCTCCAGTGCGGTGAGCTCGGGCGCTTGGCCGGTGTCATTCTTCGCGCCTTCGGCGATCCATTGGCGGAGGATGCGGTACTCCCACGAATCCACCTCGAATCGTCGTCGCCCCTCGTGTGGGATTTGTGCGGTGGCTTTCTTGAGGAGCAGGCTTTCGTCCGGTTCGATGAGATTGAGACGGCGGCCCAGTTCGTTGCGGGCGATCACCTTCCAGTCCCCGGCGGGAGATTCTCCGCGCAGGCTGATTTTGAAGCCGCCCTTGCCATTTGCGTTGCCGTGGCAGGTGCCCATGTTGCAGCCGGCCTTGGCCAACACCGCCATCACCTCGTTTTGATATGAAACAGGCGAGGCCATCGCCACGGGCAGGCAGGCAAAAACAAGCAGGAAAAGCACCCTGTTAAGCAACTGATTCAACCACCCAAAAACGCCGCAATGGGCCGGTTTTTTCAAGTTTTTTCCGGTTGGCCAAGCGGATTATTCCCGTGTCAAATAGGCGATGAGATCGAGGATTTGCTGTTTCTCCAGCGTGTTGACCGTGCCGGGTGGCATGTTGGAGACGTTGAGTTTTTTGCGGCTGACGATGAGCGCCTTGGCCAAGCGCAACGACGCGCCGGTGGCGGAGAGGCTGCGAAGGACCACCACGGCGTCAGTCTCTTCCTGCACTTGGCCAAGGTGAACCTCCCCGTTGCTCATGTTGAACTGCTGCAAAACGTATGCCTCGGGGATGATGCGCGAGGGCTCGAGGATGGACTCGAGCACCTCGGCCGGTTTCATCCGCTTGGCCAAGTCGGTCAGGTTCGGCCCAACGCTGCCGCCGATGCCGTCCAGCCGATGGCATTGGGCGCAGCCAACCTTGGCATAGGCGCTACGGCCGCGGGTGAGGTTGTCCGGTTCGTGAGCGATCTCAAATCCGGATTCGAAATCAGTCGGCTTCCAGTTTTTCACGAACACCGCGCTTGGTTGCATGCCGCTGATCCATTCACGAAACAGGGCCACGGCGGCGTCATCGACCGCGCCGCTGACGAGTGGCGGCATCTGGCCGCGACCGCGCCGGTTCAAGCGGCTGAGCAGTACGGACTGATCCGGTGCGCCGGGGGAGACGAGCATGGCGTTTTGAATGCCGAACGTGTCGTGCTGGGGCCGGGCACCAATCAGGCTCATCTGGTCGTTCGCCGTGCCAAGGCTGAGCAGCATTTTTGAATTGCCGCCGCCGGCGTGAATGTGGCAGCCGGAACAGTTGATGTGTAGATAGGAGCGCGCGCGCTGCTCAAGGCTGGCGGTCGGGTCGTAGGGGTTGGCCAGCGATCGTGGCTTCTTGTCCGGTCGCTTGTAAGGTTTGTTAAAGAACCCGATGTGCGAAAAGGTGCGGAGTTGATTGTCGTTCACTCCGGAAAAGTTGTGGGCGCGATCCGTGTTCAATCCGGTCAGGCCAAGCACAAACCCGGCGGCCCGGCTGTGGCAGGTCATGCAGTCGGCTCGGCTGGGGAACACCCAGTCGTGTCGACGAAAACCGCCCGGCGATTTTTGATCTGCGATCCGCAACGTGGTCCGGTCTCCGCCCTTGGCCACTAACTCGGCGTTGGTTTGTGCCTCGTTCCATTTGTATGAGTAGCCGACCCATTCGTTTTGCTGCCGAAGCATGATGCGAGTCTCGATGCGAAACGGCTCGGCCAGGCCAAGCGCGCTTTCCCGTTGCACAGTCAGGGTTTGGACGAGTGCTGTTCCGTTGGGAAAAATCCACGCCCCGTTTTGGTTGAAGCCTACTTTTTCCTCACCCGGCACGGCCATCCAGCGTTCGGTGGTCGCACCATCGTTCCAGCCGGAGGCGATCACGGAGTAGCCCAGAACGCCCGGGTGCATTTCGTGAGTTTTCGAGTCCACGAACAGCCCGGTCTCGCTGAGGCGTTGCGGGAAAGGAGCAGCGGGGCGGGTGCGGGGTTGGCGTTCCAGTCGATAAAATCCGCTCGCGTGGTCGACGACTAGTAGCTCGCCGGAGTGAGTCGTAGCGAAACCGGTGATGGCCAACGGTGTATCGGCGATTTCCTGCAGAGCCAGTTGCTTTTCGCCATCGTGTTTGATGCTCCAGATTTTGCCGGTGCCATAGTCGCCGTAAATGTAGTGGCCGCGAAGCTCACTCCACTTTAGCCCGTAATAAACTACGCCTCCGGTGATCGATCGTGCCTCGGAGTGGGGATGCTCGGCGGTGGGCATGGTCAACGGATGCGGCCCCATTCTGCGGTTTTGATAAAACGGATGGCTGCCCTCGTAGACGCTCCAACCGTAGTTTTCCCCTGCGCGCACGAGGTGCACTGTCTCCCACAAATCCTGCCCGTTGTTGCCCACCCAGACGTGACCGGTCAACGCATCCACGGCCAGCCGCCATGGGTTGCGCAGGCCGTAGGCATACAACTCGCCCCGCGCGTCGTGGAGATTGATGAACGGGTTGTCAGCAGGGATGCGATAGGGTTCGTCCTCGCTCGTTTCGCTGATGTCGATCCGCAGCACGCCGCCGAGTAGGTCGTCCAGTGTTTGGCCGGAAACCCAGTTGTCGGAGTCGCTTGTGCCGTCGCCGGTCGAGATGTACAGCATGCCATCCAATCCGAAGGCGATACCCCCACCGTCATGCCCTCCGGAGCGCCATTCGATGATTGAGTGCTCTGAGGCGAGGTCGATTTCCGACGAGCCCCGAGGCAGCGTGACGCGCGAAATGCGGTTGGCTTTTTGGCCGTCAAACGCCTCCAAATTCAGGTTGCTGAAAAGGTAAAGATGTCCATTCTCGGTGTAGTTTGGGTCAAAGCAAAACGAGTAAACATTTCGTCCCGGCAAATCGAGCAGCACTTCGCGTTCCTTGGTCTCAGGGCGATCCTCGAATGCAACCAGTTGAGTCGGCTTGCCTCCACCGTGATGGAGCAGGGCGAAGAGCCTCGACGACTGGGGCTCGGCGGCGATGAACATCGGCGAGCGCCAAACCTGATTGGTGTACGCCGGCACGGCACGGAACGGAGGCGGTGGCTCCGGGGTTCCAATGAGTCTCGAGTTTTCCCAAATCTCCCGCTTGGCCAAGCCGAACGGCTTGTCCTCGTCAGCCCAACTCTGGTCGACGGACGGAAGCCAAGCCGCCAGCAGCATGGCGGATACGACGAATATAAGCTGAAATTTAGAGGGCTGGGACACGGCCACGGGCAAAGTAATTGTCACGCTGCGGTAGGGCAAGCCAAGCGCTTGGCCAAGCGGAATGGGTTGGCAGCCGTGCCGCCGTCAGCGAAGATTCCGGCCATGGACTTGAACGGAAAAGTGGCCCTCATCACGGGAGGAAGCCGGGGCGTCGGTGCGGCAACGGGGTTGCAGTTGGCCAAGCGCGGCTGCCACGTGGCGATCAACTGCAGTCGCACGGCAGACCGGGCCAAGCAGGTGGCCGAGCAGTGCCAAGCAAATGGCGTTCGCGCGGTGGTGGTGCAGGGAGACGTGGCTTCTGATGCAGATTGCCGGCGAATTGTCGCGGAGTCCATCGAGGCGCTTGGCCAGTTGGACATCCTCGTCAACAACGCCGGGACGACTCGCTTCATAGATTTTCAAAACCTCGACGATGTGACGGATGAGGACTGGGATGGTATTCTCAGCGTAAACTTGAAGGGGTCGTTCCAATGCGCGCGAGCTGCACGGGCGGCGCTTGAGGCGAGTGATTTCGGTGTAATCGTCAACACCGCCAGCGTGGCCGGTATGACCGGGGTGGGCAGCTCGATCCCGTACTGTGCCTCCAAGGCGGCTGTCATCAATCTCACGCTCTCGCTGGCGCGGACGCTTGGCCCGAAGATTCGAGTCAACGCCGTCGCCCCCGGATTCATTGAGGGCGAGTGGCTCCAGAATGGTCTCGGCGAAAACTACGAAACTGTGCGAGCGAAGAAAGCAGGGGAGGGACTGTTGGACGCTGTCAGCACACCGGACGATATCGCAGACGGAATTCTCTCGATGATAACCTGCCAAAAAGTGACCGGCCACATACTGACCGTCGACACCGGCCACACCGTCGGCCCTCGGATTGGTAGTGGGCTTTAATAGAGCAAAAAAAACGCGCAACAAATTGCGCGTTTCGAGAGGGGCTTGGCCAAGCGCTTGGCTTATCGATCCTCCACCGGGGCGTACTTCAGGTCGTCCGGCCCATCGTAAAGACTCTTCGGACGAATGAGCCGGTTGTCGGCCAATTGCTCCAGCACGTGCGCTGTCCAGCCCGAGGTGCGGGCGATTGCGAACAGCGGCGTGAACAGGTCGGTCGGAATACCCAGCGAGTAGTATACGGTGGCGGAGTAGAAATCGACGTTCGGGTGCAGGTTTTTCTTGGACACCATGAGGTCGCGAATGCGCTCGCTCATATCGAGCCATTTAGTTTCGCCTAATTCCCCGCTCAGTTTCTCGGCCATGGCCTTGAGGTGTGGCGCACGGGGATCGAGCACCTTGTACACCCGATGGCCGATGCCCATGATTTTGACTTTATTCTTCAGGCAGTCCTCGACGAAGGCATCGACCTTTTCGACGCTGCCGATTTCCTGAAGCATCTTGATCACGCCTTCGTTGGCACCACCGTGCAGTGGCCCCTTGAGAGTGCCGATGGCGGAGGTGATCGCCGAGTACATCCCGCTCAGGGTGGCGATGGTGACCCGGGCGGAAAATGTGGAGGCATTCATGCCGTGATCGGCGTGCAGGATGTAGCACATGTCGATCGTCTTCTCCTTGGCCTCGCTCGGTTTTTCGCCGTCGATGAGGTAGAGGAAGTTGGCGGCCTCGCCGAGGGTCGGGTCGGATGCCGGAAGCGGCTTGTCCTGACGGGCGAGGTGAAAATAGGCGGTGATGACTGGCACCTGCGCGATGAGCTTGATGGCGCGAGCGGCCTGATCCTCGATCGAATCCTGTGCTTCCGGTGGCTCGTAGCAGGCGAGTGCGGAGACAACGGTACGGATGGCCCGCATCGGCGAGGCGTTCTTGGGCAATTGCTTGATCAACTCGACAACACCGTCAGGAAGATTGCGGGCTGCGGCCAACTCGGCCTTTAGTGCGGCCAATTCATCTGCGTTGGGCAGTTTGCCGCGATGCAGCAGGTGGACGACCTCCTCGTACGTGGCCTTGCCGGCCAGTTCGTTGATGTTGTACCCGCAATAGATCAGCTCGCCGTCCAGCCCGCGAACGTCACTCAATTTGGTGGTCGCCGCGACCACACCCTCTAATCCCTTGCTGGATGCCGGTTTATCCGTGTCACTCATTCTGAAAAAATGTGAAATCCCTGTTGGGGCCAGAGAACTTTAAATTATTGCGCGTTTCAGGGCAATGGTTTTCGGATTAGTCCGGCCCGATTCACACTTGGCCAAGCGCTTGGTCGCCCCGATAAACACAGCGGGCAGTGCAGGTTTCCGAGACCTCCACGGCGGCCAAAAGCGGCAGGGCTGGCTTCAAGCGATCCCAGATCCACACAGCCACGTTTTCGCTGGTGGGATTCTCCAGACCGTCAATTTCGTTGAGATAATGGTGATCCAGTTGCTCCCAGAGCGGCTTAAACGCTACGGAGATATCGGCGTAATCGATCACCCAGCCAAGTTTGGGATCGCACTCGCCCTCGACCACAATCTCTGCTTGAAAACTGTGGCCGTGCAGTCGGCGGCACTTGTGATTCTCCGGCAGGTGCGGCAGGTAATGCGCTGCCTCGAACTGGAAAGTCTTGCGTAGTTCCATCATTAAATTGTCTCGAGATCGGTCCAGCGGATGAGGTCGCCAAGCGCCGGTCTTCCGTCGTGACGCCATGCCAGCGGCGGGCGCTGCATTTTCCCAAGCGGGCACACTCGGGGCACGCCCCATGCGCCGAGTTTCAGTGCGGACTCCCGCAGCTTGGCCTCACTGGCGGCGATGCCCACGGTGGAAATGCTTTCCCGGTACGGCTCGAGGATGTGCATCAACTCGTCGAGATGTTCGATCGGCTTCACGAAGACAAACCGGTTAAGCGGAGAATTTTGAAACTGTTTTTCGTCCTCCTGCACGACGGTCCACTCGGTGGAATCTTCGCTCTCCCAGAGAATGGCGCCGACATTGTTGGCGGAGCGGATCTTGTAAAACCGCCGCATGTTCGCGATCGCACCGGCTTCCTTCGTCGAGAGTTCGCCGCGGGGGATCGTCTCGCTGCGGGCGGCCAGTTCCTCCGCGAGCATTTCGGCGAAGCGTTCCGGTTTCAAATTTCCGAATTCCTCGACGTAAATCACATGGGGTGACAGGCAGCCCTGTTGATTCCACGCGACCACATCGTCCGCAGCGCGGTTGATGATCGTCTGCGTCCCCATCACCTCGTTGGCGAGCTGCTCCACATAGCCGAGGCTGACACGGTGTCCGTAGCCGACAAACCGTTTGCCCAGTGGAAGCCGGCCGCGGATCGCGTCCATGGTCTTGTCGCTGCCGGTGGCCACGACGCAGTCTGCCTCCTTGAACAGTTCCTTCTCAAGCGTCTCGTTGCCTCCGTCCCATTCCGCGATCTCAAGCGCCGAGGCCAGACCGGGATCGACGTAGTGGAGCGTGTGACCGAACAGCCGCGGGAGCAATGACTTGCCGGAGGCGCACTTAACGAACTGTGCCGAGCGAAGCAGCAGGCCAAACGCGATCGCTTGAAAAACCGGCACCGGGAGATTGCCCGGGGCCACGTGCGCGATGAGCTGCGGCCCGTGCACCATCGCCAGTGAGTGACTCGATAGACTGCCGAACGACTGCAGCCGGGTTGCGTCGCCAAACTCCTGGCCGAGCAGTTCGAAAAAATTCTCCTGTGTCCATTCGGAAAAACAGGCATCCAGCCCGGCGGCGAGCACTTCGCGGGGAAACCCGGTTGTCTCCGGGGCAGCCGCCAGCGCCAGTTTGCGCAACTCGTAATCGGGCGAGAGCCAGAGCGATGCGGCCTCGACCAGCTTCGAGATGATCGTCTCGTTGCCGATCTGCACGAGATACTCCTCGCGGTTCGTGCGCAGTGTTTGACACGCCTCCGCGATCAGCGTGTCGCTCAGGTCGGCACCTTGTTTGTCAGCCAGGAAATAGTCCAGTGATTGCTCAAGCATGGTTCAAGTTCATCAGCGAACACCCGCGCGACTCGCTGGGTTCAGCTCGGCCAAGCAGCTCAAAGCCTTCCTCATGCCGCTTGGCCAAGTCCTCGGTCAAAACGCAAAGTGCCGAGCCGACGTTTGCCAAGTCGGTGATCTCCAGCAGCCCCGCTTGGCCAGGCGCGACCTCGTCCAGTGTCTCCGGGGAGACGACGCGGGCGCGTGCCCAGGGCGGAAAACGAAACAGCCGGGGAGCGGGATTCGCTTGGCCAAGTTTGCCGTCATACGCCTGCGAACTCAATTCGCACATGCCGTATTCGCACAGGATTCGTTCCGGCAGGATGCCAAGCCGGTCGACGATGGCGCTGTGCAACTCCGGTTTGGCCACCTCGCGCGATCGCCCCTTGTAGCCGCCGGTCTCCATCGCGGCGGAACCGGCTGGGAGACGAAGTTCGATATTTTCTGCCTCCATGAAATCAAGTAGGTGAACAAAGGAAAACGCGGTTCCCAGCGCAGTGACCGACTCGTTTTGAGTGGTGGCATCGTGGAGAAAATCGATGGTGGCTTGGCCGTCGATCTGCCATTGGGCATCGGCGGCGAAGAAGTGCTCGCGTCTGGCCAAGTGCTTGGCCACGGCCCCCATCATCTGGCAAAGCGACGACTCCGGCGCCTCGCTTGGTTTTGGAAAAAGGAACAGCAACCGGCCGACGGCTTCATCCACTATGTGCTCATTGAACCAACTCCACAGCGATACCTCGTACACCGAAAGAGTGGCCGGATTGTGATGATGCCGGCTTCGGTTCGAATGGGTGGTTCCGCTTGAGCGGAAAACAGTTTGCCGATCTGCCTTCGGTAGGACGGTGATGTCGAACGACTTGAACGCCCGCGTTGGCACGGCGGGAATCTCCTCCCAACGTGTCACCGTGTCCGGGGTCCGTTTTTCGCTTTGGCAAAGATTGGCGTACGCCTTGTTTTGCGTGAATTGAAAGCCGAAGAGGCCGAGCGCGAGTTGATTGAATTCAACCACCTGTGGCGATTCGTTGCCCCGGGAGATGAACGTCATCACGGCCTCACAAGCGTCGGCCAATGTGGAGAGGGATGTCATGCGGTTTTTTATACGGACAAGCCGCGCTGGCTGGTTTTCCGCCACAGCCAAGGCCGGAAAGCTACGGGCAAAACGGTCGGCTGGCAACAAATGGTTTTGTCACCGATTGGCGGCTGTGTTTTGATCTTGCCCATGAAATATTTCGCAGGATTCGGAATGTTGGCAATCGGCTTGGTGGGCTGTGGCGGTGATGCCCCGGCACCAGGTACATCGACTACTGACACCAACGCCGTTGAGCAAACCCCGGCCGCTGTAAACACGAACACCGCGACGACGAACCCAAACATTTCCATCAAGCCGACCACTGAGATTCCCGCCGCGAAGCCGGTGACCAAGCCAAAGCCCACGCCTCCGCAGGCAGGCACCCCCGCTGCAACACCGGCAGCAACCAACAACGCGGCTACTGCGCAGGCCAATTCTGGAACCCCCAACAAGCCGACGCAACCAGACAGGGTCGAGGGCCAGGGAAATCTCACGGAGAAAAACGGGGCGTTCTTTTCCGGGGACTCGCCTTTCAACGGCCAGTTTGTCGATCGCCACGACAACGGCGTGAAATCGGTGGATGGACGATTTGAGAACGGAATACAGCAGGGTGCGTGGACTTATTACCACGAAAACGGGAGTCGTTTTCGTACCGGTCAATATGTCGACGGCCGCGCTGACGGGCAATGGACTTTCTGGCGGGAGAACGGCTCCAAGTGGTCGGAGCAAACCTACGTGAACGGCCAGTTGAACGGGCTTGAGACACGTTGGCATCCGAATGGTCAGAAGCAATCCGAGACGACATGGGAGGGCGGCAGGACGATCGCCAAACAGGAATGGGACGAATCGGGCGTGCCCAAGCAATAGCAGCCTGGTTGATGGGCAGGCCAACGGGAGGAGCCGAGCCGGAACTGCAACGTACCCCCGGTGGCGCTCGGCTTGTGCAGAACGGCTCCGTGCTAAGTGAGGTGCTTTCCCAACCCGGCCCGACGGACAGCGTTTTCGATGTTTTGGCTACGGCGATGAATTTATCCACCGGAACCCGCGCAGGCATGCTTGGCTTTGCCGGGGGCGGAGTGATCGCCCCGTTGCGTGCGATGGGTGGGCGGCACGACTTGGCCGGGGTCGATCTCGATGATGCCGGCTACAAGTTATTTTGTGAGGTCAGCGATGATTGGCGGGGTGCGGTGAAGTTTTCGAAGGCGGACGCCGTACAGTGGCTCCGGTCCCGCCGAGCCCCATTCGATGTATTGCTGGAGGACTTATCGATCGCCCGCGATGGCGATGTGTTCAAGCCGGACGTCTCGATTGACACGCTCCCTCGATTGATTCGCAGCAAACTCAAGCCCGGCGGTTTGGCCGTTTTCAACTTGTTGCCCGCCGACGACCGGACTTGGACGGAGATGACCAAGCGGGTGAGCGATCCGTTTCGGCACGGCATTCGGATCACTTTTGAGAGTTTTTACAATCAGGTGTTGATCCTCGGCAGTAGGCCGTTTTCCGACGCCCGGGAGGTGTCCCGACGAATCCGGGCATCATTGACGGCGATTCAATCTGCGATGTCGAGTGACATTCAAATACGCGCGATGCGCTTGGCCAAGCGATGACGCTCCGTAAGCAAAACGGTTTTACGTTGATCGAGTTGCTGGTGGTCATCGCCATCATCGCGATTCTGGCCGGGATGTTGTTGCCGGCCTTGGCCAAGGCCAAAGGCAAGGCGCAGTCGATCAAGTGCGCTTCAAACATGAGGCAGATCAGCCTTGCAGTGACGATGCACGCTGATGCACTTGACGGCGCGTTGCCCATCGCGACCAACTTCGCCGAGCCCATGGAATCTCCGCACCGCATCTGGGTAACAGCCGTGGCTGGATTCATCGGCAGTGAAGACGTGTTTCTCTGTCCATCAGCACGAGATGCGAAGTTCGGAGGCAACTGGGCCAAGCGCAACTGGCATCCGATCGGCTACAACGGGGCGACGACTTTTGATCCAAGGGGAGTGGAAGGATCCACTGTAAAACCCAAGTTGGTCGCGGTGCCGGAACCCAGTCTGGCTGTGCTCTTCGCCGACACACCCAGTGGGCCAAACGGAAAAAAATATCGGGGCTACGTTTTCAGTCCCAAAAACGGGAAGCGGAACAAACTGGATCCGCGTCGGTCGACGCCGCTTATCTCTGACCGCGATCTCGTGGCTGAACTGGGCGGCAGCAAAAATCCGAGCCAACTTAAGCCGGTGTTCGCGAGGCACGGAGCCACAGGCGAAGACGCCGGCCGCACGAATCTCGTCCTGGCCGACGGTCACGTGGAAGCCAAGACCGCAGCCTCAATCCTGAGGCAATCCGAAGGCGCAAACTTAATCTGGAATTTCGGCCGAAACTAAAACCAAGCGCTTGGCCAGGCGGAGGGGAGAAGAGGGGAATCAGGAACGGGTGCGGACGTGGCTGTATTTGCCGTTTCGACGGGTGCGCGTTTCCTGAAAACGGGGTGTGTAGATCGTTTTGCTGTTGGCTTGTGAGAGGTACATGGTCATCAACCGGGATTGGTTGAGCGGCGGCCTCCGGGTGGATAACAACCGGCTGCACGCTGTAACCAAGGTGTAGATGATTCTCCTCACGATCAACGGGTCGCAATCGACAGAACCTATTCTAATGCATGGGGGCTGTGTTTCCAATCGGAAAGTATTCACAGGCCTTTTTTTTTATTCACAATCGACTGTGAACGACCTGCAAAATGGGGGCAGGCTGTGAATGAGTCGGAGAAAACCGGGCGAAAACAAGGGGAACAACCGGGACAATTACCCGCCCACGATGGTTACACCGGATGAGGTGCCGATCCGGGAGGCGCCAGCCTCGATCATGGCCTTCGCGGTTTCGGCATCCCGGATGCCTCCGGACGCTTTCACGCCGCAGAATTGGCTGACGGTCTCGCGCATCAGTTTGACGTGCTCGATGGTGGCTCTGCCGGGGCCGAATCCGGTGCTGGTCTTGACGAAGTGGGCCTCGGCCTGCACGGCGATTTTACAGGCGGTGGCGATCTGCTCGTCGTTGAAAAAGCCGGTCTCGATGATGACCTTGACGCGCCGGTCGTCCGCAGCATCGATGACGTCCCGAATCTCGCGGCTTACCGCCCTGTGATCCCCATCGATGAATTTGCCGAGGTTCATCACCATGTCGATCTCGTGGGCGCCGTTGTCGACGGCCACTTCGGTTTCGTAGCGCTTGGCGTCCGGGTCGGATGCACCCGAGGGGAAGCCCACGACTGTGGCGATGGAGACGTCTGAGTCGCCAAGATGATTCCATGCATGCTGCACCCAGCAACCACTGACACACACCGCAAATAGCTGGTGCTCAACGGCTTCGGTGCAAAGTTTTTCGATATCCCGCGCGGTGGCATCGGGACGCAACAAGGTATGATCGATGTATCCGTTGAGCGGCGTTTCCGTTTGATCAGCCATGGATCAACCGGGGAGCAGGTCCTTGACCATCTCGAGTTCCTCTCTCAACTCGTTCACCGTGGCATCGAGTTTGCCTTGGCTGAATGCGTCGAGCTGGATTCCCTGCACGACTTCGAGTTGCCCACCGACGTTGCGGGTTGGGAAAGAGGAGATTAGGCCTTCGTCAACACCGTAGCTGCCGTCGGAGCAGAGGCAGAGGCTGTGGGTGTCACCGCCGGGGGTGGGGTTGATCACGGAGGCAACCGAGTCCACCACGGCGTTGGCGGCACTTGCGGCACTGGAGGCGCCTCGGGCCTTGATGATCGCCGCGCCTCGTTGCTGGACAGTCTTAATGAAGTCGCCCTCGAGCCATTCCTGATCGTTGATAACGCTCGTAGTGGCTTCGCCGTTGATCTTGGCGTTGGTGAAATCCGGGTACTGTGTGGCGGAGTGATTGCCCCAAACGGTTAGGTTGGTCACAGCGGTGACGTCGACAACGGCCTTCTGCGCAAGCTGTGTCTTGGCGCGATTTTCATCGAGGCGTGTCATGGCAAACCAGCGGTCGCGCGGGACATCGGGCGCGTTGTTCATCGCGATGAGACAGTTGGTGTTGCAGGGGTTGCCGACGACCAGCGTGCGGACGTCACTGGCGGCGTTGTTTTGGATGGCCTGTCCCTGTCCGGTGAAAATCTTGCCGTTGATGCCGAGCAAATCGCCGCGCTCCATGCCCTGCTTGCGCGGAACACTGCCGACGAGCAGTGCCCAGTTGACGCCGTTGAAACCGGCAGCCAGGTCGGCCGTGGCCACAGTGCCCTTGAGCAGCGGGAAGGCGCAGTCGTCCAGTTCCATTCCAACGCCTTCCAGCGCAGGCAGCGCCGGCTCGATCTCGATCATGTGAATAATGACCGGTTGATCCGGGCCGAACATCTGGCCGGAGGCGATCCGAAACAGCAGGGCATAACCGATTTGACCGGCCGCACCGGTCACCGCAACACGAATTGGTTCTTTACTCATTCTAAAAAAGCGGCGGCGAGTATGGATTTCACAACTGTTTCCGACAAGTTTTTCCGCTTGGCCAAGCGCTTGGCCAAGCGCGTCAGTCTTCCGGTTCATCGCCTGCAGGCGGCTCCGGTTCGTCCTCGGCGGGGACGATTTCCCTGTGGAGACACTCCGGGCACTCGATCTCCTTGCCGATCAGCACAGCCGGAACCTCGAGTTTTTGGTTACAGTTGTCGCAGTAAATGATGACCGAGCCGTCCTCCTCAGAATCATGCCGGATGATGGGCGGGAGAGCCGTTAATTCCGGCTTGGTTTCATCTGATTCATCGTCGTCCTCGATGATGGGCGCCAACCGGTCGAATTGTACGGCGTTGGTCGGGCGCTGGATGCTCTCGACGACTTCAATCTCGGCGTGAAACAGATCCGCCTCCTCAAACTTGAACAGTCTGGCCAGGAACAGGTCCGGGATTTGGCCGATACGGGTGTTGTGCCGCTCGACGCTGTCGTTGTAGCCGCAGCGCATCAGGGCGACCTCGTTCTCAAGCAGGACCAACTTTTCGTGAAGCTGCGCCATCATCTGGTTGCCCTTCAAGTCGGGGTACTTTTCCTGCAGGCCAAAAAACTTTTGCATCACGGCCACCTCCTGCGTGATGAACAGCCCGGCCGCGGCAGGGTCAAAATCCACCGCGCCCCGGGCGGAATCCCGGAGCTTGGCCAAGTCGGTTTGCAGTTCCTTCTCGTGCTTCAAATATTCCTTGGCGATCTTGACGAGGTTTGGGATGAGATCGGCGCGTTTCTTGAGTGAGACACCGATGTTGGACCACGCGCGCAATACACGGTTGCGAACAAAAACCAAGTCGTTGTACATAAGCCCGACAAAGCAGCCGGCCAGAAACAGCGGCGCGATCATCGAGGCGAAAAGGAAATCCGTTGCTGCGTACGAGGCGGCGGCTCCGAACAAGCCGAGGCCAATTAGCACGAACCCGTTCAGCCCGAGGTTCAGCCAACCCAGTCCGCGCCGGCTCTTTCGGCCCATCAACTCGGTCTCGGTGTAGTTGGTGGTGATGAGGGGAAACTTGTTTTTGCCCTTGGCGATCATGAGGCGATCGCCGGTACTCTCGTCGATGATCGCGGTGCCGAGCACGTACAAAGGGTCGCCGATCCGAATGCTGGTCTCGCTGTATCGACGCCTGCCTGATCCGCGCGAGAGGCTGTGGCGGG
>Ga0209036_1000298_pt1 | contig 20968 bp, 19 predicted proteins | sample MarorgKNORR_S2LV_3_FD_188222 | JGI IMG/M metagenome (GOLD analysis project Ga0209036, IMG submission 188222) | Marine microbial communities from the Southern Atlantic Ocean, analyzing organic carbon cycling - DCM_A/KNORR_S2/LV (SPAdes) (version 2) | ecosystem: Environmental > Aquatic > Marine >... | reverse complement strand
GATGAAACTTCAGGTTTAGAAATCATCGACAACCAATTTATCACTCACAATGACTCGGGAGGTGATCCTAAATTATACTATTTAGACAAAAAAGGTAAAATAGTTTTTGAAAGAATTCTTAATGGGGCTAAGAATAATGATTGGGAAGATATAACCAAAGATGAGGAGTATTTATATGTAGCAAACATGGGTAATAATTTAGATAACCGAAAAAATTTGTCAATTTTTAAAGTGCCTATTGACACTTCAAATGATCAGGTAGAAGTGATAGAATTCAATTATCCTGAACAAGTTAAATTTATCACACTTGAAAAATCGTCTCAGTATGATGCAGAAGGATTAATTACAATAGATGAGAATTTAATAATATTTACAAAGAATAAGCTTAAAAAAATTACAGAAATCTATACTTTACCAAAAACAGCTGGCACGTATGAAGCCAAAAAAATAGGGAGTCTAAATACACAATCAATTATTACCGCTGCAGATTATGATTCTAAAACCAAACTTTTGGCATTAACTGGAAGTCGTTCTTTTAAAGGTGATGAATATTATATTCTTAAAATTGAAGATTTTGATCTAGAAATTAAGAAAGACTACAAAATAAATATGTATGAAATCCCAATTGGAAAAACCCAAGTTGAGGCAATCAAAATAATTGATTCAAATACATTTTGGATAACATCTGAGGATGAAAAAAGTAGTGCCTCAGCAAGACTCATGAAAATAAAATTATAGTATTTTTTCTCATATTATTTATCCCCTTTGAAAATAATAATCTAATCAGGATTTATTAAATTGCAACTGTGAACTGGGAAAAATTACTTTCTTTAAAAAGACAAGGAGATACTTTAAAGAGACTTAGATCTGAGCAAGATGAAACTAGAATAGGTTTTGAGGTTGATTATGATCGAATCATTTTTTCTTCATCTTTTCGTTCACTACAAGATAAAACTCAAGTAATACCTTTTTCTAAAAAAAGTTTTGTGCACACCAGACTCACTCACAGTCTTGAAGTGTCTGTGGTGGGCAGAAGTTTAGGGAGAAAAGTTGGTAAAAATTTAATTGAAAAGCACCCCTATTTGAAAGAATCATTTGGTTTTCAAAGTACAGATTTCGGATCAATAGTTGCATCTGCTTGTTTGGCTCATGACATTGGCAATCCCCCCTTTGGTCATAGCGGTGAAATGGCAATAGGTGATTATTTCAAAAATGGGGAAGGCTCTATTTTCAGTTCAGAACTTAGTTCTCAGCAGTATCAAGATTTATGTGACTTTGAAGGGAATGCAAATGGATTTAAAATTTTATGTCAGGATAAAGTTGGGATTCCAGGAGGATTAAGACTTAGTTATGCAACTCTTGGAGCATTCACAAAATACCCTAAAAGATCTTTTCCAAAGCTTGATTCAGCACACATAAAAGATAAAAAGTTTGGATTTTTTCAACCACAAAATCAATTTTTTAAAGAAGTTGCTGATGATTTAGGAATGATAAAAAATGATAATGAGTTTTTTAGACACCCCTTAGCTTATTTAGTAGAAGCGGCTGATGATATTTGTTATACACTAATTGATTTCGAAGATGGAATTAATTTAGGCTGGATTAACGAAGAATTTGCATTGGAGTACTTGATTAGACTGGTTAAGGATAGTATCGATACAAAAAAATACAACTCATTACAACACCGCTCAGATAGATTGGCCTATTTAAGGGCTTTATCGGTGAACTCCCTTATCAATGATGTTACTGAAATATTTTTAAAAAACGAGGAATCAATTTTAAATGGAGAATTTTCAAAATCTCTGCTTGAAAAAAGTATTTACAAGGCTCAAATGAAAGATATACTTGATTTAAGTATCGATAAAGTTTACAACTCAGAAGAGGTTATTGAGAAAGAATTAAAAGGTTACCAAGCAATCAATCATTTATTAAATGTTTTTGTCAAAGCAACCATTAATAATCAAAAAAACAATACAACTGCTTTTGATACCCTTGCTTTGGCCTGTATTCCTAAATCTTTCATACACAAGAATGAAGATTTGTACACCCAACTTCTTGACGTTTGTTGTTTTGTTGCTAGTCTAACAGATGGGAAAGCGCTAGAGTGGTATAAAAAAATGAGTTGAGTATGTTAGAACTATATGATGATAAATATTTCATGAGAAGAGCTCTAGACGAGGCAAGAGTTGCCTTGGGTAAGGATGAAGTTCCCGTTGGTGCAGTTATCGTTGCAGACAAAAAAATTATTGCTAGAGCACACAACCTAACAGAAACTTTAAATGATGTTACTGCGCATGCTGAGATGCAGGCAATTACAAGTGCTTCAAATTATCTTGGTGGTAAGTATTTAAAAGGATGTACATTGTATGTTACACTCGAGCCGTGTCAAATGTGTGCTGGGGCACTTTATTGGGCTCAAATTTCTAAAATAGTTTTTGGAGCAAAAGACTTACACCGAGGATACCAAGTAATGGGTACTAAATTACATCCCAAAACAAAAGTGGTTCAAGGTGTACTTGCTAAAGAGTCGAAATTACTAATTCAGGGGTTTTTTGAGAAAAAAAGATCCTAAAAAAAAAGCTCCCAATAAATTGAGAGCTTTATTTTTAAATAAAATACTTATTCTTCGATAACTTTAACATTTGCAGCTACCTTACCTTTTTTTCCATCTTCTTCAGAATATTCTACTTTATCTCCTTCGTTGATTCTTATGCCATCCAAAGAAGTTACATGAACGAAAATATCTTCGCTCGTCTCGTCGTTTGTAATGAAACCATAACCTTTAGCCCCATTAAAAAATTTTACTGTACCAGTCATTAATTAGTTTTTGTTTAATAAAGAAGCAAATGTAGTAATTATAAATAAAGTAACGGCATCAATTGCAAAATGAATGTTCTTATTTTTTTGATTTTAAAGACTTTCCACTCATTTTTTTTAATTTTTCGTTCGTTAGCATGTAATCATCTAAGGACTTATTTTTCCAACCATTGTATATGAAAACAGGAAGAAAAATGAAAACAAAGAAAAGAACGCTAAATCCAATTATTTTGTTTCCAAGATTTTCATCGACAGATTTTTTTTGAAATCCAATTATTAAGCTAATTAATAAAATCGAAAACAATATATATGTTAGTTTTTTCATATAATTCTAATATGAAACCAATTACTTTAATCTTAGTGATAATTCATTTATTTGATCATCAGAAAGTGGGGATGGTGCATCAATCATCACATCCCTTCCACTGTTGTTTTTTGGAAAGGCAATATAATCTTTAATGGATTCACTTCCGTCGAGAATGGCTACTAGTCTATCAAATCCCAGAGCAATCCCGCCGTGTGGAGGAGCTCCATATTCAAAAGCATTCATTAAAAAACCAAATTGTTGTTTTGCTTCTGACTCACTGAATCCTAATAAATCAAATATCAATGATTGAATTTTTTTATCATGTATTCTTATCGAGCCACCACCAATCTCATTTCCATTAAGAACTAGGTCATATGCATTAGCATTTACTTTTTCTGGATCACTTTGAAGCAAATCCAAATGTTCTTTAATTGGAGAAGTAAAAGGGTGGTGCATAGCATGGTAATTTTTTGATTCCTCGTCCCATTTTAACAACGGAAAGTCAGTGACCCAAAGAGGAGCAAATTCATTAGGATTTCTCATTCCCAAATTTTCAGCTATTTCTAATCTTAATGCACCCAATTGAGTTCTTACGACATCTTGTTTGCCACTCATAACAAGAATTAAATCTCCTTTATTTGCGCCAGTTGTTTCAGCCCATTTTTTCAAATCATCATTATCAAAAAATTTATCAACTGAAGATTTGAATGTTCCATCCTCATTACATCTGCAATAAACCAATCCATTTGCTCCAATTTGAGGTCTTTTGACCCAATCAATATATCGATCAATTTCTTTTCTTGAAAAAGAATTTCCTGAGGGAACGTTAATTCCAACCACTAAATCTGAGGAATTGAATACATTAAATGACTTGTGCTTAGCACACTCATTTAGATTTTTTAATTTCATTTCAAATCTAATATCTGGCTTGTCAGTCCCATAATTTGAAACAGCATCTTGGTATGAAATTCTTTTGAACGGACCTACAGTAACATCTTTGAATTTTTTCAATAGGTGTTTCAACATTCCTTCAAAAGTTTCAAGCACGTCGTTTTGTTCAACAAAAGACATTTCACAATCAATTTGAGTAAATTCTGGTTGTCTATCGGCACGTAAATCTTCATCTCTGAAACATTTCACTATTTGGAAATAGCGATCCAAACCACCAACCATTAAGAGTTGTTTGAATGTTTGAGGTGATTGGGGAAGGGCATAAAACTCCCCCGCATTCATTCTAGATGGAACAACAAAGTCCCGAGCACCCTCTGGGGTTGATTTTATTAAACAAGGAGTCTCAACATCGACAAAATTCAAGTTGTTTAAATAATTTCTAATCTCGTGATTGACCTTGTTTCTGAAGATCAATTTTTCTTTAATGTCATCTCTTCTTATATCCAAGTAGCGAAACTTCATTCTAATTTCATCTCCACCATCAGTTTCATTTTGGATTGTAAATGGTGGAGTTTTAGATTGATTAAGAACATTTAATTTGGTTACAAAAATTTCGATCTCTCCAGTGTTTAAATCGGGGTTTTTTGATGTTCTTTCTAGTACATTTCCAGAGATTTGAATTACAAATTCTCTTCCTAGTTTCTTCGCATTTAAAATTATTTCTTTTGATGTTTTACTTTCATCAAAAATTAGTTGAGAAATACCATACCGGTCTCTTAAATCAATCCACATAATAGGACCTTTGTCCCTAATTTTTTGGACCCATCCACTAAGAGTTACAGTTTTGTTTAAATCTGATAATCTTAATTCACCACAATTATGGCTTCTAAACATTGGGATTAATTTTATTTATAAATGTAATAAGATATTAAGTATATCTGACTCCAATCCATAATTTAAATTTTTCAATAATTAAAAATAAAGATGGAACAACAAATAAAGTTAAGAAAGTGGCTACAAACAAACCAGAAATCACAGTTGTTGCAAGAGGGCCCCAAAAAACAAAGTTATCACCTCCCCAGTAAATGTTTGGATTAAAATCACTAAATAATGTAAAAAAGTTAATATTGAATCCAATTGATAGAGGAACCAAACTCAGAATTGTTGTGATTGCTGTTAATAGAACTGGTCTGAGTCTGGACTTACAAGATTCAATAATTGATTCATATTTAAGATCAATCAGTTTTCTTTTGGCATTTGATTCCAAAATCTTTTTTCTTTCAAGTAAAATTTCAGAGTAGTCCAGTAAAACCACACCATTGTTGACAACGATACCTGACAAAGCAATGATTCCCATCATTGTCATTAAAATTACAAACGCATTTCCTGTGATTGATAGATAACCAAACACACCAATAAAGCTCAGAAATATGGCAATCATAATTATTGTTGGTTTACTAAAAGAATTGAACTGATAAATTAGAATTAAAAAAATAAATAATAGTCCCATAAAAAAGGCAGAGGTCAAAAATTCTTGATTTTTATTTTGTTCTTCTAATTGACCGGTGAAATCAATATTGACACCCTCAAGATTACCATCAAAGCTCGACATCTGATTTTCTATTTGAGAAACTATAGCTCCAGCATCAGTATAACCTGCGGACAACCCAGAATAGATAGTTACAACACGATTGAAATTCTTATGTTTAATCTCACTAAATGTAGTAGTAAGCTGTCTATTAGTAATGGTGGAAATAGGAATCTCTTTTGTTTTACCATTTGAAGGATCTTTGAAAATTAAATTTTGATTAAATAATGTACCCTCAGAATAACGATCATCTTTATTGAACCTAATGTTTATATCATAATCATCACCATCTTTTTTATAGATACCTGCTTTTGCACCAAACAATGCAGTTCTCAATTGCTGTCCAATTTGTCCTGAACTTACACCCAACTCTCCAGCTTTCTTTCTATCGATCTCCACAACATTAATTATTCTGGACTTATTGACATCAATTTTTAGCTCTTCAATCCCAAGTATATTACTGTTATTAATATGCTCAACAACCTTCTCAGCAGTATATATAAGTTTTGAGTAGTCTTCTCCAGAAAGTTCTATGCTAATGGGATAACCTACTGGTGGACCAGATTGGTTTTTTTCTACGGCTATTGTAACTCCAGGGTACTTATCTTTCAAAATTTCTTGAACTTCTTTTCTTACTTGCCTAGAACTAACACCATTTCTATATTTAAAATCTCTAAAGGATGTAGTAATTTTTGCTCTATTTGGCATTTCAGAAAGAGATCCCAATTCAATTTCTGGATTCTCGGACCCCTCTCCAACTTGCGAGATGTTATTTTGGACCATGAAATTGTAATTTGAATCATCCTTATACTTTTCAGAGTTTATAATTGAATAGATGTCATTTTCAATTTTTTTTGAAATTTCATTTGTCTTCGAAATATCTGTTCCTTCTGGATATTGAATGTAAACCATAATTTGTCTAGGGTCTTCATCTGGAAAAAACTCAATACTTGTTCTTTGTGATAATATTGAACTTCCAAAAGTTGTAATTGAAATTACTAGTAGAGTGATAGTAGATAAAATTACAAGGTATGGTCGTTTTCCAACTAAAATACTTTTTAAAACTTTTTCATAAAAGTTATCTAATATTGGTAAAGCTCTTAATTGAAACTTATTTGCCATCTTCCTTAGAACAAATCTGTATATCCAAAAATTCACTGAAACAAAAACCTGAATGGCACCAAGGAATCTCAACACTTCTTTGGTTTCAGAATTTCCCCCAATGATACCAAATATTAAAAAAATCAATCCGGAAATTCCTAAAAGACTAGTTATCCTTACTAACCTTTTTACAGGCATATCAGTATCTTCAACTTTCATCATTTTGGATACCAGTACTGAATTAAAAAAAATAGCAACCAGAAGGGAAGACCCCAAAACTACGGAAAGAGTGATTGGAAAAAAGATCATGAATTTACCAATTCTACCTGGCCACAAGCCCAGTGGAATGAATGCAGCTATTGTGGTTGCAGTTGAAATTATTATTGGAAAGGCTATTTCAGCAATACCTTTCTTTGTTGCATCGAGTCGATTCATCCCCTCTTTTTCCATCAATCTATAGACGTTTTCAACAACTACAATTCCATTATCTACAAGCATTCCAAGACCCATGATAAGTCCAAAGAGGATCATTGTATTCAATGTGTTCCCCATCGCCTCTAGTATAACAAGTGACAAAAACATTGACATTGGGATAGCAAACCCAACAAAAAGAGCGTTTTTAAATCCTAAAAAAAACAACAAAACAATTACCACCAATACGACTCCAAAAACGATACTGTTTACCAAGTCGGTTACTTGGTTTTCTGTTAATTCAGACAAGTCATTGGTTATGCTAACTTTTAAGTTTTTGGGAAAGTAATTTGCTTTACTTTCTGCAACAATTTTTCTAATTTTTTTTGCTGCAGAAATTAGGTTTTGCCCAGATCTTTTTTTTATTTCAAGCATTACAACTGAACTTCCGTTTTCTCTGGCGTAGGTAGTAATATCTTTTTCCTTGAATTTTATTTCAGCGATATCTTTTAAAAAAACTGGACTATTATTTTCAGATTTGACAACAAAATTTTCAAGTTCTATTGGATTTTCAATTTCACCTAAAATTCTGATTGACTTTCTTTTGCCACCTGATTTAAGATTACCAGCTGTTATTGAAACATTTTCATTTTGAACAGAACTTAATATGTCATAAAAACTAACTTTTGCAGACATCATTTTGAATACATCAACTGCTATCTCAATTTCTTTGTCCAGAGCTCCTCTTATTTCGGCTTTTTTGATCTCACTTAAGTTTTCTATTTTGTCCTGTAAGTACTCTGAATATTCCTTTAGTTTTTCAGTGGTATAATCTCCTGAGATATTGATATTCATTATTGGCATTTCTTCAGTAAATGTCATATTGAAAACCTTAGGGTCTACTTTAACATTATTAAACATGGGCCAATCCTCGCTGGCTGTAGCTGCCTCAATTTCGTCTTTAACTTTTAATTTCGCTTCGGTGTACCCAATTTTGTCGTTAAATTCAATGATGATTAATGAAAAATTTTCTTGGGAGGTTGATGTAATTTTTTCAATATTATTTACAGATTTTAATTTGTCTTCAATAGGTTCCGTAATTAATTTTTCAAGATCTTCCGCTGTATTTCCAGGATAAATAGAGCTTACAAAAACCAGGTTCTCCTTGATCTCGGGATAATCTTCCCTTGGCATGCTGAAATAAGCATTAACACCCAGAAATAATATTATTCCCATTAGAACATACATGGTTGTACTGTTCCTAATGGCCCATGATGATGGGGTAAATTCTTTATTTATTTTTTTACTCAAGATCTTTTATTTTTTTACAATCACTCTAGCATTATCAACGATTTTTCGAATGCCCTGAGAGACTATTTCATCATTTTCATTTAAACCAGAAACAACTTCAATTCTATTTCCATCACTTTTTCCAGTATCAATTACATTTTTTATGACAATGGATTGTCCACGGTCATTAATAACTTTATAAACATATTTTTCATTATTGCTATCAATGCTGACAAAACTTTCATCAATAAGAATCGCATTTTCGTTCGTGTAATCATTTACTTTAATTCTCACATTAAGGTTTGGCTTTACATTAAGTTTATTTTTGGGAAGGTTAATTTCAATTTTAAATGTCCTGTTGTTTGGATTGATGAAGTTACCAGATTGTCTTATTTCAGATTCTAATTTTCCTCCTTCGTAAGGAAACTCTATGATGGCATTTTTACCTTTATAAATAGAATTTAGATAATTTTCTGGAACATTAGATTCAACATACATGTTGTCCATGTTTAGTATCAACATTATTTTTGACTGCCCTGGGAAAACAACTTCACCTTCTTTGGAGTGGACTTTGTCAATTATACCATTAAATGGAGCTGTAATTGATGTTTTTTGCAATTGTTTTTTTAATTGCTCAATCCCTTTTTTTTGTGTTTCATACAAAGCTTTTGTCTGCAGGTATTGGATTTCACTTCCAATCTTTTCTGACCACAATTTCTCTTGTCTTAGATAAGTTGTTTCAGTAAGTTGAAATGTGATTTCTAGTTGAGAGAGTTGATCTTTTAGCCCTCCATCATCAATTTCCGCTAGTTTTTGCCCTTTAACTACATTGTCTCCACTCTCGACATATATTTTTTTGAGAATTCCTGAAAATTCTGGAACAAGATTAATTAATTGGTCAGACACAATACTTCCTTGTAAGTCTACATAATGATCAAACTTTTCTTTTTTCAAAAAAATTGTTTTAACGACAGGGTAATTATTTGTTCCATTTAGTTCCTCAATTTTATTATCAATTAGATTTAACTGATCAAATATTTTTTGTTGATTTACAATAATTTCTTTTCTTTTTAATTCAATTTTTTGCAAATCATTGGATTTTAAAATTTCATTAAAAGAATTGTTGGTGTCATTACACCCAAAAATGAAAGCAATCAGCATTGCTATGTTAAATTTTGATTTAAAAAGTTTTCTAATTTTCATTTAATATGATTTCAAGATTTGTTTTTTTATTTATAACCTCTAGCATAGATTGTAAAAGTTCATTTTGAATTGAATAAAGCTGCATCTGGGCTTGTCTAAGCTCAAAACTTGAGGCTAATCCTTCAATAAACTTTATTCCATTCTTCTTTTCAATTTTTTTTGCTAGACTTAGGTTTTTCTGAGCATTTTGGAAATTATTAATTGCAAATTGATAATTGGTTTTTGCATTTTCAAGCTCAATCAGAACCCTTTTCTCAGTTTGTAATAATTCTTCCGAAGCTTTTGCTACCTCAATTTTTGCTTGTTGAGTTTTTGCAGATCTTCTAAGAGAACTGAAAACAGGTATTGACATAGTTACTCCGGCTACAGAAGATCCATACCATTTTTGATTGGAATCTAGAAAATCAAAAGAATCGCCGTTCCCCTTGTAAGTTCCTTGAACATATGCTGATATGGTGGGTAGTGCTCTTGATTTTTCTAATCTCAAGAGAGTCTCTTGAGATTTTTTTTCATTATTTGCGATTATATAGTCAATATTTTGATTGATTGAAATTGGTTTATCGATCAAACCCATGTCAATTTTTTTCAAAGTAAGTCCACTCAGATTGTCAGAAAGTATAATTTCATTTTCTAAAGGCAATCCAATCACCATCTTCAAAATATTTTCAGACGTATTACCCAACTTAACTGCATAATCCAAAGAGTTTTTTAAATTAGAATATGTTATGGTTAATTGTTCTACATTTTCGAGTTCAGTCATCCCATTTTCATAAACTTTGGTTATTTCATTGAGATTTCCTTCAACGTTTTCTAGGTTTTCTTTTAAAAACTTAACTCTTTCATGAGAAACAAGTACGTTTCCATATGCTGAGATTACATTTCTTTTAACCTCTAAGTCAGTTTTCTTTTTAGCGTTGTCAGCAATTTCTAAATAAAGTTTAATTGACGAGAGGCCAACAATATATGAACCGTCAAATAATAATTGATTTAAAGTAGCAGTTCCATCAAATGTTTGTTTTGTTCCAAACGAAATTTCGGCAAACTCGCCTTTATTGCCACCAAAAAACTCAGCTGGAACTAGTGAGATGGGTTGCTTAATATTGTTTGCGTAATCAATAAAAGCACTTATTTGTGGGAGCCCTGTGGCTATTGTTTCCCATTTCTTTGCTTGAGCAATCTCTAAATCGTTTGAAGCATTTTTTGAAATTGCGTTGTTCTGCATTGCATATTGAACAGCTTCATCTAGAGAAAATGTATTTGATTGTGCTGAAATGTTAAATCCATTCCAGAGTAAAAATATAATTAATAAAAATCTTTTCATCAATACTTTTTTAAAAATGAGTTTAGCTTTTTTAATCCTTTTTCTGTGACAATAGCTCTGAGATGGTATTCAATATATTTCAGCATTAAAAAAGTAGGCTCGTACTTTTCAGCAGGAAAAATATCTTGATCTTTAATACCTATCATCCCATTAAAATACAGTCTAGAAATCAGGTCAATATTAATATCTTTTCGAAATAACCCAAGTTTTACTCCGTTTTTCAGACTTTCGATTGCTGATTTTGTCATGAATTCAAATTGCTTTTCAGTAATCTCTTTATGGGTTTCAGGATAGAATTTTTGTAGTTGATAGAGTGGAGTAGTCCGCTCACCCTTTAGAAACTTTATCAAAAAAAGTTTGATGTCAAAAAGTTCACTAATTGGATCAATTGATTCTTTTTTTATTTGTTTGATTCCTGCTGTTATTGAAACAAACATACCATTTGTAACAATATGAACAAGTTGTTTTTTGTTTTCAAAAAAATTATAAATTGTTTTTTTTGAAATACCGATTTCATTTGCGATTTGATCCATTGTAACGCTTTTAAATCCAAAATTTAAAAAAAGATCGGTAGCCTTATTTAAGATTATTTCTTTCAAATTAATGATAATGGGCGGCAAATATATTGAAGGAAACTTTAAAAACCAAAAAAGTTTCCAAAGTTTTCGCAACAAAATAATTTTATTATAATGTATTTTAGTAAAAAAAAGTGTGATTAATAAATACACAGAAATTATTGAAAAGAGAATTAAAAACATTTCTCTTGACAAACATCCTGGGTCACTGTACGAACCAATAAAGTATTTTTTTGGTTTAGGTGGAAAAAGAATACGACCTGCTTTGACTATGATGTCATGTGAAGCTTTTGGTGGTGATTCCACAAAATCATTGGATGCCGCACTTTCAGTTGAAACATTCCACAACTTTACCCTTATTCATGACGACATAATGGATTCTGCTGATTTTAGGCGAAACAAAGAAACCGTTCATAAAAAATGGAATATTAACAAAGGGATTCTTTCAGGTGACCGAATGTTGATTTTGGCATATCAGCTATTAGAGAATTATGATTCAAAAATGTATCATGACCTAACTATTCTACTAAACAAAACAGCGGAGCAGGTGTGTGAAGGACAACAATTGGATATTGATTTTGAATCAAAACTTGACACTAACTATGATCAATACATTGAAATGATCAGGTTAAAAACAGCAGTATTATTAGGTTGTTCCCTTAAAATGGGGGCTATAATTGCTGATGCAAGTTTACAAAACCAAAATGAAATCTATGATTTTGGTATCAATTTAGGAATAGCCTTTCAGCTGCAAGATGACTATTTGGATGTTTTTGGAGAACAATCCAAGATTGGAAAGAAAGTTGGTGGCGATATATTAGAAAATAAAAAAACAGTTCTTTTTCACATTGCACTTTCAAAATCAAATCAAAAAAACAAAAATAAGCTCATTGCTTTATACAGCTCAAAGGATAAAATAACAGAAAAAATTACAAAGGTTAAATCAATTTTTAAAGAAAGTGAATCGCATTTGGAAACAAAAAAAATAATTAACAACTATACAACAAAAGCTCTTAACAACTTAGAAAAGTTGAATATAGTTGAAGAAAAAAAACAGAATCTAGTTGAATTTTCAAATAAACTAATGAAACGGGAGCTATAATTTCAATAACCTTTTGAAAATTGTTTTCAAAAAAATACCTATTGAGAAATTAGCCATTATTTTTATTTCCTCTAAAATTGTGCTTTTCTCATCTAAGAATTTAAATATGGTTTTTGCTTTGTTGTTTTGAAACATTTGTGTGAATAATTTTTTGCCCATGTGATTATTCTGAAACAGAACATCCAAAAATATAATGTCATAATATCGAAATCTAGAATTCTTATAAAAGGTTTTAAAACTTTCATTTTTTTTCACAAAGTCAACTAGAAGGTTTGTTTTTCTCTCAATGTTCTTGAAAGTATATCCAGTGCTTGGCTTACTCCACCCTCCAGCAGAACCTATGTAAAGGATATTCTTTGAATTTTTTTTATAAAAAGGGTATCCAGTCATTGGGATTTTCCCTGATTCTTTGGAAACAATATCATAATCAATGATTCCTATACTATTTAGGTATTGCATTAGAAATTTTTCATAACTTTTTTTATCTAAAAGGTGTTTCGAGAAAAGAGTATATTCAATCAAAGCTTCCTTTTTTGAAAATGGAAGAATATACATGAACTTTGTACTTGAGTTTTGTTCAATTGAAAAGTCCATAAATGTAGCTTCATTTTGGTTGAAAAAATCTTTTTTAGTTTTGATAAACCACCCCTCAAAATGTTGAATCAAAAGAGGATATCGTGTGCTGTTCTTTAAAGCATTCCAGTCTAAAATACTATTAAAAACTTTTAATGAAGTGTATGTCTTTTTGGATGTTTTTACTTCGCAATGAGTGGTTAGATCATTGACGCTGACAACTGTTTGCTTTAAAAAAGAAATATTAGAATTTAAACGAATTGAGGTATTAGTTTGCTCATAAAAATTCTTACTTTTCAGCATTTTGTAGCTCAGTGGATTTAAACTGATGCTTTTCTCAAACTGGTCGCTCTTGAAAAGTACTTTGTCCCAACTGTAAAAAACGGAGTCTCTTCTTTTGTTGGTTTTTTTCTCCCAGAAGCACCAAGTCCGATCATTTGAATTTTTTGGAGAATCAGGATCAATAATTAAAATTTTTTTGTTTTGAAAAAATGAGTCGGATGAGAGTTTTTCGGCAATTGATAAACCCGAGGCACCACCTCCGCAAATTATGTAATCATAATCCATGTTAAATGAAAATTTAAATATACGAAATTAGAATATCCTCATTTTTAGATTAATCTAAAAATATTTTTAATATAATCTAAAGATTTAGTAAATTTGACATCATGTTATCATTAACAGAAGAAAATCATTTGAAAACCATTTTTCATCTTTCAAGTGGCGACTCAAGATCCGTTAGTACAAATTCTATAGCAGATGCTTTAAATACAAAAGCTCCATCAGTTTCAGACATGTTAAAAAAACTATCGGTTAAGGACTTGGTAAGCTATAAAAAATATCAGGGTTCATCACTGACTGAAAATGGAAGAAAACTAGCGCTTAATATCATTAGAAAACATAGGCTATGGGAAGTTTTTTTAGTCGAAAAACTTGGTTTTAGTTGGTCAGAGGTTCATGACATTGCGGAGCAGTTGGAACATGTTAAGTCAAAAAAGTTAATTAAGGAATTAGATAAATTTTTAGACTACCCAACTATAGATCCTCATGGAGATCCAATCCCCAATCCTGCCGGTTTTATAAAGTATAAAAATAAATTTTTGCTTTGTGATTTAAAAATTGGTGAGAAGGGAAAATTAGTCGGTGTAAAAGACTCATCCTCCTCATTTTTACAATTTCTTGATAAAAGAAAAATAGCTTTGGGATGTACAATTGAAATTTTACATATTGAGGATTTTGACAACTCTGTCCATATTGGTCTGCAAGACACTAACATTACCATTTCATTAAAATCAGCTAGTAACATTTACGTTAATAAAATTTAGTTATGTTTCAAGAAATTCTCTCTTTTTTCGAAAGGACGGACCCTGTTTTAGGAGCTTTATACGCTACTCTTTTTACTTGGGGATTAACTGCTTTAGGAGCTTCATTTGTTTTTCTTTTCAAAACAATGAATCGTGTTTTTCTTGATGGAATGTTGGGATTCACAGGTGGTGTTATGGTTGCGGCAAGTTTCTGGAGTCTATTGGCACCAGGAATAGAAATGTCAGAAGGAGAAGGGTTTATCAAAGTAATACCTGCAGCTGTAGGATTTGCTTTGGGGGCATTATTCATTTTTGGATTAGATAAAGTTTTACCTCACCTTCATTTAAATTTTAAAGAAGCGGAAGGAATAAAAACACCCTGGCACAGAACAACATTATTAACATTGGCAATTACATTACATAATATTCCTGAGGGTCTTGCAGTTGGAGTATTGTTTGGTGGAGTTTCTGCAGGATTGCCTGAAGCATCCATTGCTGGGGCTGTTATTTTGGCCATAGGTATTGGAATTCAAAACTTTCCTGAAGGAATAGCTGTTTCTATGCCACTAAGAAGACAAGGAATGAGTCGATGGAAAAGTTTCATGTATGGTCAATCATCAGCAATAGTTGAACCGATTGCTGCTGTTATAGGTGCACTCGCAGTAACTTTTTTCACTCCAATTTTACCATATGCACTTTCATTTGCAGCTGGAGCAATGATTTTTGTTGTGGTTGAAGAAGTTATTCCTGAAACTCAACTTGCTGGAAATACAGATATAGCAACTTTAGGTTTTATTGGAGGCTTTATTATTATGATGATTTTAGATGTTGCTCTGGGCTAATCCCCTCAATTTTTTTATACTAATTCTATAAAAAATTATTGCATATTTTCCATGTCATTAATTTTCCTAACCATTTCCTTGGCATTTGAAACAGAGGGATACATTTCAATTGCTTTCAAATAAAAACTTTTTGCGTTTTTCATATCACCCTCATTGAAATAAAATTCACCCATTGAGTCATATGGATTATGACCATTTGGATAGGTTTCGATATATTTTTCAAAGTATTCTTTAGATTTGGTTTTTTCTCCTATGTAGTAATTTAAGTAACCAAGTGTATTGTAAATAGGAGCCTCCATGTAAGAATGATCTCCGCTAACAGCTAAAGATTCTTTGTCTCCTTCATTATCTACTAGTTCTTTCAATAGCGTGTTCATCTCCTCAATAGCTTCTTCATTAGTTGGCTTAGTAAAGGCAAAATAATAATGAATTAATTTCCCTTTGGGTTCAATTTCCCTCATACTTTTCCAAATCTCGTGCCCATTTTTATTTCCAAGAGGCCAAAAAGCAGCAGTCGGCACATCTAGAAGAGAAACAAAAAGTTTAGAGGTTTCGTTCTTATCCATAACATTCTCTTTAGCTTTTTCAATATGCATTTTTTGTTTATCTGAACCGTCTATCGAGAATCCAGCCAAAACTACATGTGGCCCAAAAAGAGAAGGGTCATACTCTAAAGCTTTTTCAAAAAAAACGGTTGCCTTATCATATTCAAAATTGTATAAATGAATAAAACCGGCGTTTGTCATTTCATTTGCAAAATCATTATCACTTTGCCACTCAATGTAATCACCTGTTGAAGAATCAAAAGACCATTGTTGGTTTTCTAAATTGCTATTTTGAGTCTGATTTTGACAAGCAGTCAATAAAATAATTAATGTAAATAAAAACTTCTTCATATGTATATTATTTATTAAATGTTGCTAATGTAAAAACAATTTTTCTGCTGGATATAGATCTACTATTATTTACATTTGATGCAAATTCAGCAAATTCTGAGCTGGCAAATAATTCATCAAGTCCATTAACCAAACTTACCATGTCAACAGCTCCAATTACAGCGTGGTGACTTGCTTTTGGATCTTGTTGTCCTCCAGCAAAAATTTCACTTAAACCATATTCGGTAAATAGTTTAGATTTTCCATTTTCCTCCATTGTGGTTATTAATTTAGTGTATTCATCGAGATACAGACTAGGGTTATTAACATTCATTACAAATACCATTGACACACCTGTTTCTCCCGAACCTTTACCGCCGACGATGTTTTTTAATAGCATTTGAGAATCCTCTGAAACAAGTGGCATTACAATTTCATGAACTTTATTAATTTCTTCGGAACCATTAACTCTTGCATACTCATTTTGCATTTCTTCAACGTCTTTAAAGTTGTACACAAAAGAGATATTCGATGATTCAGTACCATTGAAGTGTTCTTCAACAACTTCAACAGATGCTGATCCAGCTTTTGCAAAATCTGTTTCAAAATGCTCTGTCATTGCTTTAACAATGGTTGGTATATCACTTTGGTTATCAATTTTAAAACTATAAATTGACGTTAGCCCCTGTGAATATGAGATAATAGAAAAAATAAAAAGATAGAGTGTTAAAAATTTGATTTTCATGATTTTAATTATTTAAGGATTCTATTTTGGCTTGCTCTTCATTTTTAAAAGTGGTCATATCAAAAAATTGATATTCCTCAATTATTTTGTCACCATCCCATTTATAAGCAATGTGAAATGGAAAAGATACTTTTTCACCTGTGTATTTCCCATTGGCTTCGAAGGAACTCCAAATATGAGACCAAACTTGTCCATTAGTGTAATAGTTAGTTTCTAATACTTCACCAGTCGCGTTTCCATCTGCAGTATCAAATTTGATATCATCAAATAAATCGTACATATTTTCAATTCCCGATAGGAAATTGTCATAATAAAGAGTGTCATTAACCGGGTTTACCATAAACATGTCTTTAGAAAAAATTTCTTCTAAGTAAGAGTTATCTTCATTGGAAACATACTCAAATACAGTTCCAATAGCATCAGTTTTAGGATCATCATATTTGACTATCCCAAGGTTGTTATCACAGCTAATTAATGTAATTAAACCAAGAGTGATAAAAAACAGTTTCTTCATTTATGATTGTTTAAGATTGAAATATGAAGTTAGTAAATATTTGCTAATACAATTTTAAAAGTAAATTTATCTCCTAGTTGCCCTAGCAATTTCTTCAAAATTAATATTTTGATATGTAAAAGATTTGGATTCAAAAAGCTTATTTCCATACAGATCACTCCAGTCTTTATGAACTGCCAATTCAATATTTGAGGGAGGAAGAATATTGAATGTTACATCATATAATTCATCAATTTTTCCAGGTAAAGATATATTTCTTGCATAATGAAAATTATCAATAAGGTTAATGTGAGGAAGTAAGTCAATAAATGTGCTTAATCCTGTTTTATTATTTATTAATTCAGCTGTCAAATGTAAATACGGAATAAATCCACCTGCAGGTGTTCCTGTAGGAGTATTTTTTACATCCCAGTTGACTCTGGCTTCAATGTGGATGTTTGTTTGATTTTCATCCAAATGCATTTGAGATGGTTCGATTTTGTCTTTAATTGCCCCTTCAAAAATGAAAACAATTCCAGGCTCTATTCTTTCTTCTCCAATGATAAGTTCTTGACTTTTTAGTATCAGTAATGGTGATAAAATCGCGGCAACGCAAATAATTAAATTTTTCATTCTAATTAGAATTTTCAAGTGTTAAAATGTCATCAAGTAATAGATCCATTTCTTCTTTATTTGTCCCATCATAAAAACCTCTAATTCTTTTTTCTTTATCAATTAGGACAAAATTCTCAGTGTGGATCATATCATATTTTCCACCATCTCCGTCATCTTTTGCAACTAGAAAGGATTTTCTTGCAAGTTCATAAATACGTTTTTTGTTTCCTGTTAATAAGTTCCATTTTTTATCATTAACCCCTTTTTCTAAAGCATATTTTTTTAATTGTTGCACAGAATCAATTTCGGGTGTTACAGAGAATGAAACCAATTGAACATCTTGATTTTTTGTTTGTTCTTGTATGTAAGACATATTATCTGTCATTATTGGACAGATTGTAGGACAGGTTGTAAAGAAGAAATCTGCAACATAAATTTTATTATTATAAAAATCACTTGTTACCGAGTCACCATTTTGATTGACTAAAGAAAAATCAGCTATTCTGTGGTACTTTTTCACGTACTGAATTGATTCATCTACAAGCTCTGTAGCTACCATATTGGGACTATATATTGGTAGAATTTTGTCTGGCTTCAATAAGTAGTAAAATGAGAACATTACAACTACTGAAAGCAGTGACATTATTACCAATAATGGGGCATATCTTCTTAAATTTTTTTTAATCAAAATAAAATTTTTTGCAAAAATAAATTATTTGAAACATATTACCATACGATAGATTAAAATACTTTTTTTAGATTAATATAAAAGCGTATTTTTGGACCCTGAATTTTTTTTATGATATTTTTAATTAAAGCTCTACAGTTATTATTAAGCTTAGCAATAATTGTGGTTTTACACGAATTAGGACATTTTTTACCTGCTAAGTACTTCAAAACGAAAGTCGAAAAGTTTTACCTTTTCTTTGACTGGCCCTTTGCTTTATTTAAGAAAAAATTTGGGGAAACTGAATATGGTATAGGAGCTCTCCCACTTGGAGGTTATGTTAAGATTTCGGGGATGATCGATGAGAGTATGGATACTGAGCACTTGAAAAAAGATCCACAGCCTTGGGAATTTAGATCGAAACCTGCTTGGCAGCGACTTATTATCATGTTGGGAGGAGTTACTGTTAATATTATTTTAGGATTTGCAATATACATAATGATAACTTTTGTTTGGGGGAAAACCATATTAACAAATGAAAATTTACCTGCTGGTTTTGAAGTTTCAGAGCTTGTCAAACCTTACGGATTCAAAGACGGAGATAAAATTTTACAAGTCAACGGAGAAGATTTAGAAAATGTAATTGATATTAATAAATACCTATTTCTAAGAGATGTGAGCGATGTAAAAGTTCAACATATTGATGGCTCAAGAGAGCTGATTGAAATCCCAGAAGACATAGGAACAGTAATGTTTGAAAGTGGTTTAATGCGACCTTTCAACCCTCTTGTTGAACCAATTATTGATTCTATTGTTCCAAGCTCACCTGCTGAAAATGCTGGTTTTCAAACTGGAGATAGGATTGTGAGTGTAAATGGAAATGATATTGTAAAATGGCAAGACTTTACAGAGTTTATCTCTGCAAATACATCGTCTAATGTAAACATTTCGGTAAGTAGAAACAGAGACATCATTTCCAAACTTGTTCCAATTGGTGAGGATAAAAAAATAGGTGTTTCAGTAATGTTACCCAAAATTGAGCCTACGGAAGTTAAATACTCACTTGCTGAAAGCTTAATTGAAGGTTCAATAATTGGGTATTGGACCCTAATTGATTATGTAGGTCAATTTAAATATATTTTTACTCAGGAGGGTGCATCACAACTGGGGGGATTTGGTACGATTGGTAATATATTTCCATCAAGTTGGAATTGGCGTGGCTTTTGGGAAACTACCGCATTGTTATCTATAATTTTAGCCTTCATGAATGCACTCCCAATACCTGCCCTTGATGGTGGACATGTAATGTTCTTATTTTACGAAATGATTGTTGGGAAAAAGCCGAATACAAAGGTTTATGAGTTTGCTCAAATGATTGGGTTTTTTCTTTTAATTGCTCTAGTTTTATATGCAAATGCAATGGATATTGTAAGATTTTTCTTCAGTTAATTATTTGACCAAAAAAAAATATAATATATATTTGCCCACGTCTTATTAAAATTCCTCCTTAGCTCAGTTGGTTAGAGCATCTGACTGTTAATCAGAGGGTCCAAGGTTCGAGTCCTTGAGGGGGAGCAACTAATACCGTTACACTACACATTCTTAAGGCCCACCATATTAGGTGGGTTTTTTCTTTTAAATATATAAGATGAACATTAAATTAAAGAAATAAAAAGTTGTCAGTTATTTGTCAGTAATTATTTAAGCAAAGAAACAAGTGAAATAAACAGTAATAGTAGAATTGTTTTTTCATTCAATAGGGTTTACCAACTATTTTGTCAATTATTTCATTTTCAGCAATTGAAAGACTGGATTTGTTAAGTTTAAGTTTTTCCAAATTTTTATTCGCTTTTTTTGAAGACCCCTTAAGTTTTAAATTGTAAATAATATTTAATTGATTAATATTATTTTCTTCTTTCTTTAATGCTTTTTTAAAGTACTTAGAACTAAGTTTTAATAAAATATTATGTTTTTTTTCAATATCTGTAATAAATAGATTTCTGTATGCGATACCAGATTCTATTTCATTTTTTGCCGTATAAACTTCTTTAAAATCAAACTGGTTTATATATTGTAAATCGTTCAAATGTTGATTTTTATTAAGAAACCCTGTCTTATCAATTAAAATGTCCTTTTGATCGTTAGCCACTTCGACAATTACTCTAGGAATAGCTATTATACCATATTTTCTTGCCAGTTTAGAGTTTTTATCAATATCAACCTCTATAAAAAAGTAATTTTTTAATTC
>Ga0209036_1000297_pt1 | contig 21008 bp, 16 predicted proteins | sample MarorgKNORR_S2LV_3_FD_188222 | JGI IMG/M metagenome (GOLD analysis project Ga0209036, IMG submission 188222) | Marine microbial communities from the Southern Atlantic Ocean, analyzing organic carbon cycling - DCM_A/KNORR_S2/LV (SPAdes) (version 2) | ecosystem: Environmental > Aquatic > Marine >... | reverse complement strand
CTTCCCTCATTAACCCTGGCCGGAATTTCTCTATTTGAGCCTCCTTCAAATCATATGCAATACGTAATTGCTCTTGGAGATAATTTTTTAATTCTTCAATAGATAAGACACTAACATCTTCTGATTTAAGATCATTTAATAAATAAATAAATTCTTTTACTTTAGAAATCAATTGATCAATATCCCATTCTTCTGGAGGTAAATCAGGATTGATATAAGCTTCTACAATTTCTTCCATTGTTCTTTCTCCATACCCTATAACTTGTTTTTTCAAATCATTACCTTTTAGAACTCTCAATCTCTCATTATAAACCGCTTTTCTTTGATTATTCATTACTTCATCATATTCAAAAACTTGTTTTCTGATGTCATAATAATAAGTCTCAACTTTTTTCTGTGCACTTTCTAAAGATCTAGTAAGCATACCTGACTCAATAGGCATATCTTCATCTACCCTAAAAGCGTTCATTAGGTTTGCTACCCTATCTCCTCCAAATATCCTTAATAGATTATCTTCCAAAGATAAAAAGAATCTGGTACTTCCAAGATCTCCTTGTCTACCTGCTCTTCCTCTAAGTTGATTATCAACTCTTCTTGACTCATGCCTTTCAGTTCCAATGACATGAAGACCTCCAGCATTCCTAACATTTTCTTCTTCATGAATTAATACCTTTTCATATTCATTTTTCACCTCTGATAAAGATTCTCTCAAAGATTGTATTAGTTTATCTTCAGTTGGAGCTTTTTCAGCAGCAGTAGCGATTTTATCGTCTAATTCCAGAATAGTTAAGCTTCTATCTCCCCAATTTTTTACAAGTTCATTGGATAATAAAGATAGTTTTCTTTTAATATCTTCGCCTAACTGACATGGGAAAAGACTGTCTACACCACTTTTAGTATTTTTATTTGCAATTGAGTCAACATTTGCAGAAAATCCTCCCCCAGATTTTGAATTTCTTTGTTGAGGTATTGGCGGTTTATGCTCATTATCTGGCTTAACGAGTAAGGGCATTAAAGTCTCTTTTAATTTTAGCCTTGCCATATAGTCGCTATTACCACCAAGAATAATATCAGTCCCTCTTCCCGCCATATTTGTTGCGATAGTGACGGCACCTGATCTTCCAGCCTGAGCTACGATTTCTGCCTCGCGTTCTACATTCTCTGGTTTTGCATTTAGCAAATTATGTGGGATTTGCTGCTCGAAAAGAAGTGTACTTAATAACTCACTTTTTTCGACACTTGTTGTACCTACTAAAACAGGTCTACCGTTCCTATGTATTTCTGCAGTCTCATTAGCGACCGCTTTCCATTTTCCTAGCTCTGTTTTAAAAACTTGATCAGCCCAATCTTGTCTCTTCCTTATCTGATTAGTTGGAACAACTGTTGACTCTAATTTATAAGTTTTTTCAAATTCCACCTCTTCGGTCTTGGCAGTTCCTGTCATGCCAGCCAATCCTGGATATAAAAGGAAAAAGTTCTGATACGTTATGGATGCTAATGTTTGGGTCTCAGGTTGAATTTTAAGACCTTCTTTTGCTTCGATTGCCTGATGTTGTCCATCACTCCATCTTCTTCCAGGCATAACCCTTCCAGTAAATTCATCAACTATTACTGCTTCATCTTTTTTAATGATGTAATTTACATCTTTAACGAATAATTCTTTAGCTTTTAAAGCATTAGTAATGTAATGAGCCCACGGGTCTTTAGGATCGTATAAATCATTAACCTTCAAGGCCTCTTCACATTTAGCAAATCCTTGATCAGTTAATATGCAACTACGTTGTTTTTCGTCAACTTCATAATCACCCTCTGGATCAATTCCATCTTTACTCAACTCTTTCGCCTTAATGAGAGACAATGATAATTCTGCCGCTTTTTGATATTTTTCTTGTGGCCTTTCAATTTGACCAGAAATTATTAGAGGAGTTCTTGCTTCATCAATTAAAATTGAATCTACTTCATCTATTACGCAATAATTAAATTTTCTTTGAACTACTTCTTCGATTTCAGTAGCCATGTTATCTCTCAAATAATCAAAGCCTAATTCAGAATTAGTGGCATAGGTTATGTCACATGCATAGTTTTTTTTCCTTTCAGAAGGACTCATATCTTGCTGAATTAGACCAACTGATAAGCCCAAAAAACGATGCACTTGTCCCATCCACTCAGCATCTCTTCGAGCTAAGTAATCGTTCACAGTAACAACATGTACACCTTTACCAGTTAAAGCATTGAGATAACAAGGTAGCGTTGCAACGAGAGTTTTACCTTCTCCAGTTTTCATCTCAGCAATTTGTCCTTCATGGAGAACCATCCCACCAATTAATTGCACATCAAAATGACGCATTTCTAAAACTCTTTTACTTGCTTCTCTGACGATTGCAAAAGCTTTTGGTAATGTTTCTTCTAATAGTTCCTTTTGTTTTTTAATATTTAACTCTGATGAAATATTTGATTTAAGATTATGAGTTTCATTCCGCAATTCATCATCAGTTAATATGGATACGTCTTCTTCTAATAAGTTTATTTCTTCAACTATTGGTTGATATCTCTTTAACTTTCGTGTATTCGGGTCTCCCAACAAAAGTTTGAGCATAATTGTTTTTCCTCTAAAAAATTTATCCTATTACAATCATTATAAATTAGTGCGTTACAACTAAATGAGCAAATCCTATATCTCTTTATTTTTTTAAAAAGAAATTGATTAAGGTGTTAAATCAAAGTTACTAAAGAAGTTATTACATTTCTCTCAAAATTCTAGAATTTCCAAACTTATGAAACCAGTATTTTTAATTAAACATTCAAAAGGTGCTCTTGGATTAAGATTATTTGGATTAGGTCCTAATCTCAAACCCACGAAAGGATTATTTAAACTTCAACAATTTCTACATCGTAATGCATTTTGGGCTAAGGATAGAACAATTAAAGACCTCAAAAAATGTCTTGCTAATAGCGATGTTGTTGTAAGTATTTGGTCTAATAATGAACCAGTTGGTTTTGGGAGAGCCTTGTCAGATGGTATTTATAGAGGCGTTTTATGGGATATAGTAATTGATCAAGATCATCAAGGGAAAGGTTACGGCAAGATGATTGTGAAAAATCTTTTAGAATCAAAGAAAATAAAACATACTAAGAAAATATATTTAATGACTACGAGCAAAAAAATGTTTTATTCGCAAGTTGATTTCAAAGAAGTTACTTCACAAAATCTTTTAGTACACGAAATATAAATTACTTCTTAAATAAAAAATATTTCGAACCTAAATAATTATTTAAGGCGCCAATAAATGCTCCTATCAACCAAGCAATCTTATAATTATCAATTAATCGACTCAAAAAAATAATTACTAGAGACATTTCTAAACCTCCTAAAAAATAAATTAAACAAAAAATAAAAAAAGATTTAATTATTTTTTTTTGTGAATTATCTCTAAAAACCCAAATCTTTGCAAAAACAAATGATGATAAAAGTCCTGTCGAGTAACCGAATAAGGAAGCAAATATTATGTTTTTAAAAATTAAATAAAATGAATTAAATACTAAGAAATTTATAAATGTTGCAATTAAACCTGAGATAAAAAATCTTAATATTTGATATTTATTTGCTTGAGAAATACTATTCAAAATTTTTAAAATTTTACTAACGTCTTTGATCTTTAAGATATAAATCTTGCATAAAGCCACCTTATAAACGGACCCAAAATAGGAACGGGGCCAAAAGTAGGACCACAAAAATCAAAATAATCTCTGTGTTCTTGGATTAAGCCATTGTCAGAAAATATCAAACGTGTCGTGCCAGGATATATAAATTCTTTACCCATAATTTTTAAACCCATAGTCCATTCTACAAATCCATAGTTTCCACTGATTGATATTGCATGAGTTTCCAAATAAACATCATCGCATCTTTTAACCAGCTTTTCTTGGGCCTCTACATAAGAATCTAATCCTTTCGTTTCCTGTGTTGGATCAATGAAGGTAACATTCTCATTATAAAACTCTGCCCACTTTGCTTTTGTTGGTGCATCTTCCCCATAGGGTTTAGTAAATAATCCTCTTAAATCCTCAATAGAAACAGTAAGTGGCATTTAAAAATTTATATTTATCTATTAATTATATTTCAAATTTTTGTTTTAAAAAAGTAATAATTAAAATAATCTGATTTAGCAGAATAATAGCCAACCAATTAATACAGCTTAAAAAGCGGATGAAGAGATTCGAACTCTCGACATTCTCCTTGGCAAGGAGATGCTCTACCACTGAGCTACATCCGCATAACTAGTTTATTTTATCTTAAAAAAGGAATGAAATGAACAAAACCTTACTTTTTTTGAAACTAATTTAAATTTTTGATTAAAGAACCCATCTCAATTGCTTGTAAAGCATAGTTCCAACCAAGGTTGTTTTTTATCCCAGCTCTTTCTAAAGCCTGTTGCATACTATCAGTAGTTAAAACACCAAAAATAATTGGGACATTATTTTCATATGAAACTTGTGAAATTCCCTTACTAGCCTCAGAAATAACAACATCATAATGAGAAGTTTCTCCTCTAATAACAGCTCCAAGAGCAATTACAACGTCATAGTTAGATTTTTTCAAAAGTGTTTTAGCTGCTATTGGCAGTTCAAATGATCCAGGAACCCAAACAATATCAATTTCTTTACTTGTTTCTGAAGTATCTAAACCATGTCTTTTAAGACAATCAAGACACCCAGATAATATTTTATTAGTAATTAAATCATTAAATCTTGCTACAACTATACCTACTTTTAAAGTAGAAGCATTGGTAAAAGATCCCTCAAAGATAGTCATTAAATTTTCTTTCTTATATATCTACACTCTCATGAAAAGGTACTAAGTTCAAACTAAGGCTGAAACAATCCCTGTAGCAAAAACTAAAACGAGCCAAACTGCAGCAATAGAATATATTTTTCTTCTACTTTCTTTCTGTCCATCTTCAGTAGAAGGTTGAGTTACATATAAAACGGGAACTCCTACTACCGCGATAAGAGAAGCAAATAAAAGAGCATTTACGAAGAAAAAATTAACTGCCTGCATGATTCAAACTTATTTTTAAATAATTATAGATACTATGATCTCATGAAAATGAATATTTTTGGAGAAAATTTACATACTTTTAGTCAGTTTTAAAATGCAAAACTAAAATATGTTCCTAATATCTATTTATAAATAATAAAAAGATGGAAGAAGATACGATAATTCAGAAGGATTTATTTGCAATTAATCATGAAGTTAAACGCCCAAACAACTCAAGTCAAATTCCTGAAGATTTATCTACTGAAGAATTAAAAAAAGAGTCGCAGAAAAGGCCCAGACAAAGAAAAAATTCTACTAATTTAATAAACAAATTCAAAAATAATTCAAATTCAGAAAGAAAGAATGATTGCATTAATGAAAAATCTTACAGTTATAAAACTGTTGAAAAACAAAAATTAACTCCAATTCTCAAACATTATGTGACATTAAAAGAAGAAAACAGCAATAGATTGTTGTTATATAGATTAGGTGACTTTTTTGAATGTTTTTTTGAAGATGCTGTATTAATATCTAACCTATTAGAAATAACCTTAACGAGCAAAGATGCGGGTAAAGATATTGGTAAAATTCCTATGGCAGGAGTCCCTTATCATGCAATGGAGAGATACTGCGCCGAATTAATTAAAAAAAACCATTCAGTAGTTATATGTGATCAGTTAGAAAAAAGTACTGGAAATTACGGAACACCACTGAAAAGAGGAATAACAAGAATAATTACGCCAGGGACTGTAATTGAAGAAGGGATGTTGGTTGCAAAAAAAAATAATTGGATAACTGCAATCCACTTATCAGAAAACATTTCAGAAGATTTATATGAATGGGGTATTTCAAGAGCTGATGTGAGTACAGGAGAATTATTAACAATGGAGGGACAATCAATCTCTAAATTATTCGATGAAATTATTAAATTAGATACATCAGAAATCATCATAGGAAGCAATGAAGAGAAAAAGTTATTAGAAAACCAAAATCAACAAATTACATATACTGTCACCCAAGAAACTTTTTTCAGTATTAATGAAGCATGTTCAACTATAAAAAATTATTTTCAAATTCTTAGTTTAGAGGGCCTAGGACTCAAGCATTTAAATAATGCGACTAAAGCACTTGGTGGCTTACTAAATTATTTAGAGAAAATCAATCCTTCAAATTTAGAGAACGATTCTTCTTTAAAAATTTCTTTAGATTTTCCACAAATACAATTTCCAAAAGATCATTTAATTATTGATTATCAAACTCAAAAAAATTTAGAAATAAAAAATACACAAAGAGAAAATAATTATGCTGGTTCACTTCTGTGGAGTATTGATAGAACATATACCTGTATGGGTGCAAGATGTTTAAGAAGATGGATAGACTCTCCATTATTAAATATTGATGAAATTAATAAAAGACAAAATATTATTTCAAACTTTTTAGAGTCTAAAAAGTTACGGACAGACACCCAAAATATACTTAGAGCAATGGGCGATTTAGAGAGACTTTCAGGGAGAGCATGTGCGGGGCATGCCAGTCCAAGAGATTTAATTGCAATCTCAGAGGGGTTAAAAAAATTACCTAGATTAAAGTCAATTGTTGAATTATTTAAGTATGAAATCCCATCCTGGACGAATCAATTAAAAAATATTGATAATGAGCTTTTAGAGTTAGCCGATCTAATAAGCTTCAAGCTAGTAGAAAATCCACCTTTAAATACTAGTGAAGGAGGCATTATCCATGATGGGGTTGATAATGTGTTGGATGGCTTACGTAATTTAATAGACGACTACTCAGATTGGTTGAATCAAGAGGAATTAAAAGAAAGAAAAATTAGTAAAATATCAAATTTAAAAATTCAATTCCATAAAAACTTTGGTTATTACATATCAATTAATAAATCTAAAGTTAATTTAGCACCTGCTCATTGGATTAAAAGGCAAACTCTTACTAATGAGGAAAGATATGTAACCACAGAAATCAAGAATAGAGAAAGTAAAATATTTCAAGTCAAAAATCGCGCGGCTGCTAAAGAATATGAATTATTTTGCGAAGTAAGAAATCTTGTATCTTCCAAAACAAAAAGGATTAGATCCGTAGCAAAAGCTATTGCCTGTATAGATGCATTACTTGGTTTAGCAATTACATCATTAGAAAATAATTTTATAAAACCGACTATTTCACCCATTACTAATTCAACAGACCAACAAAGCACAAAGATTATTGGAGGAAGGAATCCTATAGTTGAACAACTATTAACAAATAGACAATTTATATCTAATGATATTTTGTTTAATAATAAGCAAAAATTAATAATATTAACTGGTCCAAATGCAAGTGGAAAGAGTTGCTTTATTAGACAAATAGGATTAATACAAATTCTGGCTCAAATTGGAAGCTTCGTCCCTGCAAGCAAAGCCGATATTCAAATTGTAGATCGAATATTTACAAGAATTGGAGCCGTAGATGATCAATCAACTGGACAATCGACATTCATGGTAGAAATGTCAGAGACAGCATCAATACTAAATCAAGCGACATCAAACTCTCTTGTCTTACTTGATGAGATAGGAAGAGGGACCTCTACTTTTGATGGGCTATCCATAGCATGGTCAGTAAGTGAATATCTTGCAAAAAAAATTGTATGTAATACAATCTTTGCTACTCATTATCATGAACTAAATTATCTTAAAAATACAAATACAAACGTAGAAAATTTTCAGGTATTAGTAAAACAGAAGAAAGATCAACTATTTTTTTGTCATAAAATTGAAAAAGGTGGTGCGAACAAAAGTTATGGAATTGAAGCCGCTAAGTTAGCCGGGGTTCCTAAAGAAGTTATTAATAAAGCTATATTAGTTTTAGATTATTTAGAAAAAAATAATCAGTTGAATGCTCAAATTAAAATTAAATAAAATTTTAAACAGATTATATAAAAATTATTTTAAATAGTTTCTCTTAATAAGGCATTAACAGCTGCTGCAGCCATTGCAGCCCCTCCTCTCGTAGAGTTCATAACAATTCTAGGATAATTAGTGTTGAGTAATTTATTTTTACTTTGCCTAACACCAATAAAACCTACAGGCATTCCAATAATTAAACTAGGAATCTGTTGTGAATTCTTTATAATGTCCAATAAATTGACTAATGCCGTTGGAGAACTTCCAATAACAATAATTGGCGATTGACTTCCTGAATTTTTAGCAGATAATTCAATCCAACCTTTTTCTATCCCATAAGCAGTTTTAGTCAACCCTGATAAATCTCTATCATCAAACCAATGTTTCGCCGAAACAACTGAGTTTCCGTTTGTATTTTTTGCCATTGATTTAATAGCTGCTGCAGCCATATCAGTATCAGTCAATATTGGTGCTCCAGCTTTAAGAGATTTAACACCTTTTTCGCACGCCCCTTCACTAAACTCCAAAAGCTTCTGAATATTAAAATCACCTGAAGTATGCACTAATCTTTCTAAAACTTTATTTTCCAAGTAATTAAAATTATTTTCAATCAAATTAGATTTAATAAACCTAATACTTTCTAAAAAAATAGGATGATCTTTTATCATTAAAATTTAATTTACTTTATCTTAAAGAAAGCATAATTATAATAAGATTCTTTTTTGCAGATATGCCAATACAAATAATATGGGGAAATGATTTAAATGCAAGTAATAAGTTTATAAAAAAAATAATTGATGAAAAAGTATCCAAAACATGGGGAGAAATAAATATTAGTTACTTAAATGGTGATGATGATAATCAAATAAAACAAGCATTTGATGAAATACTAACACCTCCTTTGGGGGATGGATCTCGAGTAGTTGTATTAAAAAATAACCCATTATTCACAAATAAAAATGAGGAAATAAGACTCAAATTTGAAAAAATTTATCAAAACATTCCAAGTAACACTTACTTTCTTTTACAAAATACAAAAAAACCAGATTCAAGACTAAAGAGTACAAAATTTATTCAAAATTTAATAAAAAAAGATTTAGCAATTGAAACCTCATTTTCATTGCCCGATATCTGGGATTTTGAAGGCCAGAAAAGATACTTAGAATTCACAGCAAATTCGATGAATATTCATCTAGGTAAAGGGACCGCTGATTTAATTATTGATTCAGTAGGAAATGATAGTTTTAACTTAGTTAGCGAATTATCTAAAGCAAAGATATATCTATCTGCAATAAATAATAACGAAAACAAAGAACTTATTCTAGAAAGTGATGATGTAAAAAAAATATTCAATGATCAACAGTCAAATATCTTTAAAATAATCGATCATCTATTACAAAATAGTATTAGTGATGGTCTTATAGAAATCTATTATTTATTAAAAAAAGGAGAACCTGCTTTAAGGCTCAATGCGGGATTAATAAGTCAAATCAGAATGCATACCATAGTAAAATTACTTCATAAATCTGGTGAGCAAGATTTATCAAAAATATGCAAACTTGCAAATATATCTAACCCAAAAAGAATTTTTTTTATCCGTAAAAAAGTAAACAATATATCCTCAGATTTCTTAATTAAATTGATGAGTAATTTATTAGATATTGAATCATCACTAAAAAAAGGCAATAATCCTATTAATGTATTTACGGAAAATCTCGTTAACTTAAGTTAATCAAATATTAAGTTTAATAATTTATATTATGATTTAATTATGGCTTTATTAATCAAAAAATTTGGCGGCACATCGGTTGAAGATATCACAAAAATTAAGGCGATTGCACAAAGTATTATTCAAAGTAAAGAAGCTGGAAATGATATCGTCGTAGTTGTATCTGCAATGGGTCATTCTACAGATCACTTAAATAAGTTAGCAGAATCAATCAGCAAAAATCCCAATAGCCGAGAATTAGATATGCTCCTCTCTACAGGGGAGCAAGTAACTATGGCACTTCTATCAATGTCATTAAATGAATATGGGATTCCTGCAATATCTTTGACAGGTAGCCAAGTGGGAATTGTTACTGAATCAATTCATGGAAAAGCAAGAATTCTAGATATCAAAACAGAACGAATACAAAACTATATTAATCAAGGTTATGTAGTAGTAGTTGCAGGGTTTCAAGGCTCAACGCTTAGTCATACTGGATCAATGGAAATCACAACTTTGGGAAGAGGGGGTTCAGATACTTCAGCAGTAGCACTATCCACAGCATTAGGTGCAGAAACTTGCGAGATATATACAGATGTTCCTGGAGTTCTTACCACTGATCCAAGAATTGTACCTAATGCAAAATTATTAGATATTATTAGTTGTGAAGAGATGCTAGAACTTGCGAGTGTGGGTGCTTCAGTACTTCATCCAAGAGCTGTAGAAATTGCTCGCAATTATGGAATTAAATTATATGTGAAATCGAGTCAAACCCTCTCAAATGGCACTCTTCTACATAGCAAAATTAAACCATTAGCTTTAAAAAGAGGAGGGTTAGAATTAACAAAGACTGTTAATAGTCTTGAAGTATTAGAAAAGCAAACCGTATTTAGTATTTCCAAACTACCTGACAGACCTGGAATTGCAGCTCAAATATTTGAAACCTTGTCTGAAGCGAACATTAATGTTGATTTAATAATCCAAGCTACACATGATGGGAAGAGTAATGATATTGCATTTACAGTTAATGATTTTGAGTTAACCAAAACAATTGATCAATGTAAATTAATAACAAATCAATTAGGTGGCGAATATGATTTCAAAAAAAATATGACTAAATTAAGTATTCAAGGAGCTGGGATAATGGGGAGACCAAGTGTATCAGCTGATTTATTTGATACTTTATCCCAAGCAAACATAAATGTAAGATTAATAGCTACCAGCGAAATCAAAGTCAGCTGCGTAATTGATATTGACAATATTCCAAAAGCTATTAGATTTGTCAGTGAAAAATTTAAATTATCTGATAAACAAATATTTATTAATCCAGTAATTGAGAGAGAAGATCAGCCTGAGGTAAGAGGAATTGCATTAGATAAAAATCAAGTTCAAGTTAGCATTCGGAACCTACCTGATAAACCTGGGGTGGCAGCTTCAATATGTTTAGCTCTCGCAGAGAATAATTTAATTTTTGATACTATTGTGCAATCTGAAAGGTTAACATCTTTAAAAACCAAAGACATAAGTTTCACCATGAGCAAGCAAGATAGAGAAAGAGCTAATACAATTTTCCACTCTTTAACAAAAAAATTGGCAGGATCATTCATCGAAGATGGACCAGCTATAGCTAAAGTAAGCACAGTTGGAGCTGGAATGGCATTTAAGGTTGGAACAGCTGGGAAAATTTTTAGAGCACTTGCTAATAAAAATATTAATATTGAAATGATTGCTACAAGTGAAATAAGAACTTCTTGTATCGTCTTAGAAAAAGATTGTGACCAAGCAGTTAATGCAATTCATTCTTATTTCCAATTAGATAAATAAATAATTATTTAAGTATTTCTAGATAATTTTTGCCTGAGTTTCTTAATTCTATCTCTAAGATTTGCAGCCTCTTCAAAATTTAGTTCTTTTGCTGCATCTTTCATTTTATTTTCTAACTTATCAATTAAGCTAGGCATTTCATCTAGTAAACATTGATTATCTTTAGCATTTAAAATATCGTCCGTTTTATTACTAACAATGTTTATCAGATCTTTAGATAATCCTCCAGTATCTAATTTTCTGGAAAGCTCTAAAAAAGATAATATTGAATTTTCAATTTTCTTACCTGCAGGTTTTGGAGTAATGCCATTGATTTGATTATATTTTTTTTGGATAGTTCTTCTTCTATCAGTTTCAGATATCGCTCTTTTCATTGATTCAGTAAAGTTATCTGCATAAAGTAAAGCAACCCCCTCAACATGTCTTGCCGCTCTTCCAATAGTTTGAATTAGGGATCGCTCTGCTCTCAAAAAGCCCTCTTTATCAGCATCTAAAATAGCAACCAAAGAAACTTCAGGGAGATCAAGACCTTCTCTTAGCAAATTTACTCCAACCAGTACATCATATTCACCCAATCTAAGATCTTGAATAATCTCTATCCTTTCAATCGAATGAATTTCAGAATGCAAATATCTCACCCTTACTTTATTGTCAGATAAAAAATCCGTAAGATCTTCTGCCATCCTTTTTGTAAGAGTAGTAACCAATACTCTCTGGTTCTTTTTAGCTCTAACTCTTATTTCTGATAAAAGATCATCTATTTGTCCATCACTAGGCCTTACATCAATTATGGGATCTAAAACCCCTGTAGGTCTAATAACCTGTTCAATAAACTTGCCTTCGCATTGATCCAACTCCCATTGGCCAGGGGTTGCACTAATAAACAATGTCTGTCTGGATTTTTCCCAAAACTCTTCACACTTTAAAGGTCTATTATCTGCAGCACTCGGTAATCTAAAACCATGATCTATTAATACTTTTTTTCTAGCTTGATCTCCGTTATACATTGCATGTAATTGCGGACATGTTACGTGACTTTCATCAACTACTAATAACCAATCTTTTGGGAAATAATCTATTAGACATTCTGGAGGAGTTCCTTCTTCTCTACCAGCCAAATGACGTGCATAATTTTCAACACCATTACAATATCCAACTTCTCTTAGCATTTCCAAATCATATTTTGTGCGCTGCTCTAAACGCTGCGCCTCCAACAACTTGCCTTCATAAGCAAATTTATCGAGTTGTTCTTTTAATTCATTTCTAATAGCACTAATGGCAGAATCTAGTCTCTCTTTTGGAGTGACAAAATGCTTGGCTGGATAAACACTCACTTGATCAAGACTCTCAAGAATCTCTCCAGTTAATGGATCAACAAATCTAATAGCCTCAATCTCATCTCCAAATAATTCAATTCTTATCAATCTGTCTTCATAAGCTGGTCCAATTTCTAATACATCTCCCTTAATTCTAAATCTACCTCTCGTAATTTCTGTATCATTTCTTGTATATTGATTATCCACAAGCGCTCTTAGAGAAGAACGTAAATCTATAGATTCACCAACAGCAAATTTAACAGCAGCTTTTAAATATTCACTTGGTATTCCTAAACCATAAATACAACTAATAGATGCAACAACAATTACATCCTTCCTCTCAAATAATGATCTAGTAGCCGAATGCCTAAGCATATCAATCTCTTCATTAATTGAAGCAGTTTTTGCTATGTAAGTATCGCTTACTGGTACATAAGCTTCTGGCTGATAATAATCATAGTAAGAGATAAAGTATTCAACAGCATTTTTAGGAAAAAACTGCCTTAATTCATTACATAATTGAGCTGCTAAAGTTTTATTATGAGCCAGAATAAGTGCTGGTCTTCCAGTTTGCTGAATTACATTAGCAATAGTAAAAGTTTTTCCCGTTCCAGTTGCTCCTAAAAGGGTCTGAAACTCTTCGCCACTATTAACTCCTTGAACTAACTTCTTAATGGCTTTAGGTTGATCACCATTTGGTTGATAAGGTGCTTGAAGCTTATAGTTATTCATTCATCTAATAACTTAAGATTTTTTATATCTTAGGAAACTTTTTCTTTAATCATTGAATTTTTCAAAGATTCTTTTAGGCCTCTAACAACAGCAACCATTGATATTAAATCATCTAATTTATTTACTACAGATCCAACTCCGACTGCAGAAGCTCCACATGATACTGCCAAAGGACATGTTACCTCACTTAAACCTGAAGCACTCATGATAGGAACATTAATAGACTGTTTCTCAAATTCCTTGAATATTGCAAAAGTAGCCGCCAAAGTAGGTACTGACTTTTCTAATAATCCTTGAATTCCTGAACTATATGGGTTAGAACTTTTGCCTCCTTCAGTTTGAATAATATCAGCGCCTTCAAGAACTAATTTAATTGCAAGATCTACTTGTTTATCAATAGGCATATTATGTGGAACTGTCACTGATAGAGGAATATTAGGTAAAAGATCTTTAGTTTCTTTTGTAAGATTTAAAATTTTCTCCTCCGAAAAAGTAATTCCTTGGTCATAAAAACTATCGTAATTGCCTATTTCTATTAAAGAAGCTCCTGCCTTAACTGAATTTATAAAAGACTTAGGCTCTACGGAACTTACGCAAATTGGTAATGGTGAAATCCCAATCGCGGATTCAACTAATTCAGGTTTACAAGCTATATCAATTAAATCGGCTCCGCCCATCGAGGCTGCTTCTACAATTTTGTTAACAGTTTGGGTTTCAAAATTACTTAATCCTGAAATAACTTTGAGTAAAGATTTACTGCTAAGCTCTTCTTGAATTTTTTGTGGCAAAAGATTAATCAGACTCATAGATTTGATGAATTTATTACCTGATTGTGACATTGTTTTATTAAAACAGTGAATTTTTAAAAAAATATTATCTGAGTTAAACAATATGTCTGATAAAAATTCGTCGCAAAAAAATTGGACATCCTGGCATCATCTCCTGCACAAAGAAATTTTGGGCAATAAAACATTAATTCCTGATGGAGCAAATCTATTAATAGCAGTTTCTGGAGGACAAGATTCGATGGCTTTATTGAACCTAATCAACGATATGAAAACGCAACATAATTGGTTTGTGAATGTTTGGCATGGAGATCATCAATGGCATGAAAAATCAGCGAAATATGCACTTGAATTGAAAAGTTACTGTAATAAAAAAAATATTTCATTTTTTTTTGATCAAGCAAATAAAAATAATATTTCTTCTGAAGAAAAAGCAAGAGATTGGAGATACAAGAAATTAAGTGAAAGGGCAAATCAATTATTAATTGAGAACCAAAAGGAAATTGATATTTACTTATTAACGGGTCACACGAATACAGATAATGCAGAAACATTTTTATTAAATTTAGCTAGAGGAAGCAATTATGCAGGACTAAGCTATATCAACAAAAAAAGATTACTTAAACATCACATTTTTTTAATAAGACCATTATTGATATTTTCTAGAGAAGATACCAAAAAGTTTTGCCAACTTCAAAACATTCCCATTTGGGAAGACCCGACTAACTGCGATCTAACAATTAAGAGAAATATTGTAAGAAAAGAAATTATTCCTATTTTAGAAACTATGTATCCTGGTTGTTCTAAGAGGATAAATAGTTTTGCAGAAAAAATGAGCAATTATAAGAATGAGCAAAATGATCTCAGTAAGCTTGCATCCCTTTATTGTGAAGATGCAATTGGTGTAAAGAGGGAATTATTAAATAGCTTATGCATTGAAGCAAGATGTACTATTTTAAATACTTTTCTAAAGAAGGATTGTACAAAACAATTAAGCTCAAAAAATTTAACTCATTTAGCTTCTTCAATTCTTGAGAAAGATAGAGGCAAAATAGATTTACCAGATGGATTTGAGATTGTTTGGAATAAGGACTATATAAATCTAGAAAAAAACTAGTTTGATACTGCAGATCTCCTTCTTCTAGTCCTACCTGCAGGTGCCTCCTCTGTCTTAGCTACTGGAGTTTTAACAGAATCTTTTACAGATTGATTATTCTTTACTTGATTTGTATTTCTAGCTGATGGATTATTTTTATAATTATTTTGATTGCGGTTTATATTTTGATTATTAACATTTGGATAATGTTTATTTTTTGGATGCTGATTTTGCTCATTAACTATTTGAGGTTTATAAGCTCGGGTTCCGCTTGGTGCAGGTTGAGCTAAGCATAGAATTAATGGCTCTACTTGTAATTCTCTTCGCATTCTTCTAGTTAAACCATTTTCAATCTCTCTTTGGACCCCAATCCAATCAACTTCAAAACTATTGGGACTGGTTTGTCTTGATAATTGTTTCCAGCGGTTTTCTAGTACCCAATTTATCTCCCTTTCGGTCCACATTGACATTTTTCTTGGATCAGCTGATATTACTACCCCTCTTAAACTTACTCGTGGTGGAGCTACCATATTACCATCTGTACTTATAGGGGCTAAAACAGTAACTATTCCATCATCTGCTAACTGCTGTCTCTCTTTTAGAGCTCTTGCATCTACCACACAAGTCCTTGTATTATCCAGCATTTCAATTCCAGACTTTACTGGATCTCCTTGAATCATTGAATCAGCTCTAAGCTCAATTGTGTCTCCATTATCAAGGATGAGTATATTATTGGGATCTACGCCCATCGATTCAGCGGTTTTACCATGCAAAACTTGCATTCTATATTCGCCATGTACTGGAACAAAAAACTTTGGTTTAATTAACGCTAGCATCAATCTTTGATCATCTCTACATCCATGACCAGAAACATGAATTCCATGTTCTTTACCATAAATAACATTAGCTCCCAATTTAATTAATCTATCAATACTGTGCACTACAGAAATTGTATTTCCTGGAATTGGACTGGAAGAAAAAATTACTGTATCAGTAGTTTTGAGTTTAACGTGTGGATGTTCATCTCTTCCGATCCTACTTAATGCAGCCATTACCTCTCCTTGACTACCTGTCATTAAGAGTAGGGTTTCTCTATCAGGTAAATCTCTTATGCTTTTAATTGGGAAAAAGAGATCGTCAGGACATTTTATATAGCCTAATTCACGACATTTACCAACAACATTTAGCATTGATCGTCCCATTAATCCAATTTTACGTCCATGCTTCATTGCTAATTGGATCACCATCGCAACTCTATGGGTTGAACTTGCAAAAGTGGTAAGCATAACTCTACCTTTGGCTTCAGATATTATTCGATCTAAATTTGGAAAAACAGAAATTTCTGAAGGAACAAAACCCTTTACTTCGGAATTTGTAGAGTCCGAGAGTAAGCAAAGAACACCCTTCTCTCCATAAAATGCCATTCTTTCAATATCAGCATGTTTGTTATCAGGTGGCAGATGATCAAATTTAAAGTCCCCAGTAAAGAAAACAACACCTACTGGAGTAGTTAGAGCTAAAGAAAAACTATCGCCAATTGAGTGAGTATTACGTATAAATTCTAATGAAAAATGCTGGCCAAGTTTGACAACTTGCCTTGGTTCTATAGTCTGTGTTGTTGTCCTATCAGCCACGCCTGCTTCTTCCATTTTTCCTTTAAGCATTGATATCGCTAAAGGTGGGCCATAAATCACAGGAATATTAAATTTCTTTAAATGATGAGAAATTCCACCAATATGGTCTTCGTGACCATGGGTTACTATCATTCCACGAAATCTATTTAAGTTAGCTTGCAAATAGGATGTATCAGGCATAACAACATTCACACCATGCATGCCATCACTTGGAAAAGCGAGTCCCCCATCTATTAAAATGATGTCATCTTGGTATTCAAAAACACATGTATTTTTACCTATTTCATGAAGACCCCCTAATGGAATAATTTTTAAAGCAGGTTCATTTGATCTTTTTGTTTGAGATAAGGTTTGAGTATTATTTGATTTGATTTGATTTGAATTCATAATAAAAGTATTTTAACAAGCTAAAAATGTGGTTATTAAAGTCAAAGTAACTTTATTAAAGCGTTAAAAAAAGTATTTACAAAGACAGATTTTGAATTATCTGAAGTAAGCTTTCTCTCTTTTCTTTAATAAGAGGCGTTAATGGATTCCTAGGAGAACCAACTTGCCAACCTCGTAGTTCTAAAGCTGCTTTGATGGGAATTGGATTTGTCGTTTCAAAGAGTGCCTTGAAAAGTGGTTGCAGTTTTTCATGAATATCAAGAGCAATAGATATTTCACCTTTTTGAAATGATTCAATCATAGTTTTAAGCTGCAACCCAACAATGTGGCTAGCTACGCTTACTACACCAACAGCACCAACAGATAACATAGGAAGCAACAATGAATCATCGCCACTATATATTGAAAGTTTAGAGCCGCACGCCGCCCTTAACTCTGTCACTTCTTCTATTCTACCGCTTGCTGCTTTAATACTGAGAATATTTGGGAAATTCATAAGTTTATTTACAGTGGTGGGCAATAAATTACAACCAGTTCTTCCAGGGATGTTATACAACATTAAAGGTAAATCACTAGCTGCATTAGCTATAGAACTAAAGTGTTTATAAAGACCTTCTTGAGGGGGCTTATTGTAGTAAGGGACAACAACTAAAGCACCATCCGCACCAAATTCATAAGCTTTTTGGGTAGCTTCTATAGCCTCACTAGTACAGTTACTACCTGTACCAACAATCACTTTAGATCTAGAATTTAAAGAACCTTTTACTGCAACAAACAAATTATGTTGTTCAGCCCATGTAAGAGTTGGAGACTCTCCTGTGGTCCCACAAAGCACAATTCCATCAGAGCCATTTTCACAAAGGTAATTAGAAAGTTTAATAGCTAATTCATAATCAACTGCACCATTTTTTTTAAATGGAGTAACCATAGCTGTCAAAATTCTTCCGAATAATGGATTAGAAAATTTAGTATTGTTGGGAATCATTTTTTTGCAATTAATAATTCTGCTATTTGAACAGCATTAAGTGCTGCTCCTTTCCTTATTTGATCTCCACATAACCATAATTCTAATCCATTAGAATTACTAATATCAGTTCTTATTCTTCCTACCGCAATATTATCTCTTCCCATCACATCATTTGGCATCGGGAACCTATTTTTTTCATAATCTTCTATTATTTCTAAACCTTTAGCTTTTTTCAATTGATTAATAGCATAAGAAGGTTTGATAACATCATCAAATTCAACATTAACTGATTCAGAATGAGCTCTAAGAACGGGAACTCGAACGCATGTTGAAGACAGTTTTAAATCAGTAATATTTAGTATTTTGCGAGTTTCATTTGTCATTTTCATCTCTTCTTCGCAGTAATTATTTGAAAGCATTGGTGAATTATGTAGAAAGAGATTAAATGCTAAGGAATATGGTAAGACTTCACTTTCTTTCGGATCTCCCTGCAAATATTTCTTAGTTAAAAACTGTAATTCCTCCATTGCTAATTGACCAGCTCCACTTACCGATTGATAAGTTGAAACGATTACTCTTTTAATCGGAGAAATTTTATTCAAAGGAGCTAAAACTAGAGTCAGTAATATTGTTGTGCAATTCGGATTAGCGATAACACCATTATGCTTTAAAGCTTCACAAGCATTTACTTCCGGAACAACAAGAGGAACATCATTTTCTAATCTGAATGCACTTGAATTATCAATTAGTACAGCATTTTGATCTTTAACTGTAGATAACCATTTTTTTGAAATACTTCCACCTGCGGAAGCAAGAACTAAATCAACATTCAAAAATTCTTCTTTTGAAGCTTTTTTAGTAATAATTTCTTCTCCTTTCCATTTGACTATTTTCCCTTCTGACCGCTGAGATGAAAGCAAAACTAATTCTGAGATAGGAAAATCTCTTTCTTCAAGAATTTTAAGTAGTTCAGATCCAACAGCACCTGAAGAACCTAAAACAGCTACTTTTAATGGTCTATTTGGCAAAAAAGGAGAATTTCTCACTATATGAATTAAAAAATTATAAGATTTAATATTTTTCTTACTGTATCAAAAAAGTTAACTTCAAGGAAATCACTTAATGTGGAATAATTAAGATTCTGCCTATTGTAATAATTTTAAAAACTCAAACATGATTAAAGAAGAATTAATAGTAAAAACAACCGCACTACCCCAAAGTAGAGTCGCACTTGAATTAGAAATACCATCTAATACATGCAAATCATGCGTAAATGAGACAATAAATTCAATTAGTCGTTCGGCCAAAATTCCTGGATTTAGGCTTGGCAAAATTCCAAAACAAGTATTGATACAACGAATCGGCATTACTCAACTACATGCCTCTGCCCTAGAAAAAATAATTGATAAATCTTGGAACCAGGCTTTAAAGATGGAATCAATAGAGCCACTAAGTGAACCAGAATTAGTTGATGGATTTGAATCAATACTAAAAATTTTTAATCCGGAAAAACCTTTAAAAATTACTCTACAAACTGATATTGCACCCGAATTAAAATTAAAAAAATCAAAAGGTCTATCAGTTGAGATTAAAAAAAGTAAGTTTGACCCCAAATCCATAGATGAAGCTTTAGAAAAATCAAGAAATCAATTAGCAAATATTATTCCAGTTAATAATAGGCCTGCTAAGTTAGGAGACATCGCGGTAGTTAGTTTCAAAGGTATTTACAAAGATTCCAAAAAAGAAATCGACGGGGGATCTAGTGATTCAATGGATCTTGAATTAGAAAAGAACAAAATGATTCCAGGCTTCGTTGAGGGAATTGTTGGTATGAAAATTGATGATAATAAAACTCTTACTCTAAGATTTCCTGAAGACTATTCTCATGAAGATTCCAGAGGTAAAGAAGCAATTTTTGAAGTAATTCTAAAAGATCTTAAAGAAAAAGAATTGCCTGAACTTAATGATGATTTTGCAAAACAATCTGGAAATAAAGATTCATTAAAAGAACTAAAAAAAGATATAGAAAAACAACTAAAGGAGAATTTTGATAATACTCAAAAAAATATAAAAGTTGAAGCTTTAATGGATGCACTATCCAAAGAGTTAGATGCCGAGATTCCAAAAGCAATGATTGATATTGAAGTTAGAAATAATATTGAACAAACAGCGCAAAGATTTGCTCAACAAGGCATGGATATTAAATCAACGTTTACTCCAGAATTAGTGAAATCTTTAGCAGAATCAACTCGTCCTCAAGCTGAAAAAAATGTTCAAAGAAATTTAGCTTTAAAAGCATTATCAGAAAGAGAAAAAATCACAGTCGAGGATGAAGAAATAGATCAAAAAATGAAGGAATATGAAGATGAAATTTCTAAATCACCAAAACAAATTGACATTCAGAAATTAAAAGATGTAGTTCGCAACGATCTCCTACAAGAAAAGTTAATCACTTGGCTTGAAGAAAATTCAGCAGTAAAAGAAATAAATGAAAAAGCAACAAAATTAACCACAAAAACAACCACAAAAGCAACTTCAAAAAAAGGAGTTCAAACTAAAAGTAAACCCAAGGTAAATAAAAAAGAAAAAAATTAATTTATAAAAAATTAAACTATTAAGCAAAA
>Ga0209036_1000294_pt1 | contig 21077 bp, 20 predicted proteins | sample MarorgKNORR_S2LV_3_FD_188222 | JGI IMG/M metagenome (GOLD analysis project Ga0209036, IMG submission 188222) | Marine microbial communities from the Southern Atlantic Ocean, analyzing organic carbon cycling - DCM_A/KNORR_S2/LV (SPAdes) (version 2) | ecosystem: Environmental > Aquatic > Marine >... | reverse complement strand
TGTAATTGATCATTCAACTACTTCTCTGCAACTAATCCAAAATATCTCATCAAACAAAAAATTTATTTCAAACAATATTTCTTTTTTTGATGCCCCTGTAAGTGGAGGAGAGGTTGGTGCTATCAATGGAACTCTTTCGATAATGTATGGAGGACCTAATAAAAAGATCTCAATTATAGAAAGCATCATGCAATCTTATTCAAATAAAATTACAAAAATCGGCCCTAGTGGGAATGGGCAATTAACAAAAATGGTTAATCAATTATGTATTGCTGGACTGCTTCAAGGATTGTCTGAGGGAGTTGCATTAGGTAAATCATCTAATCTAAATATGACAAAAGTACTTGAGGCTATATCTGGAGGTGCAGCTCAGTCATGGCAAATGGACAATCGCTTTAAATCGATGGTTGATAATAAGTTTGATTTCGGATTCGCTGTAGATTTAATGATCAAAGATTTAAAAATTGCGCTAGAACAAGCAAATTTAAATAACTTAGATCTTAAAACAACTAAATCTGTATTAAAAAACTATAAAAAATTGTCTCACGATAAAAATGGAGATCTTGACACATCAAGTCTAGTTAAATTATTTAATGTATAAAAAAGCCTGCTATTAGCAGGCTTTAATTTAATTAATTTTATATTAATCAGCAGGATTGAACCAAAGTGGAGCCAAGGCTATTAATAATCCTGTCACACCCACCAACATCATAATTGGATTAGGCATTCCGGTAGCTTCAGTTCCAAAATATTCAATATAGCCCAATGCCATTGGCGATAACTCTACACCTGTATCACCAAGCATCTCAAATGCCTTACCAAATCCTGAGTAGGTGGACATTACTGTTGAGCCAATAGTCCAGTTCCCCATAAATACACCTAATGCAAAAAGCGAGCAAATAATCTTACCAATCATATTTAAACCTTTTTCAGCTGCAACTGATGAAAAGCGAGCTGCAATCCATATAGATACAATGGTTGATAAAAAAAATGCTGCATTGGCTATTCTAGCAGTATGCAATGATGCCCAAATTTCTCCTTCCATAATTTTCTCCAAAATTTAAACCTTTTAATTAAGGTATGTTTAAATAATACACTATTTTGTAACTTTAAATTAATAGTATTAGGGCATAATAAATTGATTAATATAGGCCTAAGGATAGAAATATGTTTAAAAAAAGTTTTTTACTAATTGTTATTTTTTTTCAGTTTTTAGCAAGTTGTTCGGATTTTTCTGAGGAAAATTTAATTGAACAATCTGGAGCTCCATTGCTTAAAGGGTTAGGTACTCATACTCATCCAATATCATCAGACGTTGAGGGAGTTCAGCGTTATTTTGATCAAGGAATGATAATGGCATTTGCATTTAATCATGCTGAATCCATAAGAAGCTTTAAAGCGGCGCAAAACTTAGATCCAAACTGTGCAATGTGCTATTGGGGAGAGGCATTGGCGCTGGGACCAAATATAAATGTAAATAGTGATGGGAGAGTTATTATGTCTCCTCAAAATAGAGTTGCTGCATTTAAGGCAATTAACAAAGCAATCGCATTATCTGACTTAGTTTCCAAAAAAGAACAAGCATATATATCGGCATTATCTGTCAGATATGATGGCAATCCTGAATCAAACCGAGTGCCATTGGATCTTGCATATGCTGATGCAATGGAGGATCTATCAAAGAATTATCCACATGATCATGATGCTGCGTCATTGTTTGCAGAAGCTTTAATGAATACTATGCCATGGAATTATTGGGCTGAAGACGGAGATCCCAAGCCTGATACTGTAAAGGTTATTGATAGCTTAGAAACTGTTTTAGAAAAAAATCCAGACCATCCTCTTGCTATACATTTATATATTCATGCGGTTGAAGCATCTTCGGATCCCGGAAGAGCAGAGGGACCTGCTGATAGATTAGGAAAACTAGTTCCCGGAGCAGGGCATCTTGTTCATATGCCCGCGCATATTTACTGGCGTATTGGAAGATATCATGATGCATCGCTCGTTAATATTGAAGCTGCAAAGGTTGATGAAGACTATATTGCCCAATGTAATGCACAAGGTTTTTATCCCGCATTATACTATCCGCATAATGTTCATTTTTTATGGGCTGCATCAACTATGGAAGGTCGGAGTGCTTTATCAATAGAGTCGGCAATAAAAGTTTCTAAATATGTTCGTATTGAACAAATTAAACAAATACCTTTTTTAGAGTTTTTCCATACAATCCCTTTACTCTCTTACGTAAGGTTTGCTAAGTGGGACGAAATTTTGGCGTATGAAAGACCAATTGAGGAATTTAAATTTTCTTTAGGTTTATATCACTACGCTAGAAGTATTGCTTTTGCGTCTTTAGGTGACATTGATAAAGCTATTAATGAACAAAAAAAAATATTACCACTAAAAGATGCTCCAGAGCTCAAAGTTATAATAAAAGCTGGCCAACCATCAGACAAATTACTTGAAATTGCAAATCATCTTGCATTAGGTCAAATTGAATTGGCAAGCATGAATTTAGATGCATCAATAATGCATTTTAAAATGGCAGTTAATGTTCAAGATGCTCTACCTTATAGGGAACCTGAATTTTGGTATTATCCAACCAGGCAGTCACTAGGACATGCTTTGCTTATTAACGAAGATTTCAATGAAGCTGTAAATGTGTTTAACCAAGATTTAAAGTCGTATCCAAGAAACGGTTGGTCTTATTATGGGCTTTTTAAAGCTCATAAAGCTCTTGGTAATATCCAATTATCTAATGAAGCTTTGGCGAAGCATCAAAAAATTTGGCAGATGTCAGATGTCCAACTTAAATCATCTATAATTTATTAAATTATGACTAGAATTACTTTTTTATTTTTTTCTATTTACTCAGTATTTATATACTCATCAGATCTATCTTCTCAAAGAGGCATGACAAATATTCTAGGGCCCGAAACTTGGTCTAGATGCTCAGAGTTAATATCGAACCCTAAATCAGAGAGTTATGAGTTGTCATACTTGAGAACTAAATCTATGCCTTTGTCACCATTTGCAGGTGAATATAAGCCAAAATTCTTACCTGCGTCTGCAATGCCAAATACAGTTCAAATATTTACCATGGATGTCCTTAACGAAGATGTTAATGACGGAAATCAAGGAACTCAAATGGATGCATTAGGCCACTTTGGTCATTTAGATGAGCCTTGGGATGGTGAAGCTGAACTGGATATATCGAATGTAACTTTTTTTGGAGGATTAAAAGGCGATGTTGTTAAGCCCTCTAAGGAATCTCCATTACTTAAGCTTGGAATAGAGACTGTACCTCCAATTATTACAACTGCAATACTTATCGATGTAAAAAAATATGCATATAACGGAAAATCTATGTCAGCCGGAGAATATGTATCTATTAATGACATAAATAAGTCGATTGAATCATCATCTTTAAAATCAAGAGGTATATTGCCAGGAGACGTTGTATTGATCTATACGGGCTGGAGTGATAATTATCAGGATCCTGATGAATTAAAACTATATTATTCAATGGCTCCAGGCATTTCATATACATTAGCTGAATATCTGGCTTCAAAAAAAGTCGTTGCTGTTGGATTAGATACTCCTTTTGTTGATGCAGTAGCTGATCCAAATAACCCAATCCCAGCTCCTGAAGGTACTCCCGAAAATATGGTATTTCCAGTACATCATTATTTCTTAACTCAGGCTGGTGTTCATACACTTGAAAATTTTAACCTTAAAAAATTATCAAATGATTCAGTAGACCTCTCTTGTGTAATGATATTACCTTTAATGGTTAAAGGTAGTGCTGCATCTTCAATCAGACCTGTTGCTATAGGTCCATCAACTTCATAAATTTATGAGGAGAATAAATCTATTCTTAGTATTATTTTGTATTAATTTAAACGCATCTTATGAAATAACAGTACTAGCAACAAATATATCTAACTATGGTGGATTCGGAGAATGGAGTTTTTCAGCCTTATATGAAAGTGAAACTGAATCTGTGCTATTTGATACTGGATTTCATGAAGATACTGTTTTACATAATGCTAAAATTCTTGGAAAAGATCTATCAAAAGTTGAAAAGGTCATATTAAGTCATTTTCACAGCGATCATACAGGAGGCCTTCTCAAATTAAGAAAAACATACAAGGAACTTAACAATAAAGCTTTTACCAAGGTTTATGTTGCAAGAGGCTTTTTTAATCAAAGATTTGCTCCAGATGGTTCAAAGGTCGGTCCGGGAAATTATGCTGATTCAAGTAAATGGAAAAAAGACGCTGAAGAATTAGGCATTAATTTCATAATTCTAGATAGTCATTATGAAGTTTCAAAGAATATATTTGCAACAGGAACTGTTGAAAGAACTGTAGAGAAATACAATGGGCCTGAGGGTTTAGTTGTAAAGGATATTAAATCAAATAAATTTGTTCCAGATATAATTGTTGATGACCAGTCTGCAGGCATGTTAACTGAAAATGGATGGGTAATGATGTCAGGCTGTGGACATTCGGGGATCATTAACACAGCAAAAAAACTCCAGTCTATAAACAATATTCCCGTATATGGTGCAATTGGCGGATTTCACTTATTTAAAGCATCAGATCAACTTATAGATAAAACTGCTAATTGGCTTAAAAATCAAGGAATGACAAAATTTATGGGCGGACACTGCACAGGCATTTATGCTGCCGAAAGAGTTGCTGATATTATTGGTATATCAAGAGAAAATCTGTCCCATACAGCTATTGGAAGCGTGTTAACAAAAGATTTAATGATTCAAAGGAGCTCTGTAGAGTAATTTTTTTTACGAGGCGCTTGCTTTGATAAGTGATTTTTTAAGTTCTTCATACTCAAAACACTGGCTAGAGCAAAGATTTTCTAATATAACAAGATTTTTTCTTGCAAGCTCAACTCTTCCAGTCTGAATGAAAAGTTCTCCCTGATACTCAAGAGCAGATTTGTTTTCAGGATCAAGTTCAAGCGATGTTTTGTAATACTTTTCCGCTAAATCATACTTACCAAGCTTTCTTTTTGTGAAAGCATAAAGATTCCATCCATCTGAATCATTTGGTTTTGATTTTGTATATGCTTTTAATACCTTATCTGCTTTTCTATAATTTTCATTATCAAGGTGTTTAATTGCTCTTTTATATAGAGTAGTTGCATCAAGCTTGTTGTACTTCACTGCCTCTAATGGCAAAGCTAATAGACATAGCAAAGGCAAGTATTTTATTTTAGTTATATTTTTCATCATTTATTTTTTATATATAACATTTAATTAAAATTTATAATTAATCTTAAAAGAGCAATTATTGAAATAATATTACAACAATTTAAACAATATTTAACTTAAGTAAGTTAAAATTTTTAGTATATACAGAGGATAAGTCTATGAAATTTTTAAATATAATTTTTGCGTTAACTTTAGTATCTTCATTTTCTCTTCAATCTGCTGAAGAAACTTTTGTTGGTGATGTAAGCATGGGAGATGTAACCCATAGTTCTGCATTTAATTACATTAAAAACAATATGTTAGGTAAGTGGAAAGGTGAACTAACTCAAGAATCAGGAAATGTTATTAGTGCATCTTATCATTTCAAGCTAGTTTCAAATGGAAATACAATAAGAGAAGAGCTCGTCGAAGATGGCGTGGAGATGTTTACAACATATTCAGATAAAAATGGAGAACTTGTAATCAAGCATTACTGTGCATTAGGCACACAACCAATGTTTACTGTTGATAAACTTTCAGACGACTCAATAGTATTTAAGTCTGATCCATCTACTGGTTATCATAGTGAGCACCACAATTTTGTTAAATCTATATCTTGGTCATTTGATTCAGATAAAAAAGAAACGCTAATTATGCGAAATAGCGTTTTTATTGATGGAGAACTGCAAAATAATAAAGCAGTTATAAATAAAGTTTATTAACGTTATTTGAATTATAGGGAGCCCGCATAAGCGGGTTTCTTTATTTTGAAGGGTATACTTTATTTATGTATAAAGATTATTGGCGCTCAAATTTAAAAATTCTCTCTATCCTATTAACGGTTTGGTTTTTTGTCTCATTTGGTTTTGGAATAATCTTTTCAGATTTTTTAGATCAATTTAAAATTGGCGGCTTCAAAATTGGATTTTGGTTTGCTCAGCAGGGCAGCATTTATTTCTTCGTATTTCTTATTTTTATCTATGTATATCTTATGAATAAATTAGATAAATCATATAAAGAAAAAATGAATAAAAACAAATCAGATTGATGGATACCCAATCTCTTACTTATTTATTTGTTGGATTGTCATTTTCTTTGTATATAGGAATTGCAATTTGGTCGCGTGCATCATCAACAAATGATTTTTATATTGCTGGAAAGGGCGTCCATCCAATAGCCAATGGTATGGCAACTGCAGCAGATTGGATGTCAGCAGCTTCCTTTATTTCAATGGCAGGTTTAATAGCTTTTTTGGGTAAAGATGGATCTGTTTATCTGATGGGTTGGACAGGTGGATATGTTTTATTGGCATTGTTGCTTGCTCCCTACTTACGAAAATTTGGTCAATACACTGTTCCTGATTTTATTGGAACAAGATACTACTCAAATTTAGCAAGGTTAGTTGCTGTTATATGTCTGATATTTATTTCATTTACCTATGTTGCTGGTCAAATGAGAGGAGTAGGTATTGTTTTTTCTAGATTTCTTGAGGTTGATATAAATTTAGGTGTAATTATTGGTATGTGCATTGTCTTTTTTTATGCAGTGTTAGGAGGAATGAAGGGAATTACTTATACGCAGGTTGCTCAATACTGTGTCTTAATTTTTGCTTATTTAGTTCCAGCTATATTTATCTCTATTCTTATGACTGGAAATCCTATTCCTCAACTTGGTTTTGGTGATACTCTTGTCAATACCGATACATATTTATTAGATAAATTAGATAAGGTTACTGTTGATCTTGGATTTAATGCATATACAGAAAATACTAAAACTAATATTGATATTTTTTGTATAACTGCTGCATTGATGTTTGGAACCGCAGGTCTTCCTCATGTCATCGTAAGATTCTTTACTGTACCGAAAGTTAGTGATGCAAGAAAATCAGCTGGTTATGCATTGGTATTTATAGCTATTTTATATTCAACAGCTCCAGCAGTATCAGCTTTTGCAAGAATGAATTTTATTGATTCTGTTCAAGAGGTTAATTATCAAGAGGCTCCAAGTTGGTTTAGGAATTGGGAAAACATAGGTCTCATAGCATGGAAAGACAAAAATGAGGATGGCTTAATTCAATATTCAGCTGGCAATGCCTTAGAGGGGATAAAACCAGATTTTAGCAATGAAAAAGGAGTGTCTGGAGAGAGAGTAACTATTAATGATCCTGATATGACTAATAATAATGAGGTCTACATAGATAGAGATATCATGGTTCTTGCAAATCCAGAGATTGCGAGATTGCCTGGCTGGGTTGTAGCATTGGTTGCAGCAGGTGCATTGGCAGCGGCCTTGTCAACTGCTGCTGGATTGCTTTTGGTGATTTCAGCCTCTATATCTCATGATCTTCTTAAGAAGATGTTTATGCCTAAAATTACTGAAAAACAAGAATTATTTTATGCACGTTGCTCTGCAGCTGTTGCAATACTCATTGCAGGCTTATTTGGAATTTATCCACCAGGATTTGTTGCTCAGGTTGTTGCATTTGCTTTTGGATTAGCAGCTGCAACAATTTTTCCTGCTTTATTAATGGGAATCTTTTATAAAAGGTTAAATAAGGAAGGTGCTATTGCAGGTATGATTTCTGGGCTTGTGATCACCTCTGCCTACATTATTAATTTTAAATTTTTAAATATTGACTTAAATTCTTCGGAATACTGGTTCTTGGGAGTTTCACCGGAGGGATTTGGATTCATTGGGATGATTTTAAATTTTTGTATTGCAATTTTAGTTTCATTCTTCTATGCAAGACCACCTAAAAATGTCTACTTAATGGTTGATCAAATTAGAGAACCTTAAAAGCTTAATCTGAATCATCCCAGGAAAATAATTCCACATGCATATGTTGTTACGATGGCGGCAGCTACAAGACCCTGAACATTTCTATCTACCTCATATTCTTTTCCAAAAAATTTCATGTGAGTAGGAGGCACTCCGTTAATATCATTTAATTTTCCATCATATAAAGGAATGGCTGCCCAAGCCCCGAGGAAGCAAATAATCCACATATATAAAAGTGCTATTGATATTAATAAATTTGAAAATGATGGAAATACCCATAAAAGTAAGATTATTATTATGCCTGTAACAGTTAAAGCTAATACCTGCCAAACTAAATGAAAGCGAGCATGTCCTGTCCAAAGTGGATTAGTCGCATGAGACTCATTAAAGTCAACCAATAAAGGCATTACTGCTAGCCCAAATGCTACAGCAGATAAGAGTATATTTGCTATAAAGGTTGGTTCTAATGTCGAGAAAAATATAGCCCAAAATGACCAAAAAACAACTAAAACCATAACCTTTCTATAAATATCAAGTGCATATAAAGCAAATTCAAAAGCTTTGCTCATTTTTTGATTATCTTCCATCTATTTATTCTCCATTATCTTAAATACTCTATCTTTTTGATCATTTCCAAATTTAGTAAGAACTCCAATAAGTGTCTCAGGGATAAAGCTTGTCACAGCATTATTGAAAATATCCATATTTTTAATTCTTTCATACCAAAGACTAATGTTTGGTCTTTTGGATGAGCTAAATAATTCTCCCAAAGCTAATTGTTCTATTCTAATGATGTAGGGGAGGGTTGCGGCATCTGCAATGCCAAATGAATTGTTGAAAAGCCAATCAGAGTTTTCTAATTCTTTTTCAAGTTTACTTAATAAAAGCTCTGTTTGTTTTAATGCTTCTATCAGAACAGGCGCATCAAGCCCCATATCAATAAGATCTCTTCTATTTTTTCTTTTTATGTGATCAGGAATATTGGCAATTTCTTGATCAACTTCATCTTTAGGTTTCTGGATTAATATATTTCTCATTCCAATACCATAAGTTATTGAGCCACACTGCGGATGATAGCTATCAATATACTTTACCCATAATCTCATTTTGGCTACATTTAAAGGATCTGATGATTTTGCTGGTATTCCTGGAAAATAATCATCTAAATATTCATTTATTACAGTGGATTCAATGATAACACCGTCGTCAGTTACCAATGTAGGAACCAAATGATTTGGATTTAATTTAACATACTCATCTTCATGCTGTTCCCCAGCTAATAAATCAATAATTTTCGATTCATAAGAAATGTTCTTTAATTCAAGAATCATTCTTACCTTTTGTGAGCAGGTAGAAGGTCCATGATGATAAAGTGTTACATTTTTCATAATATAAATATTAGATTAATTACAATAGGTACTCAGAACTCCCCCCATCAACTGAAATACTTTGACCTGTTATAAATGCTGCCTGTTGAGAGCATAAAAATGTACATATTCCTGATATTTCTTCTACTTTACCCATTCTCTTTGCTGGCAAATCATCTTCTACAATCTTTAAAGCTTCCTCATAGGTTATATTTGCCAGTTTTGCTTGATAATTAATTATCCCAATTTGCCTATCAGTAGCTATTCTTTCTGGCAATATGCAATTAATTGTGATGTTGTCTTTTGCAAACTCCTTCGATAATGCCTTTGACAGTCCATGCAATCCCGATCTTGCAGAAGTAGATAAACCCATCATTAAATGTGGATTTTTAACCATTGCAGATGTCATATTTATAATTCTGCCAAAATTATTTTTTTGCATTCCAGGTATCACAGCTTGCATTAATAAGGCTGATTGAGTGAAATTAGACTTAATTGCATTTAGAAAATCATCTTCAGTCCAATCAAAAAAATTCCCAGGCGCTGGGCCACCACTATTATTTATTAAAATGTCTGGATTAGGGCATGCTGCCAATAGCTTTTTGCGAGTCGCATCTTCTTCCATTGGTCCAAGGACCGATAAAACTTTATATTTCTTTTTTATGAATTCTTCATGCGTCTTGGTCAAATTCTCCTTATTTGTACCATTTATTACAATCTCTACACCTTCTTGAGCAAGTTGTTCAGCAATTGCTTTACCGAGCCCTCTGCTAGAGGCACAAATAATTGCTTTTTTACCATCAATACCTAAATTCATTTTTCGACTATATACTATCTGGAATTAATAAAAAAACTTTATCTAAAAGGTTAATTTAAAGTCTATTTGATTTATTTTAGTCACATGGATAGGATAGTCAATTCATGCAAATACATACTTACCAATGAATGCTTCTGACGCTTTAATAAAAACTCTTATTGCAAATGGAGCAGAAGTTGTTTTTGCTAATCCTGGAACTTCTGAAATGCATCTTGTTGCAGCAATAGATAGTCATCCAGAAATACGACCAGTATTAGGTTTGTTTGAGGGCGTTGTTAGTGGTGCAGCAGATGGTTATGCAAGAATGTCAGGTAAATCTGCAGTTAATCTTTTGCATTTAGGGCCTGGGTTGGGCAATAGCTTTGCAAATATCCACAATGCTAATAAAGCATTATCACCAATGGTAAATGTAGTGGGAGACCATGCAACTTACCATCTGAAATATAATGCTCCGCTCACATCTGATTTGGACAATTTAGCTAAATCGGTTTCAGACTGGGTTGGTAGATCAAATTCAGTTGATGATCTCTGCGATCTAGGTAATGAAGCTTGGAAGAATGCTAATGCTTTTCCAGGACAGATTTCAACTTTAATTGTTCCAGCAGACTGCGCATGGGGTGATTTCAAAGGAGATATCCCCAAACCATTAGATGCAGTTACTCCAATACCAATTGATCATTCATTAATTTCTCAATCTTTAGAGACTCTCAAACAAGATGGTTCAATACTATTTATTGGAGGAAAATTTCTTGACGAAGATTGTCTTATCTTAGCTGCAAAAATTTCAAGTGCTACAGGATGTAGAATTGTAACTGATACATTTATTTCGAGGATAAGAAGAGGCGCAGGATTGCCAAAAATTGAACAAGTGCCATATTTTGCTGAAATGGCAGAAGAATTTTTATTAAATACTCCGGGTGCGGTCTTCATAGGAACAAGCGTACCTGTATCATTTTTTGCATATCCAGATAAAAAAAGCTATTTATTGCCAAATGAAACAAAAATCATCAATTTGTGCTCTCCACAACAAGATGGTTATGATGCATTGAACGCTTTATCTGACGAGTGTAACTCACTATCAATAAATGAAAATCTTATTCACAGTAGTATCATTGATATTCCATCTTCAGGGACTCTTGATACTATATCATTTGGACCGTTACTAGCTGGCTTAATGCCCGAAGATGCAATCGTTTCTGATGAATCTGCTACATCTGGTCTTTTTGTGACATCTCATACTTTCAATGCTAAGCCTCATGATTGGTTGGCATTAACTGGTGGCTCAATTGGACAAGGGTTGCCATTAGCAATTGGTGCAGCTATCGCTCAACCAGAGAGACCAGTAATCACACTTCATGGTGATGGAGGGGCAATGTATACAATTCAAGCATTGTGGACTCAAGCTAGAGAAAATTTAAATATAACAAATATCATATTTGCTAATAATTCATATGAAATTCTGAAAATAGAGCTTGATAGGGTAGGTGCCGTTCAAACTGGTCAAAGAGCAGCATCGATGCTTTCTTTAGATAATCCCAGAATTGATTGGATACAGCTCTCTAAATCAATGGGAGTACCTGCTTTTGCTCCAACATCAGTTGAAGAATTTACAAAAATATTCTCTAACTCTGTTCAGGAGTCAGGACCATCTTTAATTGTTATTTCTCTCTAGTAGTAAAAATTACTATTACGGATTTATAGTTGGGTCTGTACCCAATCCTGAACCAAAAACAACAGCATTTAACCAGAGTCTATTAGTTCCTCTTGTAGATCCGCGAAAATTTGGCTCTCCTGAGAACAAGATTACTTGGCCTTTTCCAATTTTTTCTCTTGTTACATAAGCTGAATTAGCTATTCGTTGAGCAGCCTCTGGCCAAACTAAGCCACTCATTCTGACTTTTACGTCCTTATTAGGTGGAATTAAAGACCAATTTATTTGTTTTGATTTAAGTGAATTTAAATTTGGTACAAGCGCACCAATTCTAACAGCTGCTTCTACATTACTTCCCGTCATTAAGACAGGATAGTCTGAGTACAATACAGGCAATATATTTGGACTACCAAAAGTTAACCAATGTTTTTGATCAGTTCTACCAGCTACAAATGATCCAGATGGCATAAAAATTGATTGCCATTCATCTCTCATTTCAAACTGTTCCTTGGACATCTCGCTTTCGTTGATTTCCCATGGATAATCAATTAAATTATCAACACTATTGCTATTAACTTTGTCCTTATCAATCTGATCATCTAAAGCCATTATCTCTCTCATAAGATCAAATTTATAATCATTAACATCTTCAAACACATTTTGTATTTGTTTTGTGTTCCCTAAACCATCATTTGAAGATAAAAATCTTGTTGATCTATTATGAGCAATCAAGGTGCCACCATTTTTTATCCATTCAGATAGGTTCTCTAATTCGCTAGCACTCATATCTGGATAACCGCTTGGAAGAATTAATGTGTTATAGCGTCTCAAGTCGGCATATCCAGCAAAAGAACCATTTACAAGGCTGTGCCTAATTCCAAGATGATGATCTAATGACCACCAACTCACTCCAACATCATATGAGTTGTAATTACCATGACCTAAAATTGCAATTTGAGGTTTCTTTAACAATCTAAAATGTCTTCCACCCCAGTCAGGAAGCTCCTCTGGTCCAAAACCAGATTCTATAGAATGAACAGATATATTTAGATCAGCAGCTATTTCTTTTATTTGCGTAGTTAAATTTTCGTATTGTGGATTATCCATAGCAATAACAACTACGCTTCCACGAGATAATTTGTGACCGGAGAGTATTGATTCTTTATCGATAATTCGAACTTGAATATCTTCTTCAAGCAATCTTGCAGCAAACGCAACTGATCTATCATCATCACCGTTGGTTGCCCACATTACAGCATTATCATTTACTTCAATATTGCTAGAGGAGGGCTCCCAAGTAACAATATTTTTATCAATATGTTCTAAGGCAGTAACAGCTGGCAAACCAAACATCATTGTAAAGTTGAATGCAGTAGTGTCATACATTATGGAAGAGCCATCTCTGAGGTTTTCTTGTCTTTCTTCAATTAGAACTGATTCATCAATTTCGGCATCAAATTCTAATATTGCCTTTATTAGTGGTGCCTCAGGTTGCCTATTTGGAATAATTAAGCTGCCTTCAGGTATTTCATAATTAGCTTCAATATCACCCAATTGATTTACTGCTTTATCTACCAGCAAAGTTTTAGTATTTTTAAATACCTCTATATCTTGGGCTTTTAATTTATCAACTAATGAGTTTAAGCGCCCATAATTTTTTGATGGTAAGACAACAAAAGTTTGATTAGCATATTTACTTTCTTTAGAAATATTGTATTTACGACCATCCCAATAATCTTTATACATCGCTTTTGTATTAACTTTTAAAGTATTAAGATTTTCAATAGTGCTTACAAATTGATGATGAACTGATTCTTTATATGATTGAATAGTTCCTTCAGGTCTTCTTACGCCATCTTCTGACATTCGTGATTGTTCATAGAGTATCCCAAGACTGCCGCGAAATTGAACATAAAATGAGTATCCTGGGTAAAGATCTTCATGCCATTCTCCGGTATAAAAACGCCAATTTTTTTTATCAAAAGCCTCAGCTTGATCTTGTGCGAAAACATTTCCCCATTTAATTAGATCTTCATCTATGTTTTTATTAATTGGCTCTCTAGGAGGTCCCGTCATGAAAGTATCTTGGGCACCCATTTCATGTCCATCAACAAGGATTTGAGGTCTCCATTTGTTTATTAATTTCACTCTTCCTTGAGTTTCGGGTTGAGTTAGGTAAAACCAGTCTCTATTTAAATCAAAGTAATAATGATTCGTCCTTCCATATGGCCAATCCCCTGTATGTAAGAGCGATTGATCATCATAGTTTGGTGCTGTGCCTCGGTATTGTTCCAATGATTTTGCAAATCTATCTCTACCGTCAGGATTCATCATAGGATCAATAATAACCACCATGTTGTTAAGTAAATCTTCAACTGCAGGATCATTGCTAGCAATCAGATGATAGATAACTCCTAACGCAGCATCTGCTCCAGATGTTTCATTTCCATGGATAGAATATGCCATCCATGCTATTGCAGGTAATGATTCAATAATTGAATTTGCTTCGCGATTATTTATTTTTCTTGCGTCAGATATTTTTGAAATATTTTCTTTAATTTGGTCAAGATTATTTATATTTTCGGGTGATGAAATAAAAAGCGCATAAAGAGGGCGATTTTCATGAGACCTTGCATATTCAACAACCTTTATTTTGTTTGACTGCTTTGACCATTTTAAGATTGCATTAGATATTTGGGATGGATTAGCCACTCTATCTCCATAATTAAAATCTAAAAATTCATTAGGATGATCAATTGAATCAATGTATGAGCCTGATAGAATTTTTTCTACATACAAATCTTTAGAGTATGAGGTAGGTTTTGTCAGGGTTTCACTATTTAAAATAGTTGAAAATATTAATGTAAATGTAAGTAAATTTTTGATATTCATATAAATAGTTTAAGTATTATCTATTCAGATGATAATACATATCGTAGACTTTATTAGATAAAATTTTATGAAAAAGCTTGTATCAATAGTGTTTATCTTAGCAGTAATTATAGCTGGTATATTTCTATATTTAAGAAATTCAGATGTAGATGTTAATTATAAAAGATTTAATGTGGTTGCACCCGGAATTCTTAGAACACCGGTAGAACGTTTCGAAAACATTGCAGATTATCCATTTAAAGCAAACTATCTTATGATTGGCGATACACGTATTCATTACTTAGATGAAGGTCCAAAAGAGGGAGAAATCATATATTTGCTTCATGGTGAGCCTGCTTGGAGTTACTTATTTAGAAAAATGATTCCAACTCTTACCAAGGCAGGGTACAGAGTAATAGCTCCTGATATGGTTGGATTTGGAAAATCTGATAAATATGCGTCAATAGACGATTATTCACATCAAATGCATGTTGATAAAATGACTCAATTAGTAGTTGAGCTTGATTTAAATAATATTACAGCCCATGTTCATGATTGGGGAGGTTTGGTTGGTCTTAGAGTTATTGCAGAAGAGCCTGAAAGATTTTCAAGAGTTATTGCTTCTAATACTAGTTTGATAGCACCTGGGAGAGGTTTCTTTAATGAGATCATATCTTTTATCGGTTATCCCTTATTCAAATTAGGTATATGGTTTCAAGGACCAGCCACATGGGAAGAATTTATTGGCGGGAATGGATTTGCAGGCTGGATAAGATATTCAAGATTTACGGATAACATTGATGTCGGTGGGATTATGCAAACCTTGGGTAATGTAAGTGATGATGAAAGAATAGGGTACGAGGCACCATACCCAAATGCTACCTATAAAGCAGGTGCTCAAATTTTTCCATATTTAATACCTAGTGAATTAAGAAAAAATGAAAAGGCCTATAGAGATGTTTTTGAGAAATGGAATAAACCTTTCTTAATTGCAAATAGTGATAATGATCCTGTTACAAAAAATAATCCTAGAATGGTTGAAATGTTAAAAAGAATACCATCTGCTGAGGAACTAATCATTGAAGGGCCAGGGCACTTTATACAAGAAGAAGCTGGGCCAGAATATGCTAATTTAATAATTAACTTTATTAATGGTGATCCAAAGCCTTTTAAGAAGAAGAGAAGGACAATAGATATAGAGCTTTAAAATACATATAAGTTCGCATAATATATATTATGTTAAATTATTACAGTTGTTCAATGAGGTAAAAAACTATGAGAACCAGGAGTGTTTGCCAAATTGATTAGGTTTTACCTGCGTTTCTGTATTAACAAAGTATTCAAAACCTTTAATAACATTATTTATATATCTTTGAAGCATAGGCCTAACAAATAAGTACCATGACAAATTTTGCATAAATTTACTCTTAAATGGTGTGTAATGATGTATTTCAGGGTTAATTCTTACTCTTAATGAAGATATTTCATCATTACCCTCAATGAGCCAGTTAACTTGAGCCATTTTTGATTTATTTTTCCTTCCTATGATTAAATCATAGCCATTTTCATGCCAATTAAAGAAATTTCTTTCAAGGGTTAAACCATTCAAATACTCAAGCTCATCAATTGAATTTGGTCCTGGCCATTTAATTGCATCATTCCTTTTACAAAATGGATGATAATAAGATAAATTACCAGGCTCTTTAATTATATTTAAAAGATAAGATTTCGATTTTTGAAAAGATCTTTTAGCCTCAACAAACATCATTTAACACCTTTTACAAATCATTTATAAAATCCTTTATATGAGCTGTAATTTCATCGGGAGAATCCTCTTGGATGAAATGGTTACCTTTTACAGTTACTTCTTTAAGATTATTCCATTCTCTCACTTCGTCACGTTGAGATCCAACCAATAGAAATCCTGGATCAGCATTAATAAATAATTTTGGTATGTTTGAATTTTTATGGAATTCTGCATTTTTATTTATTTCAATGAAAGTATCACTAGGCTCTTCATCAAGAGGAATATGTCTTGGGAATGTTAAGGTGGGTCTTCTATCCTCACCAGGATTTAAAAAAGGTCTCAAATACTCCTCTTTTGTTTCATCTGACATCGGTGCTATAGGATCAGCAAATAAAATTCTTTCTACAAAGAAATTTTTATCAAGAACTAATTCTTCTCCGGCTTCAGATCTAAATAATTTAAATATCTTTGTCCCAGCTTCTGGCCATTGTTCCCATCTTAGTGGGACTGTAACCCCTTCCATAAATGTTATTGAAGAAATTATCTCCGGGTGCATTCTTGCAAACTTCAATCCTAGACCACAACCCCAATCATGAATCACAAGATTAATTTTTTCTCCAAGGTCTAATTTGGTTAGAAATGCATCTAAAAAACTATAATGGCCATCAAAAGAATAGTCAGAGTTGTCAACACCTCCAAGCTTTTCGGAATCACCCATGCCAATCAAGTCAGGAACAATTACCCTATGTGATTTTATGAAATTAGGAGCAATGTTTCTCCATAGATATGATGAAGTTGGATTTCCATGAATAAATACAATTGCATCACCCTTACCTTCATCAATATAAGCTAATTTTTTATCTTTGACCTTTATATATTTCTTCATAGTTATTAAATATTTAAGGTTTCATTATGCTCTTGGAGGCAATCCCTTTACTCTTTGGATAGTTGAATTTGTTGCAGCTCTTCTATGTTTTGATAACTCTTGATAGCCCTCATCAGCCCACCAATTATCTGCATCAGCTTCAGATGGGAATTTAAATATTATTGCTCTTCCAGGTAAAGGCTCAGCGCCTTCTAAAACTTTTCGCTCATCATCGTAGGTTACAAACTCACCATTGTGCTTTTTTAAATAAGAAAAAAATCCTTTTTCATAGATTCTGTACTCATCTGGATCAAGAATTGTTAAGTTAACAACTATATATACTTCTATATTGCTCGACATATTTTAATCTCCTTCCTAATAAAATTATTTTATTGTATTGTGACAATATTCTAATCCAGCGGCTTCTATCCCAGCAATTGCACAAATCTCATCTTCATCAGATCGATCTCCAGATATTCCTACTGCACCAATATTTTTACCATTTTTTTGAATAATCAATCCTCCTGGTGTGGGCATTAATTTTCCGTTAGCCAAGATTTGCATACCATTAATTGCTTTATCTAATCGAGGCTGCTCTTCAATGATGTCTCTAAGGGTACTAGTAGAAAAACCTGCAGCTATACAGGACCATGCTTTTGCATAAGCTACATCAGCTCGCGTTAAACCTGATCCATCCTCTGCCAAAGTTGCTCTTATAACACCTGCCACATCGACAACGGTAACTGTTATTGGCATAAAGTTCATTTCTCTAGCTTTTTTAATAGATTCATGGCAAATATCTAATGATTCTTGTAAAGAGATTTCACCTGGATTTTTTATCATTTAAAACTCCTGTATTAGCACAATTAAATATTAGAATTTAGATTAAATTCTATATTAATAAAATTATAAATGGCAGAGGCGCAAGCTTTCGGGTTTTCAATCACATTAAAATGAGCAGCATCCGGAATTAGAAAAAATTTATCGAATGTAGCTCCTACCTTCAATTGAATTTCTTTATACAATCCCATATCAGATACGTATTCTTTTTTTAGAGGAACTGATGATTGATCTACAGCTGATGGATAAATATCCTCAATTTCATTTCTAAATAAATTATATTTTCCAAAATATGGTTGATCAGAAATAAGAGATCCATTGGACGCTCTTTTAAATTCATCTTCCCCCTGAAATTGCATTATGGGTATCGAAGTATTTTTTAAGTTTATTCTATTCTGCACCTCATTATCTATACCCCCTTGAAGAAAAGATTGCTGAATTTTTTTAAAATAATTTTTATAAGAAATTTGAGATTTATACTTTAGATGTGTGTATCTATCATAGATATCACTACCCCTTTTAGATAATCTTCCATTGATTTTAAATGTTTCAGAAAGTAAATGGATTGGCTTGTTTAAATTCATAACAGCAAAAAATAATATTCTAAATTGATGATATATAGTCATTATTCTATGTGGAGGTCCAATAAGGATTTTTGGAGCTAAATTTTTCCATTTTGGGTCTACATAATCCCAAACTTGTGAACCTCTAGAATATGTAATAACTCTTTCGGGGTTATTGATGCAAAGATTTTCTAGAATAACAGCCCCCCTATCATGTCCAACAACATGAGCGGCGTCAATTCCCATTTCATCCATTAATAAATTTACTGTTTTGGATTGGTTAGCATGACTAAATTTTGGATCAATTTTATGGGTTGAAAAATCAATTTCTTTTTGAGTTATTAAACTTTCACCGTTGGAAATAGCAAATTCATGAGAATACTCAATAGCAAAGTGTTCATCGTAATAAGGCATGTTAAAAATTATTATCCTAAGAGTTGAGTCTATTTTATGAAGTTGTTCTGCCAACCAGGACATCGACTCAATTGGATTTGTTGGTACCCCACCAATCAACAATAAAGTTTTATCTGAAGTTGCTTCATGATCACCAATTTCACAAACCGCATGATCCTCATTTCCAATGGAAACAAAATATTCTTTAAAATTTAATTTTTTAATTGATGAAATTTCTCTAAAGAATATTCGAAGATTTATGTATATATCAATAAACACAAATACTATGAAAGTAAGGATACTTAGTATTCGATCTAGCAACTTAGTTATCGTTTCTTGGAAATCCCAAATCAACTTTGCTATCAGCAGGATCTGGCCAACGAGTTGTTAAGGATTTAGTCTTGGTATAAAACTCAATTGATGTTGGGCCAAAAGCTTTAGTTTCGGAGAATCCACTGTCCTTCCAGCCACCAAAACTATGCGCGTAAGTTGGTAAAGGAATTGGTACATTTATGCCAACTGAACCAGCCTGAATCTCATCAGACCATTTCTTTGCAACTCCTCCATCACGTGTAAATAAAGCAGCCCCATTTCCTAAATTATGCGAATGAGTGATTTTCATTGCTTCATCGTAAGTATCAGCCCTCACAAAGGATAATACTGGCCCAAAAATTTCATTTTCGTAGACAGCCATGCCTGGTTTAACATTATCTATTAATGTAGGACCTACAAAACATCCTTCTAATGAATTAGATCTAATTCTTCCATCGACAACTAAAGTTGCTCCATCGGGTTCAGCGCTGTCAATAAATGAGTAAATTTTATCTTTATTTTCTTGTGAGATGACTGGTCCTAATTGAGTTTCATCGTCATCAGTAACACCCATGACCAAACTTGGCATTCTCTCTTTAATTTTGTCCAAGAGTTCATCAGCTATTTCACCAACAGCGACTACAACTGAAACTGCCATACATCTTTGTCCAGCTGCACCGAAACTAGCAGACACGGCTGCATCAGCTGACATATCTAAATCAGCATCTGGCAAGACAATCATATGATTTTTACCTCCACCAAGTGCTTGAACTTTTGTATTGTGTTCTACGCCCAAAATTTTAAGACTTTTTGCAGCAACAGTGCTTCCAATAAATGCTAAACCATTAACCTTTTCATGACGCACAAGAAGCTCAACTATTTCTTTATTGCCGTTGATGACATTAAAACATCCATTTGGTAATCCAATATCTTCATATATATCAGCATATAGTCTTGAAATAGAGGGTACCTTCTCGCTTGGTTTAGCTATATAAGTATTACCAGTTACCAAAGCCATGGAGCTGTGAAGAATAGGTATCAGAATTGGAAAATTAAACGGACCAACACCGGCAACAACTCCAATTGGGAATCTTAAGTCAGCAATATCAATTCCTCCAGCAACATTTTGGCTGAAATGTGTAGGATAAAAATGCTGAATTCCAGCAACATGAGTAAGTGCCTGAATCGCCCTATCTAACTCTGCTTCAGCATCAGGCTTTGTTTTACCAGCTTCATTAATGCATATATCAATAATTTCAGATGATCTATCTATTACGCTTTGCCTAAATTTAAGTATTAGCTCTGCTCTATAAGTTAATCCTGTTTTTGACCAACTTTTGGCTGCTTCGTAAGCAGATTCTACAGCTAAATTTGCACTTTCAGTTGTTGCATAATGTACCTCACCTATTTCACGACCATACGACGGATTAATAATTGGTGATGATTGAGCAGAGATGGAGCAACTTTTGCCATTTATATAATTATCAACTTTGTACATAATGTTCTCTTTTATTTAAAGCTATATAATAGCTAATTATTTGTATAATGCAGAATATTAAGTATCCTAGCCACTTGACTAAAATAAAGCAATCTAAAAAATTTACTAACTATGCATTTTGATCTAGCAATTGTAGGATATGGTCCTGTTGGAGCTG
>Ga0209036_1000293_pt1 | contig 21119 bp, 18 predicted proteins | sample MarorgKNORR_S2LV_3_FD_188222 | JGI IMG/M metagenome (GOLD analysis project Ga0209036, IMG submission 188222) | Marine microbial communities from the Southern Atlantic Ocean, analyzing organic carbon cycling - DCM_A/KNORR_S2/LV (SPAdes) (version 2) | ecosystem: Environmental > Aquatic > Marine >... | reverse complement strand
AGAAGATAAGTTTGAAGAGAATGAGATTGATGTTGATTCATATTTATCTGAGGATGATTTTCCTTCATATGATTTAGGCTATTATAACTCTAATGAGTCAACAAATAAAGAGATTCCCTCATCTGGAGGAATAAGTTTTCATCAATTCCTTGATAATCAAGCGAAGAATCTAATGATTAAGGACGTTGATAAGCCAATAGCCGATTTTATAATTGGGAGCATTGATGAAAGCGGATATGTTAGAAGAGATATTGATGATCTAATTGATGACTTAGCCTTTTCGCAAAATCTAATAGTAGATAAGCAGAAGATAGAATCTATTTTAAAAAAAATTCAAGGTTTTGATCCTCCAGGGGTTGCTGCTAGATCTCTTCAAGAATGTTTAATGCTTCAGCTAAACAGAAAAGACAAAGGGAAAGAATCAGTATTTAATGCATCAAAAATTATCGAAAAAGAATTTGAATTATTTTCAAGCAAAAAATATAAAAAACTTATAGAAAAATTAAATATTTCAGATTTACAATTAAAGGAGGCTATAGATGAAATTTCAAAATTAAATCCTAAACCAGGAGGCTCTATCTCTTCTGAAATTCAGAATAACACCATAACTCCAGATTTTATTTTAACCATTGAAGATGGTAATCTTGTAGTGGAAATAAATAAAAGAAATGCACCTGAGCTAAAACTTTCAAATTCATATAAAGAAATGCTTTCAGGTTATAAAAATGACCCAAATAAAAACAAAAGCCAAAATGATGCAATTCAATTTATCAAACAAAAATTGGATTCAGCTAAGTGGTTTATTGATGCTATTGCTCAAAGAGAGCAGACTCTTCTATTAACAATAAACGCTATAATGGATTTTCAAAAAGATTTTTTCTTAACAGGTGAAGAAAAGCTATTAAAACCAATGATTCTTAAAGATATAGCTGAAAAAGTAGATATGGATATATCAACTATTTCAAGAGTTGCAAATAGCAAATATATTGATACTCCTTATGGAATAAAACTACTAAAAAGTTACTTTTCAGAAGGGATGAAAAATATTGAAGGGGAAGATATCTCAACAATAGAAATTAAGAAAATATTGAAAGAGATAATTAGTAATGAAGATAAAAACAAGCCTCTTGCAGATCTTGAATTATCAAAAAGACTTGTAGAAGAAGGCTATAAAGTTGCTAGAAGAACAATTGCTAAATACAGAGAGCAAATGGATATTCCAGTAGCAAGGCTTAGAAAGGAGCTATAGTATATAGAATACTAAACCTATTTTAAAAAACTTAATATCAATTTCATTTCCTATATCTGTCTTTTTGTCTTCAAGTAAAGAATTTAGATCATATTCTAAAGATATATTCCAAGTATTAAATCCAGAATTTAAATAAATTGAATGTGTCCACTCCCTTCTATCTTTAATTTTCAAAGATCTACCGTATGAAGGATTTGAATTTATATAATAATTTCTTTTAAACTTAAAACCAGTATAAATTCTCCAAAAATCATATCTATCAGGATTAGAGTTTCTAAATCTTAATTCAATTGGAAATACTATTGATGAATAATTTAACTCATTCTTTGATTCAAGAAAACGGCTAACAACAAGTCTGTAGCCAACTTGATTTTCTGAGTTTAATGATGCCTCGATATTAGAGGTAAATCTATTCCTTTCAAATCCAACACCTAAACCCAACGCCCTCTGATTATTTTTATCTAGAGAGATATCTTTAATAAAACCTACTTGAAAATTTCCTGAAAACCCATTTTGTTTAAAATCATCTATATCTTTTACCTGCATAAAATAGCTAACCCCTAAATAAAATTGATCTTCCTTATAACCTAAGTTATTTTCTTGGGAAAAAATATATTGAACTGAAAGAAGACAGATAAAAAGATTAAGGAGATATTTTAACCTTATTTTAATTAAAGTTTTGAGTATAATCGCCAATCCTAGTTGTATAGTTTATCTTAAGAGCATTAACTTTTCTGAGTTCTTGCTTTATATCACTAATTATACCCATCTTGGTGTCACTATCAACTTTAAGAGCAGTTGTTAAAACATTTTGAAGTTCCTCCCTTTTGGCTGCTCTTTCAGCAAGCACAAATGCCCCAACCTCATCAATAGTTCCAAATTTATCATTTAATTGAATTCTAGCTTCTGAACCATAGGTATCTATATATCTACTAGAAGGCTTACCAGCATAGATATATATAACTCTATCTTTTTTATCAAGTTTTTGAATTTGATCAGCAGCTGGTAAAGTATTTTGAACCATCAAAGTATTATCTCTCATAACAGTAGCTACCATAAAAAAGAATAATAGCATAAAGACTATATCAGGAAGTGATGCTGTTGATATAGCTGGTAGCTCTCCACTTTTCTTTTTATTAAATTTTGCCATTTTAATTTACTTTACTTGGTTCTGCCTCAGATAACTTTTGAGGATATAGTTTTTTTACAACGCTTAATTTTTCTCTTAAATCCTCCTTTTGATCTCCTGTTGTTCTTGGATCATTATAAATAAAATCAGCTTCAAAATATGTTAGCCCTTCGGAAGGATATAACTTCATAAATTCACGATTTCTAAGTTCGTTATATGCAGCAACTAATTCATTCTGTACAGCTATATATGCTTTATATGGTGTCTCCCTATCATTTTTTAAAGATATAATAGCTTTCTCTGGGTTATCTGAAGACCTAGGACTTCTTTCACCCTGACAATAGTCACAAGCCTCTTCTCCTATTCCTCCTCCATTATCAAGAAAATCCATTGCTAAGCCTCTCAAGTCTTTAATATCAGTTAAATCTTCTTCAACTAGGATTTGACTATATTTATTAACAACAACTGTAAAAATATTTTTCTCTTTAATAATAGGGGGATCAATTTGATCTTCCATAGGAGGAAGCTTTCTATTAATTCCACTATCTGTCTCAATAGTTGTTGTTACTAAAAAGAAGATTAGTAACAAAAAGGCGATATCCGCCATTGACCCCGCATTTACTTCTGGAGATTTTCTTGGCATATGTTATTTCTTTAAGGATCTTATTCTTCCTGATAAAACCATAAGTCCCACAGCAATAATTGATAAAATATAAAATACTCTAATTCCTGTTCCAACTAATTTTGAACCTAAAGCAGATAAAACTTTACCATCTCTCATTGGTGTTTCAACTCCTTTAGATAAAAGAAAAGCAATTATGAATACTCCTAGAAACAATCCAAAAGATATCATAGAACTTTTTAATTGAGCTTTGTCAGCCATAAGACCCTTAAAAGAATAGGTCAATGTGACCACTACAGCAATTAATAAAGTTAATTGACTTACTAAGATTATTGGAGTTATTACTCCAAACTGTCCCATAGATGCAGCCATTTTAATTTCATCATCTCCTGTCGCAAAAACAAAGAAGAGAGAAAGTACTCCTAAAACTCCAAGGGCTATAGCCCCTATTCTAGCAATTTTATTCATTTCAAATTATTTTTTTGCAGAAAGTATATCAATTAATGTAATTGAAGCATCTTCCATATCATTAACAATTGAATCTATTTTAGCAACTATATAGTTATAAAATACTTGAAGAATAATAGCAACTATTAAACCAAATACAGTTGTTAAAAGTGCTACTTTAATTCCTCCTGCAACTAAAGATGGTTGCATATCTCCAGCAGCTTCAATTTTATCAAATGCAGTAATCATTCCTATTACAGTTCCCATGAAACCAAGCATTGGAGCTAAAGCTATGAAAAGAGAAATCCATGAAACATTTTTTTCTAGCTGTCCCATTTGCACACCACCATATGCTATAACAGCTTTTTCTGCACTATCAACTCCATCTTTAGCTCTATCAAGTCCTTGATAAAAGATTGAAGCAACAGGTCCTTTTGTATTTCTACAAACTTCTTTTGCAGCTTCAACTCCTCCAGATTTAAGAGCCGCTTCAACTTCTGATGTTAACTTGTTTGTGTCAGTAGCAGCAAGGTTAAGATAAATTATTCTTTCAATTGAAATAGCTAAACCTAATATTAAACAGATTAAAACTATTCCCATAAAGCTAGGTCCACCTTCAATAAAACGATTCTTTAGCTCTTGAGTGAAATTTGCAGAGGTATCTTCTGATGGTGATTCCATCATTGCTTCAGTTGCCGATTCCTCTTGAACGGTTTCTGAATCTTCTTGAGTGATTAGATTAACATTTGTAAAAGCATATGTGCTTGATGTAAATGCAATACTTACAAAAGCAGACAAGAAGAAAGAGATTAATATTTTTTTCATTTTTATAATATTTTCAATAATTGAGATTGGAAAGATAAAAAAAAATATATACGATTCAAATTTTTTTTCATCAGGATTTTTTAATCGTTTTTTTCAAAATCTAGTTGCTTTGGTATATAGCTTTGATAAGGGTATTCATTAGGCATTACGTATGGACCTGTAGTTAGTATTAAAGGGAAATCTGAATCTGGATTAAATATAAACTCAAGCATAGTAGCCGTATAGCCATCGTTATCGCTTTTTAAATTGATTTTATATTCATTTTCAGTATTTCTTTTAAGCATTGATTGATTCCATAGTTCTCCTTCTTCCCATAACCTAAAGTCTCTCGTAAATTGATTATTTGCTGTCCAAATTGAAACTTTATATTCTTCTTCTGTATCTACCTTGCCAAAAAGGCTATCATTTTTTATTTCCCATGATACATTTGGAAAACTCTGACCATTTATAATTCTTGTATAAAAAGAAAATAAATTTTCATTTAAATATGTTCCATTTAAGGAGTGGTTAACATTTGGTACATATTGAAGATATTTTTCCCCTGGTAGTTGATCAAAATAAAATCTCCAAGAGTCAGTTGAGAAAAATTCATCTGACCCAGCATTAATTAATAGTTTAGGCATAGTAAACTTTTCTTTGAAATAATAAGGCTCTACATATTTCATTAATACTTCAAATTCTTTTGTACTCATCCTATCTGGAATATTATAATTAACATAATCTTGAACAGCAATAGAATACTCTCCATAACTTCTATAATGATTTTCAAAAGATTCATTTAAGTTTAGCATATCGATAACCATAGGAACAATTGCAATAACTCTTTTATCTATTGCAGCAGTAGTCCATGCAGTCCAGCCTCTTTTAGATGCTCCAGATACTACAAACTCATTTACATTTACTTTATTTTGTTTAGTAATATCTTGAACAAGATCCATAGCTCTTACAACAGCTCTTGTCATTGGCAATCTGGGTAGCCACTCAACATGATTATTTCTAGCTCCAGATATTAAGAACCTATTCCAAGAGTATGCTATTAAATCATCTTCGTAAAAATTCTTTTGTTTGGACTCTAAAAAATTTATTGGTTGAAAAGGTATATTACTAATATTTGCTATAACAGATTTACTTTCGATTGCATAGGAAATGCTTGAACTATCTAATCTAAAAAATTCTTCATCTTTAGTACCACCATCAATAAACATTAAAGATTTATTAGATTGAACCTGCTTAGGAATTATTATATCAACATAATGCCACCATTCAACCTGATCAACCAACTCTTCATTAAGCCATTTACCAGAAATCATCTTTACATGATATCCTGTCCAATCATCCTCTATTATTGAATCAATGATCTGATAACTATACTCATCTTGAGTAGAATAAACGTATTCTTCAAGTGGATTCTCTAGTTCATTATTACAAGAAGTAATAATTAAAGTAATCATGAGAAATTTATATGTATGTTTTGCTATCATTATTTGTTTCTTATTCAAGTTAATTAAATTTTAAGATTAAAAAACAATTGTGTTTTTTTATATTCACATTATTTTTTATATGAAAAAAAGCAGTTACTCTATTAATGAAATGCATAATGCTATTAGACAAATAGTTGAACAGATAAATATTTCTGGGTTTAATCCAGAAGTGATAGTAAGCATTAATAGAGGTGGCTGTATACCTGGAGTTTACCTTTCACATTTTCTAGATAAACCACATAAAATGATTGATATTAAGTCATTAAATGATAATTCCGAAAATATATCCTCCTTTTTTAGAAAAAACAAACTGGTACTAATAATTGATGACATTAATGATACTGGCAAAACTTTTGATTTTGTAAAAAAAACATTCAATAATTCAGATTGCGAGATACGTTTTGCAGCATTAATAAATAATGTTACGAGTAAAACTAAAATTGATTATCATGGTCAATTAATTGACAAATCGGAGAGTCCTGTTTGGTATGTTTTTCCATGGGAAAATTGGTGGTAAATTTTAAATAAAATGTCAAAACAAAAAATTAATTTATTACTATTACTTGTAATACTTCATATAAGCATTATTACAATATCTAATGTATTGGTTTCAATTCCAATTGAAGTCTATGGTTTTAAAATTACATGGGCTGCATTTAGCTTTCCTTTGGTTGTTGTTGCTACAGATTTGACAATCAGACTAATAGGAAAGGTAATGGCTCAAAAAACTATAACTTTTTCATTTCCTTTTGCAATTATTTCATCAGTTCTTATTCTTTATCTAGAAAATAATCCAGTTTCTCTTGCTCTTAGAATTGGAGTTGCAAGTGGACTTGCATATGCCATTGGAGTTTTAATTGACATACATGCCTTTCAATTTATAAGACAAAAATATTCATCATGGTGGATAGCACCTTCATTGTCTACTATAGTATCAAATGTTATCGACTCCTATACTTTCTTTTTTACTGCTTTTTATAATTCAGATGACTCATATATGGCTCAAAACTGGCTAGAAATAGCCGGGACTCAAACAGTATTGAAAATTCTAATTGGACTAATTTTTTTCCTTCCCACATATGGAATTTTACTTAATTATTTTAGCAAAAGAATCAAACCATTATAGAAAAGTTGAAAAACTTTAATTAGCTAGGTTATTCCCTTGTAGAATGTTTATCAAACCAAGCATTAATATACCCGTGAGTTCTTAAAAAGTTTGAAGGTTTCCTACTTGTTCCATGATATTCTTCATTAAACCTAATCATTACTGTAGGAACTTTATTCATTTTTAATGCTTGATAATATTCCTCTGTTTGAGAAATTGGAGTACGTAAATCTTCCTCTCCACACATAAGCATTGTTGGTGTTTTAACATTTCCAACATACATTAGAGGTGACCTTATGATGTGCTCACTTGGATCTTCCCAGGGATATTTTTCAAAATTATTATACCAACCCGCACCATCAGTTGTTCCAACAAAAGAGAACCAATTTGTAACAGGATAGTTTACTGAAGCAGCAGCGAATCGATCAGTTTTCCCAACAATCCAACTAGTTAATACTCCACCTCCACTTCCTCCATATACATACATTTTATTCTCGTCAATATATCCTCTAGAAATAACTTCATCAACACCAGCCATAATATCGTCATAATCATTGCCTGGATAAGCATTCTGTATTGCATTTGCAAAGTCATATCCATATCCTGTAGAGCCTCTAGGATTTGTATATAATACAACTTGGTCCTGTGCTGCATGCAATTGAAAGTTATAATTAAATCCTACATTATACATGCTATGAGGTCCACCATGAATTCGAAGTACGAGAGGGTACTTTTTATTTAAATCAAACCCAGGGGGTTTTACAATCCAGCCTTGTACCTTTTTACCATCTACAGACTCATATGTCACCTCCTCTACTTCTCCAAATTCTACATTGTAAAATATATCCTCATTCACCTTGGTAAGCTGATTTATATTATTTGATTTTTTGGTAGAGAAGCTTATGATATCACTTGGATTCGACGGATCACTCCAAGTTCCAACAGCATCAGCACCTACCATATCATTCATAGTAAGCATATGGTTTCCTTTAGTAATCTTCTTTACATTCCCTTTGAGATTTGCATGATATACATTGCTTTGACCAAATTCTCTCACATTAAAGTAAACACCTAAACTATTACTTGACCAAAAAGGGGAACTTGGTGTTTGATCTAAATTTGAAGTCACACACTTTAAATTTGAACCATCAGCATCCATAATATACATTTTACGATCGTTGTAAAAGTTTTTAGAAAAAGTAGATCCAACAAATGCAATTTTACTCCCATCTGGAGATACACGAGGTGATGATTCTGTTCCTTCTCTTGATGTAAGCTCTTTTACATTTAAGGTATTTATGTTTACGGAATATAAATTCGATTGTCCTCTTGCATATTCAGCTTCTGGCTTTTGATAGCTACTAAATAAAATAGTTTTGCTGTCTTTAGACCATGCAATTCCTGATGAAACATCATCATATTCACCAAATGTAATTTGCCTAGCAGTTCCTCCTTCAGCAGAGACAATAAATAGTTGACGATAACCTCGTTCAATAAAACCAATTCTATCTTGACTATAGTCTACCTGGTCTATAACCTGGGGCGCTTTCGTCCAATCAGCTCCTTTAGGTTTTTTAGGAACCCCTTTTGGTTTCAATGCAGGTTCTGAGGATACATGCATAGTAAAGGCAATATACTGTCCATCTGGAGACCATTCTAAACTGGAAGGTGACTTCTCTAACTTTGTTATTTGAGTTGGTTCTCCTTCAACCCCCAGGTACTTCACAAAAATCTGTGTTCCATTAATTCCTTCAGATTCTCCTTTATTAGTAAATGCAATTTTACTCCCATCTGGAGACCATTTACCGGAAGAGCCTTTTAAGAAAAAACGATTGGTTGAACCATCTTTATTCATTATCCATAAATCTGTCTCTCGTTTATCATCTACCAGATTAATCCAAGTTCTAGAATAAAGAATTTGTTCACCGTCAGGAGACAGGGTGGGATTTGAGGTCCATTCATAATTCTTATAATGTTCTAATGAAAGTCTCGTTTTCTCTTGCCCTTGGGCAAAGATTATAGATAGGATGAATACAAAAGATAATGCGTTTTTCATAGTTAAGTTTATTAAAGATTTAACTATCGTAAGTTACAAATTTGATTTTATTTTGTACAACTTAGCAGAGAGGAAGGGATTCGAACCCTCGATTCCAATTTCTCAGAATACACGCTTTCCAAGCGCGCGCCTTAAACCACTCGGCCACCTCTCTTGATTATTAAAATCAACTTCCAAAAATATCTAATGCATTTTTATCAGTAACCTCACTAACATAATCTATATCAATATCATATATTTCGGAAACTTTTTTAGCAACTATTTCAATATAAGAGCTTTCATTCCTTTTACCTCTATATGGAACTGGTGCTAGATATGGTGAGTCAGTTTCTAATACAATTTTCTCGATAGGAATTTGATTTAAAAATTCTGATAATTTTCCATTTTTAAAAGTTACAACACCTCCAATTCCAAGGCTAAAATTTAAATCTATTATTTTTTCTGCTTCCTCAATAGGACCAGAAAAACAATGAAAAATACCTTTTAGATTTTTAGATTTAAAATTTTTTATAACATCATAAATTTCATTAAATGATTCCCTACAATGAATTACAATTGGGAGGTCATAGGTTATTGCCAAGTTAATTTGTTCTTCAAAGGCTATTATCTGTTGTTTCAAAAACTTTTTTTCGTGATAAAGGTCAATTCCAATTTCTCCAATTGCACAATATTTACCTCTTTTGATTTCATCTTTAACAAAATCCAGTTCTTTTTTATAGTCTTCATCTACATAACAGGGATGAAGACCAATCATACAAAAAATATTTTTTGGATATCTAGACATTAAATCAAGCATACCTCTATTATAAGATGAGTTTATCGAAGGCATATAGAACCTCTTAACACCTACTGATAATGCCCTAGAGATAACATCATCAATATCTTCATTAAATTGTTTTAAATATAGATGTGTGTGTGTATCAATCAAATTACTAGATAGCTAAAGATTTTTCAATATTTCCATCCATAAGAACATTTACTGGATCCTCTACACCTTCTTTGACTGCAATTAAGAAGCCCACTGATTGATTTCCATCAATTATTCTATGATCATAAGATAAAGCAAGATACATCATTGGTCTTATTTCAATATTATCACCAATAGCTACAGGTCTATTAATTATATTATGCATTCCCAGGATTCCAGATTGAGGAGGGTTAATAATTGGAGTAGATAACATCGATCCAAATACTCCTCCATTGGAAATTGTAAATGTTCCCCCTGTTAAATCATCAACCGTAATTGATTTATCTCTTACTAAGTCTGCAAGTCTTTTAATTTCTTGCTCAATAGATGCAAAAGACATATTCTGAGCATTTCGAAGAACTGGAGTCATAAGACCCTTTGGTCCTGAAACAGCAATACTTATATCTGAATAATTATATGAAACTTTATGATCACCATCAATCATAGAGTTTACATCGGGATACATTTGAAGTGCTCTTGTAACTGCTTTTGTAAAAAAGCTCATAAAGCCAAGGCTTACACCATGTTTAGTAGAGAAGATGTCTTTATATTTTTTTCTTAAATCAAAAATCTGAGATAAATCAGCTTCATTAAATGTTGTTAACATAGCAGTTTCATTCTTAACAGAAACTAGTCTTTCTGATACTTTTCTCCTTAAAACAGATAACTTTTCTCTAGTTTCTCCTCTATTATCATCATTTACTGAACCCATTGCCGGAACAGCTTTTAAAACATCTTCCTTAGTGATCTTTTCTCCCTTTGTACTTATTTGATTTAAATTAACCCCTGTTTCTTCAGCAATTTTTTTTGCTAAAGGTGTAGCTGTGACTTCTTCAGAAGTTGATTTTAATTTTTCTTCCTTTACAATACTAGATGTTTGTTCTTTTTCACTTGTTTTATCTAAATTTTCCCCTGAGGCAAAAGAAGTATCAATGACACAAACAACCTCACCTACAGATATAGTATCACCTTCTTCAGCTTTCAAAGAAATCTTTCCAGTAGTTTCAGCAGGTAGATCTAAAGTAGCTTTATCTGAATCAAGTTCAGCAATTGTTTGATCTTTAGAAACAATATCTCCATCAGAAACCAACCATTGGGAAATCTCAACTTCAGTAATTGACTCACCTGGAGAAGGAATTTTCATTTCTAGAACCATCACAAATATATAGCTAGTTAATCAATCAAAATTAATGATAAAAAATTTACTATTTAAATATTATTGAATCTAAAATATTATGAATACTCTAGAAACTTAAATCACTTAAATTTTGATTAACCCAATCCTCATTAATGTGACTATCATCAATTATTGTATACCAAAGTTTATCTTTAGACTTAACATACTCTTTAAGGGATAGAAGAGAGTTTTTTAGGTCTTCTCTTTTTATGTCCATAGAGCTTGGGTGATAAATTAATCCTGACTCATCCATCATTTCAGTAATGAATTCTGGTTCATTTTTTTGAAGTCTACTTAATAAGTAGATTCCAAGGCCGATTATATTTCCATGAATAAATGGTCTCTTAAGTCTTTCTTCAAGTTCATAAAAAAGATAGTGCTCTGAGCCTTCTTCGATTCTAAAATGATTAATTGGAAGACAAATAGTATTTAATGAGATATATGCTTCAACGATAGACCTTAATCCGTTATCATTATTTTCTTTAATATTTCCAATATTATCATAAATAAAATCTAGAATTTTTTTACCATTATCTATTGCATCTTGATTAAATGGGTACTCAGACTTACCTTTAGAATTTGCATATTGCCAGTCAAATGATGCGGTATGAATTGAAAACAGATCTCCTATACCAGCAATGTTTAATTGCTTTGGGGCAGATCTCAATAAATCATAATCAATAATAAGTGGATTTGGAGATGCTTCTCCTAAATATTCAACATCATGATTGATTCTAACTCCAGCTGCTGGAGTAGTAAATGCATCTACACTTAGAATAGTTGGGATTGAGACTAGATTTTTATTTAATTTCCAAGAAATATACTTTGCTACATCTATAGCCATTCCTCCACCTATACCTACTATTGTATCAAATTCTGGAAGGTTTTTTATTTGGTTTTCAATCCATTGCTTCTCAACGGATGTCACGTCAATTATTTCCTCAGGTGATTTACCCATATCATTTTTGATGATATTCCAAGGGACTTCCATTGTTGCAACTACAAACCTCCCTAGCTCTTTTCCAATTCCTTTTGATACACCTTTTCCTATTCTTAATTGTTTAACATTTGTATTTAAACTAAAGTATTGCATTTTTATTTTTTTTATTGATTATAAACATTATTATTCCTAATATTATAAATATTGCTGTAGATATAGCTGGTATGTATTCTGTATTAAAGCCTTCTATTGATTGACCTGGAATAATTAAGCATAGTACGACAAATACACACCAAAGTAGAGTAAAGAACTTTGTCAACTTAGAAGTTTTAATTCCACTTTTATTATTTTCTTTAAGATAAAAAGATGAAAAAATAATTCCACAATATCCTGTATAACCTGCAATAGCTGAAACACTTGTAATTACTTCAATTTTATTGAATATAACAATAAAAAGTGTAGCTAAAATTCCAATAAGAATCAGAGAGTTTCCTGGAGATTTATTTTTGTCAATTGACTTTAGCCATTTAGAATTTGGCAAAACAGAATCTCTAGACATTGAAAAAATTAGCCTTGATGCAGTGGCCATGCATGCAACTCCACATGCAAAAATTGCAGCAATCACAAATAAAAGAATTACTGAATATAATAAAACTCCAAACTCATTTCTAAGTAAATCAGTCAAAAAGTTTTCTGAACCATTCATATATATATCTTTTTGAAGTAAAATGATTGAAAAAATAATTATAACTATTCCAAAGAGACCTGAAGTCAGTAGTGAGTTAATTATTGACTTTGGAACAATCTTAGTAGGGTTTTTTGTCTCCTCTGACATATCTGCTGCAGCTTCAAAACCGGTTAGACACCAAGCCCCTAGAAGAATAGATAAGGCAAATGATTCAAACCCTATATCTGAAAATTTATAGTTATTAGAGATATTTGAAAATGAAAATTCTTCAATCCCAGTTGTGACAAAAAAACCAAGTGCTAGTATCAAAAGAATTACCCCTATAATTTCTGTAATAACTCCTAAATTATTTATATACGAAACCATTTTTATACCTTTTTTATGAATTAATGTAATTATCCAGATAACAATTATGGATATAATTATATCATTAACTTCAAAAGAGAATACCTGAGATAAAAAGTCACTAAATATAATACCTATAGTTTTGCAGATACCTGGAAGACCTGTTAAAAATTGCATTAACAAAAGCCACCCTGTAGCAAAACCTAATTTAGAATTTACAAGCCTAGATGACCACTGATATCCATATCCCGAGATTGGAAAACTAACTGATAACTCAGCCATAATTAGGGCAACAAAAAATTGACCTATAAACACTATTAACCATGATAATGATATCCATGGACCAACTTCAGAATACCCAAAATGGAAATTTGCAAAAATTCCTGTTAGAATAGATATTAAAGAAAATGAAATTGCAAAAGATGAAAAACCTTTCATCGACCTATTTAGGTCTTGTTTATAACCAAATTTTGCAAGTAGTTTAGAATCCTGATCAATTTTAGACTGGGACATCACTTAATATTCCTTTATAAATACCAGGATCAGATCCTTCTATTATTTTTGCATTATAAGTTTTCTCATAAAATTTAGCAGGACCAACTCCACCAATAATTGCATAAGCATAACCCATTTCCTTCATAGAGCTTAGTGCTAAAAATAGTAGTGCCTTACCTAGACCCTTTTTTCTCTTACTTTTTTCAACTCCCATAGGACCAAGAAAATTTAAATAAGCAGCATCATAAGTGGCAAAGCCAAGTATCTGATTATCTTCAATTGCTATAAAAGTTGAAATTGGTTTTCTAGAGAATGAAACATCAACTTCGCTCTCCCAGCCATCTCCAAACCTTTTTTTCACCCAGCTATTTACAATAGACTTTTCAGCTGCTAACGGACGTCTAAAAGAGATTTTATTTGAAAGTTCATCAAGTTCCTTACAATTTTTTGGAAGATCATAAAGTTTAACCAACATATCTTTCATAACTCAAATTAATTGTTGAATATAAAAATTATTTTCTAGAATTATTTTTAGTTATATCGAAAACATATTCTATAACCTGATTATGTCTCCTTTCAAATCTAGCATGGCTTCCTGATGCAGTTGAACCATAGGGCCTACGAGTAGCAGGCCTAAATTTATTAGCATGAGGATAATGCATTAAAAAATGACCCCAAGCCCCCATATTTCTTGGTTCTTCTTGAGCCCATACAAAATCAGTTGCTTTTGAAAACTTATTTAATTCTAAATCGATTTCTTGAATTGGTAAAGGAAAAAGTTGTTCTAATCGAATAAGGGCGACATTTTTGATCTTTTTTTCTCTTCTAAATTTTAGCAAATCATAATAGAATTTTCCTGAACAAAATACTATAGAAGAAACATCTTTTGAATTAACATCATTATCTGATATAACTGTTTCAAATTTACCCGTAATTAAGTCATCTACATCAGAAACAACTTCAGGATGCCTAAGTAAACTTTTTGGAGTGAATAATATAAGTGGTTTTCTAAAATTAGTAACCATTTGCCTTCTTAAAATGTGAAATAAATTTGAAGGTGTTGTGCAGTTAGCTGCATACATATTATCCTTAGCGCATAACTGAAGGTACCTTTCAATTCTTGCAGATGAATGCTCTGCTCCTTGGCCTTCATATCCATGAGGTAAATATAATACTATCCCATTTTGAAGTTTCCATTTATCCTCTGCAGATGAAATATATTGATCGATGACTATTTGAGCTCCATTTGAGAAATCCCCAAATTGTGCTTCCCATATTGTTAATGATTTTGGACTAGCTAGAGCATAACCATAATCAAATCCTAGAACACCATATTCTGATAAAAGTGAATTAAATATTTTAAACTTCCCTTTATTTTTAGTGTCTATAGAATTTAAGGGTAAATATTCCTCTTCAAAATCTTCTGATTTTAACACTGCATGTCTATGAGAAAATGTACCTCTCTCAACGTCTTGACCAGAAATTCTAACATTAAAACCATCAGACAAAATTGTGGCATATGCTAAGAGTTCTGAAATTGCCCAGTCAACTTTATTCTCATCGAAAAGCATTTTTTTTCTGTTTTCAAAAAGCTTATATATTTTTTTTAAAAAGCCGGAATTTTCTGGGAGATCAGTGACAGATTTTGCAACTTCAAGAAGTCTCTTTTTAGAATAATTAGTCTTAAAATCCTTACTCATGATTTTTTCATCAACTCTTTTATAGTCTTCCCAAACCTTCTGCATGAATGGAGTAATTTTAGTTTTACTTTTCTTTTTTGTTTCAATTAGCTCACTCTCTAAGGATTCTAAATATTCTTTTTCAATTCCATCTGTATATTCTTCACTAATGATTCCTTTACTAATTAGCTCATTTGAATAAATAGCTCTTGCATTTGGATGAGAAGAAATGAGTTTATATAATCTAGGTTGAGTAAATCTAGGTTCATCCCCTTCATTATGGCCATATTTCCTATAACCTAGTAGGTCAATGAATATATCCATACCATATTCCATTCTATAATCAAGTGCAAATGAGATTGCATGGACAACTGCTTCAACATCATCAGAATTAACATGAAGCACAGGAGATAAAGTAACTTTTCCAATATCTGAACAGTATGTGCTGGATCTACCATCAAGATAATTAGTTGTAAATCCAATCTGATTATTCACTATAATATGAATTGTACCTCCTGTCGAGTAACCTTTAAGTTTAGACATTTGTACCACCTCATAAACTACCCCTTGAGCAGCTATAGCTGCATCACCGTGAACAATTATAGGGATTAAACTATTCGGATCATTATCAAGATCATTTTCAATTTTAGCTCTTGAGATTCCTTGAACAATAGGAAATACTGACTCTAAATGTGAAGGGTTTGGAGCTAAATTTAAATTTATCTTATTTCCTTTATCACTGATTCTTTCGGAAGTCCAACCTAAGTGGTATTTTACATCTCCATCAAAAATATCTTCCTCATAATCTTTCCCTTCAAACTCTGCAAATATTTCGTTTGTCGACTTTTCGAAAATGTTAGCTAATGTATTAAGCCTACCCCTGTGTGACATTCCCATAACAACTTCTGATACTCCTTTATCAGCTGCTAATTGGATCAAAAAGTCAATTGCTGGAATCAATGATTCCCCCCCTTCTAAAGAAAATCTTTTTTGCCCAACATATTTCTTCTGTAAAAAATTCTCAAACAGATATGCTTGATTTAGTTTGTTAAGAATACTTAGTTTCTGAGTTTTTGAAAAATTTGGATGATTTGCATTAATATTTAATCTGTTTTGTATCCATTTAACTCTGTTAGGATCTCTTATATACATATATTCTACACCTATTGATGAACAATAGATATCATTTAGGTGTTTAATTATATTTTTTAATTTATCTGGTCCTAGACCTACAATTTCTCCTGCACTAAAAACTAATTCCAAGTCTGTTTCATTAAGACCAAAATTTTCTATATCAAGAGTTGGAGAATATTTTCTTCTTTCTCTAACTGGATTTGTAATTGTAAATAGATGACCTCTTTTTCTATATGCATCAATTAAATTAACAACTTGAAACTCCTTCTTTATATTCTCAGGAACTTGAAATTTCTTTTCTTCAAATGTGACACTTGATGTCTCCATTCCAAAATCAAACCCTTGAAAAAAAGCTTTCCAACTTGGCTCTAAACTATCGGGAGATTGCAAATATTGATCATACATTTCTGCAAAATGACTCGTATGAGCTGAATTGAGAAAAGAGAACTTATCCATAGTAGGTAATTAGTTAATAAAATTACAACTTGTTTTTAATGTATTTTAATATTTTTCGGATTTTTGTACAATGTTTGCTCTTATTGACTGTAATAATTTTTATGCCTCTTGTGAAAGGGTATTCCAACCTAACCTAATCGACAAGCCTATTGTTGTCTTATCTAATAATGACGGTTGTGTTATAGCTCGAAGTAATGAAGCAAAATCTCTTGGAATTCCAATGGGAGCTCCTGCATTCAAATACAAGAAAAAATTTGAAGATAATAAGGTTGAGGTCTTTTCTTCTAATTTTAAACTGTATGGAGACATGAGTAATAGGGTAATGTCTATTATAGCTCAATTCGCACCAAATATTGAGATATATAGTATTGATGAAGCTTTTGTAAAGTTTGAAGGATTCTCAGAAGATATAATTGATCAGAAATGTAGAGAGATAATAGAAACTGTTATGAAATGGACAGGCATACCCATATCAATAGGACTTGCAGAGACAAAATCACTAGCAAAAGTTGCAAATAGAGTTGCAAAAAAATACTCCAATGAAACTAGGAGTTTTTACTCAATTAACAAGAATAGCAAACATATCAAAGCTCTAAAGAATATAGATATTAAGGACATTTGGGGTATTGGACTTAAGAATGAAAAAAAACTATTAAAAGTTGGTATAAAATCTGGTTTTGATTTTATCAGGCTTCCAGATAATTGGGTAAAAAGAAACATGAGCATTATTGGACTAAAATTAAAAAAAGAGCTTGAAGGTATTCCAACTCTAGATATCGTGGAAGAAAATAATAATAAGAAATCTATAGCCACTACCAGAAGTTTTGAGGCTGAAATTTCATCACTTGATGACTTGATAGAAAGGATTACAACATTTGCTGTTGTTGCCTCTAAAAAATTAAGAACACAAAATAGTGAATGTAATATGATCTCTGTCTATATACGTAGTAATCCTTTCAAGGAAAATAATGAAAAATATCATTTTAGTCTTACGGGGGCTTTGCCTTTCTCTACAAACTCAAGTATTGAGATCAGTAAGTTTGCAATAGAACTTTTAAAGAATATTTATCATAAAGGCAAATCATATAAAAAGGCAGGTATAATTCTTATGGGATTAACCCCCGAATCTATTCATCAAGTCAGTTTTTTTGAGAAAGATACTAAGAAGCATAAAAAATTAATGGAAAGCATAGATAATATAGATAATAAGTATGGTTTATACAAAGTTAGACTCGCAAGTCAAGATCAAAAAAGAATATGGAAAATGAATAGACAAAATTTATCCAGGAATTATACAACTAATATCGAAGAGGTTTTATTAGTGTCATGATTAAGAAAGATAAAATTCAAATATTTAAACCAAATGATAAAAAATCTTCCAATAATATTTTTATTAAGGATGGAATATCGGCTGGATTTCCATCACCAGCAGGTGATTTTGAGGAAGCAAGAATTAGTCTTGAAAAAGTTTTAGTAAAAAATAAAGAAGCTACATTTTATGCAAAAGTATCAGGTGAATCAATGAAAGATGCTGGATTAAATGATGGTGATATTTTAGTAATTGACAGAAGCGAAGAGGTGAAGAATAACAAAATAGCTGTATGCTATGTAAATGGAGAGTTTACTGTTAAAAGGGTGAAAATTGAAAAAGATCATGTATATCTAGTGCCTGAAAACAAAAAATATAATCCAATTAAAATAACTGAAGAGAATGAACTTATAGTATGGGGAGTAGTAACCTATGTTATAAAGAAGACTTAAAGTCTTTCAAAAATTCCTGCTATTCCTTGACCTCCTCCAACACAAGCAGTAACCATTCCATACTTTTGATCTCTTCTTTTCATTTCATTGAGAAGCTGAATAGTTAACTTGGCCCCAGTACACCCAAGAGGGTGGCCTAATGCTATAGCTCCTCCATTAACATTAACAGTACTAGGATCTAGACCTGCCTCTTGAATAACAGCTAAAGCTTGACAAGCAAAAGCCTCATTTAATTCTGTCTGCTCAATATCGGATATTTTTAAGCCAGCTTGATCTAGTGCCTTTGGAATAGCTTCAACAGGTCCGATACCCATGTATAATGGATCAACACCTCCTGATGTACAAGTAACCATTCTAGCAATTGGTTTAACCCCTAATTGATTAACCATTTCTTCACTCATTACTAAAACAAAAGCAGCACCATCAGAAGTCTGAGATGAGTTACCAGCAGTAACAATCCCACCCATTTTAAATGCGGGTCTAAGTTTTGATAAAGCTTCAAGAGTGGTATCTCTCCTAACACCTTCATCCATATCTACAACATGAGATTTAGATACTTTTTTACCATTTTCTACAAAAACTTCCTCAACAGTAACTGGCACAATCTCATCTTTAAAGTGCCCTTTATCAATTGCGTTAGCAGCTTTAGTATGAGACTCCAATGAAAATTGATCTGAAGCTTCTCTTGATATATTATATTTTTCAGCAACAGCCTCTGCTGTTTGACCCATTCCAACATGATAGTTCATATTATCTAAGTTTGCTTTATAACTTGGGGCTAATTTATAACCAGTCATTGGAATTAAGCTCATACTTTCAATTCCACCTGCAATAAAAATATGACCAAACCCAGCTTTAACCTTACTAACTGCCATTGATATTGCTTCAAGACCAGAGGCACAGTATCTATTAATCGTAACACCTGGAACTTCTTTTCCAAGGGCTCTTGCAGAAATTAATCTAGCAACTTGAAGTCCCTGCTCACCTTCAGGATTTGCGCAACCAACAATCACATCATCAACTTTAGTTGTATCAAGTTTTGGAACTTGCGTTGTAAGATGCTTTATAACATCGACAGCTAAATCATCAGTTCTATAATTTTTAAAGCCTCCTCTTTTTGCTTTTGCTATTGCTGATCTATATCCAGCTACTATATATGCTTCCATAATTAATTTCTTAAAGGTTTTTTATTCATTAGCATGTATTGGATTCTATCCAAAGTTTTTTGATTACCTAGAAGACTCATAAAGTTTTCTCTTTCAAGGTCAAATAAATATTCTTCACTTACAAGTTGAGAACTTGTTAAATCTCCACCACATATAACATAAGCTATTTTTCTTGATACCTCGACATCATAATCTGACATGTAGCCTCCTAACTTAAACTCATTAATTGCAGAGTAAAGAGTTGAAAGACCTGCTCTACCAAGAACCTCAACATGTTGGTTTAAAGATGGAGGAATATATCCTACCGATAATTGTAATGCTTTTTCTTTAGCCATTGCTATATTTCTCATTTGGTTCATGCACACAGTATCTCTTGTAGCTTGAAGATAATTAATATCAAATGCTTCATGTGCAGATGTAGCAACTGTAGCAGTAGCAATAGACCTAAAATGCTCTATTAATGTTGGCATTTTCACATCTCCTGTTTTAAATGAATTAGATGCTCTCATTGCCATCTCTTTTGTACCTCCTCCTGCAGGAAGTAATCCTATCCCTGCTTCAGGAAGCCCTATATATGACTCGGAAGCAAATATCCCTGCATCACAATGAATTACTACTTCCAAACCACCACCTAATACAAATCCCTGAGTAGAAGCTACAATGGGGACCTTAGAAGTTTTCATTTTCATCAAAATATTTTGAAATCCTACTAGAAATTTTTCAACTTCATCATACTGTTTCTGCATAGCTGCCATACCCATGTTCATTATGTTAGCACCAACAGAAAACTGCTTATTATTATGGCCTATAACAATTCCCTTCCAACCATCACTCTCCGCTATATCAATTGCTTTATTTATTCCATCCCCTATTCCTGAACCAATAGCTCCTGCTTTACTCTGAAATTCGATACAAATCACGCCATCTCCTATATCATGTAGAGTACATTCTGAATTTTTAAAAATATTATTTGATCTAAATGCATCTAGGATTATAAATGATTCCGAACTTGGAACGGTTATATATTTTTTAGATTTTACATCAAAATATTTTCTTTTACCATCTTCGAACTTATAGAATACATCACCTCCATTTTTTTTCATTTCATAGATCCATTTAGGAATTTTTTCATCACAAGATTCTAAAAGCTTTATTCCATTTTCAAGTCCTAAATTATCCCATAGCTCAAAAGGGCCATATGTCCAAGCATATCCTGTTCTCCCCGCATCATCAATTTGGTAATAATCATCTGCTATTTCAGGAATACTCATCGCAGAATAGGATAAAAGACAGGCTAAATATTCTCTATAAAATAAATTTTCATTTGAATCACCTTCAATCAAAAATTTAATTCTTCTATCAAAAAGTTCTATAGATTTTGCCTCTTTAACTAATTT
>Ga0209036_1000292_pt1 | contig 21127 bp, 21 predicted proteins | sample MarorgKNORR_S2LV_3_FD_188222 | JGI IMG/M metagenome (GOLD analysis project Ga0209036, IMG submission 188222) | Marine microbial communities from the Southern Atlantic Ocean, analyzing organic carbon cycling - DCM_A/KNORR_S2/LV (SPAdes) (version 2) | ecosystem: Environmental > Aquatic > Marine >... | reverse complement strand
TTTCCAACCAATAATTTCTTCTGCAGAACTTCTAGTAGATACTCCTTCGATAGAAAGTACATAGATTGATTTACCTGGAATAAGTGTTCCTTTCTTTAATTTGATTTCCGTGGGCAATTCGTTAGCTTTTTGAATCCATCGTTTTCCTGGTTTTGTAAATCTTTCAGGGAAGTCACTGCTAGGTTTTATGCGAATATCTCCTTTTAATCCTTGAGCAGCAACAATTTCACCTATTGACATCCATTTATCTTTTTCGAACATTTTTATGAGTAGAATTTCTTTAAAAGTTTATTTGAATATGCTTAATTATGACTGATCCAAAAGATCCTATTCTTCCTGGGACAACAGTAACTGTTAACAACCAAGAGTCAATTTATAATGGTTATGAAGGGTTTGTTCAAAGAATAAGTGGTGATAAAGCGGCAGTACTTTTTGAAGGTGGCAATTGGGATAAATTGTTGACACTACCTTTGAAAGATCTTACGAAAAGCTGATTATTTATTTTTCCAAAGAAACTAATTACTGATCAATTATATTGTTCTCGAAATACTTCAATGCTTTACTTGCAGCATTTTTCTCTGCTTGTTTCATTGACTTTCCACTTCCTTCAGCTATCGATCGGTTTTTGACATAAACATTACAAAAAAATCGTTCTGGATTGTCATGCTTTTTGTCAATTTCAATTGTTTTATATATGGGAATTGATAAGCCTTTACTTTGAGTCAATTCTTGAAGTGCTGATTTGTAATTCTTCTTATGAGGATCAGCTAGAACTTCTTTACTTTTTTCTTCCCAGAATGGAATAAGCCAATCTTTTATAGGTTCTACAATAGTAAGACTTTCATACAAAGCTCCTATTAATGCTTCAGTGGCTTCTGCTTGAATAGTTGCGTTTGCTGATTTATCTCTAAGGGCTTTATTCCCAATTACTAATACACTTTTGATTTCTATCTTTTTACCAACTTCTTCTAGCCATTGATCACTTACAAGATGTGAACGAAGTTCAGATCTTTCTCCTACTTGCATATATGGATATTTATTTTTTATGAAATCTGATGCAATGAGTCTTAGAACTGCGTCTCCAAGAAATTCAAGATTTTCATAATTAATTTCACTATTTGCGGAACTATGAGTAAGTGATTCATTAATATATAAAATATTTTTTATTTTTTCTTTAGTAAACTCCTTTTGAAATTTTTGATCTAACTTTAGACCTTTAATAAAATTAATTATTTCTTCTACTCTGTGATTTGAAATTTTCATAATGATTTAAAGCATATAATTTGAGTGATAAAAATAGGACTTTGACTGTAACTTTTTTTTGTAAAATGAATAAAGTGAAAGCAGGTCATAAGCCGGGTTCTGTTCATTCCTCTTTCTTTAGAAAGCGAATGGGTAATCATCTATCTGGGACTAACGTTACCGCTAGCCTCAAGCGGCTCTCTACAGGGACAAGGTCTATGGCCATCCAGTGCCCCTCGCCTTGCTCCTGGCCGGGGTTTACCTAGCCAGCACCTCTCGATGCTGCTGGTGCGCTCTTACCGCACCTTTGCACCCTTGCCGCGCTTGTTGGGATTTCCCCATTAAGCATTAGGCGGTGTGTTTCTGTGGCACTATCCTCACGGTCACCCGCACTGGGAATTACCCAGCAAGCCTGGCCAAATAGGAGCCCGGACTTTCCTCAATAGAATTCTTCAGCTTTTTGCTGAAGTTCAATTGCGATCACCTCCCCTGCTTTCAACTCCATCATGCCTCAAGGCATAATTAATTTCAGGGGGCTGTAGCTCAGTTGGATAGAGCGACGGTTTCCTAAACCGTAGGTCGTGGGTTCGAGTCCCGCCAGCCCCGTGCGAAAAACGAATAAAAACTAAAAATATGTAGTCCTATATGTGGTGGGTGTGCAAAATCATTACTCTCTCGCTAGCGTTGGTTTAGTGAATCAGTCAACATGGCCCAGCTTCACGATCTTCGCTTACGATTGCTTGTTCAACAAGAGAGTGAGCAAATATCCAACTCCCAACCAAATGATTTAGATTTATCAATTGTTCAAGCTCGATGCTTGTGTTGGTTAACACTTCTAGCTGAAGCGCATGAAGATCAAGCTAATGATGCGGAAGGAAGAAGTGATACAGAACAAGCAATGGGTTGGTTCGCTGACTCAATGAGGTTACGAGATGTTATTCAAGTTGTTACTAGCATTGAAATACCTCTTCCTGAAAGCTCTGAATTAGATAACAATGACGAAGGAGGTGGCTTTTTTAACGGTGAGCCTCCTATGACGGCCTAATAAATGTAATGATGGTTTCTAAGCTGCCTCGATGAAGGTGTCTGAAGAACCATGCCAATGTCCAGATTGCCTGAGATTTTACAGGGAACATGATCGTTTAATTAGAGAGTTTCCCACTTTGCGCCAACAACAAGAGGTCAATTGGGCTGCGCTTCAATCTTTTCGAACTTTATGTGGACGAGTTTTAGAAGATTTGCAAAAGAAACTAAATTCCAAGTCATCCGATCAATCTGAAGATAATTGTCAAAATTTAACTATTGAGAAAAAAGATAAATCAATTACACAAGTAATTTCTGATCTGGAGAATATTAATGCTCATTTATATTCTATTGAGGCTTTAATGGAAAGAATTTTTGATGTCAAAGTTCCTGATGAAGTTGAAGATACATTTCGAGAGGTCGCTGGTGAGCTTGCTCCAGATCCATTAAATATTGATCGGTTAAGGTTGAATAGATTATTGCATCAAACACCAGACTTGCCTGATAAATAGTTATTTATTTTTCACAACTTATCTCTACAGGTAATGGTTTAACTTTCCATATTGATTGACAGTATTCTCTGATTGATCTGTCTGATGAGAAAAACCCAGATCTTGCTGTATTTAACAATGCCATACGATTCCATTTTTTACTTTTTTTCCAAGCTTTACTAACCTCATCTTGTGCACGAAGGTAATCATCAAAATCAGCCATAACAAAGAAAGGATCGTTCCCTGTCAAGATATTTATTATTGGTCTAAAAAGTTCACTATCCCCGTTACTAAAATGCCCAACTTCTATTAACTTAAGAGTTTCTTGTAGTTCATTTGATTCGGCAATAAAGCTATTTGGCCTATATCCTTGATCTCTTAATTCCATGATTTCTGATTCTGTCTTACCAAACAAAAAGAAATTTTCTGCGCCAACTCTATCCCTGATTTCTACATTAGCTCCATCAAGGGTTCCAATTGTTAATGCACCATTCATAGCGAATTTCATATTTCCAGTTCCTGAGGCTTCTTTCCCAGCAGTTGAAATCTGCTCAGAGAGATCAGTTGCGGGATAGACTTGCTCACCTAGCTTTACATTGTAATCGGGAAGAAAAACTACCCTTAGTAATCCATCCATATCTGGGTCTGCATTAACTACATCTGCAATTCCATTGATAAATCTAATCATTAACTTCGCCATGAAATAACCTGGCGCAGCTTTACCACCAAAAATGACAGTACGAGGTGCAATATTTTTTGTTATTCCATTTTTAATTCTTAGATATTGTGCGATGACTTGCAAAGCATTCAAATGCTGTCTTTTATACTGGTGAATTCTTTTAACTTGAACATCAAATAAACTTGAGGGATCTACTAAAACTCCAGTTTGTCTATGAATGTAGCCGGCTAGTTTCCTTTTGCCAGATAGCTTAGCCGATGCAAAAAGATCTAAAAAATTAGAGTCATTTTCTTTTTTTTCTAACTCTAGTAGTAGGTCCATATTGGTAATCCAATTAGGACCAATCTCTTTGTCAAGAAGTTTAGAAAGTTCAGGATTTGCTAAAGCTACCCATCTACGTGGAGTAACTCCATTAGTGACATTAGTGAATTTCTCAGGCCAGAGTTGTGCAAATTCAGGTAGTAATTGTCTCTTGATTAAATCTGAATGAAGAGCAGCTACTCCATTGACATGATGTGCTCCAATTGTTGCTAAATGTGCCATTCGTATAGCTTTCCCTCCTTCTTCATCAATAATTGAAAGCTTCCTTAAAATCAAGTCATTGCCTGGATACTTGAGTCTTACTTGTTGTAAAAATCGTCTATTTATCTCATAAATAAGTTCTAAATGTCTAGGCAATAAATTTTTAAAAAGGCTAAGGTCCCATTTCTCCAGAGCTTCGGGCAACAAAGTGTGGTTTGTATATGCAACGGATCTATTGGTAATTTCCCAAGCTTTATCCCAATCCAATCTATGTTGATCAATTAATAGTCTCATTAACTCTGCTACTGCAATAGCTGGATGAGTGTCATTTAGTTGAACTGTCCAGTGATTCGGAAACTCCTCAACAGCTATTGACCGCTTTTCTAAACTTCTAAGCATATCCTGAAGGGAACAACTTACGAAGAAGTGTTGTTGCTTCAAGCGTAGTCTTCTTCCTTCGTCAGTTCCATCATTGGGGTATAGAACTTTTGATAGTGTTTCTGAGGCTACTTTCTCTTCTACAGCTCCGTAGTAATCGCCAATATTGAAAGCGTAGAAATCAAAACTTTCGGTTGCATCAGCTCTCCATAATCTCAATCGATCGCAGCTGTTTACTCGATAACCAAGAACAGGCACATCATGTGGAACACCAATAGCGTGTTCGCTTGGAATCCATCGAGAGCGATAATTTCCATTGTCATCTGTATAACTTTCAGTTTGCCCTCCAAAACCGACTAAGCAAGCTTCATCTGGTTGGGGTAATTCCCAAGGCCATCCACCTTTGAGCCATTTATCAGTAACTTCGACTTGCCAACCATCTCTAATTAATTGATTGAAAATCCCAAATTCGTACCTAATTCCATATCCCACGGCAGGAACCTGAAGACTTGCAAGTGATTCCATATAGCAAGCGGCAAGTCTCCCTAATCCTCCATTCCCAAGGCCAGGCTCTTCTTCTACTTCCAATATCTCATTTAAAGATTCAATTCCAAACCTTTTAAGAGCTTCTTCTGCCTCTTTTTTGATGCCTAGATTGAGTAAATTATTATTTAGTTGAGGTCCTATTAGAAATTCAGCTGAAAGATATGCGACTGTTTTTTGAGGTCTTGCTCTAATTGTCTCTTGACTAGTTAAATATCTACTCATCAATCTGTCTCTAACAGCAAAGCTCAAAGCCATATAGAGATCTCTCAGACTTGCTGATGTAGCCAGTTTGCCAAGAGTAAAAAAGAGATGCTCAGTCATTCCATCGAAGACTGCATCAGCATCCATGCCAGCCCGAACAGGATCCGCATAGCATCCTGGGGTCGGTAGACGCAGGTCTAGTGACTGGGAGCTGCTCATAAGGGCATCAAAGGTCTTTGGACGCTAGCCAATAAAGCCTTAGTAATCAGTGAGTAACTTCAGATCCACACCTTATTGATTAAGTCACCTTTGATACTTATGGCAAATATGCCCTGTGATTAGGTAATTTATGTCTTAAAGAAAAGGCTTTTCTAGAAAACCTGATGGTATTAACTCCTTTAGTCTCAGCACTTAATACTCATGATGTTGAGGTCGCGGAAACGCTGATAGGGGTCATTAATTTCTTGATGATCTTTGTTGCGGCAAGGACTTTGGCTGAAATCTTGGTTCGACTAAGTTTGCCTACCATAGTCGGTGAACTTCTTGCGGGAGTTTTAATTGGTGCCTCAGGATTACATCTTTTATTGCCGCCTAGTGCTCATGCTGAGTTGAATCAAGGTTTTGTTTCTGTTATTAGCACACTTGCTTCAGTACCCAAAGAAGCAGTCCCAGATATTTATTTTGAAACTTTTCCATCATTACAAGCCGTAGCAACTTTAGGGCTATACGCTTTGTTATTTCTGACCGGACTGGAGAGTGAATTAGAGGAACTTGTAGCAGTTGGAGCACAAGCTTTCACTGTTGCAATGGCAGGAGTGATTTTGCCATTTGCTTTTGGAACTTTTGGATTAATGTTTATTTTCCAAGTAGATATCATTCCTGCGATATTTGCTGGTGCATCTATGACCGCGACGAGTATTGGTATTACTGCAAGTGTTTTTGGTGAGCTTGGTTATTTAAAAACTCGTGAGGGTCAAATTGTTATTGGCGCAGCAGTATTAGATGACATACTTGGAATTGTTATTCTTGCCGTTGTTGTAGCTCTTGCGACGGGAGGATCATTACAAATTGCTCCCATTGTCAAATTAGTACTTGCTGCAACTGTTTTTGTATTTGCTGCAATTGCTTTAAGTCGAACAGCTGCTCCAGCCTTTGATTGGTTGCTTGAGAGACTTAAAGCTCCCGGAGCTGTTGTTGTAGCTTCTTTCGTGATACTAGTCTTGAGCTGTTTTGTTGCTACTGCTATAGGTTTAGAAGCTGCTTTGGGTGCTTTTGCCGCTGGATTGATACTAAGTAGTTCAAAAAATAATCACGCAATTCAACAATCTGTTTTGCCATTGGTATCGCTCTTCGCAACTATCTTCTTTGTGCTTGTTGGAGCAGGTATGGACCTTTCTGTAATTAATCCTCTTGATCCACAGAGTCGCTCTGCTCTAATCGTGGCTGGTTTCTTATTTATTGTGGCAATTGTAGGAAAAATCGCTGCTGGCTGGTGCTTTGTCATTGATAAACCAACAAATAGATTAGTAGTTGGCCTAGGAATGATGCCTCGAGGTGAGGTCGGATTGATTTTTCTAGGATTGGGAACAAGTGCTGGTTTGCTTACCCCTTCACTTGAGGCTGCAATATTGTTAATGGTTATTGGAACAACATTTTTAGCACCTGTTTTGCTAAGAGTTGTTTTGAAAGATAAACCCCCTTCAGGAGGTAATACTATTCCTGATGAGATTGCAGCTGATCCAGTTGGATTGGTTTAAAAATCATCAATAACTCTTTTTCAAGAAGGTGAGGCAATTTCGAAAAAAAGAAATAAAATCATTAATCTTTTTTTATCAATTATTTACTAAGATCTAAAAGTTAGAATTATTCTTAAATGGTTTCCTCAGTTGTAGAAACAAACCTTTCTGATTGGAAATTCTTAGGTCATTCTGTTCACAGTCTGAGCATTATTCCTGAAGCTCATAAAACCAAGACTGATGAAGAAAAAGGTCCAGCAATTCTTTTAATTCATGGCTTTGGTGCCTCTACAACTCATTGGAGGTACAACTTACCAGTACTAGGAAAGCAGTATGAAGTTCACGCTTTAGATCTTCTCGGGTTTGGTAAAAGCTCCAAACCGAGTGGTCTTGCTTATGGAGGCCCACTTTGGAAAGATCAAATAGTTGCTTACGTAAAAGAAAAAATTGGGAGACCTACAATACTTGTAGGTAACTCTCTAGGGGGATATGCTGCGCTTGCTAGTGGTGCGGCTATGGGTCCAGAAGCAGCAGGTGTGGTTTTATTAAATGCTGCGGGTTATTTCAGTGAGGACAAGAAAACAACTAAAGGAACTTGGGCGACAGCAAGAAAAACTGTTGCTGGTATCTTTCTCAAAAATGCTCTGTTGCAAAGAATAATTTTTGAAAACCTTAGACAGCCTTCAACAATTAAACGTACTTTAAATCAAGTTTATATTGATACATCTAACGTTGATGATGAACTAGTAGAAGCGATTCGAAAACCATCTTTGGATAAGGGTGCTTTTAATGTCTTCAAAAGTGTTTTCGATCCAGCAGGACCTCAGGGAAAACCACTTGATGAGTTATTTGCTCAGTTGAAGGCACCATTGTTATTGCTTTGGGGTAATAGAGATCCTTGGATGAATGCCCCTGGTAAAAGGGCTACTTATAAAAAACACACTCCTACAAATACAAAAGAAGTTGTTTTAGATGCTGGTCATTGTCCGCATGATGAAGTGCCCGATCAGGTTAATTCCGCTCTTTTAGAATGGATTAATCAGCTCTAATCGATGACCGTCAGTTTCGAAAAAAAGACAAAGCCTTATCCTCATTGGGAATATTCAAACCCTGAATTCGATTCATCAATAAGAATTGTCCCTGAAAGAGGAGGGTTGATTACTGAATGGCGCAGCGAAGGGAAGGAACTTTTGTACTTTGATTTAGAGCGTTTTCTAGACAAAGATAAAAGTGTCAGAGGAGGAATACCTATCCTTTTTCCCATATGCGGTGATTTGTCTGAGGGCTATTCAAATGGCGGCAAGAAGTATTTTTTAAAACAGCATGGTTTTGCAAGAGATTTACCTTGGTCAATAAATTTGTTAAAAGATAAACTAGGAATAAGGCTTAAACTCACTGATACAAAGGATTCACGTTCTTATTTTCCCTTCTTTTTTACTTTGTGGATGGACGTGTGCTTGAAAGAAAAAAGTCTTCAAATATCAATTAAAATCCACAATCAGAGTCAAGATTCTATGCCTTTCAGTTTTGGTCTGCATCCATATTTTCAAGTTTCAAATACACAAAAAATAAAGATAGATGGTTTGCCTGAAAAATGTATTGATCAAACTAATATGAAAGTTACTAATGTCTCTGATCAGATAAGGATTTTAGATAAAGGTGTTGATTTTCTTTCTTATCCTTCTTCTTCGGTTAAACTGTTTGATTTTTTATCTAGGAATGTAATTGAATTAATTCATCAAGAGCCTATGGATACAACAGTCATATGGACTGACCCTCCTAGACAAATGGTTTGTCTAGAGCCTTGGACTAGCCCAAGGAATTCCCTGGTTACTGGAGATAGAAAGCTGGAAATCAAGCCAGAAGAATATATAGATTTATCTACCACTTTTCAGCATAATTCTTTTTAGTTATTTAAGTTTTTGATGAGTATAGTTTCTAACTAATTAAATTTAATTTATAGCTTTTTGTATCACAAATATTTCAATATTTTGTTCGTTTTTGCAACTATGTTCAATATATTATAGATTCATAATTCATGAATTTGTGATGAATAATGTTAGGAGCAGATGTTTCCTCTCCTGGGGTACTTAATATTGATGACCTCAGGTCTAGAGCTAAAAATCGTCTGCCGGCAATGGTTTTTAACTATATAGATAGTGGTGCAGATAGAGAACAAACACTTTCGCAAAATTGCAACGCATATAATGAAATTTTATTTAGACCTAGATGTGCAGTTTCTGTTCCATCGTGTGATCTTGGAATATCTGTTTTAGATCAGCAATTTCAACTTCCTTTCTTGTTGGGACCAGTAGGGAGTAGCAGAATGTTCTATCCTCAAGGAGAAGTTGTTGCAGCTAGAGAGGCAGGAAAAGCTGGAACTGGATATACCTTGTCGACTCTCTCAGGTTGTTTATTAGAAGACGTTAAAGCTGCTACAAACGGGCCAGCTTGGTATCAGCTTTATTTACTTGGTGGTAAAGAAGTCGCGTTAAAAACAATTGCTAGAGCTAAAGAAGCTGGATTCTCAGCAATAGTTGTAACTATTGATACACCCGTATCTGGTTTGAGGGAAAGAGATATGCGATCAGGAACTCAACAGCTTTTATCAATGAATCCTTTGGAGATGCTTCCTTATATTCCTCAAATATTAGTTAAACCATGCTGGATGACTCAATGGTTAAGTGATGGAGGCTTAATGAGTTTTCCTAATGTTCAACTAGATGATGGCCCTATGGGTTACACGGCAATTGGTCCTGCTTTAGAGCAATCAGTGGTTACTTGGGATGATCTTCAATGGATAAGAGAAGCGTGGGGTGGAAAAATTATTGTTAAGGGTATACATATTGGTGATGACGCAAAAAAAGCGGTAGAGCTAGGGGCTGATGCGATCGTTATTTCTAATCATGGAGCCAGGCAACTTGATAGCGTTGCTCCCACGATCCGTGTTTTGCCCGAAATTTTAGCTGCAGTTGATGGGAAAATAGATGTGTTGCTAGATGGAGGTATTCGCAGGGGTAGTGATGTTGTTAAAGCATTGTGTCTTGGTGCGAAAGGAGTTTTGATCGGTAGAGCATATGCGTATGGACTTGCTGCTGCAGGAGGGAAAGGCGTTGCCAGAGCTATAGAAATTCTTCAAACAGATATAGTGAGAACTATGAAACTATTGGGATGTGGGTCTGTTGCCGATTTAAATAAATCTTATATTCAAGTTCCTGAAAGTTGGGAGAGATTTGAATAAATCTTTGATTGAATAATAGATTTATTTTTTATGAAAATAATTATTTTTGATGATGATCCAACTGGATCTCAAACTGTTTATGGATGCCCATTATTATTAAATTGGGATGAACAAAATCTAGAGAAAGCATTTAAACAGTCTTCTCCTTTAATATTTATACTTGCGAACACAAGAGCTTTATCTTCTGTTTTGGCTGTTAAGAAAACTAGAGAAATATGCTCATCTATTAAGAAATTTTTTGTAAGACAAGGATATTCCAAAAATGATTTCTTTTATATTAGTAGAGGTGATTCAACCTTACGTGGTCATGGTGTTTTAGAACCTGCAATTCTTGCGGAAGAATTAGGACCATTTGATGCAACATTTCACATTCCAGCTTTTTTGGAAGGTGGAAGAACAACTGAAAACGGTATTCATTATTTGAATGGTATACCTGTTCATACTACTGATTTTGGTCATGATAATATTTTTGGATTTTCTACTAGTAATTTAGCTAAATGGATTGAAGAAAAAAGTTTTGGAAAGATTAAGGCGAAAAATATCTTGCACGTTAAAATTAAACAATTAGACATGGCTTTTAATGATGAAGATGGTTTTGAATCTCTTTTAAAATTTTTGTCTAAATTAGAAAATAATACTTCAGTGATTGTGGATGCTAAATCACCTCATCATCTAGAAACACTAGTGAATGCGATAAAAGTAGTTTCTAAAGAAAAAAGATTTCTTTTTAGGACTGCAGCAAGCTTTATAAATTCTTTATCTGCATTGCCACCTAACCCTAAATGTACTGCAGATTTAGTTTCTTTGAAATCGAAAAATAATGAGTATAAATATAAGCCAGGTTTGATAATAGTTGGCTCCCATGTGAAATTAGCAACAGATCAATTAGAGGTTTTAATGATGGATAATTCCTGTAAAGGGTTGGAAATACCAGTCAGTAAATTAGCTAATATATTTGCTTTGGAAGATCGTCAACAGGCAATCTTAGAAATTGAGTATACTTTATTATCGAAAATAGATGATATTTTGGATTTAGAAAAAGTACCTGTTTTATATACTTCTCGAGAAGAAATGAAGTTTTCTTCTTACTCTGAAAGAATGACTTTTGGACTTGAACTTGCAGAGTTTATGTCAATTCTAGTTAGAAAAATAACTAATAAATTGGGTTATATTATTAGTAAAGGAGGTATTACAACACAAATCTTACTTCAGAAAGGGTTGAATTTTAATCATGTAAATTTAAAAGGACAAATATTACCAGGGTTGTCAATAGTAACAGGTGATTCTGATCAATATAATTTACCAGTAGTTACTTTCCCAGGCAATCTTGGAAATGAGAAAACACTACTAGAAGTATTAAAATTGATGGATTCAATTGATTAATTTGTGAAGACTCTAAGTAAAATTAGTTAAAATCTTTCAACAATTGATTTAGCAAAATCACTACAACTAAGAGGCTCTACGCGTGGTTCCATTAATCGTGCTAGATCGTAAGTAACTTGTTTGTCTGAAATAGATTTGCTCAATCCATTTGTAATTAATTTTGCTGCCTCATTCCAGCCCAAATATTCCAGCATCATTACTCCACTTAGTATTACTGAACCTGGATTTATTCTGTCCAAGCCTGCATGTTTAGGAGCTGTTCCATGGGTGGCTTCGAAAATAGCCGCTTTATCTCCAATGTTTGCACCTGGTGCCATCCCCAGTCCACCAACAATTGCAGCGGCCGCATCCGATATGTAGTCACCATTAAGATTGAGAGTTGCAAGTATGGAATACTCTTGAGGACGAGTTTGAATTTGTTGAAAAATACTATCTGCTATTCGGTCATCAACCATCACCATATCTTTCCATTTACCACTGCCATGACTACTGCCAATGATTGAAAGAACGGAACAAACCTCATCACAAATAGCTTTCTTTTTCTCTTCTGTTAAAGACGAATAACCTGGATCAATTAACTCAGCATTCTCCTCGTAGGAGATGTGAGGATTTTTTTCTACATTATCTAAAATCCAACTTTCTCTCTCGGTAACGCATTCATTCCTAAATTCTGTGGTTGCTAATTCGTATCCCCAATCTCTGAAAGCTCCTTCAGTGAATTTCATGATATTTCCCTTGTGAACTAAGGTCACATGTCTTTTGCTCCCTTCAAGGGTGAGTGCATGTTTAATTGCACGTCTGATATGTCTTTGACTACCACTTTTACTAACTGGTTTAATGCCTATTCCTGATCCGCTTGGAATTTTCCTGTTTTTTAGTTTTTGGCTGGCTGGAATTATTTCATTATTGAGTTGGTCAATCAATTTGATGCATTCAGGATCATCAGATTCCCATTCAATACCCATATAAATATCTTCAGTATTTTCTCTATAAACAATTACATCTAAATCCTGAGGCTTTTTATGAGGGCTTGGAGTCCCTTCGTAATATTTACAAGGCCTAACACATGAATATAGATCAAAAATCTGTCTTAGAGATACGTTTAAAGATCTAATCCCACCACCTACAGGAGTTGTTAAAGGTCCTTTGATTGCTATTCCGTAAGTTCGTATCGCTTCGAGGGTATCGTTTGGTAAATATTGATAAGTTCCGTATAACTCGCAAGCTTCATCACCTGCATAGATTTTGAACCATTCAATGGATCGATTTTTCCCATAAGCTTTTTCAATAGCTTTATCGATGACTAATTGTGTAGCTGGCCAAATATCTATTCCTGTTCCATCCCCTCTGATAAATGGAATAATTGGGTGGTCTGGGACTACTGGGTTTCCATCAAGAAAAGTAATTCTTTGGCCTTCTGATGGAGCAGTAAGCTTTTCAAAATTTGCCATGATTTTTATTCAGCGATTAATTCATATAATGTTGAGCTTATGTCTAAGTGGTAAGTTTTGATTAAATGATTTTGAACTCATGGCACTAGCCTTCGCTAGGCAACTTCGTGAAGGGACTAAAAAGTCTCATACGATGGCTGAAAATACAGGCTTTATAAGTTGTTTCCTCAAAGGAGTAGTTGATAAGTCCTCATACAGAAATTTATTAGCTGATTTATATTTTGTTTACTCTGCCATGGAGGAAGAGATAGAAAAACTTTGTGAAAATTCTCATCCGATAATTTCTCCAATTGGATTTAAAGAGCTTTTTCGTAAGAAAAAATTGGAACAAGATTTGTCGTTCTACTTTGGTAGTAATTGGTCTGAATTGGTAAAACCCTCAAAGCCAGCTGTTGAATATGAAGCAAGAATTCGAGAAATCGCGAAAGATAATCCTGAACTTTTAATTGGGCATCATTACAGCCGATATATAGGTGACTTGTCTGGAGGACAGCTTTTGAAAACAATTACTAAAAAAGCCATGAATCTTCCTGGTGATGACGGACTTAGCTTTTATATTTTTGAGGAGATCAGCGATGAAAAAGAATTTAAGATTAAGTATAGAAATACCCTAGACAATCTTCCTATTGATCAAAAGATAGCAGATTCAATTATAGAAGAGGCCAATAGATCTTTTAAATATAATATGGATATTTTTAATGAATTAGAAGGAAATTTAATTGCAGCGATAGGGAAAGTTTTATTTAGATTTTTTGCAAATAAAAAGCGAAAAGGTAGCACGGAGTAATAAAATTTATATTTTTTTAAGACCATTATTTTATTTATATTCATTATCTATTAAGATATCTATTATGAAATATAAAAGTGTAAAAGGTTTGTATTTATTCTCTTTAACTGATTTAATTATTTTAAGTGAGAAGACGTTATTAAACTCTGTAAGGAGATGACTGTATATGTTTAATGACCTGTTAAGTGAGTTAACAAAAAATATTCTTGAACATGGCGGTAAAAGGTTGATTGTTCCGAATGAATTTTGTGAATGCGTTTCAAAACAAGGTAATTGTAAACTCAACAGCTGGTTATGGGATGTTCCAGGATTTCGAAGATGGAGAGTCACCAGATTGGACGCAGGAGATCGCCTTCAGGTATTAAATTCAGTTGCTTATCCTAATGAACAAAATGATATGCCAATTATGGGTATTGACCTTTTGTGGTTTGAAAAAAAACAAAAGCTAGTTGCTATTCTTGATTTTCAGCCTCTAGTTCAAGATAAAGAATATTTAGATAGATATTTTGATGGCTTGAAAAGCCTGAAAAAATGTTTTAGTGAGTTTAATTCTGATATGAAAAGTAATATATATGATCCAACTAAGTACTTCTCGCCATGGGCTCTATTTTGCAAAGGAGGTAATTTTGAAGCGGAAAATATTTTACCAAAAATTTTTAGTTCTTTTCTTAAATGTTATTGGAAAAATCTTGATTTGTCTAAAGCTAATGAAAATCATATTGAATCTCAAGAGGTCAGCTTATTGCATATAGACTATGATAAATATAGTGCTGAAAAAGATCCTGCTCATGGTTTGTTTTCTGGCTTTTTCGGTAAAGAATGGTCAGAGAAATATATGAAAGAATTTTTATTTCCTTTAAGCCTAGAAAACATTAATTCTTAAGTTTATTTTTTAAATGCAAATTATTCGAAATAATAGTCAGGATCCTATTTCAATAAGTAATTGGCGTTGGGCTTATTTCTTAGATGAAACTATTAAGGCCTTTTCTACTTTTCAAACTAGACCTTATCAAATAGATAATGATTTTCTGTTTAGAGAATCTTTTTTTGGTTCAAGTTCTAATCCTAAAAAAGTTATTTTGGAAACATGGGGTCTAAAGATGGAAAAAATACGACAGGCTAGATGTGCTTGCTTGCAAGCAGGTGAAAGTACGTCTGTCATGAATTTGGTAATTTCACCTCTCAATAATTATGATCTGCCTTTTTTTGGAGCCGATTTTGTCACACTTCCAAATGGACATCTTATTGCATTAGATCTTCAACCAGCTTTAAAAGATGATATAACTCATACTCAACATGTTTGGAATAAATTAAAACCTATACATGCTCATTGGCAATCTAAAATTCCATCAGGAGGTGATATTCCCTCTGATGCTAGACAATACTTTTCTCCAGCTTTTCTTTGGTCTAGAATTCCATTAGGAGAAGAAGGTGACAACTTAATTACTCAGACAATTAAACCTGCTTTTGATGAATACTTGAATTGTTTCTTTGATTTATTAAGAGATGCAAAAATAACTTCTAAGGAAAGATCTTTTCAACTGTTAAATGGTCAGAAAAAATATATGCGATATAGGGCCGAAAAAGATCCTGCAAGAGGAATGTTGCGAAGCTTTTTTGGAGAGCTATGGACTGAAAGCTATATAAATAATATCCTTTTTGACTTAAAATAAAATAAAGACATTCGAAAAATGGTAAAAAAAATTCTCTTTGTTTGCTTGGGAAATATTTGTCGTTCGCCTGCCGCTGAAGGCATTTTTAATCAAAAAATTAAAGAGAGAGATTTAGAAAAATTGTTTGTAGTTGATTCCGCAGGAACTGGTAGTTGGCATGTAGGAAATCTTCCTGATAAAAGAATGCGATCAACAGCGTTATCAAGGGGGATAGAACTTACCAGTAGGTCGAGACAAATCGAAGAAAATGATTTATATGAATTTGATCAGATTCTTGTTATGGATAAAGATAATCTCGACGCTGTTAAATCATTAACTAAAGATCAAAATAATCCTGTAAATTCTAAAATAAAGCTTATTCTAAGTTACTCAAAAAACTTTCAATTAGATGAAGTCCCTGACCCTTATTATGGTGGTCAAAATGGATTCGACAAAGTTATAGATTTACTTGATGATGCTATGGATGGATTAATAGATAGTCTCACGGATTAGGCGTTGGCCAGACTTCCTCTGGAATCTTTGATCTGAAAATATCAATCAGCTCTTTTAATACATCTTCAATATTCATACCATCTGTTACAAGCTCTATTGCATCTTGAGCTTTTTTTAAAGGAGCTATTTTTCGTTCACTATCTTTTTTATCTCTTTCTTTAATTTCTTTTTCAAGATCTTCAATGCTGGAGAATTCATAACCTCTTTTGTTTAAATCAAGGGCTCTTCTTTTTGCTCTTTCTGTTGGAGATGCAGTAAGAAAAATTTTTACTTCTGCATCTGGAAATACAGCTGTGCCTATGTCTCTTCCTTCTGCAACCAAGCCCCCATTATTTCCAATTACTTTTTGTTTTCGCGTCAATAATTCTCTTACAAATTGTTGTTTGGCAATTTCGGAAACCATTGAAGTCACTTGAGGGGATCGTATCTTCTCTGTTACGTCAATATTATTAATGAATATTTTTTGCTCCACAAAGCTTGAGGTCTTAAATTCTAATTTTGAATCTTGCAAGATATTTTTGATTTCCGCTTGATCATTTGGATCAATAGAATTGCTTATGATTAACCAAGTCACTGCTCGATACATTGCGCCAGTATCTAAATAAATAAAACCAAGTTTCTTGGCAAAGGCTTTAGTTACTGTGCTTTTCCCTGCACCAGCAGGACCATCAATCGCAATAATTGGTTTTCTTTGCATAAGAAAAGTGTGATCAATTAGCCTCGTAGACCCACATTTTACTGCTACTGCCAAAAGGCATAGTCTATTGATATTTTCTGTTTCTTTTAATGAAAATGGATCTACGATTTTGAGATATTCAATTTTTAAATTATTTTCTTTAAATATCGAAGCTATTTTTGTGAGATTTATTACTTTCCCTTTATCAAATTCTGTTTTTGCTTCTTTGATTGCATTAGGTAATGATTGAGCATTTACTCTTTCAGAATCACTAAGATAAGAATTTCTTGAACTATAAGCAAATCCACTTTGGTCTCTTTGTGTGGAATAGGATTCAATTTTTACAGGTATTGATAGTTCTTGAAACAGTTTTCTAATTATAATTAATTGTTGCCAATCTTTTTCTCCCAGAATAAGTTTTTTTGGTTGGATAATTTTTATCAATCGAATAATAACGGTTGCGACTCCATCAAAATGACCTTTCCTTTCAGCACCACATAATTGATTATGCAATGTTTTAGGAACTTCAATTTTAAAATGTGAATCTTCGCCACCGGGAAAAACTTCATCATAATCTGGAGCCCAAATTGCATCTGCTCCTGCACTAAAAGCTAATTCAGCATCTCTGTTTATATTTCTGGGATATTTTTTGAAGTCTTCACCCTTGCTAAATTGCAATGGATTTACAAAAATACTTACAAGAATAATTTGGTTTGTGTTTGTTTTTCTTTCTTTGGCTTTCTGAATTAAATATTGGTGCCCAGGGTGAAGTCCTCCCATAGTAGGGATAAAAATTATTGCTGAATTTTGTTCACTAAGCCAATCTTTTAATTCAGCATTAGTTTGGAAGATTTTTCGTACCACTATGTTGGTAAACAAATTAATTTCATCAACTTATGATTGAAATGAAATAAGTTGATTGCATACTGATACTGATCCCATATGGATTTCATATTAGGGTTCATATCTTTTGAATAAGAAAGCTTTTTACTGATGGATTACAAAACTGCGGGAGTTGATGTTACTGCTGGAAGAGCCTTTGTGGAGAGAATTAAATCATGCGTTGAAAAAACTCATAAAAGTGAGGTCATAGGTGGGTTAGGAGGTTTTGGAGGATGTATAAGAATTCCAAAAGGCTTTGAAAGTCCAGTCTTGGTCTCTGGGACAGATGGTGTTGGTACAAAATTAGAATTAGCTCAGCAATATGGTTGCCATTTTGGAGTCGGAATAGACTTGGTTGCAATGTGTGTAAATGATGTAATAACTAATGGGGCTCGACCTTTATTTTTTCTTGATTACATAGCAAGCGGAACTTTGACTCCTGATGCTTTAGCTGAAGTGATAGAGGGCATTGCAGCAGGCTGTTGTCAATCGGATTGTTCTCTCTTGGGAGGCGAAACAGCTGAAATGCCAGGTTTTTATCCCAGTGGAAGATATGACCTTGCAGGTTTCTGTGTTGGGATTGTTGAAAATCATCACTTAATAGACGGCACGAAAATTAATTGTGAAGATCAGATCATTGGGATTAAAAGTAACGGTGTTCATAGCAATGGTTTTAGTCTTGTTCGTAAAGTTCTTTCTATGGCGAATGTAGATGAAAACACTCTTTATGGGAAAGACAAAAGGAACTTGATCCAATCTTTGCTGGAACCAACAGCAATTTATGTTCAACTTGTTGAGAAATTGTTGAGAGAAAATTTACCAATTCATGGAATGACGCATATTACAGGTGGTGGATTGCCAGAGAATCTTCCTAGAATTTTCCCTTCTGGATTGTCACCACATATAGATATAACTACTTGGGAAATAACTGAAATCTTTAATTGGTTACAAAATGCTGGAGATATTCCTGAAATTGATCTTTGGAATACTTTTAATATGGGTATTGGTTTTTGTCTAATTGTTCCAAAAAATGAGGTGAATTCTGCTTTAGAAATATGTATGAAAAATGATTTTGAAGCTTGGAATATAGGTCAAGTTGTTGAAAGTCAGAACAATTCAAAACATATCGGTATTTTTGGAATACCAAGCTGAGGTTATAAGCGAAGTTTTATAAAATCCCTAGTACAGTATTTGAACAAATTAAATGAAGGTTAAAAAAGATTTTCTATAACGGTAAAAAAACAGTAAGATGTAAAAAAAACGCAAGCCGGATATTAGTTCGGGTAATGCGAAGTTAGATCTTAATTAGCTCTATGCCTTTTGAAAATCAACAGCGTCTAACGCGTAGGAGAAGTTCTGCAGGTCCAACACCTCCTAGAAAGCCTCTTGGAGGTCAAGCAGATTCGGGTATGCGACAAAATAGTGGCCCAAGACCAACTTTTTTAACCCTTAGAGATCATGGAAAAGTATATGTAGCTGATTTACCAAACTTGTCTGACGGACAACTTTCTCATATTGGGAAAGAAGCTGATGAAGTACTTACAAGTTTGGAGAGTAGAATTAATGACCTAGAACAAGAAGCAACTAATGGTCAAAGAGATAACGATACTTTGATTAAAGCTTCGACTAAGCATGAAGTCACTCTAAGATTTATTCGAGCAATTCAGGACGAGCAAGAGCATAGAAAAAATAATCCTGCATTAAAAGATGCGGCATCAGAGTCTTTACCGCTCACGTTCCTTGAGGTAGCTAGGCATAGATTGCCAGGTGCAACCTTTGACTCGTTGTTGAGAGAGGCTTTAGAAGCTTGTGCTAATGATGAAAAAGAGCCTGAGAAAGAAATAATTGAAAAAAGCTCAAATTCACAGCCAATTCCACCGGCAAAAGTTATTAGTCTTCCAACCTCTTCAGATTCAATGAAGGTTATTGTTAGTCCTGATACTTAAATTTGGATTATGGACTAGTAAAAGGATTTAGTGGCATATTTGCTAGACATGCATTCCTGCAAAAATCCAGCTTTTGTTTTTCACTTTTAGTTAAAGACCAATTAAGTGCTGAAATTGCATCTTTAGCTTGGTTTGGATTACGAATACCGACTATTGGTTTAGCTCCATGAGACCTAACCCAATTCAAGGCAACTTGTGCTTGGGAAGCTGAATACTTTTTACCGATATTAGTTAGTAATGTTCTCAATTCTATGGTTTTTGGAAGTATCCTTTGGTATAAACTTTTTCGTAAGAATGTTGTAGGCTTAGGAGATTGATTAGGTGGAACTGTAAGGATTCCCAGTCCTAATGGACTATAAGCTAAATATTCAATTTCATTCTCATCACATATAATTTTTATATTTTCATCTTCTAAAGATGGTTTTGTTAATAACGAAAGTTGCATTTGTATACTCTTAATTTTAATTCCTCTTTTTTTCAGCTTTTGGAATAAAAAATTTAGTCTTTTTGGACCAGTATTAGATAGCCCAATTTCTTTGATTAAACCTTCTTCGTATAAATCTCCTAGTCCATTTAGTAATTGTTCTTCTTGCCAAGGTGCATAGCGATAAGTACTCCAATGAAGTTGTACTCTTGTCATATTTCCTTTTAGCCGCTGATTACTTTCTTGGAATGCATTGTTTAGACCATTGCGACCAATTCTCCATGGAAAGGGGGCAAGCTTTGTTGCGATAGTAATTTTTTTAAGCTTTCTCTTGGGCAACTCTTCAAGGAAATCGCCTATTAGCTTTTCGCTTTGCCCAAATAAACTTCCCGTGCCATATGAATCTGCACTGTCAACAAGATCTAATCCCCCATTTATTGCATCAAAAAAAGTTTTTTTAAGTAAAATATCATCTGTTTCAGCTTTGTAGTCCCAAACAAGCTTATTTCCCCACGCCCATGTTCCAAAACCAATCCCATTTTTCTTAATCATGACTTCATTGAAGTTATTTCAAATAAATAAAACTAATATTATTATCTTACATGGATAAATTAAATAGTTTTCAAGATTCTTGTTTTGAAAAAAAGCAGAGTAGTGAAGAAAAACATAAAGACAATGAAAGTAAAGGTCAACAAGAAAAAGTTCTATGTAATCATTGTGGAAGAACTTCTAGTAACGGAATAAGATGTCTAGGTATTTGTGTAGCAGATAATGATTATTGATTTATCTATTTAAATATAAAAGTATTAAAATAGATTGTCGTATAAAATATTAATCTGTATTTAATTCTATTCAATTACATCAATAATCCCTTCAGTTATATATCTTGCCATTTTAGTTATATGCTTTCTTATTTCACCTTCTTTAATATTCCACTTGTTTGACATTTCCTTTACTTTTTTATTTTCTTTAATGTACTCAATCATTTTGTTTGCTAGGTATACAGGTAATTCTTGTTGATTTTTAGAAGATAAAGTTTCCCATCCTTCTTTATCGATAAGTCCAATTTCTTGGAGATCTCTTGAATTCGTAAAATTATATAATTCTGTAATACCTATAGAGAGATAAAGAGATCCTAATTCATCAAGAAAACTTTTCGAGTTATTACCATTCTGGAAGTCATTGATTGTTTCATCTAGTAAAGGGATTTGTTCAGATTTACCTTCCTTTATTGAATTTAATAATTTATAAAAAGAACTGAACTCAATTTGATCAGACACTGTTCTTATTCATTAATATGATTAATATTAATTCATGAATAATGTTTCTATGTAAATTCTTCTATTTAATTGTA
>Ga0209036_1000291_pt1 | contig 21131 bp, 18 predicted proteins | sample MarorgKNORR_S2LV_3_FD_188222 | JGI IMG/M metagenome (GOLD analysis project Ga0209036, IMG submission 188222) | Marine microbial communities from the Southern Atlantic Ocean, analyzing organic carbon cycling - DCM_A/KNORR_S2/LV (SPAdes) (version 2) | ecosystem: Environmental > Aquatic > Marine >... | reverse complement strand
AGGAGAAATATATATAAATTCCAAATTAAAAAACTTTAGTTCAGATTTTCAGGTCTACAATTCGTTTAATGACTCTGTTTATAGGGTTTACATTGATATAATCAAAAAATTTAATTTTGAAGAATTAGATCTAATAAAATCTAGTATTGAGATGTCTAAACGAAAGAGTAATGATAGTTTAAAAATCATCCAAGAAGAAATTAAAAAATTAAGTAAAAGAAAAGCACTTTATAGTTTAAATTTCGCTGTAAATAATGGAAACAGTTCCGTTGCTCCTTTAATAGGAATCAATGAGTTCAGTGAAAGTAAGGTTCTTATTGATACAATTATAAAATCACTCAACAAAAAAGTAATAGATTCTAAATACGGAAATGATTTGAGATCAATTCTTAATTCAAATTAAATTATTAAAACTATAGCGTATTTAACCAGAAAATTTAACAAAATTCCTAGGTGTTTCGAAAAGTACTACCTCCAGTTTTTTATCCAAGTCAATTTGTTTCCTTAGAATTTCCCATATATAAATACAAATATTTTCAGCGGAGGGCATTACACTTTTAAAATATTCAACATCCAAATTAAGATTTTTATGATCTAAAGGATCCTCAACATATTTCTTAATAATATCTTTTAAATCCTTTAGATCTATAACCATACCTGTAACCGGATCTATTTCGCCAGTTAAGCTTACAATCAACTCATAATTATGTCCATGGTAATTAGGATTACTACATTTTCCAAAAACCTTTGTGTTTTCTTTATCTGACCAATTTTCAATATACAATCGATGAGCCGCATTAAAATGTGCTTTTCTACTTACAGTTACCTTCATTTAAATTAATTTATAATAAAGTTTTTCAAATATTATTTTAAACCACTCCGTGTACATATCCGAGTTATCAGCAAGGTCAATTTTTACATTTTTTATATCGACCCATTTCCAATCACAAACCTCAGCTTTGTTTATAACAGGATCAGTTTTTGAATTTCCAATCAAAACGTGATCAAACTCATGCTCAATAAGACCATTGTCAAAATTAACTTTGTAAATAAACGAAAAAAGGTGATCTAAAGATGCAGACATGCCCATTTCTTCATTCAATCTTCTTTTTCCTGCATCAATTACATCCTCATTATCACGTGGATGACTGCAGCAAGTGTTTGTCCACAAACCAGGGGAATGATATTTATTAAGTGCTCTTTTTTGTAATAATAGTCTTTTTTTTTCATCCAATATAAATACAGAAAAAGCTCTATGTAATAAACCTTTTCTGTGAGCTTCAAGCTTCTCCATTAAGCCCAGTTTATTATCGTTAGTATCTACTAAAACTACATTTTCTTTAATCATAATTTAAAGTTACAAATTTGAAGTATTTAAAAAAAACAATACTATTTTTGAATCAAAAAAAATTCATGAATTTAAGTTCTGAAATCAGTAAAAGAAGGACATTCGGAATCATTTCTCATCCAGACGCTGGAAAAACTACTTTAACAGAGAAGTTGTTACTTTTTGGAGGAGCAATTCAGGAGGCAGGTGCTGTCAAATCACAAAAAATAAAAAAAAGTGCTGCAAGCGATTTTATGGAAATTGAAAGACAGAGAGGAATATCAGTTTCAACCTCGGTTTTAGCGTTTAAATACAATAGTAAAAAAATAAATATACTTGACACTCCAGGACATAAAGATTTTGCTGAAGATACTTACAGAACATTAACAGCTGTAGACAGCGCAATAGTTGTCATTGATGTTGCCAAAGGAGTTGAAGAACAGACTGAAAAACTCGTAAATGTCTGTAGAATGAGAGAGATTCCAGTAATAGTTTTCATAAATAAATTGGATCGGGAAGGTAAAGATGCTTTTGACTTGCTTGACGAACTAGAGAAAAAATTAAACTTTAATGTTTGTCCCATTAGCTTTCCGATTGGAATGGGTTATGACTTTCAAGGAATTTATAATATATGGAAGAATAGTTTAATTTTTTTTGATTCAAAAAATAAACAAAAAATTATAGGTTTTGATGAAATTAACAATATTGATAATCCAGATTTAGAAAAAATAATTGGATCTAATGCCCATTCCAAACTTGTTGAAGAGATTCAGATTGTCAAGGGAGTTTATCCATCTTTTAATTCTTTAGATTACATTGGCTGTAAGCAACATCCGGTTTTATTTGGCTCTGCATTAAATAATTTTGGAGTAAAAGAACTTTTAGATTTTTTTGTAGCTAATGCTCCGACTCCAAATTCAAAAAATAGTTTAGAAAGAATGGTAAGACCAAATGAAAATAGTTTTACCGGTTTCGTATTTAAAATACATGCGAATATGGACCCTAAGCACAGAGATAGGTTGGCCTTTATTAAAATTGTTTCAGGGTCTTTTATAAGAAATAGACCTTATTTGCATGTAAGATCAGGCAAAAGTTACAAGTTTAGTAGCCCCAATACTTTTTTTGCAGAAAAAAAAGAAATAATTAATGAATCTTTTCCAGGCGATATCGTTGGAGTTCATGATTCTGGAAATTTTAAGATTGGGGACACATTCTCAGAGGGAGAAACAATTAATTACATTGGAATTCCAAATTTTTCACCAGAACATTTTAAGTATATTGTTAACAAGGATCCTCTGAAATCCAAACAGTTGTCAAAAGGCATTGACCAACTGATGGATGAAGGAGTTGCTCAATTATTTATTCTTGAATTAAATGGGAGAAAAATTATTGGAACTGTTGGAGCTTTACAATTTGAGGTAATTCAATATCGTCTTGAACATGAATACGGAGCAAAGTGTTCTTATGAAAACATTAATATATTTAAAGCTTGTTGGATAGAGCAAAATAGTGTGACAAGTGAAAAAGAGTTCCTTGATTTTAAAAAACTGAAACACAAGTTTTTAGCAAAGGATAAAAGGGGAAACCTTGTTTACCTAGCTGATTCAAAATTCTCTTTGGAGTTAGCACAACAAAAATACAGTTCACTAAAATTTCATCAAAAATCAGAGTTTTAACTATGCCTCACCAACAGGGCCAAAGTTAAGAGATATCGGTTGTTGTTTATCAAAATCCTTTATCTCACCATTTGATTTTTCAAATCTTAATATATTTTCATTTAATGCTTTTGAAAATCTTTTGGCATGTTGAGGTGTTAAAATAATTCTTGACTTTACCTTTGCCTTGGGAACCCCAGGCATAACATTTATGAAATCGACAACAAACTCCGAGACAGAGTGATTGATTAAGGCCAAGTTAGAATAAGTTCCTTGAGCTAAATTTTCATCAAGCTCAAGGTTTATACTATTTTTTTTTTGGTCCTTTTTCATTGTAAACTAAGTTTTTTTGCCGCTATCATTTCGTCATATTCGTCAGTATACCCAACAATCAAATCATTATATTTTCTATTACCAGTTCCTGCAGGAATTTTATGTCCAACAATTACATTTTCCTTGAGACCTTCTAAAGCATCTATTTTTCCATTGACAGCAGCTTCATTTAAAACTTTAGTGGTTTCCTGGAAGGATGCAGCAGAAATAAATGACTTAGTCTGTAAGGAAGCTCTAGTAATACCCTGAAGAATAGGTGTTGCAGTAGCATTGACTGCATCTCTTGCAACAACAAGTTCTTTATCCTCACGTTTCAGTAAAGAATTTTCATCTCTTAATTCTCTAGCTGAAACAACTTGTCCTTCTTTTAAATTTTCGGAACTTCCAACTGATTCAATGATTTTTTTATTATATAAGTTATCATTTTCATTTATAAATTCATTTTTGTGAATTAATTGTCCTTCTAAAAAGGTGGTATCTCCAGAATCTTCAATTTTAACTTTTTGCATCATCTGTTTTATTAGAACTTCAAAATGTTTATCATTTATTTTAACGCCCTGTAATCTATAAACTTCCTGAACCTCATTAACTAAATATTGTTGAACTGCAGATGGGCCTTTAATATTCAAAATATCATTTGGAGTTATAGATCCATCAGAAAGTGGCATACCAGCTTTTACAAAATCATTTTCTTGAACTAAAATCTGGTTTGACAATTTAACTAAATATTTTTTTATCTCGCCATTTTTTGATTCAACTATTATCTCCCTATTTCCTCTTTTAATCTTCCCAAAGTTAATAACACCATCAATCTCACTCACAACAGCAGGATTTGATGGATTTCGAGCTTCAAAAAGTTCTGTAACTCGAGGAAGTCCACCAGTTATATCTCCTGATTTAGCAGACTTTCTAGGTATTTTAACTAATATTTTTCCTTCTTTAACTTTTTCTCCATCATTAACCATTAAATGAGCTCCTACAGGTAAGTTATATGTCCTAATATTTTTTCCTTTGTTGTCGTTAATCAATAATGTTGGAACAATTTTCTTATTTCTTGATTCTGAAATAACTTTTTCTTTAAAACCAGTTTGCTCATCTATTTCAACCTGATAAGTAACACCTTGTTCAATGTTTTCATACTCAATAGCACCTCCAAACTCAGAAATGATAACCCCATTATAAGGATCCCACTGACATACCATTTGACCCTTTTTGAGCTTATCACCATCTTTAACAAAAATAGATGACCCGTAAGGAATTATATTGGTACTCAAAATTGTCCCTGTTTTATTATCAATAACCTTTAATTCACAAGTCCTTGAAATAACAATATTAATCTTTTTTCCATCAGAATCTTCACCTTTAACGGTCTTCAGATCTTCTAATTCCGCCGTTCCTTCAAATTTTGAAACCAAACTGTTATCCTCAGAAATATTACCTGCGATTCCTCCTACGTGAAATGTTCTTAGTGTTAACTGTGTACCTGGTTCACCAATTGATTGCGCAGCAACAACTCCAACTGCTTCTCCTATTTGAACCATTTTTCCAGTTGCAAGATTACGTCCATAGCATTTAACACAAATTCCTTTAGAAGCTTCACAAGTCAAGGGTGATCTGACGTCGACTTTTTCTATTGGCGAATTTTCTATTATTTCGACTCTAGTTTCATCAATTTCTTCTCCTGAGTGAACAATAATCTCATTAGTAATTGGATCATATACATCGTGAAGTGACACTCTACCTAAAATTCTTTCCCCAAGAGTCTCGACAACCTCTTCATTCTTTTTTAATGCTTCGACAGTTATTCCTCTCAGTGTGTTACAATCTTCAATATTGACAATAACATCTTGGGCTACATCAACTAACCTCCTGGTCAAATATCCAGCGTCAGCAGTTTTTAATGCAGTATCTGCAAGACCTTTTCTCGCTCCGTGAGTGGATATAAAATACTCTAAAATTGAGAGACCTTCCTTAAAATTTGAAAGAATAGGATTTTCGATAATTTCTCCTCCACCGGAACTTGCTTTTTTGGGCTTAGCCATTAAACCTCTCATCCCGGTTAATTGGCGAATCTGTTCTTTAGAACCTCTTGCACCTGAATCCAACATCATATATACAGAATTAAAGCCTTGTTGATCATCACTAATTCTTTTCATAGCTAGTTCAGTTAAGGTAGCGTTTGCAGACGTCCATACATCAATGACTTGGTTATACCTTTCATTATTAGTTATTAAACCCATATTATAGTTGGACATTATTGAGTCGACTTCAACATTAGCCTTATCAATCATATCAAGTTTTTCAGGGGGGATAATAATATCACCCAAGCTAAAGGATAACCCTCCTTTGAAAGCAAAAGAGAATCCCATGTCTTTTATTTTATCAAGGAATTCGGCAGTTTTGGGAACACTAGTAATTTTTAAAATGTTACCGATTATATCACGCAATGATTTTTTTGTTAAAACCTCATTAATAAAACCTGCCTCTTCAGGAACAACTTGATTAAACAAAACCCTACCTACTGTAGTGTCAATAATTTTATTGACCAGCTTATTTGATTTGTCATGAACCTTAGCTCTAATTTTTATACCAGCATTTAAATCAACTTTTTTATCATTGTATGCAATGATAACCTCATCATATGAATAAAATATTAATCCTTCTCCTTTGACTTTAACTTTATCATTTGATTTTAAAAGTTTTGTCATATAATATAAACCTAACACCATATCTTGTGATGGCACTGTAATTGGAGAACCATTTGCTGGGTTGAGTATATTATGAGATGCTAACATTAATAGTTGTGCTTCAAGAATCGCCTCAGGACCCAAGGGTAAGTGAACAGCCATTTGATCACCATCAAAATCAGCATTAAAAGCTGTACAAACTAGTGGGTGAACTTGCACGGCTTTACCTTCAATCAAACTTGGTTGAAATGCCTGGATTCCAAGCCTGTGTAGAGTTGGAGCTCTGTTCAATAGAACTGGATGTCCTTTTAAAACATTTTCTAGTATATCCCAAACTAAAGGTTCTCTTCGGTCGATTATTTTTTTTGCAGACTTAACTGTTTTAACAATACCCCTTTCTATTAACTTTCTAATAATAAAAGGTTTATATAATTCTGCAGCCATATTTTTGGGTAACCCGCACTCATAGAGTTTTAATTCTGGACCACCAACAATTACAGATCTTGCTGAATAATCAACTCTTTTACCAAGTAAATTTTGTCTAAATCTACCTTGTTTTCCTTTCAATGAATCGGATAATGATTTTAGTGGACGATTAGCATCGGTTTTTACAGCAGAAGACTTTCTAGTATTGTCAAATAAAGAATCAACAGATTCTTGAAGCATTCTCTTTTCATTTCTAAGAATTACTTCTGGTGCTTTGATTTCAACAAGTCTCTTCAACCTATTATTTCTAATTATGACACGTCTATATAGATCATTTAAATCAGATGTAGCAAATCTACCACCATCCAATGGAACTAGTGGCCTAAGTTCCGGTGGAATTACAGGGATAGCTTTAAGAATCATCCACTCGGGTTTGTTCTCTTTATTTATGTTAGATTCTTTGAAAGATTCAACAACTTGTAATCTTTTTAAAGCCTCCATTTTTCTTTGCTTAGAAGATTCTGTATTAGCTTTGTGTCTTAGCTCGTAAGAAAGCTCATTTAAGTCAATTCTAGACAGCAACTCAATTAAACATTCAGCTCCCATTTTGGCTATAAATTTATTTGGATCTTCATCATCCAAAAACTGATTTTCGTTTGGTAAACTTTCTAAGATATTGATATATTCTTCTTCAGTCAAAAAATCCATTCTTTGGACAGGTTCTCCATCTTGATTGACCGCTAAACCTGGTTGAATGATGACATATCTTTCGTAATATATAATCATATCAAGCTTTTTAGAGGGTAATCCAAGTAAATAACCTATTTTATTGGGAAGTGATCTGAAATACCAAATATGTGCTACAGGAACGACTAAGTTAATATGTCCCACTCTGTCTCTTCTTACTTTTTTTTCTGTCACCTCTACACCACATCTGTCGCATATTATGCCCTTATATCGAATTCTTTTATACTTTCCACAAGCACACTCATAATCTTTAACAGGTCCAAAAATTCTCTCACAAAACAATCCGTCTCTTTCAGGCTTGTGCGTTCGATAATTAATTGTTTCAGGTTTTAAAATTTCACCCCTGGAAGCAGCCAAAATTGTTTCAGGAGAAGCTAGTCCAATGGAAATCTTGGAAAACTTTTGAGATTTATTAATTTCAATTTTTCTTGACATATTTTTTTTTTTTATTCTTCTAATCTAATATCTAAACCTAATCCTTTTAATTCATGCATTAAAACATTGAAAGACTCTGGTAATCCGGGGTTAGGCATCACTTCACCTTTTACTATGGATTCATAAGCCTTAGCCCTACCTTGCACATCATCAGATTTTATAGTTAAAATTTCTTGTAAAGTACTTGAAGCACCGTAAGCTTCTAATGCCCAAACTTCCATTTCTCCAAACCTTTGACCACCAAATTGGGCTTTACCACCAAGTGGTTGTTGAGTTATTAATGAATATGGACCTATTGAACGTGAATGCATTTTATCGTCAACCATATGTCCCAATTTGAGCATATAAATTACCCCTACTGTTGCAGGTTGGTCAAATCTTTCACCAGTTCCTCCATCGTAAAGATATGTGTGTCCAAATTTTGGAAGATTAGCCTCTTCAGTTAGTTTGTTTATTTCATCCAGTGTTGCTCCATCAAAAATAGGAGTAGAAAATTTTCTACCAAGCTTTAATCCAGCCCATCCCATAACGGTCTCATATATTTGACCAATATTCATTCTTGATGGTACTCCCAACGGATTAAGAACAATATCAACAGGTGTTCCATCTTCGAGAAAAGGCATATCTTCTTGACGAACAATTCTAGCTACAATACCTTTATTACCATGTCTACCAGCCATTTTATCTCCGACTTTTAATTTTCTTTTCTTAGCAATGTATATTTTAGCTAGCTTTAGTATTCCAGCCGGCAGTTCATCACCGACAGAAATTGTAAACTTTTCTCTTCTATGCATTCCTTGAAGATCATTTTCTTTGATTTTGTAGTTGTGAAGCAAGGTAATGACTAAATCATTAATTTTTTTATCAATTGACCATTGGCCACTAACCAGGTGAGTAAACTCATCAACCTGATTAAGCATTTTTTGAGAATACTTTTTTCCCTTAGGTAAAATTTCCTCACCAAGATCATTATAGATCCCCTGACATGTTTTTCCATTTAAAATGGTATATAACTTCTCAATCAATTTATTTTTAAGCTCAGAATATTTTTTTTCATACCTAACCTCTAATTCGGATAAAAGTTCCTTATCCTCACTTCTTTTCCTTTTATCTTTAATTGGACGAATAAATAGTTTTTTATCAACTACTACTCCGTTAAGAGAAGGAGGAGCTTTTAGTGAAGCATCTTTAACATCACCTGCCTTATCACCAAAAATTGCTCTTAAAAGTTTTTCTTCTGGAGTTGGGTCTGATTCTCCTTTTGGAGTAATTTTTCCAATCAAAATATCGCCTGGATGAACTTCAGCACCTACTCTTATCATTCCATTTTCGTCGAGGTTTGCAGTTGCTTCCTCACTTACATTCGGAATGTCATTTGTTAGTTCCTCCATTCCTAATTTAGTGTCTCTTACATCCAATGAATATTCATCAATGTGTAGAGAAGTAAAAACATCATCTCTTACAACTTTTTCAGAAATAACAATTGCATCTTCAAAATTATATCCTTTCCAGGGCATAAATGCAACTTTCAGATTTCTACCCAATGCAAGTTCACCTTTTTGAGTTGCATAACCCTCACATAAAACTTGTCCCTTAGTAACACTATCACCTTTTTCAACAATAGGTTTCAAATTTATGCAAGTACCTTGATTTGTTTTTCGAAACTTAACTAGTGAATATGTTTTTTCGTCATTATCGAAACTAGTTAATCTTTGTTCCTCATTTAAAATATATTTAATTGTTATTTTTTGGGAATCAACATAAATAACTTTACCGTTGTAATCAGCATTAATTAAGACTCTGGAGTCAGACGCTACCTGTCTTTCTAATCCGGTACCAACTATTGGTGACTCAGGTCTTAAAAGTGGGACTGACTGTCGCATCATGTTTGAACCCATCAACGCTCTATTAGCATCATCATGCTCTAAAAATGGGATAAGAGATGCAGAAATGGATGCTATCTGATTTGGTGCAACATCAGTGTAGTTTACTTGGGTTGGATCTACAACAGGATAGTCAGCCTCTTGCCTAGCAATAACTTTTTCAGAAACTATTTTCCCTTTTTTATCTTTTGGAATATTGGCCTGGGTAATCAATTTACCTTCCTCTTCCTCAGCACTTAAAAAACTATAGTTATCCATATCAACTACCCCATTATTTACTTTTCTGTAAGGAGTTTCAATGAAACCAAGGTTGTTTACTTTTGCAAAAACACTCAAAGAAGAAATAAGACCAATATTTGGCCCCTCAGGAGTTTCAATAGGACAAAGTCTTCCATAATGAGTATAATGAACATCTCTAACTTCAAAACCAGCTCTTTCTCTTGAAAGACCTCCAGGGCCTAATGCAGACAATCTTCTTTTGTGAGTCAACTCAGCTAATGGATTTGTTTGGTCCATAAACTGCGATAATTGATTTGTTCCAAAGAATGTATTTATTACAGATGATAGAGTTTTAGCGTTAATTAAGTCTATGGGTGTAAAAACTTCGTTATCTCGAACATTCATTCTTTCTCTAATTGTCCTGGCCATTCTAGATAAACCTACACCAAACTGAGACGATAATTGCTCTCCAACGGTCCTAACTCTTCGGTTTGAAAGATGATCTATGTCATCAATTTCAGCTTTGGAATTAATTAATTCAATTAAATATTTAATAATTGTAATAATATCCTCTTTCGTCAAGACCAACTCTTCCATATCAATATTAAGGCCTAACTTTTTATTCATTCTATATCTACCCACCTCACCTAGGTTATATCTTTGGTCGGAGAAAAATAGCTTATCAATAATTCCTCTAGCAGTCTCTTCATCAGGTGGTTCAGCATTTCTAAGTTGTCTGTAAATATGTTCAACAGCTTCTTTCTCAGAGTTGGTAGGATCCTTTTGAAGAGTGTTGTGAATGATAGCGTAATCTGAAAACTGACCATCAATTTTGTGTAGCAAAATGGTTTTTGTGTTAGTATCTAATATTTGGATAATATTTTCTTTGTCAATTATCACATCTCTATCAAGGATAATTTCATTTCTTTCAATTGATACAACCTCACCAGTGTCTTCATCTACAAAATCTTCAAACCAGGAATTTAACACCCTTGCAGCAAGTTTTCTTCCAATATATTTTTTTAAACCAGACTTGGAAACTTTTATCTCTTCAGCTAAATCAAATATTTCCAAGATATCTTTATCTCTTTCAAATCCAATTGCTCTTAATAATGTAGTGACAGGTAACTTCTTTTTCCTGTCAATATATGCATACATCACACTATTAATATCAGTTGCAAATTCAATCCATGAACCTTTAAAAGGAATTACTCTTGCGGAATATAGTTTAGTTCCATTGGCATGAAAGGACTGACCAAAGAAAACACCAGGAGATCTGTGAAGCTGGGAAACTACCACTCTTTCAGCTCCATTGATAATAAAAGTTCCACTTGGAGTCATGTAAGGAATTACACCCAGATATACATCCTGAACAATTGTTTCAAAATCCTCGTGCTCTTCATCGGTACAGTATAATTTTAATCTAGCTTTTAATGGAACACTATAAGTCAATCCTCTTTCAATACACTCTTGAATAGAGTATCTGGAGGGATCAACAAAATAATCAAGGAACTCTAATACAAATTGATTTCTTGAGTCCGATATCGGAAAGTTTTCCATGAATGTATTGAATAGGCCTTCGTCAGTTCTTTCAGCACTTTTAGTTTCTAACTGAAAAAAATCTTTAAAAGATTTGATCTGAATGTCCAAAAAATCAGGGTAGTTTGGTATATTGGTAGCCGATGCGAAATTTAGTCTTTCTGTTTTGTTTTGCATTAATATGAATTTAAATTAAAAGAACTTTTCAAATTATTTGGGTGTGTGATAATACACAAATTGAATTAAGTTAAAAATTACTTAAGTTCAACCTCAGCACCCGCTTCCTCTAAGGACTTTTTAAACCCTTCAGCTTCATCTTTTGATACTGCCTCCTTAATGTTACTCGGTGCATTATCAACCAATTCTTTAGCTTCTTTTAATCCAAGACCAGTTAACTCTTTAACTAGTTTTACTACAGCAAGTTTAGAACCTCCTGCAGCAGTCAATACCACATCAAATTCTGATTTTTCCTCAGCAGCTTCAGAGGATCCAGCTGCTGCTGGTCCTGAAGCTACAACTGCGGCTGCAGCTGGCTCAATTCCATAATCTGTTTTTAAAATGTCTGCCAACTCATTTACCTCCTTAACAGTAAGGTTTACTAATTTTTCTGCAAAATCTTTAATATCTGCCATTTTTTAAAATATTTATTATTAATTATTAATTATCTACTCAATTTTCTTTTTTTTCAGATAACGCTTTTAAAACTCCTGAAATAGTTGATCCACTAGCTTTCAATGCTGAAATCACATTCTTGGCTGGTGATTGAAGAATTGTGATAACATCTCCGATTAATTCTTCTTTTGACTTTAGGTCAGCTAAATAACTTAACTGTTCATCTCCAATATATATAGCATCTTCAATAGAGGCACCTTTCAATAAAGGTTTTTCTACTTTTTTTCTAAACTCTTTAATTACCTTTGCTGGAGCATTACCAACCTCGGAAAACATCAAAGCGGTATTACCTTTCAGAACTTGGTCTAATTCACCAAATTCTTTTTCAGATGATGTCATCGCCTTTTCAAGTAATGTATTCTTAACTACAGATAACTTTATATTTGACTTAAAACAAGCTCTTCTAAGTTTACTGGTTTGAACAGAGTTGAGACCAGAAGCATCAGTTAAATAAATATTTTTACTCTCATTTAATTCTGATGTTATCCTTTCAATAACTATCGATTTTTCTGACTTTGTCATCTCTTTTATTTTTAACTAAAATTAGTATCGATATTAATTCCTGGGCTCATTGTACTGGACATATATATACTTTTTAAGTAAGTACCTTTAGATGAACTTGGTTTTAATTTTATAACGTTTTGAATTAATTCTAATGAATTTTCATGTATTTTTTTTGCATCAAAAGATACCTTTCCGATTGAGGCATGAATAATACCAGTCTTATCAACTCTAAAATCAATTTTACCAGCTTTGACATCAGAAACAGCTTTGGATATATCCATCGTTACTGTTCCTGTTTTGGGATTAGGCATCAATCCCCTAGGTCCCAAAATTTTTCCTAGGGGACCCAATTTACCCATTACACTTGGCATTGTTATTATCACATCAACGTCAGTCCAACCATCTTTAATTTTTTGTAAATATTCGTCCAAACCGACATAATCAGCCCCAGAATCAATAGCATCTTTTTCCTTGTCTGGTGTAACTAAAGCTAACACCTTAATATTTTTACCGGTTCCATTGGGCAGAGTTACAATCCCTCTGATATTTTGATCAGCTTTTTTAGGATCCACACCGAGTCTAATAGCTAAATCAACAGATGCGTCAAATTTTGTTGAAGTAATATCCTTAACAATAGAAGATGCATCCATCAATGAATAAGTTTTTTCCCTATCATATTTACTTAAAACATTCTTTCTTTTCTTAAAAATTTTAGACATATTGGTATAAATTAAATTTTAAAAGGGTGATTTTCCACTAACCTTAATTCCCATCGACCTAGCTGTACCCGCAATCATTTTCATTGCAGATTCAACTGTGAAAGCATTTAAGTCCACCATTTTATCAACGGAGATCGATTTTACCTGATCCCAAGTGACGGTAGCTACTTTACTTCTGTTAGGTTCACCAGAACCTTTTTTTACTTTTGCAGCCTCAAGTAACTGGACAGCTGCTGGAGGTGTTTTGACTACAAACTCAAAGGACTTATCCTTGAACACAGAAATTACTACAGGAAGAACTTTTCCTGGTTTGTCCTGTGTTCTAGAGTTGAACTGCTTACAAAATTCCATAATGTTGACCCCAGCGGCACCGAGAGCAGGACCTACGGGTGGAGAGGGGTTTGCAGCTCCTCCTCTAATCTGTAATTTTAAAACTTTATCTATCTCTTTTGCCATTTTTAAATATTAATACTAAAAATCTTGAATCTAAATTTCAAAATAATTAATTTATAATTTTTCAACTTGCATGTAAGAAAGCTCCAGAGGAGTTTTTCTTCCAAATATTTTTACCATAACCTCCAATTTTCTCTTATCCTCATTAACTTTTTCGATTGTTCCATTAAAGCCATTGAACGGACCATCAATAACCTTTATATTTTCACCAATAATAAATGGAATAGATATATTTTCAGAATCAGAGGATAACTCATCAACTTTTCCTAGCATTCTATTGACTTCACTCACTCTAAGTGGAATTGGGTCACCTCCTTTAGTTTCACCTAAAAAACCAATAACGTTTGGTAAAGCCTTGATTATATGAGGAATTTCTCCTGAAAGATTAGCTTTTATCATAATATAACCAGGAAAATAAACTTTTTCTTTACTAATTTTTTTTCCTTTCCTTATCTGTATAACTTTTTGAGTTGGAACCAAGATTTCTTCAACAAAACTTGAATGACCAAGGCGATTAATTTCGGATTCCATGTAAGATCGAATTTTATTTTCCTGACCACTTACGGCTCTTACAACATACCACTTTTTAACTTCTGTATCAGTCATAAATATTAGTTAATAAAATCAAAGTAAACTTTAACAATTCTGGATAAAATAGAGTCAGCCATCCATATTAATAATGCAAAAATTACAGAGAAAACTAAAACTACCATTGTAATTCTGGAGAGTTCATTAGTTGGTGTCCAAGAAACATGTTCCTTTAACTCGGAAAAAGATTCTCTAATATAAGAAACTATATTCATCTTTTTATTTTGCACGGGTTGAGAGACTCGAACTCCCGACACCTGGTTTTGGAGACCAGTGCTCTACCAACTGAGCTAAACCCGTCTCTGAATTGGTGCCTTAATACACCCCAACATATTTAGCCACAAAAGGCATGCGCTAGAAGCGTACACCTTCAGTGAAAATTTTATTATTAATCTAAAATCTCAGTAACCTGGCCTGCACCAACAGTTCTACCACCTTCTCTTATTGCAAATCTTAATCCTACACTACATGCAATTGGACTTATAAGATCAACAGTTATAGTAAGGTTGTCGCCGGGCATAACCATTTCAACTCCTTTAGGAAGCTCAATATTTCCAGTCACGTCAGTAGTTCTAACATAAAATTGTGGCCTGTAATTATTGTGGAAAGGAGTGTGTCTACCACCTTCTTCTTTTTTTAATATGTAAACTTCAGCTTTAAATTTACCGTGAGGTTTTACTGATCCTGGTTTACAAATTACCATTCCTCTTTTAATATCTGTTTTTTCAATACCTCTTAGCAAGATTCCGACATTATCTCCAGCTTCGCCTCTATCTAGTATTTTCCTAAACATTTCAACACCTGTAACAGTTGATGATAACTTTTCAGCTCCCATCCCTATGATGTCCACAGCATCTCCTGTGTTAGATACACCGGTTTCAATTCTACCAGTAGCCACAGTCCCTCGTCCAGTGATTGAAAAAACATCCTCAATAGGCATTAAGAAATCTTTGTCAACATCTCTTTTAGGTAATTCAATCCATGAATCAACATTTTCCATTAATTTCATAACAGTGTCTACCCATTTTTGTTCACCATTAAGAGCGCCGAGGGCAGAACCTAAAATGACAGGACCATTGTCACCGTCATATTCGTAAAAATTTAATAAATCTCTAACTTCCATTTCTACAAGCTCAAGTAATTCTTCATCATCGACTTGGTCAGCCTTATTTAGAAAAACAACAATTCTTGGAATTCCAACTTGTCTTCCTAAAAGAATGTGCTCTCTAGTTTGTGGCATGGGTCCGTCAGATGCAGCCACAACTAAAATTGCGCCATCCATTTGTGCAGCACCAGTCACCATGTTCTTGACATAATCAGCGTGACCTGGACAGTCAACATGAGCATAATGACGATTAGCGGTTTGGTACTCAACGTGGGAAGTATTTATAGTAATACCCCTTTCCTTTTCCTCAGGTGCATTGTCAATTTGATCAAAGCTTTTTGCTTCTGAAAGCCCTGCATCTGCTAAAACTTTTGTAATAGCTGCAGTTAAAGTAGTTTTACCGTGATCAACGTGTCCAATTGTCCCAATATTCAGGTGGGGCTTCGAACGATCAAAAGTTTCCTTTGCCATAATATTTTGTTTTAATACTTTTAAAATGAGCGCAAATATAAAAATTTAATCTTAAAATTTTCAATAAATTGTTATTTTTTTTAAGAGCTTTTTTAATAAACTAATACGAATATTTCAAACTATTCAATCTATTATTGATTTTTAAAATTTAATTTTCAATATTTTGAAAACCAAATGTGCTTACCAAAATGATTTTTCTTAACTGGTTTTTTATTAATTAAGTACCAATTTATACCACCGACTACTGAGCTTAAATAATTCTTTAAAATTGGAGAAATAATTAAAAAATAGGGAAGAATTTTAAGCACAATTGGCCAATTATTCAACAAATACGGAAAAACAGTTATTTTTAAAAAAAGTGAGTTACCTTTATTAAAAATTTTCCAGATTACTTTCGATTTCTTTCCTCTTTTTCTTCCGATCATTAACGTATAGCCAACTCCTTCATTCCATTCTATAAAGTCTCTGAAATAAACCATACCATTTAGGTATATTAGAATATCTTTTGAATTTTGTCTGTCCCAAACAATTGATTCATTTGACTTACAAAATGGGTGTACTAAATTTAAATGTTCGGGGCTTGAAATAAGGTTCCACAATTCCTCATTAGAAGAACTAATTTTTTTGGTGTATGAAATTGAAAAATAACTCATGGACACATTGTTTTCAGCCCTTAATAAATTTATTATTTCAAAATTAAAACAGATAATTTCAAAAAAAAAATTAACTTAATTTAAAATGTTTTAATATGAAAAAAATATTATATTTTCTTTTGTCTTTATATTTAATCTCATGTTCAAATAGTAACAATTACACTAATTTCATTGTGATTTTTGTAGATGACATGGGTTATGGAGATTTAGGTTCTTATGGACACCCTACGATCAAAACTCCAAACCTTGATAAAATGTCGGAAGAGGGTCAAAAATGGACTCAATTTTATTCAGCATCCAGTGTTTGTACACCAAGTCGAGCAGGTCTTTTGACAGGAAGATTACCTATTAGAAGCGGTATGATTGGAAGTGACACCAACTCGTATAGAGTTTTATTTCCCGAATCTGAATATGGTTTGCCTGAAAGTGAAATAACCATTGCTGAAAAGTTAAAAGAAACAGGATATTCAACTGCTGCTATTGGAAAATGGCATTTGGGTCACAAAAAAAAATATTTACCACTTAACAATGGATTTGACTATTATTATGGAATCCCTTATTCAAATGATATGGACGCAATTAAAAACGGAGTGGGTTGTTGTGTTGGTCAAAATTATTGGGCTCAATATGAGCTTGAAGAATTAAATTCAAATAATTATAATGTTCCACTGATTGAAAATAACGATGTGATTGAAAGGCCAGCTGATCAGACAACAATAACTAAAAGATATTCGGAAAAGGCTGTAGAGTTTATCAGGGAAAACAAAAGTAATAAGTTTTTCGTTTACCTCGCCCACAGTCTTCCACACATACCATTATATGCTTCAAAAGAATTTTTAGGAAATAGTAAAGCAGGATTATACGGAGATGTAATTGAAGAAATTGATCATGGGGTTGGTATGATTTTAAAGGAGCTAGAGAAGTCGAATATCGATAAAAAAACACTAATACTTTTCACGTCAGACAATGGGCCTTGGTTACCCTTTGAAACTCACGGGGGAACAGCTGGTCTACTAAGAGAAGGCAAAGGAACAACATGGGAAGGAGGTCAACGAGTTCCTGGAATTTTTTGGGGTGCAGGAATAAAATCTCAATTAATTTCAGATATTGGATCAACTTTGGACGTACTTCCAACTTTTATCGATATTGCAAATACAGAAAAAATTAATGATAGGGTCATTGATGGTTACAGTCTAAAAAACACTCTTTTTGAAGGGGATTCCTCACCTAGAGATGAAATGATTTATTACAGAAACAGAGAAATTTATGCTGTTAGAAAAGGAGACTATAAAGCCCATTATATTATACAGGGAGCATATAATTATCCAGAAAAGACAGAAAAAATTATCTTGGACGAACCACTTCTTTATAATTTAAATAATGATCCGTCAGAAAAATTCGATATAGCTAAAGACAATCCTCAAATTTTAAAAAATATTGAAGAAATTATAATTAATCACAAGAAAGACATAATATTCAAGGAAGACCTTCTAAAATATAGATCAGTAGAATAATTTAAACCTATTTAGTACTTCTTTCATATGCAAAACCACCGGCTTTTCCTGAGGACCAAGAGGTAAACTTAACACTTACATATATGTTGTCTGAAACCAAATGCATAACTAAGTTTTTACCAACTACATTTTTGGGTTTACTAACAGCTGTTCTAAAATCTTTAAATGACAAAGTACTAACTTGATCAATGGAACCAACTGCCCATTTTGTTCCTGTTGGACTTGTTGTTTTACTACTACCGTTTTCTTTTGCAGCGTTGTAAATTTGACCACCATCATTACCCCTAGTTATCCAAACGTTTGATGTTATTCTATCTTGGTTTTCTGCTTTAGTAGGGTCTGCTCCATCGCTTTTGTTAAATGTAGTAGTGGAACCTTTCCACAAAGTTACAGGGTTTGATTCGTTGTTATCATTATTCCCAGAATCACCACTATTTGTATCATCCCCCCCGGAACATGAGAGAAATAACGATATCAAAGTTGTAAATAAGATTTTGTAAAAAGTTTTCATAATTATCAGTTTTTTTGATAGTTCTAAGATACTATTTTTTTTGAGCCAATGCGGAGAGTTGAACTCCGGACCTCTTCCTTACCAAGGAAGTGCTCTACCCCTGAGCTACATTGGCTTGTTTAGATTTAAATTTTGATCCCTAAATTTAGCAATTTCTTTGATGTGCGCGGGAGATGTTTCACAACACCCTCCTAAAATAGTAGCACCTAATTGATTAAATTTTTTTGTGAATTCTGAAAATTTTTGAGGATCTAAATCCTTTCTTTTTCCAAGTATTTCATTTGGATTGTTAACATTCCCTTTTTCGTATGTATTAGAGTAACCTGATTTTGGATTAGTAAAATCAAAACCATTTAATTTAAAACCATATGGACAATCTAAATCTTTTAATTTCTGAGAGTTTAGAGAATAATTTTCTGGTGAAACACAAGAAAGTATTACACCTAAACTTTTATTTATTCTCAAATCATTAACAATTGTAGAGATTTTTTCTCCACTTGGTAGGTTTTTTCCTTCTGAAACATGTAAACCAATCAAATAGGGTTTTTTTAATGATTTTATTGCTTCAACTGAAAGTTTAACTTCCCTTGAGCTACTTAAAACCTCAAGAATAAAAAAATCCACAAATGGGGAAATAATTTTTGCTTGATCATAAAAATTTTCCATTATTTCCTCGTCACTGCGTTCATCTTCAACATAAACCATGTTCTGTGGAGGTAATCCACCAGCTACTAGAATATGTGGGTTTTTCTCTTTTGCAATAAGCGATAATTCTGCTGCTTTAGTATTTAGCTCTTCAAACTTATGACCCAAATTATTTTCAATCAGCTTTTGTTTTCGAGTACTAAATGTATTTGTTACAATCACATCACATCCAGCATCTATATAATCCAAATGAGTTTCGAGGACTAATTTGTGGTATTTCTCATTTAAAATAGCACTTGCACTCCAAAGTGTACCAACTTGTTTAAGTCCTCTGGACAAAAGTTCTTGACCCATGCCCCCATCTAGGATCTTAACCTTTTTAAAAAAATCCTTATTCAATTTGGTCTTATTTATAATTTTTTGGGTACGTATTGAGCGGGAGACCGGGTTCGAACCGGCGACATTCAGCTTGGAAGGCTGACGCTCTACCAACTGAGCTACTCCCGCTTAAAAATGGTGGGGAGAGCAGGATTCGAACCTGCGAAGTTAAAAACAGCAGATTTACAGTCTGCCCTCGTTGGCCGCTTGAGTATCTCCCCAGTATTTAAAAGAACTTGCAGAGCCGATGGAGGGACTCGAACCCACGACCTGCTGATTACAAATCAGCTGCTCTAGCCAGCTGAGCTACATCGGCCTTTCCATATTAATGGATGGCAAATGTAAATATTTATTTTTTTTGAATCAAAGATTAACAAAGATTTTTAATTTTTTTAAACTACTAATTTTTTCTTTCTCTAGGATGATTTTTTTGGTAATCACTTATTATTTTGGGTAGTTTTATTTTCGTGTAGATCTGAGTTGAGGCTAAACTAGAATGACCTAAAATTTCTTTTATTGAATTTATATCAGCCCCATTATTTAAAAGATGGGTAGCAAATGAATGCCTTAAAACATGTGGACTTCGCTTAACTTTAGTAGATACCTTTGAAAAATATTTTTTAACAATTCTGTAGACAAGTGAAGGTCCAATTTTTGTCCCTTTTGAGGTGATAAATAAATTGTTGAATTTTGTTTTTACCTGATTGCGTAGTTCCAAATATATATCCATGCTTTGTTTTAAGGTTGTAATAATTGGCACTAACCTTTCTTTGTTTCTTTTTCCTCTTACTTTAATCAAACTATCGTCGAAAAAAATATCATCAATTTTGATGTTTATTAATTCATCTCGCCTCAAACCAGTTGAATAAAGCATTTCAATAATTAGCATGTTTCTTTTGCCCTCAAAATCATCATGAAAAACATCTATAACAGTCAAAACCTCTTCTTCAGAAAAAGGAATAATTATTTTAGATTGAACCTTAAGTCTTTTATGTTTTTTTAATGGTGATTCTTTGATTTCATTTATTTTAATCAAAAAATCATAGTACCTACTAAGTGCAGAAATTTTTCTGTTAATGGTTAATGGAGATAAATTAGAATCGGATAACTTAACTATCCAATTTCTGATTATTTTATAATCTAAATGAGATATGTTTTTTTTATTTAATTCTTCTGAACAAAATTTTGAGAATGTATTAATATCTTTTTTGTAAGCAACAATTGTATTATCAGAATAGTTCTTTTCTTTTTTTAGATAATCGAAAAAGTTCGAGAAATACATACAACCAAGTTTAAAACAAAATTAAAAAAATTGGAAGTATAAAATTTTTATAGGTTTTGGATATCCTTAAGGTTTTGGACGTAAGCGGCTTTTTTTATCTTGTCTCTATACTTAACTGATGGTTTAATGTATGCCTGACGCGCTCTAAGATTCTTCATGGCTCCTGTTTTATCAAACTTTCTTTTGAATCTTTTAAGAGCTCTATCAATATTTTCGCCTTCCTTTACAGGTATTATTAACATATTTAAATTTTAATGGCGCAAATATAAAACAATTTTCTTACCATAAAAATTTTTTATAAGGATGTTATTTCTTGATAGCACTTAAATATTTGGAAAGTTCATTTTTTACAACAGGGAATAAGAAAAATAATCCAATCATATTT